>CESN01028597.1_pt1 | contig 20200 bp, 14 predicted proteins | sample 531181 | NCBI WGS metagenome assembly CESN01 (sample SAMEA2621990, study PRJEB7988) | marine metagenome | isolation source: saline water (ENVO:00002010), including
TTAGACAACTCCTGAATCGCATCTTCCAGCTTTGCTTCTAGTTCCAAAATTGTTTGGTCGGATTTATCTTTATCGGAAATTTCGTCACCTACGGTCGACAGATTTCTCTCGTCATCAGAAATGATCATTGATGCATTCTTCGATTGGATTCTTTCCAGTAAATTTTGATTTTCTATCCGTAATTCATTCAATTCACTTGAATCATTTCGATTTTCAAGTTGATCCAATTGATTCATTGCATTGGCCAGTTCCTTTTCCAGTAATTCTACGGTTCTAGTCTTTGCATCTTGATTATTGTCCAACTCCATCAGCAACTCCTCGTTTTGTAACCGAGCCTTACTCAATTCATCTTCTAAGGCAACCAGGGATGTGACACCGAGACTCTCTGAATCTTTTAATCTAAGCTCTAAATCAGATACTAAAGCCTCGGTGGATGCTAATTTCACTTTTAAATCCGCAACGATCTGTTTCTGAGCAAGACTGGACTCTGAACCCTGCTCTCGAAGAATTTCAATCTCGGCTTCAAGGCCATTTACCTTTTGTTGGAGGCTTATCTTTTCGTCCTCTGATTTCTGCAATTCGTTGAGCTGGGTTGACATAGCATTGGCAAGTTCAGATCTGAGGTTATCGACTTCAAGATTTACTGATTCAGCTTCATTCAAGCTTTCTTGTAGAACCCGAATCGTACCGAGTGCCTCCTGCAACTGGGAAACTGCTTGACGGGTTTCGACGGAATCTCCCAAGCCGGCAGTCTTCATCCGTGCGATCTCTTCTCTAGCAGCATCCAGTTCACTTTTAAGTTCAATCATCAGATCCTTTGAATCCCGGGCTTGTTCTACCAAGTTATCTTCTTCCATCATCAATTGAGCCCTAGCATCATCGAGTTGTTGTTCTAAACTTATTATTTTCAATGAACCTTCTTGTTGGAGCTTATCGTTTTCCTCCAAAGCAAATACTAGCTCCACTTTTGCCTTATTCAGCTCATCTCGAAGAGAAGATACAACCATATCCATACTACCTGTTTGGGAATTTTGTGTGTCTTTAGTTTCCTCTAAAATTTCATTTAAGTCATTGAGTTGACCCGCAATTACCTTAACCACATCAAGCTCCTCTTGTAATTTCTTCTTCTCCTCACGTAATTGAGCAATTTCTTTATCCTTACCTCCCAGAGTTTTCTCACGAATATTTAGTTCATTAATCGCTTGTTTTTGACGAATAAGAGCGGAATCCAATTCCATCTGAAGACCATCAATCACTTCAGATGCTCTTGCTTGTTCCGTATCAAAACGCTCGGCTAAAGATTGCATTCGGGCCTCGGAATCTGCAAGGTTCTCTTCCATTTCATTGACAAAAGGAATCGCTGGTAATTGACCCAAGGAAGCTTTACCCAAAGCTTCTTGTGCCAACTGGGCATCTTCTTCAAGCTTTTTAATAGTAGTAGCAAATTCAAATTCTCTTTTCGCAATGCTTTCTTTAGTGTTTGCGAACTCAAGAGTAGTCTTCTCTAATTCAATCTGCGTTGCTTGCAATTCGTTTTCCAAAGTAATAACTCTCTCAGCCAAATCACGCCGTTCCTGCTGGTTAGATGCCTTTGCTTTGGCAACCTCCCTTTTTGCTGCATTCAAATCTATGAGGAGTTTATTAACATATGCAGGACTTGCGGAACGGGATGGACTGTCCCCTACTTCCTCCAAAGAACTACGAAGCTGTAGCAATTGCTTTTCTAAATCGTCTTTCTGTCCAAGTTCGACTTGCATTCTGGCGATTTCCCCCATCGCTTTGCGCAATTCATCCTGAAGATTTAGGTAGGTTTCTGAGGAAGAATCATCAGGTGCATTTCTAGCCATCTGCAAGGCCCGTTTAGTCTGACTCAGTTCTCTTTCTAAAAGTAGTAATCTTCCTGAGTCTGCTCCGGAAGAAACTGCGGCAACACGAGCTTCATCAAGTTGCCTGCGTGTCCGATCAAGTTCTGAAGTAATGGAACGAATCATTGAATTTGATCGCTCTTGCTCAAGCAGCAAGGATTGTCGTGATTGCCTCAAATCACTTTTCGTGAGTTCTAGATCTTTTTGAAGCTGGGTAATTTGCTTACTTACAGTATCGGCACTTGGTAACCGACCGTCACTGGTTTTCCACAACGAATCTTTTGTTTTTTCCAGTTCATCTACCATCATTTCAGATTCTCTAAGGTTAGACTGTAAGGAAACAATTTCTCGGTAAGCTTTCCTGAGATCACTTTGCAAATTTGCAGTATCGGTTGATAATTCGGTTTGCATAGACTTGGAGTTCTCCAATTCCATTTTAAGTTTTCGAATCATATCGTCAGACATATCCGAGTTTAATTGATTTGCAGAAAGCACTTCTCCTGACTCCCGTTTAATTTCCGAGCCAAACCGACTATCACCATTTAGAGGAACCGCCTCGGTTGCTTGTATAACAGCAGATAAATTTCGACCTGTTTCCGTCACAGGACTTGGTCCTTGTGCAACAGGAATGGGAGGAGTATTATCCACAACTTGGCTAAATTCACTTTCCCTGATCAAGGTATTAAGACCTGAAACTGCATCGTTAGCAGCGTTCGATAACAACTTTTCCAAAGCGTCCAGTTCTACGGCGGTGCGAGTTAAGTTTTCCTGGACTACTTCCAAAGCTGGCAACGCTTCTTCCAGTCGCCCAGCAAAATTATCCTCCAAATCTGCATAAATATTTTCAGCCTCCTGTAACCTTCCTTCCACATTAGAAGATTCCTTGGTAATATCCTCAACCCGAAGTTTCCATGCTTCAGATACTGCATTGAGGTTTGAAGTGACCCGATCTTTTTCACTAGCATCCTCAACCTGGCCAAGGTTACGACGAATGCTTTCTTCCTTTGCCGAAAAAGCATTGGCGGAAGCTTTTTGATTCAATTCAAACAGTCTATCTTTGATATCTTTAAGAGATTTCCCGACGGACTGGGATAGGTCGTCTGCGGACAAAGCTTGAGCTTTTTCATCTTGGGCAAATTGGCTGTAAGCCAAGGATACGAGTCCTATCAAAAAGATCGGCACGCCTAACCATCCTTGTCTTAATATAGAAAGGCAAAATTTTCTCATAAAATGAATCATGCTTAACACTTAATACTTAGCAAGACTGGATTTTTGGTCCTAAATATCTGATTCAATAAGATATTTATTATACTTCTTCCTTTGTTCGCTTGAATTTTTCTTTATTTACTAATAATCCCCTCTTGTTTTTCTTAACTCATGCAAAAGGTATTTTATTTTTTTAACTTCCCATGGTTCTTTTTTATTTTAGCTTTGACTTCAATGGAAGTTCAAGCCCGAGTTGGAGAGGAGAGATCTAAATTAGAAATAAGACTTTTTCGATCCGGTGGTCTGCAGATCAAAGAGGATAAGCTCGTTATGCAAAAACAAAAAGGTGTTACCTACTTAAAATTTGAGCCTTATTTCCCATCCTCCACTGAAATTAGACTTTATTATAAAACATTGGATGGAAGAAGGCCCAAGCCATCTGAGCTGGAAAATCGAGTTCCCGAAGGATGGGTACTCCATGTTATCTACTATAAAGGGGTAAGTGTTTTGGAAGTCTATCAAAAAAATGGAAAGATTGACGAATTTGAAAAAAATCATCTTTTAGATTTCCAGAGGGAAAATTCTTTTTGGGTAGAAACAAGTAAAGAAGTATCGATTCAAACTGCGAGTTGCTTTCAGCACGATTTCATCCGTAATGATCAAACTACAAAGGCTAAAATACTGGGTAATTCATCGATGATATTTTTCTCTTCTGATTTTGATCTAGCCCTTGCCCGGGCAAAAGAAGAAGAACAAAGAAAGAGTGCACCAGAAAGCATTAAAGGATTCTAAAATATGGTGCCCGAGGAGGGGGTCGAACCCTCACATCCATGGGATACCAGATCCTAAATCTGGCGCGTCTACCAATTCCGCCACCCGGGCTATTTTATAGATGATTTAAAAGTTTCTGAATTACGCAAGTTTAATACAGGGAATCAGAAAGTATCCCCGAAAGGGCCTTGCCAAATTCCGAAGACTAAGGAAACAACGGTCAAGGTAATCAAAACGAATTTGATCACTCCTATCTCAGAAAGTTTATTCCATGGATCGTGCTTGGGCTCGTCGTCCTTGACTATAGGCCTTGGATGAAAGGTAATCTCTCGTACCCAGCCAAAATAATAATAAATCGAAATCACTACACCAATAATCATCGCAGCGAGCGAAAAATAAAGCCCGGCCTCTACGGCGACACTGACCAGGAGAAGTTTAGAAATAAAACCGGCAAAAGGAGGAATTCCAGCAAGAGAACCAATGCCGCAGACTAGGGCGAAACCAAATAAAGGATGTTTACGGGCTAAATTTTCGTAATCCGCAAACTCATGTTCGTTATCGTCTTTGAGATCAGCAAGGCTCATCACGCCAAAGACCGAGAAGGAAGCAATTAAGTAGACAAACATATAGAAGAAAAGAACCCAAACCGCACGATCACTATCACCCGGAAAAATCAAAGATGCCATGATCGCAACCAACAGATAACCCGCATGAGCGACTCCAGAGAGACCGAGCATTCGTTTGATGTTTCGTTGGGCACAAGCTGCCAAGTTGCCAAAGAAGATGGTAAAGGTGGCAACGAAGCCTAATAATGGAAGTAGAAAATCTTTGGCACCGGCAAAGGGACCATTAACCAGATTCAAAAGTACAAAAAAACCAGCCGCTTTCGAAGAAACGGAGAGGAATGCAGTGATTGGCATCGGTGAACCATGATAAACATCGGGCACCCAAATTTGGAAAGGAGCAGCACCAATTTTGAATGCGATACCAGCAATAATCAGAACTATGCCAGTTCGTAGGAGTAGGTGATCTGGATTTTCGCGAATAAGGTCACCCAAATAATCGAAGGAGAGCGCATCCCGTGCCTCTGATCCCGGGAAAGAAGCACCCCATACTTCTGGATTGGCTCCGACTCCGTATAATAAAACAATTCCAAAGAGTAAAAAGGAAGAACTTAAAGCTCCAAATATTAAATATTTGATACCAGCCTCAAGGGATTTTGCGGATTCGCGATTAAAGGCAACCAAGGCGTAAAAGCACAAAGCGACACATTCCAATGCAACAAAAAGCATAAGAAAATGACTACTTTGGCAAAGAAGCATTAGTCCAGCAGAAGCCAACATCACCAAATGGTGAAATTCGCCAATTCGCAAAGAATGTTTGAGGATATAACGATGCCCGATAAGTGAGACTAGTAACGAAGCCAAAAGAAAGAAACTCCGCATTACATCTCCTTGAATCCCATGGCTAAGCATGCCCGAAAAAGTAATCCGATCAAAAGTATGATGCCAGGCAAGATAATCGAAGAGATGAAAAACTAAAAGACCAGCCTGAAAACAAATCGCCAAAACACCAGAAAATCCAGTCTTTGAATCGGATTTAGAAAAAAGATTAACTCCCAAAACAACCAAAGAGCCAACTGCAAGTGCAAGCTCCGGCCAAATTTCGTACCATAGATTATCCTGAGAAAAAGGTAAATAAGCTTCCATCTTAATCGAGGGGTTGAAAGAAAGTCGATTTACTCCCATTTGAATCGTTTATTGGACAACAGGGAAGAATTGAATTTCGAGAAGCTATTTTTTCGGCACTTTCATATCTGCGCTCAATCTCTGCATCAATTCGAGGAGAAATCGTACGGGGCCATAATCCAATCCATAAAAGAGCGATCAAGATGACACTGGCTGGAATCATTTCGGTCAAATTTAGATCATGAAGAGGAGTCTTTTTCTCAATGGTTTGTAACTCATCACTGGCAAGACCAAAAAATATACGAGCTACAGCACGTAATCCAAAAATTGCGGAAATAATGATTCCAAGGGCTGCAAGGAACAGAAAGATTCGGTTATTTACTTGTTCACCCAGAGAAAGAAACACACCAAACTCTCCCCAGAAATTTCCAAATCCTGGGAGACCAATGGTGGCAAGGGAGGCGGCTACGAAAAAGCAGGCAAGTATCGGAGTTTGTTTTGCCAAGCCTCCCATCTCTGACATCTCATGCGTAGATGTCCTTCGATAGATGAACTGAGTAAGCAGAAACATCAGAGAAACCGAGAGACCATGAGCTACCATTAACATGATCGCAGACGAGGCACCCAACGAACTACAAACCCCAACTCCTAAAAAACAGTAACCCATGTGCATAACGGAACCGTTTCCAACCATGGATTTCAAGTTGGTTTGTGCAATCGCAACCATTCCAACAAAGAGGACATTCCCAAGAGCCAACCATAACAAAAGCGAACTCCATTCTTGGGCTGCTTCAGGAAGTAAAGGGGCTGCAACTTGAACAAGTCCATAAAGACCAAATTTCTTTAAAACTCCAGCATGTAGCATGGAAACCGGAGTTGGTGCGGTTTCATAACCACGTGCAGCCCAGGTGTGAAAAGGAAAAAGAGCTACAAGAATACCAAAGCCCAATAGAAGCAGACCAAAGATTTTGGACTTGGTTGATTCGAAAATGCCAGACTCCGCTAAGGCTTTTGATAAAGAAGGGAAATCAAAACTATCTGCATCGGCAAAAGTATTTAAAACAACTAAACCGCCCAAGGAGAGCAAGGCACCTAAAGTGAGGTAGATAGTAATTTCTAGAGCCACACTGCGGCGATCACGGCCACCCCATATACCAATCATGATAAAGGTCGGGATCAGGGCAAACTCGTGAAATAGGTAGTAAAAGAAAAGATCCACACTTGCAAATAAGCCCATTAAGCCTGATTGCATTAAGGCTAGAAGAGCCAAATATAAAGGGAGGCGATCAACTCCAGAGTGAATTGCAACCAAGCCAGCACCGAGTCCGACGATTCCTGCCATGGCGAAAAGAGGAGAGGAAACTCCATTTAATCCAAGGTGGAAGTTAATTTTAAGTTCTTGTAGACCCATGCGGGAATTTCGCAATTCAAAAGCATAGCCATCAATCCCGTGGTCAAAACGGAAAAATAAAATGATTCCTGCCAGAAATGGAAAAAGGAAGGCTACATAAGCGAGCTTTTGTACCGAATCTTTGGTGCGGAATAAACCACTGAATAATAACAGCGAGACTACTGCTGGAATCACAATGGAACCCAGAAGAAGAAATTGATCGATGGTCATAGAAGGCATCCTCTTCTAATCTCCAAAGATCCCAACCGCATAAGCAAGAAATCCAATGGTGCCAAGAATGAACCAAAAGGAATAGGCGTGAATTTTTCCGACATAACAGGCTTTTCCAAGCAGGGCGAATAAGCCTGAAATTCCAGCAGAACCCCGCACCATGAGACCGGAAATAAAAAGGAGTTCCATCACTTCGATAAAACGGGCAAAGGGGTCTTGAATCTTTGAAACATAGAAACCGTAAATTTCATCGAAAAACAATTTACTTTTACATAGATCATAAAAAGTGGGGAATCGGGTAAGTAATGGTTCATTCTTCCCTCCCCGCCCGTATAAGTATTTCGCGGTTAAACTGCCCACAATCCAAGCACTGGTACCTAGAACGATCATCCAAAGATGGTTCGGCATAGCTGCCACCCGTTCGATGTCAGGTAAAAGTACACCCGATATCGAAGTTGGATATAAAGAATGGTATCCGCCAACTATTGAAAGAAAAGCCAACACAATCAGTGGCACAGTCATCAGGGCAGAACTTTCATGTGCATTCTTAGAATCATTGGATCGTGGCTGTCCCTCGAAGGTTAGAAAATAGAGGCGGAACATATAAAGCGAAGTCAAAAGAGCCCCAGCGTAGAGCAAAACAAAAATAATCATATTTTCGTTGTATGCGCCTAAAAGTATTGCGTCCTTACTAAAATAACCAGATAGGAAATTAACCCCTGATATCGCCAGTACACCAACCAAAAAGGTAAGGGCAGTTATGGGCATCTTTTCTCGCAATCCACCATACTTGAAAATATCCTGTTCGTGGTGACATGCATGAATAACTGAACCGGAACCCAAGAACATTAAAGCTTTAAAAAAAGCGTGGGTCATCAGATGAAATAACGCAATGCCCGGCATTCCCAAACCAAAGGCTGCAGCCATATAGCCAAGTTGTGAAAGGGTTGAGTAAGCAAGAATCTTTTTAATATCTCTCTGACCAAGAGCACAAAAACCAGCGAATAATCCCATCGCTGCTCCAAGGAAAGCAAGAAGAGTCAGGGCATCGCCCGTGAAAAGAAAATCAATTCTAAAAAGTAAATATATGCCAGCAGCAACCATAGTTGCTGCATGAATTAAGGCAGAAACTGGAGTGGGACCAGCCATTGCGTCGGGTAACCAGACATGGAGAGGAAACTGGGCAGATTTACCGATAAAGCCACAGGCTAGTGCCAAGCACAAGGTCGTAGATATCAGGTTAGGGTCAAAATCGACCAAAGCTTTGAGTTCCTGGATATTTACAGTCTGAAAAGTCCAGTAAGATAGAACAATCCCGATCAAGAAGCCAAAGTCACCAACCCTGTTTACAATAAAAGCTTTCTTCGATGCCTCTGCTGCTTCCTTGGTTGAAAAGTAGTGGGCGATGAGCAGGTAGGAACTAAAGCCCACAAGTTCCCAAAAGACGAAGATCATGATCAGGTTGTCAGCAAGCGTGATTCCAAGCATGGAAAACATGAATATCGAAAGTCCACCAAAATACCTGGCTTTCGCGCCATCATCATGCATGTAGCCTAAACTAAAGACATGAATTAGAAAACCAACGAAAGAGACCACAAAAAGAAGCAAACGAGCAGAACCATCGATTAAAAAACCTAATTTCAATTCCCAACCAGCCAAGGTTAACCAAGACATTTCCCAAGCGTACATGCCCTTACCTGTAGCAATGATAAGATATAGGGAGAAAACCAGAATACCTCCTGCCGTTGCAACCGATAGCAGAGCCGCAACATTCCCGCGATTACGAAGGAAAAGTAAAGTAACCAAAGAAGAAAGTAAGGGCAGTAAAAGAAGGCTGAGTATTACCGATTCCATTCTGTCAATTCTGTAACAAACCGGCATCTTCAGAGAAAATACTTCGGCGTTTTTTATAAAGTGCAACAAGGAGGGCAAGACCAACTGCAACTTCAGCAGCTGCAACTGTCATGATAAAGAAAACAAATAAGCTGCCGTCTAGATTCTGACCTGTTCTGGAAAAAGTAACCAAAGCAACATTTACCCCATTTAGCATTAGTTCTAAAGACATTAAAACTAACAAAAGATTGCGCCGAATCACCACACCCAGAAATCCAACCCCAAAGAGCAAGAACGCTAAGATTAAAAAATGCTGAGGGGTGATTGATTCCATCCGTTGCTAAACTTTCTCTTCCCGAATTACCTTTTTACTAAGTATAATCACTCCAACCATCGCAGCTAAGAGCAAAAAACCAGCAACCTGTATTGGAAGCATATATTTGGTGAAAAGTCCAAAGCCGAAACTTTTCACTCGGGTGGAAAAAACCAGGTTTTCTCCATTTACTAATGAGTTTTGATCAAGAGCAGGCCAAAGGGTACTAGCCTGAGAAATTGGACTAGAATCAAAAACTAAAAGTAAGCTCAAAACGATCAAAATGGAAAAACATGCAACGCCCGCAAATCCAGAGACAAGTTTCAACCTTGAACTTTTTGCTCCCTCTGGTCCGACATCAAGCAGCATAATAATAAAGAGAAACAGAACCATGACCGCACCCGCGTAAACCAAAACTTGAAGAATAGCCAAGAAAAAGGCTTCCAGAAGAACGAACAGCCCGGCAACACTGACCATTGAAATGATCATAAACAGAGCAGCGGATACTGGATGACGAGAAAAAATCATCAAAATACCACCACCTAATGCTAAAGTGGCAAAACCCAGAAATAACAAATCTACAAAATTCACGATTGATAACTAAATGAAGGCACTCATTTCAAGAAGTTCGAGTTAGCACATCTTAAAGATGAAAAACTCTCAACATCAAAAAAGGCTTAGTGAGAATTACCCTCTAATTCAGCTTTTTTCTTTTTGTCCCACTTGTAGTGCTTGTCTGGAAGAACTCCACCAAGTTCATAGAGTTTATCTTTTTTATTAATCAATTCTTCACGGGAATACCCGGAAGAAGAATACTCTTGTTGCAGGAAAATCGCTTCCTCAGGACATACTTCTTGGCAATATCCGCAGTAAATACAGCGTAACATGTTGATTTCAAATTCCTGAGGGGCTTTTTCAACATGTTCCCGATCCAAATCCTCTTCCGGTACTTCACCTGGAGTTATTCGTATCGCCTTGGGTGGGCAGACAAATTCACAAAGTTGGCAAGACACACATTTTTCTCTACCGTTGGGGTCTTTCACCAAGGTCGGAATACCCCGATAATTCTGTGGAATTACTGGTTTCTCTTCAGGATACTGAAGGGTAACCTTTGGCTTAAACATATTAGAAAACGTGGTTTTCAAACCCGTGGCAATCTGGGGCAAATAGGTGCGTTCGGAAAGCGAAAGGGGCTTGCGTTCTAAGACTACTGTTTTTGCCATGAGATATTTGGTTTAAAGTGCTGACTGGTCGAGCCAAGTTACTAAAACGATATAAAATAAAAGATTTGCCAAAGCCAAAGGCAAAAGCTTGGTCCAACCCAAATCCATAACCTGATCATAACGGAATCGGGGTAATGTCCATCGTATCCAGATAAAGAAAAAGATAAGCCCAACGGTTTTAGTAAGGAACCAACCAACCCCCAAAATTGTTCCTACCCAATTTGCAGGCCATGGATCAGACATCCAGGGCAAAAAATGCCAACCACCGAGAAAGATAATCGTAAAAATAGCGGAACCGATGACGATATGGGCATACTCAGCAACGAAGAAAATTCCGAATTTGAAACTTCCATATTCCGTGTGAAATCCACCAACAAGATCCGTCTCTGATTCAGGCATATCAAAAGGCAAGCGATTAGTTTCCGCAAATAAAGCGATCAAAAAGATAAGAGCCGAGACGGGTTGCACGAGCAAAAGCCAATTGGCTTGATGCTGAGAATTTACGATTTCGACCAAGCTTAGAGCAGATACTTCAACTCCTGGTTTACTAACCCACAAAAAAATCGGTAGCAGAGAAAGACCCATCGCAAGCTCATAAGAAATCATCTGGGCTGAGGATCGAATACCACCGAGAAATGGATATTTGCTGTTGGAAGACCAACCCGCTAAGACAATCCCATAGACTCCAAGAGAAGACACCGCGAGGATAAAAAGAATACCGACATCCAAATCTGCAAGCATCAAGGGAATTGTTTCACCTGCCCCCGTGAAAAATTCTCCAAAGGGAAGAACCGTCATCGTGGTCAAAGCAGGTACCAATGCAATGATCGGAGCCAAGTAATAATAAATTTTATTAACATGTCCGGGAACAATTTCCTCTTTGAATAAGAACTTCAACCCGTCCGCAAGCGGTTGAAAGATTCCTAAACCTTGCAAAAAAGGACCTATGATGGGAACACTCCCAATAATTGGAAGGACCGTTCGATTTGGACCCAATCTTCCCTGCATCAAAGCACTGACTTTTCTTTCGGCCAAAACGGAATACCCAGCCATGGTCATAACTGCACCTATCATCATCAAAGCAAAAACAATCTTAATGGCAAGGATTTGCCATATTTCCAAAGATTGCATGAATTCGATCATCCTTTGACTCTAATTTTTCCAGAGGATTGATAATGCAAGGCATCTTTTTCAACAAAAGGTAAATCAGACCACTTCGAACCGTTCAATAAAACCGGTGCTTTCTTTACTTGAGTGAAGGAAACTTCTTTTAGAACCGAATTTCTTACACTGGACATTTCATCCCATATGAGATTGATATCAGCAGACTGCTCTAAATCCTCGACTAATCCGTTTTTTATTCTGGCTAGTATGTTCAAGTCTGGCAACACTCCTGCTGGCCCAGGAACCACTTGATTGAAAGCTTGGGCAAAAAAACCCCGATTCACAAAAGTTCCGGATTTCTCAAATACAGTAAGGCTTGGAATAACCACTTTAGCAATGCGAGAAGTCTTATTTTCGTGAGTACCAATAAAAACTACCGGGATGTTAGAAAGCAAAGCCTGATCCACTTTGGAATCCAAAAGGTCTTCGCCCACCACGATGATGGCGTTCACTTTTTTCTTTTGAATTGCAAGGGAGAGTGCAGAGAGATGATCCTCCGGATAAGTTTTGGTTAATCCTGTGATCAAGGCTCCTCGAAGGTTTGGGGTTCGGTCTGCAGAAAGCAGAATGCCATCATCTTCTCCAAAGTGTCCCCGAAGAAATTGCTTTGCTTTGGTCTTTTTAGCAATCTGAGCCAAGAGATGTTGTTCCTCCAAACTTGATTTACAAGAGCCAACCACTCCCAGAGATTTACCTTTCAGGATTTGAATGGCTTCCAAAAGTGCCGCATCGCTTGTGGTCGAATCATTTTTGATGCGGGCGGAATAAATTCGCTCACTCGACTTGACCGACTTGTAAAGCTCCCGACCACTATCTGTCATCCAACTGTCATTTACATGATCGTTTCTCCGAGGTGTAATTCTAAAAATTTCCCCTTCCCGGCTGGACACCGTGGTATTACAGCCAGCACTGCTTTCCTGACAAATACTAGTAGACTCCTTCAAGAACCAAACCCGCATCTTAAATCGGAAATCCGAACTGGTCAAAGCTCCAACTGGACAAATATCAACTGTATTCAGGGAATAATTGTTGTCTAATTCACGACCAGGAAAACAGGTTAGGGTGGAAAAACTTCCACGATCCACAAAACCAAGAACATCATCTTTGGGCACTTCTTGGCAAAAACGAATACATCTTGAGCACAAAATGCACCTCTCATCGTCTAATGTGACGCGCGGACCCAGACGGGTTCTCTTGGGCTTTACATTCTTACGCTCAACATAACGGCTGTATCCACGGCCATAATCTGTGGCAAATTCCTGTAAACGACATTCACCGGCTTGGTCACATATCGGACAGTCCAAGGGGTGATTAACCAGAAGAAATTCCATAATTCCCTCTCGGCAATCCAAAACATTTTTAGATTCCGTTTTTACATGCATCCCTGGAGATACATTGGTAGCACACCCAATAACGGGCTTAGGAACCCAACCTATCTTAGGGCTACCATCGTCTTCGAGTATTGAATTTCCAGTAGCTCGATCCCTCATGGGGGTACCCATTTCGATTAAGCACATTCTACAATTACCAGCCACACTAAGCTGGGGATGATAACAATAGTGAGGAATTTCTTTTCCGTGAAGTGCAGCGGCTTCAACTAGGTTTATTCCCTCTGGAACTTCCACATCCTTACCATCAAGGACGATTGGGACCACTTTGCCATTTTTAGGAGAAATCATAGTGAGTTAAATCAATTGCAGGGAAGACTTTTTTCTCTCAGGATTCTTAGCCTTGTCTTCAAAATGATCACGGAATTTTGCAATAAAACTTTGAGTCGGCCAAGCTGCCGCTTCACCAAATGCACAAATGGTACGACCTTCGATTTGATTGGCCACGGACAACAAAAGATCAGCATCCTCTTCTCTTGCACCTCCATCACACATTCTTTTGGTAATCTTTCGCATCCAAAGCGAACCCTCTCGGCATGGTGTGCATTGCCCGCATGATTCGTGAGCATAGAAAGCATTGATATTTGCCATAGCTTCAACCATATCCACGGAGTCGTCCATCACGATAATTCCACCAGAACCTGACATAGTACCGGCTGCCATCGGTCCGTCAAAATCAAGAGGGATATCCTCAACTCCCCAGTCAAACTCAGTGCCATCCTTTAATTTTCCAGAAAACCTTTCGTCAGCCCTTAATATTTTGGATGACGAGCCACCAGGAATAACCGCTTGTAGGGAACGCCCCGGAAGTAATCCACCACAAACATCGTAGATCATTTCTCCAAGAGTAAGGGCACCACATTCGAACTCATAATAACCAGGCTTTTTTACATGACCAGAGACACACCAGATTCGGGTACCGGTATTGTTGGGCTTACCAATTTCAGAAAAGGCCTTGCCGCCGATTTCCAAGACATGCTTAACATTACATAAAGTTTCGACATTATTTACAATCGTGGGACATTGATAGAGTCCTAATACAGCAGGAAAATAAGGTGGCTTAATTCGCGGGTTTGGTCGTTTCCCTTCAAGGGATTCAATTAAACCCGTCTCTTCTCCGCAAATGTAAGCTCCTGCTCCGCGGTGAACCACTAGGTCACAACTGTATTTACTGCCTAGAATTTTTTCTCCGCAAAAGCCTTTTTCCTTAGCCTCTTCAATGGCACGTTCTAGAATTTTGGCACCTTCAAAAAACTCGGCACGTATATAAATGAAAGCCTGTTTTGCCTGTATGGCGTAGGCCGCAATCATCATTCCTTCAATCAATTGGTGAGGATCCTTATGGATAATTTGCCTATCTTTAAAGGTTCCTGGCTCGGACTCGTCAGCATTACAAATGAGGTATATAGGCTTCCCAGATTTTCGGTCCAAAAACTTCCATTTCATTCCAGCGGGAAAACCTGCTCCCCCACGACCACGAACTCCGGATTGAAGAACCTCTTCTCCAATTTCTTCGGGTTTCATCTTTAAAGATTTTTTAAGCATGGCATACCCACCTTCGCGAAGGTAACAATCGATCCGATTGGAGTATTTGGGATCATCCGCATGCTTAAGAATAATTCTTCTTTCCTTTGGTGTGTTCTTTTTGATCATTTCTTGGAAGATTTAGATTTTACCGACGCCTTGGTTTTAGACTCGCTAACCAAAGCTTGTTCGTAACTAACAAATTTTTTGGAACTATCTAGTTTACCCTTAAGCAAAAGATCCGCAAGAAGTACTGCTTTCTCGGCATCGACATTTTCATAGGTTTGTTCATCCACCATAACTACCGGACCTTCACCGCAATCTGCTAAACACTCCATAAATTCTAAGGAGTATTCACCGTTATCACTAACATGACCCTCCTTCACGCCTAATTTCTTTTCCAAAGATTGGCAGGTTGCATAAGAACCTCGTAAGGCACATGGTAAAGTACGGCAAACACGGAGGTGTTTTTTACCCCAAGGCTTTTCCCGAAGCATGGGATAAAAAGTAATCAACTCTTGAATGTTTATAGGTTGAACTTCCAACTTCTGTGCAATCCATTCGCAGGCTTCAAGATCAATTGCACCAATTTCATCCTGAATGAGGTGAATGACCATCAATGCAGCACTTCTCTTTTCCGGATATTTCGGAATTATTTGATCGATTTCTTGTATGGTATCTGCAGAAAGATTCATCTTGAATTGTTACCGATCGCATTCTCCCATTACGAAATCCAAACTACCAAGGATGACCGTGATATCTGAAAGTTGATGTCCCGGAACCAGTTTTTCAAGAATACTAAGATTACAAAAACTTGGTGCCCGAATTTTCATTCGGTATGGAACGCCACCTCCTTTAGAAACAATATAAAAACCAAGCGCACCTTTTGGATTTTCGGCTTCAAAATAGACTTCACCCGATGGGATTTGAGGACCCTCTGTGACGATCATAAAATTTTGAATCAATTCTTCCATGCTACTTAAAATCTTTTCTTTGGGTGGGGCGAAGATTTTCTTTGCATCTTCTGCATACCAAGCACCCGAAGGAAAATCTGCTATGACCTGCTTGATGATGCGGATACTTTGGCGGACTTCCTCAATTCTTACAAGATAACGGTCATAACAATCGCCCCTTGTACCAATAGGTACATCAAAATCATATTTCTCGTATCCAGAGTAAGGCTTATCTTTTCTAAGGTCTAAATCGATACCGGAAGCACGCAAGTTTGGACCCGTCAATCCGTATGCCAAAGCATCCTCCTTGGTTATCTGACCAATTCCTTCGGTCCGATCAAGAAAGATTCGGTTTCTAGTGAGCAACTTCTCGACCTCATCCGTAGCAAGAGGGAGCTCATCGCAAAACTTGGATACACGATCAAGCCAGCCTTCTGGGATGTCCCTAGCAACCCCGCCGATTCTTGTATAACTCGTAGTGAATCGTGCTCCAGTCAATTCTTCGAAGAGCGTGTAAAGCTTTTCTCGCTCCGTGAAGGTATACATGAAAGGCGTCCATGCTCCTGCATCCATACCAAAAACACCCATGCCTAGAAGGTGACTCGAGATCCGGGCAAGTTCGCAAACAAGAACACGAATTGCTTGGCATCTTTCTGGCAATTCCAGTCCTGTCAATTTCTCTACTGAAATTGCATAAGCCACGTTGTTGGCCAAGGGAGAAAGATAATCAAGCCGATCCGTGTAGGGAACAAACTGGTTATAAGTCATGTTTTCGGCAATCTTCTCATCTCCACGATGGAGGTAGCCAAGTACGGGTTCACACTTCTCAATCAAATCCCCGTTTAATTCTAAGATCAAGCGAAGTACGCCATGGGTGGTCGGGTGAGATGGACCCACATTCAATGCCATGCGATCCTCGCCATCCATCTGGTTTATGCCTGCCGCTTCACGGGCGGCCACATCCCCGATAGAAATTTCTTTAGTAGTAGTTGGACTCATACTGGTTTTTCTGATTTTTCAGTCCAACTTTCATCTTTTGCCCTAGGTTCAGAATCACTCATTGGACCACTTCCAGAGGAAACAAAGGGCCCTCCCATCATAGGAGCAGGTTCAACCGATGCATCCGTGACCTCAACTACATCAGGTGCTGGCAATGGCGTATCGATTCCAGCCAATGGAAATTCTTTCCTCAATGGAAAATAAGGATATTCATCCCACATTAGGATTCGTTTCATGTTCGGGTGATTCGTAAATCGAATCCCAAACATGTCGAAAGTTTCCCGTTCATGCCAATCTGCAGAGGGATACACGGAAGATATAGAGAGAATTTCAGGGTTTTCATTGCTCGCACACTCAACATGAACACGAATGTAATCATGATGAACACGGGAGTAATAGTGACAAACGACTGAGAAACGGACTTCTGCATCTTCACCATGGTCAATGGCGGTTAAATCAACCAAGAGATCAAAGGTTTCTTCTAAACTGAGGTAGGAAGCAAAATTAAGCCAGTGGTCACGATTACAGGATAATGTTAAACAGTCTTCATGACTAACTAAGCTGAGGTACTCATGCTTTACGAGCAATTCATCGATGAAGTCCTGATCGATCATCGCTGGTTAACTTGATACTGCAGAGGCAGATTTGGTAAGGGCTTTAACAGAAGACTCTTTGCCGATTTTATCCTGTAATTTCATCATCGCATCAAGCAAAGCTTCTGGGCGTGGAGGGCAACCGCTAACATAAACATCCACCGGAACAATATTATCCACCCCCTGCATCACGGCGTAGGACCGATACATCCCTCCGGTTGAAGCGCATGCCCCCATCGCAACGACCCACTTAGGATCACCCATCTGATCATAAATCCTACGCACGACCTCGGCCATCTTGTAAGTAACAGTACCCGCAACAATCATACAATCTGACTGTCTTGGAGAAAAACGCATAACTTCCATCCCAAATCTGGAAATGTCATAACGGGATGCAGCAGAGGCCATTAATTCAATGGCACAACAAGCTAATCCCATCGGCATCGGCCATACCGAATGTTTTCGGATCCAATTAATAACAGCATCCGCTTTTGTCACGATGACATCTCCTTCAACTTTTCCGTTGTAAGCAACTTCGTTGGCAATCATTGGATAACTTTCTAACCGATCTTAAACGACAAGCAAACACCAAACGACTAACAGGAGCGAAAATTTAGGAAATTTCCTGTAGTTGATCTATTGCATTCAAATTTTGGGCGTTGACGAAGATGCGAAGCAAAGACATTTAGATAAAGCTTATTTGCAACTGGAGAGGTGACAGAGTGGCCGATTGTGCAGCATTGGAAATGCTGTGTACCGCAAGGTACCGCGGGTTCGAATCCCGCCCTCTCCGCCATTGTTCTAGACAGTTAAGAGTTTCGAATGAAAATCTTTGCGTTTTCAGAGAAGACTGCCTCAGGCAAATCCAAGTGAGCAGGTGCCGTTATGGGCTCTTCTTGTCCACTTACTGTAGCCTTTCCGGCAATTAAAATCGCAGTCTTTCCATAAAGATTAACATTTTCACCATCTGCAGGTCCAGAGACTTCACCTTCATTAAGCCAACGGCGGAGTCTCATTTGATCCCAACCATTGTATGGATCCTTGGTACCAAGGAGATTCTCGGCAAACCTCATACCTGCGGTTTTCCAAAGACTTCCAGAAAGTTCAGGAGATTCTGACATAATCGCTTGCATCGATGCAGTAGTTAACCAAAGAGCAGTAACAGAGGAGTCAGCCACAACATTTGCGGTCCTTGGAATTCCACCTAATACTGCCATTTCACCGATTACGGCGCCTCTTCCCATGATATCCACTACTAAATCGCCGATCGAAACCTTTACACTTCCACGGGTGATCACAATCATTCCATCGCCATCATCTCCCTGTTTCATCACCGTATCACCAGCATTATAAGCTTTGGGCTCCGAAGCGGTCACTATTTTACCGATCAATTCTTCCGGCATTCCTTTAAGCCAGGTTACTTCACGAAGTACTTCTTCCGGTTCCGGTAAGCGTAGGGAAAGAGAGCTTTCCATTACCGTCTTCATCCTTTCCTCCACCGCAATTATCAAACGACTGGCTTCATCTGCCTCTAACATACCATCGGACTTTAATTTTTTAATCGTATTCCGCTCATGATTGAGGATGGAACGAATGGCATCCTTGGTTTCAATACCAACCGTAGCCTCAGGATAATTCTCATGCATGTTTCGAATAAATTCCAAACCCTTCAATCGGTTTTGACGAATTTCATCCTTCAATAATCGAGATGCCTTTCCAACTTTTTCAGGATCACCGGATTCATCCAGTTCTTTGACCAGAGTATCAACCATTTTGGCCATCTCCTGTTGTGCGACCACGAAGGCTTTTGCAGAGTCATAACTCACGGTTATTTTATCGGTAAAATAACCTTTGACGAGAGGAACTTCACGAATTGCTTCGGTCAATTTACTAATTCCACAGACTTTTTCTAAATAATCACGCTCCGTCATGGGCACCTTGCCCTGAAGATCCAAAAATTCACTAAGGTTATTATCCAGTAACGCAACCGCACGGGCACTTAACAACCCAGCCCGAAACTGCCCCCAGTAACTACTTCTTTCGCGTTCCAACAGCCTTCTCCTAGTTTCTGCTAAAGTATCCATGGATGCAAGTTCGTCCGAGGTCAGAGGATAGGCCACAGGATCGGGCAAATATTCACGCACCAAGCCCCAATTTGCACCGCTGAGAAAGCGATCGTCCTTCAACAATTCCATTTCATTCTCACAACCATCCGCAACATTTCCCGAGGCATTTGAAAACATCAGTTTTTTAACCGCTGGGAGTTTGGTTAGTCCGAGAGCATTCACAATAGGCCCAACTGTGGTTGCATTCACTAAAAGGGTGAGTAACACAATTCCAGAAATCAGAAATAGAAATTGATCTCGAACACCTGATGAAATCCCTACAAGAGAGGCTTGAGCAACCGCACCCGATCCTTCTCCTAGAATCATGACAACTTTCTCACCGCTTTCAATATCACTTCTTATCTGAGCAGCCTCATTGGAACTAAAACCGCCAAGGTTTTTAGTCGCTTGCTCCGAGCTTTGACTTATACTGACAACCTTTCCACCTGAGACCACAATATCAGCCTCTGTGATCGTCATTCCCTGAAAGAGGCTTACATCATTTGAAAGGACAAGATCAGCACTCTCTTTACCTACCACAAATGCGGAGGTGGTATTCTCGCCATATCCTTGACCTCCTTCGGAGACCGAAAATTCATACCTAAACTGTTCACTGTAGACAACCAAGGCCAAAGCCAGACCAATTGCACCACGCAAAGCCCCCCACCATACCACAATTGCATCTTTGCCGGGCAGGCCATAACCTGACCTCTTCATCAAGGGATAACAAAATAGCATATTGATACCCCGCACCACATGAATGGCCAAGTAGACCAAAGCTAAAATGGCAAAATCCATCCCTGTGGGGTTAACATTTTGGGCAATAACTACCCCAACCACAATAAAGATGATAACATTGGCAACGAAAGCGACCAGTTCCCAAAATTCATGCATGAAATGCTCGACCTCGGGACTGATTCGAGTCCGACCAATTCCAGCCATTACAATTCCCAG
>CESN01009900.1_pt1 | contig 19933 bp, 18 predicted proteins | sample 531181 | NCBI WGS metagenome assembly CESN01 (sample SAMEA2621990, study PRJEB7988) | marine metagenome | isolation source: saline water (ENVO:00002010), including
GCAGATTTCTTTTTAATAGCTTCAGCTACCTCTGATAGACATGCCTCTGCACTTGCAGATAATGTGATTGATACACTAAAAAAAAGGCAAAAAACAGTTCTTGGAGTTGAGGGTAAAAATAATCCAAGCTGGGTACTTATTGATTGTGATAACGTAATTGTAAATATCATGCTTGAAGATACAAGAGATTTTTATGACCTTGAGAGCTTGTGGGGAGATCCTAATCAAGTCCTTTCTTCAACTTATGAAGTTTAAAATTCATTCCATTTCAAAAAAATCAAATGATTGGGAAGCAGAAGGAATTACTTCTCTGCTAAAGAAGATGCCTCATCATGAAGTAATTTTTAATAATATAAGGTCGACTAGCAAGAATGTTAGTCAAGCGTATAGTATAGAAAAAGAGTCAAATTTATTAATGAGTGCTTTAGAAAAGAAAAATGCTACCATCTTGTGGGATTTACAAGGCAAACAAGTTTCTAGTAAGCAGCTTTCAAAAATTATCCAAGATTTATCGTTAGAGTTTAAACAAGTTGAATTTATAATTGGTGGCTCAAATGGAGTATCTGAAGATGTCTTCAGCCAGGTAAGATATGTACTTTCTGCATCAAAACTTACTTTCCCGCATAAACTTTTTAAATTAATTTTAACTGAACAAATTTATAGAGCTTGTCAGATTATCGAGGGCCACCCCTATCACAAATGAAAAACGATTTTCAGGAAAGGCAACTAGAAGTCAATACTTTTACACAAAGATCATTGTTTATTACGATTCTATTGTTTTTAGTAATTGTAATTTTTCTCTATAGAGTTTTTTACTTACAAATTTTGGAGCATGATGAATTTGATGAAGCAGCTTTTGAAAATAAAACTTACACGGTTCCTGTTCAGCCTTTAAGAGGAAAAATTATTGATCGAAATGGTATCGTTCTCACAGACAACATTGCAACTTTTGATTTAATTACAAATCCAAGCGAGATAAATGATCCTATTGTTTTTTTAAAAGATATTAATAAGGTAATTACTTTATCAACAAGTCAAAAAACTAATTTTCTAAATAGTTTTGATGACAGAGCTTTTTTTAATAAGGAATTAATTCTTAAATCTAATCTTAATGAAAAAGATATAGCAAAGTTTGAAGTTCAAAGTTTTCGATTTCCAAATGTTTTTGTTGGTAAAAGATTTAGGCGCATTGCGACTGGTAATGACAGCTTTGCTCATGTTTTAGGATACGCAGGCGTCTTGACAGATACAAGCTTGATCTCAAAGAAATTTAACAGAAATAGTTGGAATGATGCTCAATATTCATATGCTAATGGATTAATTGAGGGTAAGTCTGGCTTAGAAAAAACCTTTGATGAAAGTTTAAGAGGCGAATTTGGCTATAAACAATTTGAAGTTGATTCAAAAGGTAGATTTATAAAAGAAATTGACTATCTGCCTCCTGTAAAAGGAGACGATCTACAAACTACCCTTGATCATAAAGCTCAATTAAAAGCAGCCGATTTAATGCAAGACAAGAAAGGCTCAGTGGTTGCAGTTGATATCAAGTCTGGTGAGATAGTTGTTTTACTAAGCACTCCCACTTATCCAATTAATAAAATGGCTAATGGAATCTCAAAAGATCAATATGATGATCTTTTAAAAAACAAGGATAAGCCATTTTTTGATAGATCGGTTTCTGGGAGATATCCGCCTGCATCAACTTTAAAACCTTTTTTTGCATTTCACTCAATAAATAATCAACTTATAAATTGGGAGAACGTAATTAGGGATCCTGGTTATTTTATTTTGCCAGACAATGGGCGTATTTATCGAGGTTGGAGACAAATTCCTTTAGGCAGGATTGACTTAGAGACAGCCATAGTAAGAAGCTCGAACACATTTTTTTTTGATTTAGCATATAAAAGCAATATTAATGATATAAGTGATGATTTAATAAAATTTGGTTTTGGAGATACAGTTTGCCTAGATTGTTTTCAAGAGGATAGAGGACTGGTACCAACTCCAGACTGGAAAAGAAAAAACTTAAATTTTACTTGGTTTAAGGGGGACACTGTTAATCTTGGCATTGGACAAGGCTACATGATTTCAACGCCTGTACAGTTAGCACACTATGCAGCGATAATTGCTTCAAAAGGCGATAGAAAAAAACTTTTTATAAGCGAACTTAACAGACAAAAAGCCTTAAAAGAGCCAATAACAACTCAATCTTTTAATAACAGTGATTGGCAAAGACTACACGAATCAATGCTAAATGTAATTGAGTCAGATTTAGGAACAGCAAGAAGTTTGAGAAATTCAAAAGAATTTTTAGTAGCAGCAAAAACTGGCACCGGTGAAGTAGTGAGTCTGAATTCTAGCGCAGAGTATAATCGTATAAGAGAGGATGTCAGCTTACGCGACCACGCAATTATGATAGCATTTGCTCCATATGAAAATCCAAAATATGCCATAAGCGTAATTGTTGAAAATGGAGAAAGTGGAGGAGGTGTTGCTGGTCCAGTAGCGCTTGGTGTTTTAAAGGAACTTATTGATGACTAAAAAAATACATCTTGATCCTTATTTATTTATATCAATCTCGATGCTAAGTTTTATTGGTCTTTTTGTACTATTTAGTGCATCAGAAAGCAGCTTTGATGCCATTGCTCGACAAGTTATTTATATCGTTCTTGGATTTTTCTTATTTTTTATTTTTAGTCAGCCTGATCCAGATATTTACAGACGATTCTCTCTCTTATTTTTAATAATATCTTTGTTTTTAGTCGCCTCAACTTATTTCTTAGGTACAGAAATTAACGGTGCAAAAAGATGGTTAAAGTTTTATGTTTTCTCATTTCAACCCTCAGAACTTCTAAAACTAGCTCTGCCATTATTTTTATCAAGCTATCTCTTTTATAAAAAACTTCCTATAAGTTTTAAAGATACATTAATTGCAATTCTTTTCATTTTTGTTTGTTTTTTGATAGTTGCGCGCCAACCAGACTTAGGAACAGCATTACTGGTAACAATTTCAGGGATTTTCGTCTTATTTCTAGCTGGTTTAAGTTGGCTCTTTATTTTTTTATGTCTAAGTTCAATAGCAGTTTTTTCACCTTTTATCTGGAATAATTTATTGCAACCTTTTCAGAAGGATAGAATTTGGACTTTATTTAATCCTGAGTCAGATCCTTATGGTGCGGGATGGAATATTATTCAATCAAAAATAGCGGTTGGAAGTGGGGGCTTATTTGGTAAGGGCTATGGTCAAGGATCGCAAACCCAACTCAACTTTTTACCAGAAACTCAAACAGATTTTATTTTTTCAGTTTTGGCTGAAGAATTTGGTTTTATCGGAGTCTTATTGCTTGTCATAATTTATGCGTTTGTCTTGTTGCGATGTTTTTATCTTGCAATAAATGCAAGAGACAGATTTTGTCGCTTAGTGATAGGAGGATTTATTTTTACATTTTGTTTTAATGTTTTTGTAAATTTAGCAATGGTAGTTGGACTGATTCCCGTGGTTGGAATGCCTTTGCCATTTTTTAGCAGGGGGGGCACTTCGCTGCTAACCTTGTTTATAATGTTTGGAATAATAACTTCAATGGCTTCTCATAAGAAGTTTATGCAAAGATGATAAGAATCCTTCTGTTATCGTTCTTATATGTTGCAAATACCTTCAGCTATGTCGATAAAGGCGAAACCTTTGAGTATTTAAAGAGCGAACTAGTATTAAATCATGGCTTTTCTGAAGATTATGTTGTCTCCACACTAAATAATGCGACCAAACAAGATAAAATTATTCAATCAATCAGTAAACCAGCAGAAACCACTTGGACATGGGATAGATATAAAGATCTATTTATTGAAGAGAAAAGAATTCAAAATGGAAAAAAATTTATTTCTGAACATATTAAAACACTTAAAAAAGCGGAAACTCGATTTGGTGTCCCAAAAGAAATAATTACATCCATCCTAGGGGTGGAGACTCGATACGGAAAAATTATGGGTTCCTACAGAGTTTTGGATGCTCTTGCAACGCTGAGTTTCGATTTTCCCAGAAGATCAAAATTTTTTACTAATGAACTCATTAATTTGTTTCTATTGTCTCGAGAAAATAATTTAGAAATTATTTCACTTAAAGGTTCTTATGCGGGAGCTATGGGTTATGGTCAGTTTATTCCCTCAAGTTATAGGGCTTATGCCATAGATTTTGACAATGATGGCTATGTTGACCTTCTTAACTCTGTCGACGACGCAATAGGAAGCATTGCAAATTATTTATATATACATGGTTGGAATAAAGACTTACCAACCGTAAGAAGAATAGATCAAAAATTTTTGTCTAATACTGAATCCATAAACAATGTAAGGAATCCGTTAGTATTAGCACCTAATATTTTGCATGTTGGTGATGAGTTAGAAAATGAAGATATTCTTGATCAAAGCGTATTATTGTTAAGTTATTACGAACGAGGAAAAACTAATTTTTTTATTGGCACAGCAAATTTTATAGCAATTACAAAGTACAATAGGAGCCACTTTTATGCAAAAGCGGTATATGATTTATCAATTGAGTTGAGATGAATATTTTAAATAAGTTTGTTTTTACACTTTTTATTTTCCAAGCCAGTGTTAGCTTGGCGCAGATTATTATTCCATCTTCTCCTGAGATTGATGTAGAAAGTTATATTTTAATGGATGCAAGCACTGGAGCAGTTATCGCTTCCGGTAGTCCTGATTTACAAATTGAACCTGCCAGCATGACAAAGGTAATGTCTGCCTATGTGATTGCAGATCAGCTTAAGCAAGAACTTGTTTCTTTTAATGATTTAGTTCTTGTCTCTGAAAAAGCATGGAAAATGGAAGGATCAAGAACTTTTATTGAGGTTGGTAAGAAAGTACCACTTATTGATCTACTTAGAGGGTTAGTTATTCAATCAGGTAATGATGCAACTGTTGCACTTGCAGAATACATTGCCGGTACAGAAGAAGGTTTTGTAGATGTAATGAATGCTTATGCTTCTGAAATGGGCTTGTCTAATACACTTTTTCAAAACTCAACGGGATTACCAAATCCGAGTCATTTTACAAGCACTCGAGATTTAGCTGTGCTTGGTTCAAGATTAATCAGCGTTTTTCCTGATCATTATAAACTCTATAAAGAAAGGGAATTTACCTTCAATGAAATTCGTCAGGTAAATAGAAATAAGCTGTTATGGCAAGATGATTCTGTTGATGGCATTAAGACAGGTTTTACCTCCTCAGCTGGATATTGTCTTATATCATCAGCACAAAGAAATGGAATGCGACTAATCTCTGTAGTTGCTGGAAGTGCAACTAGTCAAAATACATTTACCTCTTCACAAAGACTACTTGAGTATGGATTTAGATTTTTTTCAACCGAAAAATTATTAAATGGTAACGAGACAATCCAGACTTCAAAGGTATGGGCTGGTAAGTCAAATTCAGTTCCAGTTGGTCTCGAATCAGATCTAATATTAACTGTCCCAAGAGCCTCTTTGAAAACAGTTACTTTCAATTACAAAATTGATAGCAATATTGAAGCGCCAATTTCAAAAGGTATGAAGTTAGGAATTGTAGATGTCTTATCTGATGGAAAACTTTTAACTTCAAAACCACTAATTGCACTAAATGCAGTTGAAGAAAAGGGATTCTTAGGAAGGTTTTTAGACAAATTGATCTTGTGGTTTATTAATCTTTTTGATTTTAATAATGACTGAAACCTTTGGGATTTATCAAGGAAAAATCACACCTCTTTCTGAAATAAAAGTTTCGCCGCTATCTAGAGCTTATACCTTTTCTGATAGTATTTACGAGGTTATTCCATTTTATAAAGGCAAAGGATTTTGCTTTAATGAACATATTTCTAGATTTTATGAATGTGCCAATCGAATGGGGATCAAAGTTGATTTTAATTTGGTTGAGAATGAAATCCTAGCACTTTGTGAATATGTTAAGAAAGAAGATCAGTCATATGTTTACTATCAAATTTCTAGAGGTATTGATGAGATAAGAAGCCATTTAGTAAAGAACAAAATGGTGCCAGAGAGGTTTGGCTATGCAACAAAAATTATTCCAAGCACTAAGCCTTTAGTTTCGATGATAGTGGATGATATAAGGTGGAAAAGATGCTCGATTAAATCGACATCTTTGCTTGGTAACGTAATGTCAATGAATTTAGCATTAGATGAGGGTTGCGACGAGATCATTTTCTCCCATGAAGATAAAATCACTGAAGGTGGTGCAAGCAATGTATTTTTTTCTAAGGACGGTGAGATTTTTACTCCAAGTTTAAAAGAAAATATTCTGCCAGGAGTAACCCGAGATTTCTTTATCAATGCATTGAGATCTGAAAATATTTTGGTGAAAGAGCAAGATTGCTGCGTTAGTCAATTAGATCAAGCCTCAACAATTTGGTTTACAAGTTCTACGAAAGGGGTTCAACCCGTTGAAAAAATTGTAAATGCAAGTTATGTAAGAGATAACAACGACGAAGCTTTTAAAACATCAAGGTTAATATTTAATCAGTCAATAAAAGATTATCTTTCAAAAACATAATTGTTGAATCAAAGTAATCCCATGCATTTATGTTTGTTGCACCTTTAATACTTTGATCAAGGACAATTGCCCTTTCTTGTAAATTTATTATATCTTCGACTCTCAAGCTATTTGACATATTCATGTAATAACTTTTTTTGTTTGTCCAAACCCCCAATTTTGAAAAATTTACTGAACTGCTCGATGCTGTCTTAATGGCATAACAAGCAGTTATAACTTTCGAAATAATCCAAATTATTGGAGGTGGTGGCTGAGCATTATTCTTTTTGAGTGTGATGATAATTTGATCAATTTTATTAAAATCTTTTTTTACGAGCGAGTCCTCAAATTCAAATATATCAAAATTCAAATCAACAGAAACTTCATTTGAGAGTTGCTCTTGATTACTTTTATAAAGGATTGACAAAATTTCAGCTTCATTTCTTTGACCAATTAAGTTTCCATTCAAATTGTTATGAATATTTGCTCCAAACTTCCTTAATGCATCCCGATCGAAGAAATCCAGCTTTCTTTTGAGCCACAATTTTTCTTCATTCGTATCAAGCTTATTGCAACTTAAAATGCAAAAGACATCTTGAATATCTTTATAAAATTTTGTGGACTTATTTAATTTTGATACAGAGGACTCGACTATTAGCATAACTGAACTATTATTTCGAAATATCCCCATCTCTAATAATTTTTTAATTGCATCTGGCATTTTCCCTTCACTATGCTTAATGTGAATCAAAGATTTTTCTTGAAACAATGAACCTGCACATAGGTTGGTCACCTCATCAATAAGATTATCAAATGAAGTAATGCCTAGAGTCACAACGTTATGAAATTCCTTGTTTTTGAAATATTGTTTTATAAGAGAAATGAGCTCATCTCTAAGAATTATCTCTTCTCCGTAAATAAAGTAATGTTGACTGTTATATAAGGGTTTTCTAATGAATCTGTTGTATGTAATTTCCATCTAGAGCAGTTCAAATATGACTTCGTTAGCAGCTTGATATTTTAAGTTTAACAATATGGTTTCTTTTGAGGCATTCTCAGCAAATGGATTCAGTTCATCTATGATTACTAGATCGCTTACAACAATTTCTTGTTGTAACTCATTGCCATCAAGAATAAATTGTACTGAAAAAAAAATTTCTTTTTGTTGAGCTCTAAGTCCATCTCCGCCATACAAGATTTTTTCACGCGAATTTGTGCTAATTACGCTCAAGTTTTTATTAAAATCTTTTTCTTGTTTAAGTTTGAAGCCAAGAATATTGATAAATTTCTCATCAACATTTTTTGTGAAACTGAGATTTGCAGGGAAAGTGCTATCTAGAGATACACAAGATGTTAAACAGATTGTAAATATTACAAAAAATCTATTCAGCAACATCAAATAAATCTTTAAAACCAGAGGGATCATGTCTGCCTACAACTAGGTTTTCAAGAGTACCAAATCCATTTTCTTTTCCCATTGATGCTTCAGCGATTTGATGAATATGGAAATATGAATAATCATTCGGATCAATCTTATCTAAATCCCAAACCTCGTAATCATATGCTTCTTCACCTTTCCAAAGCGCATGACCCCATTCGGGATGTTGATAGCCAATACCTTTACAATGAAACCTAGGTCCTACTGTTTTAATTTTAATTGCCGTATCTTTCTCATCAACCTTAAATTTGATATCACCGCCGTCTGACCACCTTGTTCCTTTGATCCAATTAATAGAGTGATTAATATTAGTCATATTTGTGATAGATTCACCATTATCTGACACAGTAATAATCTCACCTGATAGTTGAGTTGAATTACCATCATGATCCTCAAAAGTACCAAAATGAGTAAATACTTGCCCAAAGTTTATAGGAGCCCAACACCAATATACACCTGGCTCATCATTCAACTTACCAGGTGCTCCACCTTCCGGTTCTCCAACCGGTCTCACTCCCCATGATTTATCTCTAGTACCATATTCAGATTCTAAATTTATAGTTTCATTTTCAAGTTGTATTTCTCCCGTCCATGTTCCAAACTGAGTGAACCTACTGGTATCCATCAGAATTCTTGTACCTTCTTTTAAAGATGATTTAGGTTCAATATGAGGGAGTGTTAAATTATTAAATTCTAGATTACACGCGATTCTTTTTTCAGGATCTTGAAGGGTAAACTTAATTATTTCCATTGGTTTTGGAATTTCAAGACTTATTGGACCAATAACCATTGGATATCTTGAAGAATCTAGTCTTTTGGATGCATGAAATGAATATTGTTTTCCTTTAAATGAAATACTGAAATGACCATCAATAATGTGCCTATTTGGATATACTCCAACTCCAATCTCAAATAGGAAATCTTTTTCTTTACTAAACCCATTAAACCAATATCTATCATAAAAATTTCTATCAGTTGTTGATGGGACTGATAATGTTTCAGAGGTCTGATGAATGGGAAAGTCATCTAGTGGTGTTATATTATTCATGATTCAATTACAAAATTTATTAATTTCTCTTTAACATAAATGACCTTACTGATCTTGTCTAGTGCCACATGTTTTCTAACATTACTATTTTTTAATGAAATTTCCTTAATCTCATCTTCACTCAGAGCCTTTGCAATATTTTCTTTACCCCTAACCTTACCATTCACTTGAATGATGAGTTCAAAGTCATTTTTTTCAGTTAATTTTTGATCGAACTCGGGCCATGATTTTTCGAAGAGTTTTGGATCTAAATGTGGATTAAAACGGGTCCAAATATCAAATGTAATATGCGGAACAATTGGAGATAACATCTGTAGGGACACATTTATAACTTCATTTAGACAAAATATATCTGATGAAGTTGCTTCACTGGATTTAAATTCTTCGGGTACAGCATTTATTAATTCCATAATTGCGGCTATAACAGTATTGAATGAGTTTCTATCTTCATAATCAGTCGTAACTTTTTTTATGGTGTTATGAGTTTTTGCTCTTAAATCCAAATGACTCTGTTGAAAATCTCTTGGGATATTTTGATAATCTGTATTTGTTCTATTTTCACATAATCTCCAAAATTTCTTGAGAAATCTAGACGCACCTTCAATTGCACTATCTGACCATTCTAAGCTTTGTTCTGGTGGGGCAGTAAACATCATATATAGTCTGATAGTATCTGCTCCATAATGATCAATATATTTTTGAGGATCAACGGTATTACCTTTAGACTTCGACATCTTTGTTCCGTCCTTTAACACCATTCCCTGTGTTAGCAGTTTCTTAAAAGGCTCATCACCATTTACAAGACCCATATCTCTCATAGCCTTATGAAAAAATCTTGAATACAGAAGGTGCAATATTGCATGCTCTATCCCTCCAATATAAATATCAACTGGCAACCAATATTCTGAATTCTCATCTAACGCTTTTTTATTATTCTCAGCAGAGGTAAATCTTGCATAATACCAAGACGAATCGACAAAAGTATCAAATGTATCAACTTCTCGCGATTTACCTTGTCCTAAATCATAAAAATTTCTGTTTTGGTTAAGGGGTTTTGGAGAATCACCAGCTTTTATTTTTGGCAACTCTACTGGAAGCTCATTCCCTCTTAAAAAGATAGGTTTATCTTCTTCATAGATAACTGGAATAGGACATCCCCAAAAGCGTTGCCTACTTACACCCCAATCTCTCAGCCTATAATTAGTTATGCTATTACCTATTCCATTTTTTTCAATTAAGCTATTTATATTGTTAATAGCTACATCCGATTCTTCCCCATCGAAATCATCTGAATTTATCAATTTTCCTTTAGCAGAAGAGGGCAAATCATCTGCTTCAATAACTTGTTTAATGGGTATCTCATACTTTTGTGCAAACTCAAAGTCTCTTTCATCATGTGCTGGAACACCCATTACTACTCCAGTTCCATAATCCATAAGAACATAATTCGCAATCCATACCTCAAGGTCAATGCCGGAAAGGGGGTGTTTAGCTTTTACGCTGGTCTTGAAGCCTAGTTTTTCAGCTTTTGCCATGTCCGCTTCAGCCATCTTCATTTCATTACATTTCTTTATGAATTGATTTATCTCATCATTTTCACTAGCTAAATTTTGAGCCATTGGATGATTTGGCGATACAGCCAAAAAGGTAACCCCAAAGATTGTGTCTACTCGTGTTGTGAAGGTAGTAATTTCGTCATTGTTTGAAAGCAAAAACTTTAATTCAGATCCATAGGATTTTCCAATCCAGTTTTTTTGCATCACTTTTACATTTTCGGGCCAGTCCAAGTTATCAATAGACTGCAGAAGTTCATCAGCGTAGTCAGTAATTTTCAAAAACCATTGGTCAACTTCCTTTAACTCAACAGTAGCACCAGATCTCCATCCTTTACCATCAATTACTTGCTCATTTGCGAGAACCGTTTTATCAACTGGATCCCAATTTACTAAAGATTTTTTCTTATAAACAAGACCATTATTTTGTAGCAAAGTAAACATTTCCTGTTCCCATCTATAATAATTTGGATCACATGTTTTTAATTCTTTTGTCCAATCATAGCTAAAACCTAATTGCTTGAGCTGTAATTTCATATTAGTGATATTTTGTTCAGTCCAAGTTTGGGGATCAACTTTATTTTGAATTGCTGCATTTTCTGCTGGTAAGCCAAAAGCATCCCAACCCATGGGTTGTAAAACATTAAATCCTCTCATTCTTTTGTAGCGAGAAATTACATCACCAATGGTATAGTTTCTCACATGCCCCATGTGCAACTTACCGGAGGGATAAGGAAACATAGACAAACAATAAAATTTCTTTTGATCGTTTTTTATAGCTCTATAACAACTATTATCTTCCCAGTACTTTTGAACAGTTTTTTCAATTTCTTGGGGGTTATATTCCTGATTCATTTTTAATTCTTTCTATTAAATCACTTTCTAGATAATTTATATGATGATTATTATCTCGAAAGGTTTGATCATTTAAAATCTTTGAGTGAATAGAGTGATTTGTCTCTATGCCCTCAACAAAAAACTCATCAAGCGCGTTATTCATTCTGCGTATACATGATTCTCTTTTGTTGGTGGTAGTAATGATCTTTGCTAATAAAGAATCATAATATGGTGGGACTACATAACCAGAATAAATATGAGAGTCAAATCTGATTCCAAATCCACCAGGTGGATGCATTTTTATAATTTTTCCTGGACAAGGTTTAAATTCAAGAGGATCTTCGGCATTTATTCGACACTCAATTGCATGACCTCTGAATATGACTTTATTCTGATCAAGCTTGATATCCATATCAAGCGCTATTTTGAGCTGCGCCTTCACGATATCAAACATACTGATCATTTCTGTTACGGGATGCTCAACTTGAATCCTTGCATTCATTTCAATAAAAAAGAATTTTCCATCTTTATATAAAAATTCAATAGTGCCTGCTCCTTCATAGGAAAGTTTTTCACAAAGATTTATACAAGATGACAAAACTTGTTCCAACTCTTTTTCATTTAATCCAGTAGCTGGAGCTTCTTCAATTATTTTTTGATTACGCCTTTGAATGCTGCAGTCTCTTGTTCCCAAGTGAATGGCATTACCTTTGCCGTCTCCAACAACCTGAACTTCGATATGTCTTGGATTTTCAATATATTTTTCAAGATATACAACATCTGAGCCAAATGCATTTAGTGCTTCTTTCATAGTAATAGCAAGCCCATCAAGAAGTTCATTTTCATTTCTTACAACCCTCATGCCTCTACCACCACCTCCAGCAGAAGCTTTTATCATAATTGGATACCCAATCTCGTTTGCTATGTTAAAGAGTTTCTTTTCATCTTTTGGAATCTTATTTTTAAATCCTGGAACAATTGGAATACCTGCCTTTTCAGCTTCATTTTTAGCAGATATTTTATCGCCCATTTTTTTAATCACATCCGGTGATGGACCTATAAATTTAAAACCACTCGCCTCACATTTTTCAGCAAACTCAAAGTTCTCAGCTAAGAACCCATAGCCAGGATATATAGCATCTGTGCCAGTTAGCTCCGCTGCAGAAATAATTGAGGGTATATTTAGATAGCTTTCTGTTGGATTTGCAGGACCAATACAAACCGACTCATCAACAAATCTTAGATGTTTTAAATCTTTATCACCACTTGAATAAACACCAACTGTTTTCAATCCAATTTCTTTGCAAGCTCTTACAGCCCTCAAAGCAATTTCTCCCCTATTTGCTATTAAGACTTTTTTTGTCATCAATTATTTAATTTTGAAAAGTGGTTGATCAAATTCAACTGGTGTTGCGTCTTCAATATAAATCTCTTCAACAATGCCTGAAAATTCCGATTTTATTTCATTCATCATCTTCATTGCCTCAACAATACAGACTACTTGACCAACTTCCACTCTATCTCCTTTTTCAACATAAGGAGGTTTATCTGGAGCAGGCTTTCTGTAAAAAGTGCCAACAATTGGCGATTTAATATTAGATTGATCATCAATAACAGAATTTTGACTTTGAACAACTTCAGGATTTGCAGAGGGAGTAAACTGCTGCGCAACGTTTTTTTCATAAACAACTTCTTTCAAACTACCTCTCGAAATTCTTACAGACTCTTCTCCCTCAGTAACTTCAATTTCTGTTAAATCTGAATCTTGTAACATCTCAATAAGTTTTTTTATTTTTCTAATATCCATGTTTAAGTCCTCATTTCCTTAATTGCATGCAAAAGTGCAATCTCGTATCCTTGAACACCATGGCCAATAAAGCTTTTCTGTGCAATATCTTGGAGATACGATATTTTTCTGAAATCTTCTCTATCATTTATGTCAGTTATATGTACTTCATAAAAAGGTATTGATGTCGAAAGAAAGGCATCCCTTAATGCGATACTAGTATGTGTATATGCTGCAGGATTGATAAGAATACATTGCACATTTAAATCCAAGGCATCGTGGACTTGATCTATCATTTCACCTTCTGAATTACTTTGAAAACAAATCAACTCTGCATTTTCCTGATGAGCAATCTTTTTTAAATTATCTTCTATTTCATTGAGGGTTTTAGATCCGTAGATGTCTACTTCTCTTTGACCGAGCAAATTTAAATTTGGGCCATTTATCAGCATTATCTTCATATTTAGACGATTTTAACAGAACTTAGTGGAATTTTAGTGATTTTAATTAAATTTTAATTTCTTTTTTTACTACTGGATAACAATATGTACCTTCTGAACAGCCTTGATACGATATTTTAAAAATATTATGACCTTCTATATTACTTTTATTTATTTCTAATTCAATCTTTTTGAATGCTACTTCTTGAGTTCCCAAAAATTGATCATTAGTAATGTGCCAATCTGTTTCTTTATAAACGAAATCTAATCTTTCATCATCAAGGGTTAACAAAACAGAATCTCTGTAAATATAGTAACCATTTTTAATTTTGAAAATTAGAGTAATTGTTTCAGCATTCACATTAATATTTAATTGAAATGCATCTTCATGAGGTAAAATGGAATCTAGGGGAGCTTTTGAGAATAAATCCCTAGAATGTACATCTGATTGAAACAAGATTAATGTTAGTGTCAGAATGGTATAAAATCTGTTTGAAAATTTCACTTATAAATTAAATGATAATTAAAAAACATGACATTTGCATCATTGGGGCAGGTACCTCAGGCATATCTGCATGCAAAAATTTTCAAGAAGCTGGGTTGGATTTTATTTGTTTTGAGGCCAGTGATAGGATTGGAGGAAACTGGATATTTAGAAACAAAAATGGCATGTCATCTGCATACGAATCTTTGCATATCAATACATCAAAAGAGAAGATGCAATTTTATGATTTTCCAATGCCCGATCACTATCCAGATTTCCCCCACCATTCACATATAGCTGAGTATTTTGAAGACTATGTTAAGCATTTTGGTTTTAAGAATAAAATATTATTTAACACAGTCATAAAACAAGTAACAAAGATTGATGAAGACAGATGGGAGTTAATTTCTCAAAATGAAGAAAAGTATGTATGTAACCATTTGATTGTTGCAAATGGTCATCATTGGGATCCAAAAATGCCAAGATTTGAGGGTAGTTTTGATGGAGAGGTTTTTCATTCTCATCATTATCTCAATCCTGAAGAACCAGTTAATTGTAAAAATAAAAATGTTTTAATAATTGGTGCAGGTAATTCAGCAATGGATATTGCATCTGAATTAAGTAGAAAAAATATTTCAAATAAAGTGTTTCTTTCAATTCGAAGTCCAGTTTGGGTCACTCCAAAATATTTTGGATCTATGACTCTTGATCATTTTCAAAGGCATCCATCACAAAAAAAAGGCTGGATAGATGCAATCAAAGAACTTATATTCGATTTATTCGGAGAGGCATTGCTAACAAAAAAAATTGTTCAAGCTATTGGTAGGCCTGAAGATATTGGTCTTCCTAAACCGCAACATAAATTTACTCAAGCACATCCAACAATATCCAGTGAGATTCAGCTAAGAATTGGATCAGGCGATCTTATTGTTAAAAGAAATGTAAGCTCTCTAGATAGGAAAACAGTTTATTTTGAGGACAACTCAAAAGAAAGTGTAGATGTAATAATTTATGCCACAGGATATAAGATTTCCTTTCCATTCTTTAAGAAATCATTTATCAATGTGATTGATAACCACTTACCCCTATATAAAAGAATTTTCCATCCAGAAATTACAAACTTATATTTTATAGGTCTCATTCAACCATTATGTGCATTGATGCCTGTAGTTGATGAGCAATCTAAGATGCTTACAAAATATTTCCAAGGTGAATTTGAGCTGCCTTCAAAAAAACATATGCGCTCTGATGCAGAACTTGCAAACAATAAGATGCTCGAGCATTATGTCAAATCTTCGCGTCATACAATTCAAATTAATTGTACAAAATATACCGATGATTTAAGGAAACAGCTTGGTTAAGTGCAATGATTGCTAATTTTCTCTTTGCTATTTTTTTTAAGACTCCAGATTGGATTCTTAGAACGATCACCTTACAAAAATCCAAACAATATTTGGGACAAAGACTCGATCTAAAGTCCCAACTTTTGATCGGTATAATTGAAAAATATCTTCCAGATCTTGATGATTATGAGAGTTTCAGAAAAGCTAGGAACGATACGATTTTAAATTTTTCATCAGATCCAACACAATCAGTAGGTTACGAAGATAAAAAAATTGCTGTTAAACAAAAAAATCTAGAAATTCGTGATTACGTGCCAGCAGATATTCAGACAAATAAAATTATGCTTTATTTTCATGGGGGAGGTTATGTAATTGGAAGTATTGATTCACATCATGGATGGGTAAAATATCTATCATCTGCTCTATCAATGAGGATAATCTCACTTAACTATAGGTTAGCTCCAGAAAATCGTTTTCCTTCAGCATTAGAGGATGCAAATGATACTTTTGAATGGATAAAATCAAAATTCAATGTGCCTGACAGTGATATTATTGTTTGTGGTGATAGCGCTGGTGGACATTTAGCTGCATCATTATCAACCTACAGAATGATAAATAATTTACCAATGCCTGACATGCAATTTCTTATTTACCCAATGATTGATCCAAAATGCGATTCTGATTCTCAAAAGGCATTCGCAGATGGACTATTGCTCAATTCATTGGACGTTTCAAAATTTTGGTCTCTTTTTCAAAATCTGTCTGAGGATAATCAAAATCCATGTTTCAATTTAACCCTCCACACAAACAATAGCCCTCATCCTAAAACGCTTTTGTTAACAGCTGGATTTGATCCACTAACTGATGAAGGAGAGGCGTACGCAAAAAGATTAAATGAGGAAGGCACTAAAATTACTCAGCTACATTATCCAAACTTATTTCATGCATTTGTAAACTTTACTAAAATTCCTGCATGCAAGCTTGCTTCAGATGATCTAATTCAAGAAATGAAGGCTTTCCTATGAGCAGTCTTTTAAATATAGAGAACCTCAATGTAAGATTTAACCTAAGGTATCAAAAATTTCACGCAGTTAAAGATGTTAATCTTAAAATTAATACTAATGAGATAGTTGGTTTGGTGGGTGAGTCTGGATCAGGTAAATCGGTTACCGCAATGTCTATTATGCGGTTATTGCCTGAACCTAAAGCAAGCTTCGATAAAAACTCAAAGATTATTTTTGATGGAGAAGAAATATTGTCTGCAAACAAGAAAAGTCTGAGGAAAAAGAGAGGTTCAAAAATTAGCATGATTTTTCAAGAACCAATGACCTCCTTGAATCCTTTTCATCAAGTTGGCAGGCAAATTCAAGAAGCAATATTTACTCATCAATCACTTACAAAAGAGACTTCTAAGCAAAAAGCTATAGAGTTAATGAACTTAGTTGAAATTCAGGACGTAAAGAATAAATTCAACTCCTACCCACACCAGTTGTCAGGAGGACAAAGGCAAAGGATTATGATTGCCATGGCGCTTGCAAATAAGCCAAAGTTACTTATTGCTGACGAACCCACAACTGCATTGGACGTTACAATACAGGCCCAGATACTTGACTTAATGATAAAAATTAAAAAAGAAGTTGATATGTCAATTCTTTTCATTACTCATGATCTATCACTCATAAAAAGTTTTTCTGATCGAGTAATTGTTATGAAGTCTGGAGAAATCTTAGAGCATGGATTAACAAAAACCATTTTTAATTCTCCCAAGCATCCCTATACAAAGAAACTTTTGAGTTCTGAACTAGATCAAAGTGATAAATCATTTGATGAGAGTCATGAAACTTGCTTGGAAGCAAAGAATTTATCGGTTAGTTATCTGTCTGAAAGCACAATATTTAGTTCAGATTATTTCAAAGCAGTTGATTCCTTGAACTTCATTGTTCCAAAGAATTCAACTGTTGGAATTGTTGGTGAATCTGGATCAGGTAAATCAACGGTTGGAAAAGCTGTGATAGGTTTATTAGATTTTGAAGGTGAAATTATCTTTAATGGAACCAATCTTGGTAATTTATCACAAAGAGAACGCCAGGCTCAAAAAAAAGATGTTCAAATCATATTTCAAGATCCTTTTGGTTCATTATCACCTCGAATGACAGTTGGTGAGATTATTAGAGAAGGCCTCGATATACATAAACCTCAATTATTAGATAGTGAAAAGTTGGATTTAGTAAAGCAATCAATGAAGAGTGTGGGACTTGATCCTGATCACCTATACAAATATCCACATGAATTTTCTGGAGGTCAGCGTCAAAGAATTGCTATAGCAAGATCAATTATTCTTAAACCAAAGTTACTAATCTTAGATGAACCAACTTCAGCATTGGACAGCTCAATTCAGATACAAGTCATCGAACTATTGCAAAAGATTCAGTTAGAAATGAATATTACCTATATTTTTATAAGTCATGATTTAAGGGTTATAAGGGCAGTATCAGACCATATATTGGTTATGCAAGATGGAAAAATAGTTGAATCAGGTGAGACTGAGAGTATTTTTAAATATCCAAAAGAGTTATACACTAAGCAACTTTTACAATCAGCATTAAAGTATTCTTTTAAAAATGAGCAATAGAAAACATTCAAGTAAATTAGTTGATGGGCCTCAACAGTCAGCTTCAAGAGCAATGCTAAGAGGTGTTGGTTTTACAGCGCATGATTTTACAATACCACATGTCGGTATAGCTTCTACTTGGTCAAAAGTTACTCCCTGCAATATGCATATTAATAAATTGGCATCAATTGTGGAGGAATCAATCAATGATCAGGATTGTAAAGGAGTATTATTCAATACAATTACTGTTTCCGATGGTATTTCAATGGGAACCGAAGGAATGAAATACTCACTGGTATCAAGAGAAGTTATTGCTGACTCTATAGAGACGGTTGTTGGATGCCTTGGTTACGATGGTGTGATTGCAATAGGTGGATGTGACAAAAATATGCCAGGCGCACTGATTGGTTTGGCACGATTAAATAGACCATCTATTTTTATTTACGGAGGCTCAATCATGCCAAGTGAGATAAATACTGACTACGTAACTGTTTTAGAAAAAACTGGAGAATTTGTTAAGGGAGACATTTCTGAAGAAGAACTACTCAAGATTGAAGAAATCTCGGTAAAAGGACCTGGTTCATGCGGAGGTATGTACACAGCTAATACTATGGCATCAGCGATTGAGGCACTAGGCATGAGTTTACCGGGTAGTAGTAGTCAAGATGCAGTATCCAAAGCTAAGGAGAATGATTGCATTCGATCAGGAAGCGCGATAAAGAATCTTTTAGATAATAATATTGTCCCAAAAGATATTATGACAAAACATGCATTTGAAAATTCAATTGCTTGTGTAATTGCTCTAGGTGGATCTACAAATGCGGTTCTTCATTTATTAGCTATGGCAAATGCAATCAATGTTGAACTATGCCTTGATGATTTTTCGAAAATTGGAAAAAGAGTTCCTGTTCTTGCAGACATTAAACCATTTGGAAAGCATTATATGTCAGAGCTAAATGCATTAGGTGGCATTCAACCTGTTTTAAAAACATTACTTGAGGAAGGATTATTGCATGGAGATTGCCTAACGGTAAGTGGTAAAACGATTGCTGAAAACCTTGAGCAATGTCAGCCATACAACTCTGATCAATCCATTATTAGACCATTAACTAATCCAATAAAGTCTGATAGTCATTTGAGAATTTTGTATGGAAACTTAGCACCAGATGGAGCTGTTGCAAAAATTACTGGCAACGAAGGAAATTCTTTTAAAGGAGATGCAATTGTCTTTAATTCAGAAGAAGAAGGCAATGCTGCAATCCAATCCGGAGCTATAAAACCAGGCAATGTAGTAGTAATTAGATATGAAGGCCCTAAAGGTGGGCCAGGTATGCGAGAAATGTTGAAGCCAACCTCTGCAATAATGGGACAAGGATTAGGAGATAAAGTAGCTTTTATAACAGATGGACGCTTTTCTGGAGGGACTCATGGGTTTGTTGTTGGTCATATTTCACCTGAGGCTGAATTAAAGGGGCCAATTGCTTTGATAGAAAATGGTGACATTATTGAAATTAATGCCACAAACAACACTATACAGCTGCACGTAGATGATAAAACTCTTGAAGAGCGCCTACTTAACTTGAAATCTTCTAACGTTACCCCAAAAAAAGGTGTACTAGCAAAATACAAAAGATTAGTAGGATGTGCATCTAAGGGCGCAATAACCGATTGAAATGTTTTTTAAGAGAAATTTCCCGAAAACTAGATTAAGGCGCCTACGTCAGTCTAATGAGATAAGAGACCTTGTTTCAGAAACTCATCTATCTTTAAATGATTTAATCCAACCTATATTTATTACAGATAATAAAGACATGGTTGGAGAAATCTCGTCTTTACCAAACATTGAAAGAATACAC
>CESN01056174.1_pt1 | contig 19369 bp, 17 predicted proteins | sample 531181 | NCBI WGS metagenome assembly CESN01 (sample SAMEA2621990, study PRJEB7988) | marine metagenome | isolation source: saline water (ENVO:00002010), including
TCTGGGGTCTTAATCTTACTGGTTTTAAGCACATTGGCGGTTTACTCGCTAGGCTTTCAGGCAAGAATCATGAATTTCAAAAAAAATACTTTCAAAATATCCGTAGCCTTCATCGTGGTTCTGCTAGCTGGATTTTTTCTTAGTAAAAGTACCACAAAGGAAATGATCAATACCACAAATTCTCAGATTACTAGTGACGAAACCCCTTTAAGAATTCTTCTTTGGACTGATCTGGTAAAACAAATATCTGGTAAAACGTTTTGGGGTTATGGTTATGATTCCTACGGTGCAATCAATCCACTTTTCCAATCTCAAGAAATTAGAATTATAAGAAATAAAGGACTTGCAAATGCTCACCACCGTTATGTTCCATTGGTTGGACATGGACACAGTGATCTGCTCGAATTTGTAAGTGAATTTGGATGGGTTGGGTTTACCCTTATTTTATTCCCAATATTTTTAATATTACTGAGAAACTATATATTCTGCCCCTCCATCTTGATTAAGTGTATTTCTGCTGGTTGCTTGTGTTTTATTCTTTACTGTTGCATTGATTTTCCCACAAGAACTCCTGCTTGCCTCATTCTTTTTTCAGTTCTAGTTGGCTTATCATTGAAATACACAAGGCTCAGTTTTTCGAAATAATTTATAATTTTCTGTTGCAAAATCACTGCAGTTGAGCTGACTTTAAATAGTGTACCTCCACAAAATTAATGCGTTTGTGATTTTTACTTATTTTACTGTAACTTCGTTTACAGCTGTACTCGCTCAGTCAATAAATAATTCTCTGATTGAGAGCACAATTCTAATCAATATTGACTCGATTAAGGACAAGGAAAACTACCTACCATCTGGAAGAAGAGTTCTTTCAATTGACCAAGAGACAGAGATTGAAAATAGCATCGACTTCGATGAACTGCAGCCAGAACTTGTAGAGAGCCAGGCTTTAATTGATGGGTTGAAAACGGTATTTGAAAATATTGTCGTCGAGCAACCGGAGGAGGCTCTTTCACATGCCATCAATTATTTGGCTCAAAATAGACTTAACTTTTCGCTAACAGACGAACAAGTAGCATCTGGTCTTTTATCCATTACTAGTGCTTTCTTACAAGTTTTTACAGAAGACGAACAACTTCTTGAGGTGCCTCAAATAGTACTTAGTGCTATTATACCTGAAAGAGTAGCAATTTGGGAGTCATCTGCAAGCAAATGGGTCAAACTCATTACACATGCCCTAATTCAATCAGTGCCTGAAGATAAAACTGCTTTGATGACAGGATCCATTTTGAAATCTCTTTTAACAATCATTAAAGATGAACCATCCAATACAGAAATCGGGTTCTACTCAGGAATCGAACCTGTGGAAGACTTTGAGACTCCAAATGAAAATATGAAGTTTGATGGAAATCTTGGCCGATTTCTAAAGTTTGATCCTGTAAAAACTGATCTCATTAGATCGGCGGTTTACAGTATGGCTTCCAGTCTTTTTACTACCGATTCCATAACAGAAGAAAAAATTGATACTCTTACTCAAGATCATTCTAAATCCATCATAGAAGAAACCTTTTTGTTTATGAAAAATTTGGAAGGAAGTAATGCCATATTTACCTACGAATTAACCAAAGTAATCTCGAATGCATTTGTAATGGGAAGCGTTGCTTCAATGATTGATGACGAAGATTATAACTCAAAAGAATATCCTTCATTGGTTGCTAAAGAGGCTTCCGAACAAATTGCGTTTCATGTAATTGACGAGACTCTTAATTTGAACATGGAAGGAGAATGGGATCTCAAAAGGCTTGCTGAAGCCACATCATTTGGATCTTCCGTTGGTGCTCAAATGGCATCTATTCTTGAAAAATCCATGGATTTCACTCCAAATTGGGAAAAATACGAACGCAAACAGCTGGCAAAATCTACCGCTGAAGGAAGCTCTTTGGGATCAACATCTGCCAGAATAGATCAAGCAGAAGAAAACCTCAGTTTGGCAACAAATGTCGAAGAAAGTGAAGGAATTGCTGAAAATGCTAGGAATGATCTACTCACTATATCTCAACACAGTTCAATGGGTTCATTGATCGGGAATGTAGGTATTTCAATTTACTACCCCAACCCATTAGACAGATTAGCTCTAATTAATTCGGCAGCCCAAGGTGCTACTACTGGTAGCATCACTGGGGTAAGTGCCTTTGACCTAACCAAAGAAGACGCAACCGAAACTTTTGATATTGAAATAGCCCGGTCAAGCAGCAACGGTGCGGCCTTTGGAGCAACATTTGAAACTATCGCACTTACGGATGCGAATCCCAGAGATTTTTCCTCTGATAGTACGACTATTAATGTAGTGCAAGCTGTTACTTATGGTTCAACATTCGGTGCTATAACTGCTGGAAATGATCCGGATGTAGGTGCACCTGCAGCAGATGCCGTTATTTTTAAGCAAGCTACGAAACAAGGTTCCATTGAAGGTTCTCTAAACGGAGCAAGTCTCGGAACAGGTTCCTCGGAAGAAAATATTGATACCTATGACCTAAGCTCTCGATCTTCGATCATAACAGCAGCGGCATCTACCAACGCACAAGCTGCTTCAGATGCTAGTAGTAGCATGGCAACAAAAGCGATTCGTACTAGCACTTCAGATATGCTCATGCTGATGAAGAAATTTAACATTAATCCCAGGCTTACGAATCCAACGAAAATTTTTAATAGCAAAACTAGCGATAACGAAGAAGACGAATTTTTATTCGAAGATAATTTAGAAGTTGCTTCACCGATTTAATTGTAGTTGGACAAATTTATCTCCTTGTATTAACAAGGCAGATTTTACCAGCAAAACACTTCTTTTATGAATTCTTCGGATATTGGTTTAATAGGACTGGCGGTTATGGGGCAAAATCTAGCGTTGAATATTGCGGATCATGGCTTCAAAACCTCGGTTTTTAATCGCACTTTTCAAAAAACTAGAGATTTTCTTTCAGATCATAGCCACACCCAATTGGTTGGGTTTGAGAAACTTGAGGAATTTATAGAGTCTTTATCTCAACCTAGAAAAATTATCGTTATGGTTCAAGCGGGTTTTGGTACAGATGCAGTAATTGACTCCTTGATACCATTGGTTGAAGAAGGTGATGTGATAATCGATGGTGGTAATGCGAAATGGACAGATACCATCAGAAGAGAAAAAAATTTAGCGGAAAAGCAAATTCATTTTATTGGATCTGGGGTAAGTGGTGGTGAAGAAGGAGCTAGGCTTGGACCTTCCCTTATGCCTGGAGGAAGTAAAGAGGCATGGAATTTAATAAAGGACATCTGGACCAGTATTTCAGCTAAAGTTGATTCTTCGAGCGGAAAACCCCTTTCAGGTGGTAAACCTGGTTTACCTGTCCAAGGAGGCGTCCCCTGCTCTGCCTATATTGGACCCAATGGCGCGGGACATTATGTTAAAATGGTCCATAATGGAATTGAATATGGAGACATGCAAATGATTTGTGAAGCATATCATATTCTATCTTCAATTGGGGAGATGGATTCCTATGAAATAGGTCAAGTATTTGATAAATGGAATGAAGACATCCTAGATTCGTTTCTCATCGAAATTACTGCTGATATTCTAAAGCAATCAGATCCGTCTACTGGAAAACCGTTTGTCGAAATAGTACTGGATACTGCAGGTCAAAAAGGAACGGGGAAATGGACATCGGTCAACGCGTTAGACATGGGTGTCGCAGCTCCAACCGTTGCAGAAGCTGTTTTTTCAAGATGTTTAAGTGCTATTAAGGAAGAGCGATTATCAGCAGCAGAAATTCTCACTGGGCCTAAATTAAGTAAGTTTGATGGAGATAAGTTAGTGTTTATTGATTCAGTTCGTGATGCGTTATATTGCTCTAAAATTTGTTCTTATGCACAAGGTTTTCAGTTGATGCGTGAAGCCCAAGTTGAGTATGATTGGAATCTAAATTTTGGAGAAATCGCAGAAATTTGGAGAGGTGGTTGCATTATAAGGGCTGCTTTTCTTCAAAAGATTACAGAAGCATTTAACCGAGATTCAAACCTTTCGAATCTGCTAACCGATGATTATTTCAATGAGTGTATTACTAATTATCAAACCAATTGGAGAAAGATCATTTCCTTAGCCACCATAAATGGCATTCCGATACCAACCTTCTCATCTGCCCTTTCATATTACGATGGTTACAGAACTGCTTGCTTACCTCAAAACCTCCTGCAAGCCCAGAGAGATTACTTTGGTGCACACACTTATGAACGGGTTGATCAGCCAAGAGGACAATTTTTTCATTTGGACTGGCTTAATGACGAGCGCCCACAACAAAGAATCAAATGAGGGACTCTTCCCCCAATTTTTGGTTAAGATTTAAATATTGAGCCTTCACCAAGCTGTAATCTTTTTCTTTAGTTGAGGTATCGATAATTACATCAAAACGATCTGCGACCTTAATCTCTTCAAAAGCAGTTTCTAATCTTTTTTCTATTTCCTGACTATCATCAGTTCCCCTGTGCTTGAGTCGTTGCTTAAGTTGTTCGATTGAATTTGGCCGAATAAAAATACTACGACATTTTAAATTGCAATTCTCAATCGACGAGATCCGAGTTTGAATCGACTCCGCACCATTAACATCAATATTCATCAGTAGGTTTACTTCCTTATCTACATTGATGAGGGATTGCTTTAAAGTTCCATAATAATTTCCATGAATTATTTCGTGTTCTATGAATCTTTGATCTTTGATCTTTTCGATAAATTCACTTTTTGAAAAAAACAAATAATCAGTCCCGTTTTTTTCCCCAGGTCTAGGTTTTCTTGAAGTAGCAGTTACTACCCGTACCAATTTCGGATAAAACTCATTTAGCAAGCGGTCACAAATAGTTGTTTTTCCAACACCAGCAGGTCCAGATATAAGTACAAGGTAACCAACCATAAAACATCAATCTACAAAAAGACTCCAGAAATAAACAGTGATATTGAATTAAGAAGAAGGAAATATCCCAAAACCAATAGTCGTTTTGGTTTGTCATAAAGATAGGTGATCAAATCTCTCATTCGATAGGGCCAGGCACCAAAATAAAGTGCACAAATAATCAATAAATAAGCAGTGAATACTAAAACCAGTCTGCTTAAAGGTTCCTGTAAAAAGGCTGCATCCAAGACTTCTCTGCTATATAGTAACAAGGCTACTGAAAGGCCTCGAACGGCTAGAAAATCTTTAGTGAAAATAAACGAAGAAATTAGTATAAATAAGGTAACAATCGTAATGACCGACTTATAGTTTCCAAAATCAGCTTCGCCTAGATTTAAGACATGCCTGTATAAAAACCAGACACAACCGCATGACATAAATAAAATGGACAATTTTTTTGATCTCGGAAAGTCCTTTATTAAATCGTCTAATTTTTCATTTTTAGCCAATAAACAACCGCCTAAAATAAGAAAGGCAATTGCGGTAATCATTGTAAAAATTAAAAGCATTGTAATTAAGAATATCTAGTTTAGATTTCCAAACAATGTATTTGCTGTCACATCCATAATCTCAATATTTTTAGTTTGTCCAATTAGCATTTGATCAGCTGGAAAAACAACTTTTCGATAACAAAGTGTACGACCAAACAGCTTGCCCTCCCCTTTTCGTGCATGTCCTTCAACAAGAACTTCTAGCGTCTTTCCTAAAAGTTTTTGATTAGAATCCAAAGACTGATCCTCTAATAAATTTAGGAGTTCTTTATTCCTCGACTCCTTAACTTCTTTTGGCACTTTGTCATCTAGGACAGCTGCCGGAGTTCCAGATCTTTCACTATACTTGAATATAAATGCCATTTCAAAACCGCATTTAATAAAAGCATCTTTAGTTAATTCAAAATCCTCAGAATCTTCACCAGGATATCCAACAATTACATCGGTACTGATTCGCATGTTTTCATTTGTTTTTCTGAGTTGTTCGACAAGTTTAATAAATTTTTCCCGGGTGTAGGGACGATTCATTGATTTAAGAATTTTATTTGAACCGCTTTGCATCGGCAGGTGTGCATAGGAGCCTAATTTTTCTAGCCTACCAAAAGCTTTAATCAAATCTTCCCCAAAAGAGATTGGGTGAGGAGATGTAAATCGTATTCGCTCAATACCATCAAGACAATGAATTTTATCCAGTAGCTGAACAAATGGTGTCTTTCCATCAACTTTTGCAAACTTTCCCCGACCGAAAGCATTAACGATTTGTCCCAATAAGGTAACCTCTTTGATTCCATTATAAGATAGTTCCTCGACTTCAGATACTATATCATCAATCGAACGATACCTTTCCCTACCCCTAGTTTTAGGAACAATACAAAAAGAACAATTCATGTTACATCCTTGCATGATCGAAACAAAAGCAGAAACCTTATTTTTAGGATTTGTTACATGATGTTTTATTTCGCTTTGTGAATCCTTTTCTTCTTCCAAATGTATTAGAGGAACTCGGTTTTGATGACTTTTCTTGCGTATATCGTCTAAAAAATCGGGAATTCGATGAAATTTCTGTGTCCCAACTATCAGATTTAAGTCAGGAAGAGAATCAAGGAGTTGTTCGCCTCTATTTTGAGCCATACAGCCCATAATACCCAAAATAAAATTTTTCTCTTTTTTTCGAGAAAACTGTAAGATACCTGCCTTACCAACAGCTTTTATTTCTGCCTGCTCCCTTACGCTACATGTATTTAGCAAAACGATATCTGCAGATTCTTCGGACTGAACGAGCTCATAGCCGCGTGCTTTCAATTTTGCAGCAACATCTTCAGAATCTCTTTGATTCATCTGGCAACCGTAAGTTTTGATGTATACTCGATTCATCAAAGTTCTATAATGATACTAAGCTAATTCAGGGTCAATCGATAAGCCCAACCAGTTCCTCTAGATCGTTAATAACTGAGTTTGATGCCTCCAAGAGCCGATTTTTCGAATTATGACCTTTGGAATATAAAACACAGTCCACCTTGAGATCCGTAGCTATCTCGAAATCATGCAATGTGTCTCCAATCAGTAAGATTTCTGAAGTACATGCTTGGATTTGATTTAGATGTTTATGAGCCACATCGCTCTTACCAGTAGCATTGGTATGATAAACACCAGAAATTATAGTGAAAAAATCAGATAATTTGTGATATTCAACAAAATCTAAGACATCTGCAATGTTTCCCGCGGATAAAACTGATTGAGAAATCCCACATCCTTTTATGTAGCTAAGCATTTTGACGCTACTTTTTTGAAGCTTACAAATATGATGTTTTTTACGATATTCTTCGATAAATCTTTGGCTTATTTCTTGATATTCTGGACCACAAGATGGAAGACCTAAAGATTTATAATATTCGCATACAGGAAACGAAAAGTTGTCCAAATAAAATGCCCGATCAACAGGCATTTTTCCATAATCGTTTAGGATTTGGTTCAAAATCACTACACATAATTCTGCGTCATCGACCAAAGTTCCGTTCCAATCCCAAACTATATGCTGGTATTTCATATCAAATGAAGATCCTAGACAATTGGATCCCACACATTTTCAAAACCAATACTGAGAAAATTTAGAACCATAAGTTGATTTGAATTATCAAAAACAATAGAAAATATCTCGAAAACAACTTGCTTCATCCAAGAATGAATACAGAGTAATTTTTAAAAATCAATTAATCCCCATGCCTAAACAGAGTATTAACAAAATCGAAAACAAGACCAAAAGCCCTGACCTAGAACTTGCATTCCAAGGAATTAATAAAAAATTCGGCGATGGTGCTTTAATGCGTCTTGGTGATGCCAAGAAAATGAATGTCTCGGTGATTTCAACTGGATCCTTGGCAGTGGACCTTTCTTTAGGTGTAGGTGGACTTCCTCGAGGCAGAATAGTTGAGATATACGGTCCTGAATCATCCGGTAAAACGACTTTTTGCCTTAGTGTAATAGCAGAAGCCCAAAGAAAGGGAGGAAATGCTGTTTTTGTTGATGTAGAGCACGCCCTAGATCCAAAATATGCTAGGATTGTTGGCGTGGATCTTGACAATCTAATGGTTTCTCAACCTGAAAGTGGCGAAGATGCACTAAATATTACTGAAACGCTTATTCGATCTGGTGCAATCGATGTAATCGTTTTGGATTCAGTAGCTGCACTTGTATCCAGACAGGAACTAGACGGACAGATGGGTGACACAACGGTTGGTCTACAAGCCCGAATGATGAGCCAAGCAATGAGAAGGCTCACTGCAGCAATATCCAAAACAAATTGTGTTTGTATTTTTACCAATCAAATACGAGAAAAAATTGGAGTTATGTTTGGTAGTCCAGAAACCACTCCTGGCGGACGGGCCTTAAAGTTTTTCTGCTCTATTCGAATGGATATTCGTAGAATTGGACAGATTAAAGAAGCAAATGGAACTGTTACTGGCTCAAGAACCAGACTAAAAATTGTAAAAAATAAAGTTGCACCCCCTTTCACTGCTTGTGAATTCGATATTATGTACAGTGAAGGCATTTCTAAAACTGGCTCCATTGTAGACTTAGGTTTAGAACATAATATCATTTCTAAAAAAGGTGCTTGGATCTCATTCGATGGTAATTTGATAGGACAAGGTAGAGAAGCTGCTAAGCAAGCCCTTGCAGAGGACGAAAACTTAATGTCCAAAATTACTGATGCAATCCTTGAAAAAGTTCAAGTAACTGTCGGTTCAGTTCTGGCTCAATCATCAGAAGATAAAGATTAATTGCTGAAAATTAGGTTAGATACCCAATGTCAGAAACCATTGTTGCCCTTGCTACTCCAGCAGGTGATTCAGCTCTTGCGACCATTAGGATAAGCGGTTCATTATCCGAGTGTTTCACAAGAGATGCATTATCACTCCCCTACCCTTCCCCTCGCCACTCATATCTCGCAAATTACAAAAGCAATGATGCTGAAGTAATCGACCAGGTGATATGCTGCTATTATGAGCAGAATAAATCATTTACTAACGAGAAAATGCTCGAAATATCATGTCATGGAAACCCTATAATCGTTCAAAAAATCCTTTCTGATCTAGTTTGTCGAGGTGCTCGACTAGCAGAACCAGGCGAGTTTACCAAAAGAGCATACTTAAATGGAAAAATTGACCTAGTACAAGCTGAGGCAATCGCTGAGATGATTTCTGCGAAAAGTTTACATGCAATTAAGTTGGCAAGAAAAAATTTAGATGGAAATCTTTCGTCAATTATTTCAAGAGTTCAAACAGGGATATTAAAAGTGCGAGCTAAATTAGAAGCATTTGTAGACTTTCCTGAAGATGACATTGGTTCAGAAAATTATGCTGAAATAATTTCTTTAGTGTCTGAAAGTCAGTTAATTACAGAATCTTTAATAGACTCTTCTAATCGAAGATCTATTTTAGATAAAAACTTAAGAGTTATCCTTGTTGGGGCTCCAAATGCAGGAAAGAGTACGCTGTTCAATTGCTTAGTAGGTTTCGATCGATCGATTGTGAGCGATATTCCTGGTACCACTCGTGATTATGTATCCAAGTCGTTAATCTTCGATGATTTAGAAATTGAACTCATCGATACCGCCGGTCTTAGAGAAACATCTGATCAACTTGAATCTCTCGGCGTAGACAATACTGTAGAATTAATCGAACAATCGGATATGGTCATTGCAGTAATTGATTCTTCATCGCCCTACCCTTCCGAACTTAACGGATTGTTAAGTCATTCTATCGCTCCTGAAAGCTTTGTAATTGTAGAGAACAAATCCGATCTGAAAAAACATAATAACCCAGAAAAATACCCCAATAACGCTGGCGTAATCACTGTAAGTGCCAAAAATAAAGTTGGCATTAGAGACCTCGTTAAGAAGATCAAAGAAGTGAATGGTTTTGGAAAAGAAAATACCGCATTAGAGTTTTCAGTTAATCTTAGGCATAAGAAATCTCTTGAAGAAGTAAATGCACACCTACTGAATGCGACATCATTACTAAAGGACCAACAAGATGATTTAATTATCTTAAGTATATTAAAACAAGCTAGTCAGTCCTTAGGTGATATTGTCAAGCCAACCGATAACGAAGAAATGCTTGATCACCTCTTCAAAAACTTTTGTATCGGTAAATGAAAAGCTCCATCGGAGAAACCAAAGATTTTCCTTATGATGTGATTGTTTGCGGTGCTGGACACGCAGGTTGTGAAGCCGCCCTAGCCGCAGCAAGAATGGGATCAAAAGTGTTAATTATTACTGGGAACCTTGACACCATTGCCCAGATGAGTTGCAATCCAGCAATCGGTGGACAGGCCAAAGGGCAAATCGTCCGCGAAATAGATGCCCTTGGTGGTGAGATGGGACTAAATGCAGATGCTGCTGCAATCCAGTATAAACTTCTAAACACATCAAAAGGTCCGGCAGTACAAGCACCACGGGCTCAATGCGATAAGAAAGCTTATCAATTGAGAATGAAACATATTATCGAACTATCCGAAAACATATCGATGTTTCAAGCACTCGTTGATGGTCTTGTTCTAGAAAAAGGAAAATGCACAGGTATAAAAACCACAATGGGTATTTACTTTTACGGGAAAAGCACAATTGTTACTACCGGAACATTCCTACAAGCATTGATGCATATTGGAAACCAAAAAAGTGAAGGCGGAAGACTTGGGGATCATGTAGCCAAAGGCTTATCCGGTGACTTCAAGAGATGCGGCATTGAACTATCTAGGTTTAAAACCGGAACTCCACCAAGACTTTTGGGCTCCAGTATAGATTTCGGCTCCATGGAAGAACAAAAAGGAGATAAAGATCCAACAAAGTTTGCTTTCTATGATACCAGGCCTGATGAAGAAACGTTCCATGTGGAACGTAAAGCCAGATGGTTCCATGTGGAACGTAAGCCATTCATGCCAAGTCAAGTTAGTTGCTTCACGACAAACACAACAAAGGATGTACACGAGTTGATAAGAACAAACCTAGATCAGTCACCCTTGTATCAAGGTGATATAAAAGGAACGGGCCCAAGGTATTGTCCAAGTATAGAAGATAAAGTTGTTAAGTTTGAGAACAAGGATTCACATAAGTTACACCTAGAACCCGAAGGTCTAGATACCGACGAGTGGTATGTAAATGGGCTTTCAACCAGTTTACCTTTTGAAATACAATGTGAGATACTAAAGAAGATTCCTGGTCTTGAAAATGCTAAAATAATTCGTCCTGCTTACGCAGTTGAATATGATTATGCACCGGCTACGCAATTGCAAAATTCTCTAGAATCCAATAAGGTTGAAAATCTCTTTTTTGCAGGGCAAATAAATGGCACATCTGGATACGAAGAAGCTGCAGCTCAAGGGCTTGTTGCTGGGATAAATGCTTCCAATAAGAGCAAAGGTGTATCTTCAATCTCTTTCGGAAGAGATGAAGGTTACATCGGGGTCTTAATTGACGACTTAGTAACCAAAGGAACAACAGAACCTTACCGTATGTTTACCAGCAGAGCGGAATACAGGTTATTATTCAACCATGCAAGTAGTGAGCTTAGGTATCTAGATACATTAAGAAAAACACCTTTAATTTCTGCAAAAAGATTAAGCAAAATCGAGGAAAAGAATACTGAAATCGACAAATGGATTAAAAAAGCAAATAAAGAAAAAGTCGAAAAAAATGACACCTTTGCTGATTTGATCCGAAAGGGCAGGGGAGTAGATCAACATTTCCCTGAGTTTAATAGTTTACAAGCATCCGTTAGAGAAGAAATTTTATACCGAATCAAATACGATGGTTATCTACTGCGTGAGCTAAGAAACATTGAAAAGATGAAGGATAGCGAAAAGATCCTTATACCAGATAATTTTGATTTTTTAACTGTTAAAGGTCTTAGAAGAGAAAGCTCGGAGAAACTAGATCGTATTAAACCTCAGACTCTTGCTCAAGCATCAAGGGTGTCAGGTGTCAACCCCGCGGACATAAGTGTTCTTATGGTATTATTGGGTAGGGTATGAAATCATACCTGATAAAGGCGGAAAAGGAAAGGAATGTTAGAACCGATAATATTTCTTCCGTTCTATTAGAAAATTTCAAAAAAAATGTCTTACCAATACAGATCAACCTAGAGATTGGTTGTGGACATGGACATTGGTTAACTTCTTTTGCTCAAGAGCATCCAAACTCGCTTTATGTAGGTATTGATTTAAGGACAAAGAGAATTGATAAAGCAAAATCAAAGGCAAAAAAAAGAATACTTGATAATATACTGTTTATGAAAGCAGAAGCCGTTGAATTTATAGGTGCACTAAACGATAATTTCTTTATACATAATACTTACCTGATGTATCCTGACCCTTGGCCGAAAGCCAGGCACCATAAAAGACGTTTGTTTAATGACCGTTTTTTAGAATTGCTCCTTTGTGTAACCACATCCGACTCAAAACTTTATTTTAAGACCGATCACCAAAATTATTACAATTGGGCAAAAGATTCTGTGGCTCGAAACTCAAATTGGAATTTTTGTAACTCCGATTGGCCACATCATCAAAAAAGTTATTTTCAGAAAATGTTACCGGATAATTACGATTTCTGCATCCAAAAATGCATTAAAGATTAGAGTAGCTAATGCTATGCATTAAGGAAATCGCAATAAGCATCCCAAATGACAAGCAAATCAGTTGCTGATTGACCAATCTCTGTACTGATATTAAAAGGTATTTCTTGAATTTGAAGATATTAGCTAAAGTTATTTCCTTACTTTTTATAACTCTGCCTGTGAGTGCAGCCGGCGATGGTGTACACCTAAAAGCGGATTCTTTTTTTAATTTCATGGGACTACCAATAACCAATTCAATGATAACGAGTTGGGTTATTTCAGTTTTCATCATAATTCTCATTAGGGTTCTCGTTGGAACCCCACAACTCATACCCTCGAAGGGTCAAATTATTATTGAATCTATTGTTTCCGGTTTAAGAAACATATTAGAGCCAATTGTGGGAAAACGTGTTTTCTTCCCTTCATTTTGGCTTTTAAGTGGTCTCTTCATTTTCATCATCATTCAAAACTGGTCTGGTCTATTTCCTGGTGTTGGAACCATTGGTTTAGGTAGTGAAGTCGACAATCATTTTTCTGTTAGTAAACCTCTCATTCGCCCTGGCAATGCTGACATAAATATGACTCTTGCCCTTGCTCTTGTTTCAAATCTACTTTGGGCATATTTCATTGTCAAGTATGCCGGGATAAAAGCGATTATCAAGGATTGGTTTGGAAATAAAGCGGATAAAAAAGAGCTTCATCTTTTGATGTATGCTATACTATCCATTATTTTTATATTGGTAGGTTTCATTGAGATTCTTTCCATTGTTTTCCGCCCGGTCTCTTTAACCTTTCGACTTTTTGGTAATGTATTTGGTGGAGAAAGCTTACTTCACAGCATGTTTTATTTGGTCCCTCAAATCAACTGGATCCTACCAGTTCCCTTTTATTTTATGGAAGTACTCATTGGCTTGGTACAGGCTCTTGTCTTTATGTTACTTGTTGCTGTTTACATCGGCTTGATATGCAATCATGAAGAAGGCGAGGAACACTAATTTACGTCTCGTGACTATGAACAAATCGTAGGCGAGCGCTAACCATCATAAACTCATAACTATAATCTAAAATGATCGAATTACTAGCACAAGCACAGGAAGTTGCTCAAACAGCCTCCGATATTAATCCATCCGGAGCCGCTCAAGTCGCACAAGGTATCAGTGGCAGCATTCAAGGCGGACTCGGTTGCCTAGGGGCTGCCATAGGTGTAGGGATTGTTGGCATGAAAGCGGCAGAAGCTGTGGGTAGGAATCCAGATGCTTCCGGCAAAATTCTGGTTCAATCAATTCTCGGCATGGCACTTGCCGAAGCGGTTGCTTTCTACTCTTTATTTCTTTAATTCTCAGCGAGCTATCAGGGGCCTAATTTAAAGATGAGCACGATCGCAAGTATTACTGAGACTGCCCAGGATATTGCCTATACTTTTGGCGTGGACTGGCCAATGCTTGTTGCTCAGTCAATAAATTTCTTAATTGTCGCATTCGTTATCTGGAAGTTTGCTTTTAAAAATGTTTTATCCACAATCAAGGAACGTGAAAAACAAATTGCAGACTCACTTAAAAATGCAGACCGTATAAAGCTCGAGTTAGAGGAAACTGAAAAAAAACAACAGGAGACCCTTCAGGAAGCCTCCTTATCTGCTAAAAAGACCGCATCCGAAGCACAAGAAAAAGCCAAAGCTTTTATCGAGTCTCAAAAAGAAGATGCAAGAAAACAAGCAGAAGAAATTGTTGCGAAAGCCAAAGTGTCTATGGAGCAGGAAAGAGAAAAAGTTCTTAAGGAAGCCCGTGAAGAAATTGCATCTCTCGTCATCCTCACCACTTCAAAAGTACTCCAGAAAGAGCTTACCGAAGAAGAAAAATCAAGATTTTCAAGTTCTGCCATCGATGATCTAAAAATCAACCATTAATTCTTAGATGTCATCTACCATCAAACAGAGAAGGTTAGCGAAAAGCTTATTACAGCTTTCGTTGTCTGATGATGGTAGAATCGAACGAGATTCCGTGAAAGAAATTCTTGAGTCTCTGCTCGTATCTCGTCCTTCTGGCTTGGTCACCGTTCTTAGGCTTTTTCTCCATCAAATACGACGCCATGAATATACTTACCATGCCAGAGTAGAATATGGTGGAAAAGAAGGGGAGAAACTCTCAGAAAAAATCCTCGAAAAACTTAACCAAAATTCAAGTAAAGCTTTAGATCTTACTGTAATTGATAATCCTAAATTAATCGCCGGTTGTAAAATTCGTCTGGGTGACGATGTTTATGAAAATTCAATTTCAGACAGATTAAATAAACTTCAAAAAACTTTTTTCTAATTTAAAATAATACTCATGAGTTCTATTACTGATCTGATCCGCAAGGAAATTGAAAATCTCTCGACCGACGCCACTCGTACAAATGTCGGAACCATCACTACACTCGCTGATGGCGTAGCTAAGGTGGAGGGGCTTTCGAAGGTCATGTTCAATGAAATGGTAGAGTTCCCTTATAATGTCCTAGGAATTGCTCTTAATTTAGAGGAAGATTCTGTAGGATGTGTTCTTCTCGGAGATACTAGCTCTCTCAAAGAAGGTGATGAAGTTCGAACCACCGGAAAACTCCTTTCAGTACCCGTGGGTAAGGCATTACTTGGTAGGGTGGTGGACGCAGTCGGTAGGCCCATCGATGGTAAAGGTACTATCGACTCTGATCTATCTTTCCCAGTTGAGAGAATCGCTCCTGGGATTATCCCCAGAAAATCCGTGGACCAGCCATTACAAACAGGAATTATGGCTGTAGATTCCATGGTTCCTATTGGGAGGGGACAGCGTGAACTCATTATTGGTGACCGGTCAACGGGTAAAACAACCATTGCGATTGATACCATCATCAATCAAGCAAAGATTAACAAACAAGGGGAGAAATCTGGTGATCCTGACTTTCGTCCGGTGTACTGCATCTATGTTGCATTGGGTCAGAAAAACTCAAATGTTGCTCGCACAATCAAAGCACTGGAGGAAAAAGGTGCAATGGAGTATGTTACGATCGTATCGGCACCTGCAGCCGACAATCCTGCGAATCAATACCTAGCTCCCTATTCCGGTTGTGCCATGGGAGAATGGTTCATGGAGAATGGAATGGATGCCCTAATTGTTTATGATGATTTATCTAAACATGCAGTTGCTTACAGACAGATCTCTTTAATTCTTAAAAGACCGTCTGGTAGAGAAGCTTACCCTGGTGATGTCTTTTATCTACATTCCCGTTTACTTGAAAGATCCGCCCGTTTAAATGAAGACAGTGGGAACGGTTCCCTAACAGCCTTGCCAATTATCGAGACTCAAATGGGTGATGTTTCTGGTTACATTCCTACAAATGTTATATCAATTACCGACGGCCAAATCTTTTTGGAAACGGATCTATTTAACAAAGGAATCAAGCCCGCCGTATCCGTAGGTTTATCCGTATCCCGGGTCGGATCTGCTGCCCAGATTAAGGCTTACAAGAAAGTTGCTGGTAAAGTTAAACTCGAACTTGCTCAGTTCCGTGAACTCGCTGCATTTTCTCAATTTGAGTCCGACCTTGATGCTTCTACTAAGGCACGCCTAGACCGTGGTGCAAGAATCGTCGAAATGTTCAAACAAGGTGCATACAACCCAGTCCCTGTAGAAGTTCAAACCGCAGTTATGTGGGGCATGCAGAACGACTTTTTTGATTCGATTGCAGTTGAAGACATTACTCGTTCGGTTGATAGCCTGAAGGAATACCTTTCAACCCAAGGAAAAGAACCTTGTGAAGAAATCTATAATTCTGGAAAGCTTGAAGAATCTACGGAACAAAAATTACGATCAGCACTAGAGGATTGGAAGCGTACTTTTTCCTAACATCAAGTTTTTCAATTTAAAACCGTGGCATCTTCAAAAGATATTAGGAACAGGATAAAGGGCGTCAAAAGTACACGTCAGATTACCCGTGCCATGCAAATGGTAGCCACATCCAAGATGAAAAAAGCACAGGATAGTGCTAAATCCGGTAGACCATATGCCTTACTTCTATCTGACATCATTGTATCCATTGCTGACGAATTCGAGGAAATAACGAATTCCTTCTTTACCGAAAAGCCAGTCAAACATCGGGGTATCTTAGTCATTGGAACAGATAAAGGACTCTGCGGTGCTCTAAATGGTAATCTGTTTCGTCAATTATCAGAAGTCGAAAACTCCGCAAAATTTATTGCGGTGGGAAAGAGGGCATCCCAATTTCTCTCTCGCTCCAATAAAGATTTGATTGCTGACTTTTCCCTACCTGACAAACCCAATTTTTCAGATGTTTTAAAAATTGCTGATTTTCTTCTTCGGAGTTATGATGAAGGTAATATTGATACCATCGAAGTTCTTTTTACCAGTTTTATAAACACCCTCAGGCAAGAACCAGAACTCGTTAAACTTTTTCCCTTAAATGGTCTCGATGAAATGAATGAGAAATTGCACGATCGATTTGGAGTTCTTGAGCATGAAGTACCCAAAGATAATCGTGAAATTCTGATCGAAGATAGGGATGTCGTTTTAGCTGAATTGGCTGCTTTATACTTAAAACAAGAAATATTTCAACTAACCTTAGAGGCACAAGCTTCCGAACATAGTGCCCGAATGGTAGCCATGAAAACTGCCACTGATAATGCTGGTAACCTTATAGACGACCTCACCTTACAATATAATCGAGCAAGGCAAGCTGCAATTACCCAAGAAATTCTGGAAATTTCAGCAGCTTCCTTCTCAAAATAAATTCTATTCTCCTAAAATTATGGAAACAAATAATTCAAAATCCGGAAAAATCATACAAGTCATTGGTGCAGTTATAGACGCTGAATTCCCCGAGGGCTCGACCCCTGAAATTTACGATGCGCTTGAAGTAACCTACAAACTTACTGATTCCGATACGGAATCCAAACTAGTTTTGGAAACTCAGCAACACCTAGGTGATAGACGGGTTAGAACCGTCGCTATGTCTTCGACTGAAGGTATTGTCAGAGGTATGGAAGTTGTAAATACTTCTGCACCAATATCCGTTCCAGTTGGGGAAAAAGTTCTTGGAAGAATTTTTAATGTAATCGGTGAAACTGTTGATAACAAAGGTCCTTGTGGGAACGAGGAAACGAGACCCATTCATAGGCAGCCACCAACCTTAATGGATCAGGATACTGAAGCCAACATTCTTGAGACTGGAATTAAAGTAATTGATTTAATTTGTCCCTTTATTAAAGGAGGAAAAGTTGGAGCTTTTGGAGGTGCTGGGGTCGGTAAAACAGTAGTAATCATGGAATTGATTAACAACATTGCAAAAGCTCATGGTGGATATTCCGTTTTTGCTGGGGTAGGGGAGCGCTCTCGGGAAGGCAATGATCTTTACCAAGAAATGTCGGAGGCTGGAGTTATCAACCAAGACGATATTTCAAAGTCAAAAGTTGCCCTTGTTTATGGCCAAATGAATGAACCTCCTGGAGCCCGGATGCGTGTAGCTCTATCTGGCTTATCAATGGCAGAGTATTTTAGGGATGAGATGGGACAAGATGTCTTATTGTTTGTCGACAATATTTTCCGATTCTCACAAGCCGGTTCAGAGGTTTCTGCCTTACTTGGGCGATCTCCTTCTGCAGTTGGTTATCAGCCTACACTCTCGGAAGAAATGGGGATCCTTCAAGAAAGGATTACCTCCACTAAAAAAGGTTCTATTACTTCTTTCCAAGCTGTCTATGTCCCTGCAGATGATCTCACGGATCCTGCTCCAGCAAATACTTTTGCTCACCTCGATTCAACCATTGTTCTGGAACGGTCAATTGCGGAGCTCGGTATTTATCCCGCAGTTGACCCTCTTGCCTCTGTATCCAATGCACTTTCCCCTGATATTGTTGGTGATGAGCACTTCAAAGTAGCTCGAGGAGTACAGGAAGTCTTGCAATCCTACAAAGACCTTCAGGATATTATTGCAATTCTAGGATTGGATGAATTATCACCCGAACAAAAACAAGTGGTTTTTCGTGCTCGAAAGATTCAAAAGTTTCTTTCCCAACCCTTTCATGTCGCGGAAGTTTTTACTGGTGTATCTGGTGAGTATGTGCCAGTAAAAGACACAATTAATGGATTTAAAATGATACTGAATGGTGAACTGGACGAAGTGGAAGAAAATGACTTCTACATGAAAGGTGGCATCGACTCTGTGATCAGTACTGAAGAATCCTAACCAAATTTCCTTGATGCCAATATCGCTAAAAATCGTTACTCCGAGCGAGACTGTTTATTCTGAGGAAGTGGATCATGTGGTTGTTCCGACCTCAAGCGGGAAAATTGATGTTTTGCCAAACCATGTTCCAGTGTTAGACAAGTTGATCGCTGGAGACATTAAAGTAGAAAAAGATGGTATAGCAGAGTACCTAGCGGTCGGGTCTGGCTTTGTTGAAGTGTATGCTGAAAAAGTATCCCTACTTACTGATCAGGCAATCAATGTAAACAACACGGAGGAAAGCGAGATTGAGGAGGCCATTCAACGTGCTGAAAAAGCATTAACCGATGCAAAATCTAGTAATATTGATCAGGCAAAAATAGATAAGTTAGAAGCCGCTGCCCGTTTTGCTTTTGCCCAAAAAATGGCAAAGGTAAAGAGTAAATAATTTATTCAAAAAATCTGATTTTTATTGAGTCTTAATTTTAAGTCTCCTTCAAGATCATTAATTTTTGAATTCACAAACTGTTTAAACTCCAATATTAAATGATTAAGGGCCCGTAGCTCAGCGGTTAGAGCAGGGGACTCATAATCCCTT
>CESN01009311.1_pt1 | contig 18938 bp, 8 predicted proteins | sample 531181 | NCBI WGS metagenome assembly CESN01 (sample SAMEA2621990, study PRJEB7988) | marine metagenome | isolation source: saline water (ENVO:00002010), including
TAGTCCTACTTTTAAGTTGGATTGAGGAAAGGTATTTGTTTGGCTTGAAGAATCATGTGCCCAAGTCTTTCTATTTCCCGATCATGTTATCTGTAAACAAGTTTAAATCTCTTTTTTTACTTTGCGTATTTTTCTTTGGTTTGCTCGTGGCTGCAGATGAAAGAGTTCGCCCAAATATTGTCTTTCTACTTTCAGACGACCAAAGCACCTTTTCCCTCGGAGCTTATGGCAATGCGGATGTAAAAAGTCCGGAGCTCGACCGCTTGGCTGAGGATGGGATGGTGTTTGATAGGCATTATGACACTACTGCAATATGTATGGCATCGAGAGCATCGGTGATGACTGGGATGTTTGAATATAAACATGGCACCAATTTTACCCACGGAGATATGCTGCTTGAAACATGGAAAAAAACCTATCCTGTACTCCTTCGGCAAGCAGGATATCGGACCGCATTTGCGGGTAAGTTTGGGTTTGATTTGAAGGAAAAACCAAATGGAAAAAGGCTACCACTCCCCGAAAAAGATTTTGATGTCTGGGGTGGAGGACCCGGGCAAACTAACTATAAAACGGCTAAGAATGCATCGATGAAGCATTATGCAAAGGATTATCCCCACTCCACCCGATCTTACGGAGCCTTTGGTCGCGACTTCATTTTAGAATCTGCTAAATCAGAAAAGCCTTTTTGCCTATCGATAAGTTTCAAGGCACCTCATAAACCGGCCACACCTGACCCTCTTGATAATCATATTTACGAAAGGAAAACATTCAAAAAGCCGGATAATTATGGACGGAAATTTGGAGAGCACTTCTCCAAGCAAAGCAAACAGGACCGCCAGTATGAACGCTTTTACTCTTGGAATTATGCCGATAAGTATGATGAAGTCATGGCAACCTATCACCAGCAAATCTATGCAATTGATGTGGCAGTCGGTATGATTCGAAAAGCCCTTCAAGAAAGTGGCACAGATCAAAATACCGTTATCATCTACACATCTGACAATGGTTTCTTTTGCGGGGCTCATGGCTATGGCTCAAAAGTCTTACCTTATGAGGACTCCAGTCGTGTACCATTGGTTATTTACGACCCAAGGCACCGAAACTCTGGGAAGAAATTTAGAACTTCAGCTCTAACCGGAAATGTTGACTTTGCTCCGACTATTCTCCGCTTAGCCAGCTTGTCTGTTCCTGAAAGTATGGACGGTAAAGACCTAATGAAAGTCTATGAAAACCCTGAGGTTTCAAATCATTCCTACCTTCCTTTAATCAATGTCTGGGGTAAAGCACCGACGCATGCACTTGGTATTGTGACGGAAAAAATGAAGTATCTTTATTGGGGGTATGCGGGGGAGGGGTTTGCAGTAGCTGAAGAATTATACGACTTAAAGAAAGACCCAATGGAGCTTTCCAATCAAATTGGGAATCGTACCTATAAGCAGAGTTTGAAACTTTTACGCAAGCTGTATGATCAGCAACTCGCTCACTGGAAAAAGGAGTCGGTTTCTTACAATGATTACCAAAGATTCAGCTTACTTTTTGATCGTAACTTGCCTTGGGTAAGCGAAAAAGCCGGAAAGTGGAAGTAAGTTAAAATTCCGATTTCTCGTATTTAACCATTCTAAAATGAAAAAAATTACACACTATTTAATCTTGATCGGGGGAATGCTGACAGGACTGGAAGCCAAAGCACCAAATATTTTGTTCATCATCAGTGATGATCAAGCTCCCGACACCATAGCTGCCCTGGGTAATACTGAGATCCATACCCCGAACCTGGACCGGTTGGTGAAAGGGGGCACAAGTTTTACTCATTGCTTTAATCAAGGTTCCTGGTCCGGAGCGGTCTGTGTTGCCAGTCGTACCATGCTGATTACCGGGCAGTCTGTTTATCGGGCACCCAAGAACAAGGCTTATCTGGATCAATGGGCCCATGCCAAAGGAGTACTTGCTGTAGATGAACAAGAACCAGTTAAGCTCTGGTCTGAAGTTTTCCGGGAAGCGGGCTACCGAACCTTTCTTACCGGGAAATGGCATAACAATACCCATGCGGTTGAACGCGGTTTTTCTCATGTTAAGGCCCTGGGTGCCGGCATGTATGAAACCCACGAGGGAACCAAGCCAAAATTAAGTGAAAACCCCGGATATTTACGCCCATCACCGACCCGTAAAAAGTGGAATGCATGGGACCCAAAATTTCACGGTATCTGGAAGCCCTCGATTCGGGACCTCCAGGCAAATGGTAAAATGGGAGATTTTTATACCGTGGAGCAACACAGTTCCGAACTCTTCGCTGATCAGGCAGTTGAATTTCTGAGCAATTCAAAAAAATCAAATACTCCATTCTTTATGTTTGTTTCCTTTAACGCTCCACATGATCCACGCCAGTCACCCAGATCATTTATTGATCGCTATCCGGTAGCCCAAAGCAAAATACCCCAAAACTATCTTCCTGAACACCCCTTTGATAATGGAGCCATTAGCATTCGAGATGAACAACTCGCTCCTTTCCCCAGAACCAAAAAAGCCATTCGCACCCACCGGGCTGAGTACTATGCCATCATATCTCACATGGACGAGCAGATCGGACGGGTTCTGGACGCTCTCGAGAAGAGCGGCAATGCAGACAACACTTATGTTGTTTTCACATCGGATCATGGTTTGGCGGTGGGAAGTCATGGGTTGATGGGGAAGCAAAACCCATACGACCATAGCATTCGTATGCCTTTTTTAATAAGCGGTCCAGGCATTCCGAAAAATAAAACCGTCCGGGATATGATCTATATGCAGAGTGTCTATCCAACAACCTGTGAACTCGCAGGATTATCCATTCCCCAAAGTGTTGATTTCCCAAGTTTAAAAAACCTTGCTTTAGGTAAGGGGGGAAAGGGGGAAGAGTTCGTTTATGGATGTTATCAAGACATGCAAAGACTGGTACGGAGCCAGACTCACAAACTGATTTTTTATCCAAAATTGAAACGATACCAACTTTTTGATCTGGTCAAAGATCCGCATGAAATTTCAGACCAATTTAAAAACCCTTCCTACAAGAAAATCAAGACCGAGCTCATGCAGGCATTAACTCAAAAAAGGAAGGAACTGGGTGATGGATTACTTTCTGTCCCATAATTTTTGACGAGAGATGCGAAAACGATTCGCTATTTTCTATTCATCCTTTTGGATCACCATTACTTCCTTTGGGCTACCAGAGCCCAATGTAATTCTCATCATGACCGATGATCAAGGGTATGGAGATCTTGGTTGTCACGGAAACCCCATCCTTAAAACTCCCAACCTCGACCGCTTGTACGCCGAATCGATCCGTTTCACCGATTTTCATGTCAACCCCTTTTGCACGCCGACGAGGGCTGCTCTGATGACCGGAAATTATCCGGGTGTCACCGGTGCTTATCGAACCAGTGCGGGCCGTACCATGATGCACGCTTCTGAGAAGACTCTTGGGCACCTGTTTTCCGAAAATGGGTATGCGACCGGCATGGTGGGTAAATGGCATTTGGGGGACAACGCACCCCACCGGCCCCAAGACCGGGGGTTTCAGGATGTGGTGTGGCACCGTTGCGGTGGGGTAGGGCAGGCATCCGATCATTGGGGGAATGATTATTTTGATGATACCTACGAACGAGTACGCCCCGGTAGCCGGAAGGGAGCGTTCGAAAAGTTTGAGGGTTATTGCACCGATGTCTGGTTTCGGGAGGGCATGCGTTTCATTACTGAAAATAAGGATAAGCCTTTCTTTTTGTACTTGGCCACCAATACTCCTCACGCTCCTTTCCGGGTCGGTCCGGAATGGGCTGAACCCTATCAGAAAGAGAAGGTGAACAACCCCAATTTCTTCGGAATGATCGCAAACTTTGATCATAACTTGGGGCTGCTTCGCCATCGACTGGAGGAGCTTGGAATCTCGAACAACACCATCTTCCTTTTTTTGAGCGACAATGGTACTGCCGCGGGTTGCAAGTTCGAAGGCCTGGATTCCGAGCCGATCTTTGGCTTCAATGCGGGAATGAGGGGGAAGAAATCATCCATTTTCGAAGGGGGGCATAGAGTTCCTCTTTTTGTCCATTGGCCTAAGGGAAACTTACTCGGTGGTAGAGATATCGGTAGCTTGACTGCTCATATTGATCTTTTACCAACACTGGCGGAATTGTGTGGGTTGCCCGCACCGAACGAAACCTATGAGGTCGATGGAAAATCTCTGGTTCCTCTTCTTGGTGGAGATAACCGGAAATGGGAGCGAAGCCATCATTTCATTCAATATCACGGTGGACGCGGAAACACCGACCCCTTGTCATCAATGGTGAATTCAGTGGTTTTGACTGAGAAATGGAGGCTAATCAGAAACCCAAATGCTCCGGAACTTTACGATATCGAAGCGGATCCTGCCCAGCGGGAAAACTTGGCATCACGCTTTCCTGGAATCGTCCAAAAGCTTGAAAGTGCGTATGAGCCTTTTTGGCAGCGTGTGTCCAAAGGCCTCAGACCGGTGCCGATTACGATAGGAGACCCTACAGAAAACCCAGCAGTGCTATGCTCGCAGGACTGGCGGCCTGATACAGGTAACCCACCATGGAACTTCCGTTCCATAAGAGGCATTCCCAAGGTGACTCATCCTTGGTTGGTCAATATATTGCAAGATGGCGAATATCGATTTACTCTTCGTCAATTCCCTACAGAAGCCAATAAAACAATCGTTGGAGTTCGGGCGAAAATTAATATTGCCGGGATCGAGAAAACGGTTCCCATTCCAGAGGGCTCTAAGGCTGTCACCTTCAACCTAAAACTACCTGCTGGAATCACTCAACTCTGGACCTATATTTTCGATCAAAAAGAAAAAGTGGGTGGTGCCTATTTTACCGAAGTTTTTAAGATCTGATCCGGATACGCATGAAGTTTCCTTTTTTTCTCTTTTCCCCTCTTTTTTTTGTTTTTGGTTCTTTTGCCAAAGTTACCGAACCCCTTCCCGGTCAAGAGACAAGTTTCCATGGATTCTCGATGTTCAGCGATCCAAAGAAAGGAACTAAAATTGTGGTTCCCCGAAAAATTGCTCCGGGTAAGCCCTGGGTCTGGCGGGCAAGGTTTTGGGGGCATGAACCCCAGTTTGACCTAGCTATGCTGGAGCTCGGCTACCATGTGGTTTTCTGTAATGTGGGAAATCTTTTTGGAAACCATGAGGCCATTGAAAGGGGAAATAAATTCTATGATTATTTGGTCATACAACATGAATTCAGCAAGAAAGCCATCCTCGAAGGCATGAGCCGTGGCGGGCTATTCATTTACAACTGGGCCGCGGCTAATCCTGGTAAGGTAGCTGCCATCTACGGAGACGCTCCCGTTCTAGACTTCAAAAGCTGTCCAGGAGGGAAAGGAAATGGGCAAGGGAGTGCCAGTGCCTGCAAAACCTGCTTGATCGCATATGGACTGACCGAAGAAACAGCCCAAGATTTTTCCGGTAAACCAATTGACAACCTCCAAGCTTTGGCGAAAGCGGGAATTTCTATTATTCATGTGGTAGGCGCAGCCGACATCGTCGTCCCGGTAGCAGAGAATACGACTATTGCTGAAAAGAGGTACCAAAAATTAGGGGGTGTTTTTGAGGTAATTCAAAAAGAAGGGGTGGGGCATCATCCTCATTCCTTAAAAGATTCGGCACCGATTGTTTCCTTCATCCTGCGAAACCAAAAATAAGGCAAAAACAGTACTTACCCCTTTTAGCTTACCATTCATTCGTTACGAAATAAAAGCTACCAATTCAAACTACCATTCAAATGATAAAACACCTCCTCATCCTTTCCTCTCTTGTATCCTTTTTGTATGGAAACAACCCGGCTCACCCCAATATAATCTTTGTTCTAGCCGATGACCTAGGCATTGGTGATGTATCCCCAACCAACCCGAAATCTAAAATCAAGACCCCCCATCTGCAGACGATGGCGGATGAGGGGATTACATTTATGGATGCCCACTCTTCGAGTGCCGTATGCACTCCAACACGGTACGGGGTTCTAACCGGGCGTTACAATTGGCGATCCCGCCTAGCCAGGGGGGTTCTGAGCGGAACCAGTAATCATTTAATTCCTTCTGAGCGTGCCACCGTCGGGCATTTGCTCCAAAAAGCTGGTTATCACACTCAAATGATTGGGAAGTGGCATCTTGGGTGGGATTGGGCCAAAGCGGACCCGAGTCAAAAGAAATGGAAGGACATTGATTTCACCAAGCCGGTGAAAAACGGTCCTGATATCAATGGTTTTTCCAATTATTATGGACACTGTGGATCCTTAGATATGCCTCCCTATGTATGGGTAGATACTGGGGAAATCACCGCCCAACCCAATCGGGAAGAAGGGGTTGATAGAACCGAAGATCCCTATGGCTGGTATCGGGAAGGTCCGATTGGACCCGATTTTAGAATTGATGAGGTACTTCCCCATTTATTCGAAAAAAGCGTGGCCTATGTGAAAGAGCGTGCTAAAAAGAAAAAACCATTTTTTCTCTACCTGCCACTACCTGCTCCGCACACACCTATCGTCCCGGTACCCCCGTACAAGGATGCCAGCAAGATGAATCCCTACGCTGATTTTATGATGCAGGTCGATGGGCATATGGGTGCACTATTTGCTGCCATTAAGGAAGCCGGGGTCGACGAAAATACTCTGGTCTTTTTTACCAGCGATAATGGTTGCTCCAACCAGGCTAACTTTGAAAAGCTGGCAGAATTTGGACATGATCCCAGTGCCGGATACCGCGGACATAAGGCAGATATTTACGAGGGTGGACATCGGGTTCCGATGATCGTCCGCTGGCCGAAGGGGATCAAGGCTGGGCAAAAGACCAATGCCCTCGCATGCTTAACCGACCTGTATGATACTATAAGAGATATCACCGGGCAGAAGAAAATGGATCAGGCAGGCGAGGATTCCTTCAGTCTGGTCCCCGCTTTTAAGGGAAAATCAAAAACGACCCGCTCAACCCTAATCAGTCATTCTATTAGCGGTCACTTCTCAATTAGGCAGGGAGATTGGAAACTTTGCCTTTCCGCAGGAAGCGGTGGATGGAGTGCTCCAAAGGAAAATGAGGCAAAAAAGCAAGGCTTAGCCTTCATTCAATTGTTTAATCTCAAGCAGGACAAAGCGGAGAGAAAAAACCTGCAGGCAAAGAACAAAGCGAAGGTACAAGAGCTGATTGAGGTAATCGAAAAGGAAGTCAGAAATGGAAGAAGTTCTTCGGGGAAAAAAGTACCGAATGACCGAGAGGTGTCCTTCCTTCCCAAAGGGTTCACTATTCCAAAATCCAACTAATTCAATTAACAGATGGTCATGAAATTTCACTTAATTACCTTCATTACCTTTACATCTACTGCCTCGCTATTATCTGAGATTTGGCAAATTAAAAACCAGGCGGAATGGGAAAAAAATATTCAATCGAGTAAAGGGATTATCATCCAAGACAATGTAGTCTCGCCCAGGGAAAAAGCTGGTCACTTCAAAACAAAGCTAAAGAAGTTCAAAAGTAAAAAGTTCCTTCAATCTCTCATCATTAACCAGTCCCCCCTTTGGCAAAACTGGGAAGAAGTCCCAAGGGTTGGCCCATCCAATCTTAAGGATGCACCCGTCTTCTTGGTCAAGGGACCGCAGGATTATTGGATTTTTGGTCGTTATGGAGTCCCCAAGCCCCAAAAGGGTCAGAAACCCAAGACTTTTCATTCTGAAGATGCCAAGCTTCCAGGCTTTGATATACCTCTTAAAACAACCAAGCATGAAAACCAGTTTGATGCCCCAGGTGGGCTGGAACCAGGGCTTGGTGGTTACCATGCCTGGCAAAGTCGAGATATGAACAACTGGGTTCATCACGGGTGTGTGACGCCGGGTTTTGCCCGATGGGTTACCACCGCCGAACAAGTGGGAGGAACCACATTTATTTATTATGATTTCCCCAATGACCAAGATCCTCATCTTTTCCTTGACGAAGACCTCACCGATGGGAAACCGGGAAAGAATATGGGGATTGCATTGCATGACCCGTCCCATGGATCCGATTGTGCTGTGATTCGTGATCTCAAGGGGAGCTTCCATATCATTTTCGAGGACTGGAGTCCGATCAACGCCCGCACTCATTCTTGGGACTCCCCTTTGGCTGGGCACGCGGTCAGTCCCAATGGAATCAGTAATTTTGAAATTGTCGAACCGGCGGTCGATCATCGAACCAAACCAACGGGTGAAACAGCTGAGTATCTTCATCCTCATTGGGTAAAGGAAGATCCCAAAAGATTTAAGACCAGCATTGCAAAATATCAAGTTCACGAACCTGAACAAAATGCTTACGGAGATTGGGCAGCCCTATCCATTGGCGGACAATACTATCTCTTTTGCGATTTCCATCCAGCTCACAAACCTATTCGGATTGGTTGGTTTACCTCCTCGAGCCTGGATCAACCTTTTGAATTTTGTGGAGAGGTCGGACAAGGTCATCCGGATCCTGATATTGGATTTGCCGAAGGTAAATTCTACCTGATCACTCAGACGGCAAATGATTACATAAGTTCGGGACCATGGGTGGAAAAAGTGGAGGCTCGAGTCGGAGTGGATACCACCAATAACCGTGAGATAGACCAATGGACCAAATGGTCAGAGATGAAAGAAAGTTATGACTACATCAAAGGCTTTTCGAAACAAATTAAGAAGACCCCGGCCAAGCTCAACTTAGCTGATCTTCCTGCTGGATTTGGCTTTCAAATCGAAGTCAAGCTAAATGACAGTACATCCAATGCATCCAAACCTCTAATAGAAAGCCTCAATCTCTCTTTTAACGACTAAATGTTCATCAAATTTTATCATCAACAAAACTTATGAAACTCCATGACCTTTTCCTTTCCTGTCTACTATCATTGTTAGGGCCCGGATTCCTCTCTGCAAAAGAGACTTTTTTTAATGGGAAAGACCTGTCTGGATGGAGTGCGGAGGATATGTCGTACTGGTCGGTGCAGAATGGTGGCATTGTCGGAACTAAGGGGGACCAAAAAATTCCCTCAAATCAGTTTCTTTGGTACGACAAAAAAGTGAAAGACTTTAAATTGACCCTCCAAGTAAAACAGATTCCTTTTGCAGCCAACGCCGGTATTCAATTTCGTTCCACTCGCGAGCCAAATGGCCAAGCTGTCGGATACCAAGCGGATATTGGTAAAGGTTGGTGGGGTTCCCTCTACCATGAGCACGGCAGGAAAATCTTGGCCAAGAACTTGGATACAGAGGGTACAAACCTAAAACATGAAAAATGGAATACCTATGAAATTCTCGCAGTTGGTCATCGGATTTGGCTGGCGATCAACGGAAAGATCACTGTGGCTCTCCGTGACCCCATCGGAGAGCTCGAGGGTCAGATCTCCCTGCAGGTTCATGGAGGCATGCCCCAAAAAGTCATCTACAAGGATCTTGTCTTGGAAAGAAATCCCGAAGTCAAAATGCTTGGAATGAATCAGAGCGAGTTGAATAAACTGCTAGAGCTTGCTCCCAAAGGCTTTATTAAACCAAGAGGAAAGTAAAATTATCTTTGTTTAAAAGATCTTTACCAAAGAATATACCTCCATGAAAAGAAAAGTTTGATTTCCCCATTGACTTCGCGGTCCACTGGATTCGATTCAAAGCAAACAAATCATTACTTGTGAGCGCCCAACTAATTTATAAATGAAAAATAAAATTACCCTCTTTTTATTAACCGCCTTCGCACTCTCTTTGACAGGAAAGCAGAATGTTGTATTTATTTTAGCTGACGACATGAGTCGGGATACCTGGGGAGCCTATGGCGGGAAAGACTGCAAGACCCCGAATATTGACCGTTTAGCCAAAGATGGAACCCGGTTTGATCGGGCCTATTGCTCGGTAGCCATGTGTGCTCCTTTTAGGCAGGAACTCTACAGTGGTCGATCCCCTTGGCGTACCGGCACCTTACCCAACCATTCTAAATCCGTACCCGGGACCAAGAGTATCGTTCATTATCTTAAGCCCCTTGGATATCGGGTAGCACTCTTGGGCAAATCTCATGTCGGCCCCCATGTATGTTATCCTTTTGAGCATCTCGGAGATGTAAGTAAAAAAGTGGATGCCAATCCAGAAATATTAAGCCGGGCTCAAAGCTTTTTCAATGATTGTCAAAACAAAGAAGAGCCTTTTTGTCTATTTATAGGTTCTCATGATTCCCACGCTCCTTTTACTACCGGAGATCATTCTGTTTACGATCCTAATAAACTAAAAGTCCCGGCTTATTGGGTGGATACCCCAGAGTTGCGCCAAGACATGGTCGGGTACTATGCAGAAATTACAAATTTTGATGCCTTAGTTGGGATGATGAGAAAAGAAATAGAAAAAAGAAAGCTTTGGAAAAACACGATTTTCATGGTCTGTAGTGAGCAAGGAACTCAGCTACCTTTTGCCAAATGGACTTGTTACAATAGCGGTCTTCATACCGGGCTAGTGATGCATTGGCCGGGTCTGTCCAAACCGGGCTCCATGGTTGAAGAGCTGATTACAACCGCGGACATTACCCCGACTTTAGCCGATGGATTAGGAGTCGAGCTCAGTAAGGGTGATTGCGATGGAAAGAGCTTCATTCCCTTACTTAAGGGAGAGGGGAAGCCAATTCATTCCTATGTCTATGGGGCCTTTACCAATTGTCGAATTATTGATAACCGTGATCGTATTTATCCTATTCGATCCATCCGGGATAAGAGATATTCCCTGATCTACAACCCCCATTATAATTTGCTCACCTCCAACATAACTTTAAGCCAAGCTCTTCGGATGCTGGAAGATCCAAGCTTTCAACCAAAGAGTCTCAACCCAACTGGATCTTGGGTGGCAAAAAATGCCAAAGATGAACAGGACAAACAACTGGTTCATAAATTGCATCATCGGCCTGAATACGAATTGTACGACCTTCAACAAGATCCTTATGAAATGGTTAATTTAATGGGTGATGAAAACCAGAAAGTATTTCACCGCCTCCAAAAAGCACTTATGCAAAAATTGAGAAACCTTGGTGATTCAGACCCAATTACTACCGAAAATAGGTTTATTGGGAAGAGGAATTAAACCTTTTTGCAAACCGATAAAAAGGGATCAACTACTTGGAATATACCAAAGTTCTAATTGACTTTGGAGGAAGTGGACTGTTTGCTTTGACTGCTTCACAATTTAATTGCCGGTCGGTCTGAAAAGCACTTTTGACCTTGCCGTTGTCCGGAAGATTCAGGTTAAGTCCAATTACTTGATTGGAAGGATTGATCGCAATTACAACTCCTTCTTTTCCGTTCCGTTTACGATAAGCGGATACCAGCAGAGGATCTGGAGAACCAATGGCAATTCTTTGAGTGCCAGGGGTGAGAAAATTGGCAAATTGTTTAAGGACAAAAAACTTTTTGGTTCTTTCAATCAATTTCTGTCTGCCATACGCTCCAGGTTGTTCATCCACCAAAACCAGTCCTTCATCGCGATGCTTTTCCCTCACTTTTGGATTGGTTTCACGATCTGGGGCTAGAGAATAAATCAAACCCCACCACATAAACACATTTGCTCCTGCATCCACTAATGTCATGTGGGCGTATTGAGCAGCTAGGATGGCTTTGTCAAATTCATTGGCTTGAGGAGTCCAACCATAGGTGTGCCAGAGGTCATTGTTCCATTGAGCTCCGGTTGTCTCGGTCATCCAAAATCCCTTGTTGGGAAATTCCTTCCTTCTGATTTTGCCAATTTCACGGCTATTCTCGCGAAGCACGGAAATGCCTCCATCCATTCCATCCTGGAAGCTGTCATACATGTGATAAGCTACGAGATCCACTGCTTTACTTTGAATAGTTGGAAGGAACCTAGTGATTTCACTCCCTTGGTATCCGACATAAGCAAGATCTGGTGCCGCAACCTTTACTTTTAAACCAGCTTGGACAAGGCGGGGCTTGAGCCGGTTTTCAATAAAGTTCTTTAGCCTAATCGGGTCCCAAATGCAGGTTTGAGATCCAACTTTGGAGTAATTCGTCTCATTTTGCACTCCAAGGGTGGTGACATTAATACCCCAGTCGATATATTGTTGCGTTCGATGAACAATTTCATCCGCCCATGCGTCTTCCATGGCATATTTGAGCTCATACTGATCACCTTGAGTACCTTCGACAATTTGCAACCAGTCGGATTCCAGTTGAAGTTCGACCGAGCGGGGTTGCCAAAAGGTAAGTAAGATCTGGAGTTCCGGATTTATCTTCATGGCTCTTTGCAAAACTTCCTTATTGTGATCCACGATTCCTTTTCGTGCCACTTCGCCTTGGGCCCTTAGAATCGATACCTTTAATTCTTCGAAGGCATGATTCATGGCCTTCCTGTCCGGCTTGGTTCCCCAAAAAGCGATGGAACCGCCAAATCCTTCAATTCTCTGTTTTACCAGATCGTGATTGGGTGAAACTTGTAAAATGAGATCAGGAGTGGCTTCTTTGGAGGGGAGGTAATCCGAACGTTTTGCTTCCTTAATCCGGAGTTGGAGCCTTTCCTTGGCTAAGGCCAGGCCTTCCATATGGGCAGGGTCATTTTTTACATTCGTTTGTTCTCCGGGATCAGCGGCAAGATCGGTCAATACGCTCGCAACTGATTTTCCATCTTCCTCCAACCATTCTGTATATCGATAGTTTTTGAAACGAATGCTGTGTCCCGTCATCTTATGGGCCGGGTAGGAACTATAAGCGTCCAGACGGTGTCCTGCTTCAGGGTCTTCTAAAAGTCCCCGAAAGCTTCTACCCTGACAATGATCTGGAATCGGAAGTCCGGTCAAATCACAGAGGGTAGGGTAGAGGTCGATTAACTCAACAAGTCGGGGTGTTCTTTTACCCCCTTCTAAGCGCGGATCCCGAACCACTAGTGGCACTCGAGTATCGCATTCAAAGTTAGTATGTTTACACCAACTGGAATGGTCCCCCAATTTCCAACCATGGTCACCCCAAAGGACTACGATGGTATTGTTGGCTAAACCAGATTTCTCTAGGCCATCCAAGACCTTGCCAATGCAAGAGTCGACATAACTGGTGGATGCAGCGTATCCATGAAGCAGGCGTCGGTTGGTTTCTTGGGAGAAATCCTTTGGTCCGTTCCCTTGGTAATCGGTGTATTTACTCATTTCCAATGCAAGTTGATTGGCCGCATGGACTGGATAGCCAGGAGGAATACCAGAATTAGTAGGCATCTTAAAATCATTACGATTGTAGAGATCCCAATACTTCTTGGGGGCTACGAATGGGAGGTGGGGCTTGGTCATCCCGACCGCGAGGAAAAAAGGCTGATCCGGTTGCTTGGCAAGCTCGGCAAGTAATTCAACCGCTTTTTGAGCACGCTTTCCATCCACATAAGCATCATCGTCCACCTCAGCACTTTCAGTCATCGGGCCCTTGGGTGGGTCAAAATTATCTCCGACTTTAGCCTCAGCGATTGCTCTCTGGAGGATGTTCAGGTTTTCCTTTTTTAAATAGTGTCCTTTGGTATGCACCTGTATCCATTGATTCCAATGGGTGGAGTCGACTCCAACTCCACCAACTCCGTGGAAGATTTTCCCCAGTCCGATGGTATTGTATCCCTGCTCCTTAAAGTGTTGGTTTAAAGTAAGCAGATTAGGATGCCTTTGGCGCCAGCCTGAAACATGAAAAGTTTGTTCCTTAGTGAGGGTAGGGTAAAGACCACCCATAATCGAAAGCCTGGAAGCTCCGCAGACTGCTTGCTGGCAATAAGCCCGGCGAAAGAGAGTTCCAGTCGAAGCCAAACGGTCCATATTCGGAGTTTTCACTTTGGATCCATAGGCTCCAAGCTCGGGTCTTAAGTCGTCGATGGCTAAGAACAAGACATTAAGCCCTTTAGGTTTATTTTCGGGGGGAGCGGCATAGAGTAGGCCCTTATTTGGGACGATGGAAGAAGTACCGGAAGAAACCCGTTCGGGAATGGTCTTTAATTCAATCGGTTTGGAAAGAGATTGGGAAGAACCTCCTACCCGAATTTTATATTTCCCGGAGGGTAAGACTCTCTCCAATTTGGAATTATGGAAATGAAGGTCATCCGCATCAAGTTCAAGTGAGACCGTGGTATTCTGCCCAGGCTTGAGATGAACCCGGTCAAACGCTTTGAGTTCAAGAATGGGTCGCCCGATCTCATAACTTTCTCCGGAAACATAGAGTTGAACGATCTCGGTTCCAGCCTGTTTCCCAATGTTCTTTAGATCAAAGCTGACCGTAATTTTTTGTCCTGGTCGAATACTAGGTGAAGAGGATTGAGGCTCTCCATATTGGAATTTGGTATAGCTCAGACCATACCCGAAAGGATATTCAGCACCTTTGGGAGCATCAAGATAATCAAAGATGAGGGCACTATTGTGTTGGCTGTAATGGGCTGGGATCTGAGAAATCGATTTAGGCCAACTGAGGGTAAGCTTTCCAGATGGATTGGTGGAGCCAAATAGAATTTCGGCAGCGGCAGTGCCCGTCTCTTGTCCAGCATAATGAGCCGCTACAATTGCTGAAAATTTATCTCCCAGCGTACCCAGAGTAATGGGTTTACTATGATTCAAAAAGGCAATGACTGGCTTGCCCGTTTTCAGTACTTCTTGTGCCAGAACTTCTTGAGCTTCGGTAAGATCAAGGGTGGAGCGGTCTCCCACATGGTTTCCTCCCCATGCTTCACGGTTGAGCAGAACGCTTTCTCCAATTGCCAGAATTACAACATCAGCCTTGGCCGCTACTTGAACAGCTTCGGTGATAAGCTTGCGGTTATCCTCGACCGTTGCGTAGTCAACCTCGTTGACATAACGCCAATTTGAGTAGGAATCACCGGTGTCATTGTGTGCGACCTTGCATCCTTCCGCAAAAAGAAGCTTAGATGGGTCATCCACAAAGCTCTGGATTCCTTCAAAGATCGAAACAGTTTTGAGCGGTCGTCCGGAGTAGTTACCCAACCTGCATACCTTGGCATTGGGACCAATCACGGCAATGGTCTGTCCGGCATCTTTATCAAGAGGAAGTAACCCCCGGTCATTGCGGAGTAAAACGATTGTTTCGCGGGCTGCCTTTCGACTAAGTTCAACCGCCTTTTCTGACCGGGAATGAGAAAGTGCTTTTTTTCGATTTAGTTCAAAGGGGGCTTCAAAGAGGCCGAGGCGAAACTTCAATGCCAGAACTGCCCGGACTGCCTCGTCAACTTTGGAAAGAGTAATCTTCCCTTCCTTAATAAGCTGAGCAAGATGTTGAAACCCAAAGTTGTTGGGAAGTTCTAGCTGGAGTCCTGCCTGAAGAGCCATTCGGGCGGCATCCGCATTCGAAGTTCCAATTTTTTGATACTGGCGAACCAAATCAATTCCTTGGTAATCTCCGATTACAAGGCCTTTAAAACCAATTCGCTCCCGGAGTACATCGGTTAGGATCCAGGGGTTTACATGGCAGGGCAATCCATCCACTTCATTAAATGCTGCCATTACGGAAGCGGGTCGTGCTGATTGAATCACATGGCGAAAGGGGGCGATTTCATGGTCGAGTAGGTAGCGTGGACCGTAGGGGTAGGGGGATCGATTTCGGCCACCTTCGGTCCCAGCGTAGCCCACAAAATGCTTTAGGGTTGCAGCCACATGATCCGAGTCAATTTCTCCATTTGAAGATCCTTGAAGCCCGCGAACCATTGCTTCTCCCAAGCGACCAACCAGAAATGGATCTTCTCCTAGGGTTTCGTCTACTCTTCCCCACCTTAAGTCGCGGGCAACATCGACGATGGGCGATAGAATGTGAGAAACTCCACGAGATCGTGCTTCCCGTGCTGCCTGGTCATAAATTTCTTCCATAAGGTCAGGATTCCAAGCACAGGAAAGTCCAATGGGTGAAGGGAAGGAGTTTGCCTCGAATCGCATGAAGCCGTGGGCTGCTTCATCATGTTGGATGGCAGGTATTCCCAAGCGGGTACGCTTTCGGAAGTACTCCTGCACTGCGGAGTATTGACGGATGTCCTCTTCCACGGTCATGTTATGAAGGGGGCCGAGTTGCCCGATCCCGTGAGGGCAGTGATTCGCGTAGAATGAAGGATCGAAAATCTTTCCATCTTTCAGAAGTTTTTCTTCGTTGGGATCCCACCACCCTGTTAATTGGGCCACTTTTTCTTCCACGGTCATCCGTCTAATTAGATCTTCAACTCTGCTTTCAATCGAAAGAGAGGAATCTTTGTATGAGCCAGAAAGCAAAGTTCGTGGTTTTTCAGTTGGAAATCCAATCAGGTTGAAAGGCTTTTCTGATGCATTGACGAATTGGCTTTCAGCCATTTTCTCCAACCATTTTGATTTAAGCAGGGGAGCAGTCTCCAGTCGGGTTTGGCCCCATCCGTCCCCAGCCCACATATCCTGGGCTTCCCAATCCGCATTAATGTAGGAAATGGCCCGGATGACATCCTGATTATTCTCTATGTGAAGAAAAAACTTCGTAAACCAGGAGTCCCAAATTCCCTGCGGGTCTTCTTTTTCAAAGAAAATACCACGGGGCGTGGCCTCGGCGATGAAAACTGGTTTTTTTACTTTACGCGCAAAATCAAGAGCTGCCTTGCCGTCGTGGTCACCACCCCACCATGAATACCCCACCCAATCATAGTATTCGGTGCCGGGATCGTAGTCGATAAATTGTTGTGGTTTTGCCCCGCTGGATGAAGCATATACAGTAGCAAAGTTGGTAAGTTTTGCATCCTGCAGCGCTTCTACAATTCTGCGAAAAGCGGCCTTAAAATTCACTGGATCGTATGCATTCCAACTTCCATCAAATTCATAACCTATGCGGATAAGGAATGGATGATCCGAATGATCCTTTACGAAGTCCACTAACTCGTCGATGAGATGATCGTAAGAACCATCGGCAATTTTGTCCTCTGAATTTCCCTCCATTGAAATGGAAAGATGCATCACGCATCGGTCGAGAACGGGGGAGTCGAGATAAGCTTTTTGATTCATTGGTCCCGCAGCCCACTCGGTTTCTTCATTGAGACCATCCACTTTTCCTTTTACGAAGCTCCGGTTGAATTTATTTGTCCAACCTTCGGTGAAATAAACATAATGGGTGATTCCAGCTGGAACCCCAATGTTGTCAACATAACCGTCCCGGTACTTGGCGGTTCCGCCAACCGACTGATTATCCTGACCGGCAAAGACGAGAATCTGTCCGGGAGGTGGGGCGAATCGTCCGGTAATTTGGCCAAAGCCCAAGCTGTAAAAGAACAGTGCTGTGGAAAAAAGTTTCCAAGAAGTAAGTAGTTTCATGGTAAAGGGTAAAATGAAAAATAGGGTTAGTTCTTAATCAATTCAGATTCCAGTTGTTCCAAGGATTTACCCTTAGTTTCGGGGAGAAGTTTGAAGAGTATGAAGAAGCCCCCAAGAGTGATAAGACCAAAGATCAAAAAGGTTGTGGAGCCTCCAAAATTAGACAATTCCCATGGAAAGATTTGCGTTACGAGCCAAGCGGTAAATGAATTAACTAAACCAATCGTTCCAATGGCTAATCCACGAATTTTGTTTGGATACATTTCAGAAAGCATAACCCACATTACTGGTCCCAAAGAGAGGTTGAAGAAAGCGATGAATCCCAAGACACCAATGAGCACATTAAAGGCATTCATCTGGATCGCCGTTTCCAAAAATGCATTTTTGCTGTGGTTGTATAGTGAAAAATCGTCTTCTTTTCCAGCATTCTTCACCAAAAGCTTTCTTAATTCTCGTTTAAAAACGATATCGTTTTTATAGGAAACTGCATCCTCTATTCCCGAAAGTTTCTCTCTGATTTCAGATAACTTGGCTATGGAATTAATGGTGTTTTGCAAAGCCTTTTGGTCAAATTTGGAAAGCATTCCCGCTGCAATTTCCTTTTGTTCAAGCTCAGATTGAGTTTTTTCCAGTGCATCCGTCAGGCAGACCTCGGAGATTTTTTCGGGTGAGAGTTGGTATTCTGCCTGACCAAATTCATAGGAGCAAAGAAGTAGGCTGGCGGTAATGCCGGCAACTCCGACGAGCATGAGCGGACGACGACCGACTCGGTCCATTAGAACCATGGCAATCACGGCACAGACCACCGAGGTTAATCCCAGGATTGCTCCTTGTGCGAATGCGTTGTCGGTTCCAATTCCAGTAAGTTTAAATATGGAGGTGGCGTAGAAGTATATCGCATTAATCCCGCATGCCTGTTGTAAAATTCCGATAATCAACCCGAGTATCACAATGAAGCCCAGGGCTGGCTTGAATAACTCTAGGAAGGAAGCTTTCTTAATATTTTTTTCGTCTTCTAGGCTTTTCTCGATGGAATCACCCTCGATCGATGCCAATTCCTTACCATGGAGTAGTTCTAAAACTTTCTTGCCCTCATCCTTGCGGTTCTGAGCGTATAACCAGCGAGGGCTTTTTGGAACGAAGAAAAGGAAGATGAAGTACAAAATTGCCGGAATGGCTTCGACACCAAGCATCCATCGCCAGAGGTTCTCTTTGGTCAGAAACTCCGTTGTGGGTGAATATTTGTTGAATAAATAATTACTTAAGAAAGCGACGAAAAAACCAAGCATGATATTAAGTTGCTGGGTCGCAACGAGTCTACCCCGGTTCTCCGCTCCAGCAATTTCAGCGATGTATAGGGGGGCCAAAATCAAGGCTGCCCCAAAAGCTACTCCTCCAATCATCCGGGATATCCAAAGGATATCATAGGACATTGCATACGCGGATAGAAGCGCGGAGACTGCATAGAGAAATGCGACCATGATAAGAATCGGTTTTCTGCCGATGGCATCACTGGCCCGACCAGCTACCAACATGGCAAACATGGCAACAAAAGTGGGGCAGCTGGTGACCCAGCCAATCTGGGTGTCGTCCAGGCCGAAAAAGGGACCGGCGGTATCCATGACGCC
>CESN01034088.1_pt1 | contig 18798 bp, 16 predicted proteins | sample 531181 | NCBI WGS metagenome assembly CESN01 (sample SAMEA2621990, study PRJEB7988) | marine metagenome | isolation source: saline water (ENVO:00002010), including
GTAATGGCTAATTCCGTTAACCACCTTGATGAGAACGCAACGATTGATCTTCATGAAAACAAGGAATCAAGAGAGATTTATAAAAAATTGTTCTCCAAAGTGCATCGTTTGCTCAAACAAAATGGAATTTTGATTATCACTGATTGTAATCGTTATAATTTTTTTCACTCTTTTGGTCTTAAAAGTCCATTTATGCCAACTATTGAGTGGCAAAAACATCAGTCTCCTCACACTTGGTCCAAGTTGCTAAATGAGGTTGGATTTAAATTTCAAAGCCTGAACTGGAGTTCCCCTAACGGTTTGGGGAGGATTGCCAAGATTCTTTTATCCAATCCTCTTTGTGCCTTTTTCTTACTTAGCCACTTCAAGATTAAATTCTTAAAATAACTTTTGAAAATTTTGCTTGTCATTGATTCCTTGGGTTCAGGCGGAGCGCAAAGACAGATAACTAGTTTAGCGTGTGGATTAAAAAAACGAGGTCATCAAGTCGAAATCTTTAATTATTATCCAAAGCATAATTTTTACAGGCCAATTATTGAGAAGACTAAGATTAAAATAATTGATGTATTCGGAAAAAAAAGAGGGTTTTCTCCCAAAGTTTTATATCAATTAATCCTGGTACTTCGTAAGGAAAAGTATGATTTGGCACTATCTTTTTTAAATTCTCCCAGCTTTTATTTAGAACTAAGCCACTTCCTTAGCCCTTTGACCATCAAGGTAGTTAGTGAAAGAAATAACATTATAGATTTTCGATGGAGAGGTTTCCTAAGATGTTTTCATCGATTGAGTTCATGTATCGTTGTGAACTCACAAAGCCATTATGAAAGCTTGTGGCAAGCATATCCATTTTTGAGAAATCGATTGAATGTGATTTACAATGGAGTCGATATTGATGCCTTTACAAAACAGCCATTTCGAAAAAAAGGAGAATCAACCTTAAAGCTTTTGGGAATCGGACGAATTTCACCACAAAAGAATCTTATCCAATTGATCCATTCTCTCCATTTTTTCTATAAACAAAATCAATGGGTTCCAGAACTCAATTGGGTGGGGAGATTGGATCGTAGTTGTGCCACCCAAGGAGCTTATTGGAAATCAATCGAAGAATTAATCGATATTATGCCCGAAGAAGTTCGTAAAAGGATTAATTTCCTTGGTGAACAGAGGGACATTCAAAAACTTTTAGCAGATTCCGATGCACTAATTCTTACTTCACATTATGAAGGTCTTCCAAATGTTGTCTGTGAAGCTTTAGCATGTGGTAGACCTATTTTAGCTTCAAATGTTTCAGATAATCGCATCTTAGTAAAGGATGGGTATAGAGGATTCTTATTTGATCCTAATAAACCGAATTCGATTTCCGAATCCATAAGTAGGTTTGGGAAATTAAAACCTGAGCAAAGGAATTTAATGTCAACGCGTTGCCGGGAATATGCTGAGCAGTACTTATCAAATGATATCATGATTGAAGGGTACCAGTCCTTATTTGAAGACCTTAAGAAAACCATAACATTGAATTAATAATCCTCCGGTAAGGAAATAAAGCACACCAAGCCAAAGGTTTTAATAGTGGGCGCTTTCCCTAAAAAAAATGGAAAAGTTTTCGGAGGATTTGTGACCGTTTGCAATGCACTTTTGGAATCCTCTTTTCAAGATAAATTCAGATTAATTTTGATTGATTCTACGCAATCTAAGAACCCTCCTCCCAATTTTCTGATCCGAAGTGGATTTGCTTTAAGGCGTTTTTTCTTATTCGTTCGCCATTTGATTTTAGAAAAACCACAAGCAGTTTTGATCTTTACTGCGAGTGGATTCGGATTACTAGAAAAAGGAATGATGGGACGACTTGCTCAAAAAAGGGGTGTTCCAAATTTAATGTTTCCAGGTGGTGGTTATTTGCTCAAGAACTATGACAATTCACTTCGTATGAAATTTTTTTCATCCATTGCCTTAAAAAAAGCGGATAAAATTTTATGTCAGGGCAAACAATGGCAAAACTTTGCCGTGGAGAAGTTGGGGTTTTCCTTAGAAAATACTCCAATTGTAGAGAATTGGACTGCTACCGAAAGGTTTCTTAAGATAGGAGATGAAAGAGATTTCTCTGATATGAGCGATAAAAGGATACGCGTTTTATTTGTAGGATGGATGGACCGTGAAAAGGGTGTAATGGAAATTCTCGATGCCCTTGTTCATTCCTCTCTCTCCCAAAGTATTTCCCTTGAACTAGTAGGAGAAGGAAATGCTTACATGGATGCCCTAGAACGGGTAGAGAAAAATTCTTTGTCTGAAATTGTTAGTTTTCGAGGATGGTTACAAGCAGGGGACTTGGAGGCCACTTACCGAAATGCGGATGTTTTTCTTTTACCTTCTTGGATGGAAGGTTTACCCAATGCAATGGTGGAGGCCATGGCTGCAGGTTTAGTTCCCGTGGTTTCTGCTGTAGGCAATATTCCAAGTGTGGTGACTCATGGAGAAAACGGTTTGTTGGTGCAACCCAAAGATTCACGATCCATAGAGTTGGCACTTCAGCAAATCCTTTTGGATCGATCCTTGATCAAAAAATTGGGAAAGGAAGCATGCCAATTTGCTCGAGAAAATTTTTCCACTGAGGTTGCAGTGGGAAAACTCACCAAGGTTTTATTAGAAGTCATTAATTCTTCATATACGAAATAGAATCCAAATATGTCCTATAGCGTAAAAAAAGACCTCTATAAAAAAATGCCATTATGGATGAAAAAGATTTGCTGCAAAGTACCATTTTCTATGATTGCAGGGAAGGAGTACAGGGAGGTTTACCATCGGGGCGATTGGTTTGATCAAGCTTCAAGGGAAGAAATATTGGCCTATCAGGAAAGAGCACTAGGAAGACTTTTAAGGCATGCAACCATGGAGGTACCAGCGTATTTTTTTTTGAGAAGTGTGGTCGAGAAGTTCAACCCACTTGAGGCTTTATCTGCTTTTCCATTTCTTGAAAAAGAAGAACTGCAAAAATATCCCGATCGATATCTGTCTAGAAACCTTGACCAAACCCCATGCTATGAAACGACCACTGGAGGCACATCCGGGAACCAATTGCGTTTTCATTTGGACGATCATTCTCAATCTATGGAGACTGGATTCATGCATCGGCAATGGAAGCGAGTAAAGTACAAAGCCAAGGATAAGAAAGTTGTTTTTCGTGGGGTAAGCTTTGATAACTTAAAACCCAATGTATTCTGGCAGGAGAATCCAATCTACAATGAGATTCAGTTTTCTCCTTTTCATATGAGTGACGCAAACTTGGAATCTTATCTTATCGAGTTCATTCGTTATCAACCGAAATTCGTGCATGGATACCCTTCTGCAGTTGAAATATTTGCGGATTATATTTTGCGAAATGATAAAACAAAGTTGATACCAAAAGTGCAGGCAGTATTGCTTGGGTCCGAAGGTACAACCGATCAACAGCGTAGAATTATTGAAAGAGGTTTGGGGGCCAGAGTTTTTAGTTGGTATGGACTAAGCGAAAGAGTGGCCCTGGGAGGAGAATGTGAAAAAAATTCGAGCTACCATCTTATGCCTGACTATGGATATGTGGAAATTATAAAAGAAGATGGTAGTCTCTGTTATGAGGAAGGTGATGAGGGGGAAATCGTTGGAACAAACCTCTTTAATTTTTCGATGCCATTTATTCGTTATAAAACCGGGGATTGGGCGAAACGCCTGTCTGCTGAATGTGAATGCGGAAGGAATTGGGATCGAATAACTGAGGTGAAGGGAAGATGGAAAAAAGAATTTGTAGTCGGATCTAGTGGGGCAAAAATTTCAACGGCAGCGTTGAATATGCATGGAGATTTATTCAACTCAGTACAACGGTTTCAATATTTCCAGGATAAGCCCGGTAAGATGGTAATAAAAATTCTTCCCAAGAAAGAATTTTCAAACAGTAGCCAAGAACTTATTGAATCTGCATATAAGAAAAAAGTAGGGGATGAGCTTCAGGTGAAGATTCGTATAGTGGATGACATACCCTTGACGAAAAGGGGAAAGGTGAAGATGCTAGATTCAAGAATCTAAGGAGCAAAAATTTCTCGTTAATCATAAAAAATGAAACAAATCCTGCAGTCCTTAAAAACTGGAAAAACGGAAATCTCTGAGGTGCCGCTTCCTGCAGTTCATGATCGTGAAGTATTAGTGCAAACCCACAATTCTCTCGTCTCTGCAGGGACCGAAAGAATGTTGGTTGAGTTCGGTAAAGCTGGTTGGATTGAAAAGGCAAAACAGCAGCCTGACAAAGTGAAGATGGTGCTAGATAAGATTAAGAGCGACGGCTTAGCACCCACTATTGAATCCGTTTTTGCTAAACTGGAGCAGCCTTTGCCCCTAGGTTACTGCAATGCGGGAAAAATAATGCAAGTTGGCAAGGGGGTTCTTGGATTTCAGGAAGGAGATCGTGTTGTGAGTAATGGACAGCATGCTGAATTTGTAAGTGTTCCACAAATACTTTGTGCAAAGATTCCTGATTCAGTATCAGATGAGGAAGCATCTTTTGCTGTTCTTGGTTCGATTGCATTGCAGGGGATTCGGTTGGCTAAACCTACTCTTGGAGAGAGTGTTGTGGTCATGGGAGCGGGACTAATAGGGTTGATGACCATACAACTCCTTCGTGCTCAAGGTTGCAGAGTAATGGCAGTTGATTTTGATAAAAGCCGCTTACAATTGGCTTCGGAGTTTGGGGCTGAGATCATGGATTTATCCAGTGGAGGGGATGTTGTTGATGTTGTGCATGGCTTTTCTAGAGGGTATGGTGCAGATGCGGTTTTGATCACGGTTTCTAGTAAAAGTAATGATCCAGTATCACATGCAGCGAAAATGAGCCGGAAAAGAGGAAGAATCATTCTTATTGGAGTTACCGGACTAGGACTATCCCGTGCTGACTTTTATGAAAAAGAATTAACTTTTCAAGTGAGCTGTTCCTACGGTCCAGGTCGATATGATCCTGGTTATGAAGAAAAGGGAAATGATTATCCCATTGGTTTTGTTCGTTGGACGGAGCAAAGAAATTTTCAGGCAGTTTTGGATATGATGGCCGAAAAGAAATTAAATGTCCGACCACTTATCTCTCATCGGTATTCTATTTCGGAGGCTGAAAAAGCATATGATTTGATTTTATCTTCGAATCCTTCCTTGGGAATTCTACTAGAATATGAAATTCAGGAATTTAACAAAAAGGATAACCTTATCCACCTCACAAAACCGAAGAGTCTCGGCGAGGGGGATATTGGACTGAGTTTTATTGGCTCAGGAAGTTTTGCCACTAAGGTATTAATTCCTGCATTTCAGAAAACCGGAGTTTCCTTACTTGGCATTGCTTCAAAAAATGGGGTAAGTGGTTCCACTTATGGAAAAAAGTTTGGATTTCAACAGACCACAACTGATGTAGAGAAATTGTTGCAAGATGAAAAATCGAAGGTGGTGGTAATTGCCTCCAAGCATGATAGCCATGCAAAATATGTTAAAATGGCCTTGTCTGCGGGAAAGCATGTTTTTGTTGAGAAACCCCTTTGTCTTACTCATGACGAGTTGCGTGATTTAGAAGAATTTTATGAAACCTTAAGCGGAGATGATAATAAACCATCGCTAATGGTTGGCTATAATCGTCGATTCTCCCCTCAAATAAAAAAAATAAAAGAATTATTGTCTTACTACAACGAGCCAAAATCTTTTATCCTGACGGTTAATGCTGGTCAGATTCCTACGGGCCATTGGTTGCACGACGAGGAGATTGGAGGTGGCAGAATCCTTGGAGAGGGATGCCATTTTATTGACCTGCTCCGTTTTCTTTCTGGTTCTGCAATTAAAGGTTTTACTAAGTCGAGTATGAATTCTGAAAATGGTGACACCACCAGCATACAATTGAGCTTTAGGGATGGGTCCATCGGATCTATGCACTATTTCGCTAATGGTAGTAAGGAATTTCCAAAGGAGAGGATGGAGGTTTTTTGCTCTGGGAAAATTTTGCAACTGGATAACTTTAGAAAACTCCGTGGTTTTAGCTGGCCGGGTTTTCGATCCATGAATCTTCGGAAGCAAGACAAGGGACACCATGCATGTGTCCATTCTTTTATTGAATCCCTTCGAGAGGGTAAACCGAGTCCGATTTCGATTAAGGAAATTTTTGAAGTAACCCGAGTCTCGATTGACTTGCAAAATAATTTATGCTCATAGATTTAATTGCTGGAGCTAGACCTAATTTTATGAAGATTGCCTCTATTATTCAGGCAATTGAAAAAAGGGCTGAAATTTCTAAGGCTTTTGGCTACCGCCTAGTTCACACTGGTCAGCATTACGATCAGAATATGTCAGCTACTTTTTTCTCCCAGTTGGGAATTCCTGAACCTGATGTAAACCTTGGTGTTGGATCTGGTTCGCAAGCCGAGCAAACTGCGGGGATCATGACTGCCTATGAGAATCTACTTGTAGAAAAACCTTGTAATCTTTGCTTAGTGGTTGGGGATGTCACTTCCACCATGTCTTGTGCCATTACTGCCCAAAAATTAAAAACTGAAGTGGCTCATGTTGAAGCTGGAATTCGATCAAATGATTGGTCCATGCCTGAGGAAATTAATCGGATGGTCACGGATTCAATCAGTAATTATTGCTTTACCACTAGTGAGAATGCCAATCAGAACTTAATAAGTTTAGGGGTTCCAAATGATCGGATCTTTTTTGTGGGAAATACTATGATCGATACTCTGCTCAAAAATATGGATAGGTTTTGCAAGCCTTCATTTTGGGATGAGCTACACTTACAAAAACAAGATTATTTTGTTCTTACACTCCATCGGCCAGGAAATGTGGATGAGGCCGAAAATTTCATAAGCCTTCTTACCACAATAGAAAAGTGTGCACGGGGAAAGACAGTTGTCTATCCGGTGCATCCTCGATCTGCTAAAAACATGAGTAGTCTTGGAAGCCTTACCTCCAATATTGAATTCATTGAACCACAACCCTATTTAGAGTTTAATTATCTAGTTCAGAATGCAAAAGCCGTGATTACGGATTCTGGAGGAATCACCGAAGAAACTACCGTCATGGGAATTCCCTGTATGACTTTGCGGGATTCAACAGAGCGCCCTGAAACCATATCCATGGGGACAAATGAATTGGTTGGTACAGAGCCTGAGAACCTTATTCCTTACTTTGATTGTCTTTTCCAGGGTAATTGGAAAGAAGGAAAAATCCCGCCTAAGTGGGATGGGAAAACGGGTGACAGAATCGTTGGTCACATAGAAGAAATTCTACTTGCTTGAAAAAAATCTTACTTTATTGGCATACCCTTCGTTTTCTTAAGCCCATCCAAATTTTTGGAAGAATTTGGTTTTATTTTAATCGGGTCAAAATAAGAACAGCTCCAAGTCTGAAAATTCGACAATCTATTGGGAAATGGATCGAACCTATACCCAAAAAAAGCAAGCTCATCAGCTCAAATGTTTTCTTTTTTTTGAACCTTGAGGGAGATCTAAGAGAGGTTGGCTGGGGTGGGGCAGGTAAGGATAGGCTATGGAAATATAATCTTCATTATTTTGATTATTTGCTAAGTGAGGATTCGACCGAGAAAGTTGAATGGCATCGAACTTTGATCAATGATTGGATTTTAAAAAACCCTGCATTCAAAGGAGTTGGATGGGAGTCTTATCCAACTTCATTGAGGATCGTAAATTGGATCAAGTGGACAAAAGCAGGAAATGATTTGGAGGCCGATTGGTTGCAAAGTTTGTCTTTTCAAGCGGAGTGGTTGAGCAATAGATTAGAGTGGCACATCCGTGGTAACCATTTGCTTTCCAATGCAAAGGCATTGATTTTTGCAGGTTTGTTTATGGAAGGGAAAGAACCTGCCAGATGGCTTCGGGTTGGCCTAGAAATAATGGATAGGGAATTGGATGAACAAATTCTTCCTGATGGGGGTCATTTTGAGCGAAGCACAATGTATCAATGTATTGTTTTAGAAGACTTACTTGATCTAATAAACATTATGGAATCTTATCAACTCGAGAGTGAGGATTTCAAAAGGATCTATGCAAAACTCTTTGACAAAGCTAAGTTGATGGGGAACTGGTTAAGAGCGATGATCCATCCAGATGGACATATTGCTTACTTTAATGATTCAGCATTAAATGTAGCCGCGGCTCCTGCTTCTCTCTTTTCTTACATGGATGGGTTAAATTACCATGATTCAAGACCAGAAATGTGCTGCCGTGAACTGGAAAGTTCTGGTTATTTTCGATTATCAAACGAAAAAGGTTCGGTGACTGCACTTTTAGATGTTGGGCCGATTGGCCCCGACTATCTTCTAGGTCATGCCCATGCAGATACTTTATCATTTGAATTATCTGTTCATGGTCAAAGAGTTGTGGTAAATGGGGGAACTTCGACTTATGAAGAGGGACAACAAAGAATATTGGAACGGGGAACTTCTTCACACAGTACCGTAGAAATTGATCATTTGGATTCCTCCGAGGTATGGAGCTCATTTCGGGTAGCGAAAAGAGCGATGCCATTGAATAAATCACGGGACCTAAGTAGTAGTTCAAAATTCGTTTCATGTTCACATGATGGATATTCAACTCGATTGAAGGGCCAGCCAATTCATCAAAGAACATGGAAATTCGCTGAAGAACAACTTTTGATCTCAGATCAAATCGTATCTAAATCAAAGCACGCAGCCATAGCCCGTTTTATTTTTCACCCTGAAATCCAAATTTCTCAAAATAAAGACGATAGTTCTTGGGCATTAAAAAAGGATGCCCGGCATCTTGCTGATATTGAAATTCTTTCCGGTTCGGGGAACATAGCGAAGACCACTTATGCCCTTAGTTTTGGTAAACTTGTGGAAACCAGCGTCCTTGAGGTTTGCTTTGAAAATGGAAAAACGAGCTCAAAAATTATTTGGGACCAAAATGATTAGAGGATGAAGAAACTGGCCATAATCATGAGCTATCCTCTCAAACCAGAATTGGCAGCAGGAAATCGAATGAGGTCTTTTCTTAAAGTTGCACAAAGTAAGGGATTAAAGGTAACAATTTACGCGTTACAAAATCATTCTAGCGAACAAATTTTTGATGAAAACTATCGCTCTATCACACCAGTTCGCCAACTTTTCCCAGGCTTTATTGGCAGGGCAATCCAAGAAGTAATTTTAACCAGTCGACTGTATAGGGAACTTGAGGAAAAAAAATATGATAAAATTTTAGTTAGTATTCCTTCGATGTTTTTATTTTTTTGTGCACCATTTTGGGCTTCTTGCCATTCCCACTTGGACATCAGAGATTTGACTTGGGAATATCTTTCTGAAACTTCGGCTTTACAAAAAATTGCCAAAATAATTTTTCGATTCTTGGCAAAAAAAAGAGCTTCTTCTTTCGCTTCCGTAACCGTTACTAATCCAAGCGAATTTTTGTATGCTTGCAATCAGTTGGGTTATAAAGAATCAGAAGTTACTTTACTTCCAAATGGTATCTCTCGTGAGCAATTCAATAGCCTCTCCGGAATGATTTCAAAACCGAGAAAAACAAAGGATTCTGTAATTGTTTCTTATGTTGGAAATATTGGTATTCCACAAAACCTTTCTGTACTTGTGGATGCTGCTAAAAGTTTACCTCATGTAACATTTCAGGTTGTTGGTGAAGGGCAAAACCTAGAAGAGGTTAAGAGATACAAGGAAAAGAGGAGGGTTTCCAATTTCAATCTTATTGGTTCTCTTTCCTGGGATAAGCTAATCCACATCTACCAAGAAAGTGATATTTTATATGCCCAGCTAAATCAGAGTTTCAGCGGTGCAGTTCCTTCTAAATTATATGAGTATCTTTCCACTGGTAAATTTATTATTTATGGAGGGGTGGGGGAGGCACTTAGGCTTTTGGCTGATTTCGAAAATAAGATTACTATTTCACCGGATGACCCAGACGCTTTAGTTGAAGCAATAAAAGTAACAATAAAAGATAAGATGTTTGAAGAAAACTCTGCTAAAAACAAAGATAAAATCAAAAAAAGATTTATTCGTGAAGATCATATCGAAAACTGGTTTGAAAAAATAAGCTGACTTTAGGGGGAAACTTACTCAAAAAAGATAAATGAACTGGAATTTAAGCAGAGGAGCAAAGTTGTCCGCCAACTTTGCCATTGCTTGCGTCTTTGCATACATAATACCAGTTTATTTTGCTCCTTCCATGGAAACACTAATGCTAATCTCTCGGGAGAAACATTTGGTATACATGGTCTGCTTCGCCCTTTCTTTTTTGATTTTTGGGGAAATGCTAGGTATAGCGGATCGGCGAATTTTTAAGCTATCATTCAGACAGTTTGTTTTGTATCTCTTCTCTGCTACCATCGCTAGTTTTGTACTTTTACTAATCGTGTGGTTTTTCGAATATAATTTTATCGGAAGGCGTGCGATTATAAAAATTATATTTTTTACCGGAGTCTCAAGCTTCTGCTTTGCAGCTATTTTTGCCCAACTGGCACAAAGATACAAAAGTAGGGTAATGCTTTTAGTTTCTGCAGAAAAACGGATAAAAATCAAAAATGCTCTTTCAAACAAAAAAGACGCTTTTGAATTTCTCGGCGAGGAAGATATGTCCAAAACCGAGGTCGAGGAATTTTGCCGCAAAGAACAGGTTGATCTTTTGGTTGTCGGTGAATCTTATTCTTCCGCTGAATTGGATATTATTTCTTTGTTAGAATCAGGCACCCGTGTTGTTGGAGGAGTAGATTTCTGGGAGAAATATCTGGAGAAAATTCCTCCAAGAGAAGTGGATCAAGCATGGCTTGCAAGAGTAGATTTAAGGATGAAGAATCCATTTGTTCATTTGATCAAGCGCTTTGCAGACTTGATGATCGCGGCCGTGGGTTTAATTTTATCGGCACCTATTTTATTGCTTTCCCTAATCCTTATTGGGCTCGAGTCCGGTTTCCCTCTTTTTTTTGTACAGACTAGAACAGGATACATGGGGAAAAGTTATTCCATGATCAAACTTAGGACTATGAGAAAGGATGCTGAAGGTAAAGGGGCACAGTGGGCTAAAAAGCAAGATGCAAGAGTTACCTTTTTTGGGAAGTTTTTAAGGACATGGAGGATCGATGAGATTCCTCAATTTTGGAATGTAATTAGGGGTGAAATGTCGGTTGTCGGTCCACGCCCAGAACGTCCAGAATTTCAAGAAAAACTTCGGAAGGAAGTACCATACTGGAATTCTCGCCACTTGGTTAAGCCAGGGATGACTGGTTGGGCTCAAATTCGTTTTAGTTATGCCTCAGACTTAAATGAATCTGAAGAGAAGCTCTCTTATGATTTATATTATCTTAAAAATGCTTCGATGACCTTAGATTTTGAAATTTTACTATCCACTCTTCGTTCGATAACAAAAGGAAGTAGATGAAGAAAACCCTTGTTACAGGTGGTGCCGGCTATATTGGAAGCCATACAGTTTTAGCCCTTTTGGAAGCTGGAAGGGAAGTCATAGTACTCGATAATTTCTCGAATTCCTCACCCGAGTCTTTAAAAAGAGTTTCAGAAATTACCGGGGAAAGCCTAAACCTAATCGAGGCAGATTTAACCGATCGGCAAACTCTTAATAAAATCTTTTCAGAAAATGAGGATATTTCTTCTGTGATTCACTTTGCTGCTTTAAAAGCGGTAGGAGAGTCAAACATAGAACCTCTTAAGTATTATAGAAATAATGTGTCAGGTTCGATTCTTTTGCTTGATGAGATGCAAAAAGCAGGGGTAAAAAAACTAGTTTTCAGCTCTTCTTGCACTGTTTATGGAGAGCCTGAAAAGGTTCCTATTTCTGAAAGTTTTCCAGTTGGTAAAGTGTCTAGCCCCTATGGCAGAACCAAGTATATGATGGAAGGTATTATTGCCGATTTTGCTGCCTCTGATACTGATTTCAGTTGTGGCGTCTTGCGTTATTTCAATCCAGTGGGGGCTCATGCGAGTGGGGAAATTGGAGAAGATCCCAATGGAATCCCTGATAATCTTGTTCCCTTTGTTTGTCAGGTTGCCACTGGAAAGTTAGAAAAGCTCCGAATCTTTGGAAACGACTACCCCACACCCGATGGCACTGCCATTCGTGACTATTTACATGTGGTCGATTTGGCGGATGCCCACCTGAAAGCTCTAGATGTTCTGGATTCTTCCGAGAAAGGATTTGTTTGTAATCTTGGAACAGGGCGGGGATTTTCGGTTTTAGAGGTTATTGCAGCTTTCGAAAAAGCGAACAATATCGAGATTCCATTTGAATTTGCGAGTCGTCGTGCTGGTGATGTTACCGAAGCATGGGCAGACCCGAGTTTTGCGAAGCAGTTTCTTGGTTGGAAAACAAATTATGACCTCGAAGAAATGTTAGCGGATGCATGGCGTTGGCAAAGCCAAAATCCAAATGGGTACAAGTAGAGATTACTCCAGAATATTGTAATCCTTGGGATTTAGCCCTCGGTGCCGTAAGATTTTAATGATTTCATTCATTTCAAGTCTCTCCCCGAGACGAATTCCCAATTTTTTGAAAGAACCTGCATTTAATTCTAGGACAAATTTAATGTCTTGTGACCTCGAAGGAACTCCAGATAAATCATGGGGTTTGGCTTTGTGTACTTCGGACAAAGAGCCATTCGATGAAAAATATCCAATGTCCAAGGGAATATTGGTATTTTTCATCCAAAAACGCTGTTTTGTTCCACTTTTAAAAATGAAAAGCATTCCCTCATTTAATCCTAAAGACTTTCTGAACATTAGACCTTTTTCCCTTTCTTTTGCCAATACGGCAACTTCTACTTTTAAGGGAACTCCTCCTAAATTAAGTTCATAAGTATGCGTCTTGGATCCAATTTCCGAATGGTGTTGATTTTCTAGACCACCCTCCTTGCAGCCTTGCATAAAAAGAGTTATAAGACAGGCTAGAAGTAAAATTTTGAAAAAATCCATTTTGATTATTGTTAATAGATGAAAGAACTTTTCGAGCAAATCAAGAGCCTAAATATTTTAGTTATCGGAGATGTTATGCTCGACCGTTATATTATCGGGCAAGTAAGTAGGATTTCTCCAGAGGCACCGGTTCCTATCTTGGCCGTAGATCAAGAAAGATCGGTTGCAGGTGGTGCCGCTAATGTGGCCCTTAATCTTTGTGCTTTGGGTGCTTCTGTGGAAACGATTGGATGGTTTGGCAAAGACCAAGAAGGGGAAGAGTTGGTCAAAATCTTGGAATCGGGAAAGACAAATGTAGATTCCCAATTTCGATTTTCTTACGCTCCTACCATTAGTAAATCTAGGATAACTGCATCAAACCAGCAGATTTGTCGAGTGGATCGCGAGGCTTATGTTAAAGATTATTCTCCTGATTTGGGGGTTATTGGAACTCACTTGACTCAAAAAGTAAAAGAGGCTGATGCAGTTGTGATTTCAGATTACGGAAAAGGGTTTGTAACCAATGAACTCTTAAAATTAGTGAGTAAAAATGCAAAGTTTGTTTCGATTGATCCAAAACCAAGTCGTTTGCTGGAATATGCAAAACCTGATCTTCTGACTCCAAATCGGTTGGAGGCATTAGAGTTGGCAGGTCTCTCTCGAGAAACTCGAGAGCCCTTTCCTAAACACGATGTGGTTGACCAGATTTTTAGTCGCTTTGCACCTAAGATGCTTGCAATTACCCTGGGAGCTGAAGGAATGCTTCTTGCACAAGATGGAAAGATTCAGACTACCATTCCGACTGCGGCCCGGGAAGTATTCGATGTTTCGGGTGCTGGAGATACGGTAATTGCTTCTTTAACTTTGGCTCTTATTTCAGGAAAATCCTTTGCCCTTTCTGCTGAGTTTGCAAACCTAGCCGCCGGAGTTGTCGTTGGGAAAGTAGGCACTGCCACGGCTTCGCCAGAAGAGATTTTAAAGCATCTTTAATTGTAGGTGAAAAAGCAAAGAGCACTCTTTCTTGATCGAGATGGAACCCTTATTCGAGATGTAAATTACTTGAAAGATCCAGATGAAGTGGAAATTATTGAGGGAATCGGGGACGCTTTATTGAAAGCAGCGAACAAAGGATATTATCTCTTTATGCACACCAATCAATCAGGGATTGCCAGAGGGTATTATGATTGGCCAGATGTGTATGCATGTAATATTCGCATGCACCACAATTTCGGTTGGCCAGACAACTTGTTTACAGAAGTTTGCATTGCTCCTGAAACATCGGATAAAAGTGATGGTTACCGAAAGCCATCGCCAAGATTTGAGCAAGAGATGACCCTTAAGTTTGATCTGATTCCTTCTCTTTGCTGGGTAGTGGGTGATAAGTGGATTGATCCAAAGTCAGGTTTAGACGCGGGTATGAGGGGTTGCTTGGTAGAAACCGGTAAGCCAATCGATGATAGCCTTCGTCTTTTAGCCAAAGATAAAAAAGTGCCTATTTACAAAGACCTAGCGGAATTTCTAAGGACGGAAATTTTAGAAGATGAATAAAGATCTACCTAGCAAATGGGATGTTAAAGAAGATACATTGCACTCGGATTGTCGGATTTTCCAAGTCCATAAACGCTGTTTTCGTCGTCAATCCGATGGAGTTGAAGGAGAGTTTTTTGTTTTAGACACAAACGATTGGGTAAATGTACTTGCGGTCACCCCAGAGCAAGAATTGGTCATGGTGCGACAATTTCGCTATGGAACTAAAGAATTCTCTCTGGAACCACCGGGTGGAGTAATTGAAAATGGGGAAGATCCAATCCTTGCAGGTCTTCGCGAACTAGAAGAAGAGACTGGATTTGTGGGTAGTGATGCTCATCTAATAGGAAGTGCCCGACCCAATGCTGCTATTCTTTCTAACCGTTGCTTCTTTGTGCTTGTTCAAGATGTTAAGAAAACCGCAGAACTCGCTTTCGATCAACACGAAGAACTTGTTACCGAATTACATTCGCTCCAAAATCTTAAAGCTATGGTTGAAAATGAGGAAATTACCCATTCAATAGGGTTGAATGCAATTTTAAAGCTCATTTTGTATCTCGGGCTTTAGGCTTTGTTTCTTTACCTAAATTCTGGTCTCTGGCATAGTACACCCATTTAATTATGAGTAACATACTCGATATTCTTCAAGAAACAGCGGATCCTAATCCGTCAATACTTGGAAAGATCCTTGATCTTACCGAGGAAGAAGTGGTGGCACAGCTCGAAACCTTGCGTTCGGAAGGCACCCTGCTCGGCTGGGTTCCGCTCTTACATCCATCAAAAAAAGAAATTAATTTGGTCCGTGCTGTTATTGAGGTTAAGATTAGCCCAGAAAGAGAGGGTGGTTTTGATCGATTAGCTCACCGCATTTCGAAGTTTGAGGAAGTTGAAGCCTGTCATTTGATGTCTGGTGGATATGACTTAATGGTTATTGTTCAAGGTAAAAATTTACATACTGTTGCCTCATTTGTTTCCGAGCGTCTTGCCACGATCGAGGGAGTTCTTTCCACTGCTACTCATTTTCTACTTCGCTCCTATAAAGAGCATGGACATCTTCTATCCAAGGACGGAGAAAACCCAGAAAAACCTCCGGTTAGTGCTTGATTTTAATGAAACCAGAAAATTATATTGCTGAACATGTAAAGAGTCTTCCACATTCTGGAATTCGTGATTTTTTTGCGATTGTTTCAGAAATGCCTCAGGCTATTTCTCTAGGCATTGGCGAACCTGATTTTGTAACTCCATGGAAAATTCGTGAGGCTTCCATTTTTGCCCTTGAAAAGGGGAAAACTTCTTACACCGACAATCGTGGACTACTTTCTTTGCGAAAGGAAATCGCCAGTTATGTCGCTTCCTTTTTTGGTCCAGAATATGACCCTCAATCTGAAATTCTTGTCACGGTTGGAGTTTCTGAGGCAATTGATATTGCACTTCGGGCAATTTTAAACCCAGGGGATAAGGTGCTCTATCATGAGCCCTGCTATGTTTCTTATGCGCCCAGTGTTTCCCTTGCTCATGGGGTTGCAATTCCCGTAGGTACGGTTTCGGAACATTCTTTTTCTTTAGAACCTGAAAGCTTTGTTAAAGCTTGGCAGCCAGGATGTAAAGTTCTTTTGCTCAATTTTCCTACCAACCCAACTGGCGGAACTGCAGATCGAATAAAGCTAGAAACACTCGCAAAATTCGCAGTTGAAAAAGATCTAATCGTAATCAGCGATGAGATTTATGCAGAACTTACCTATGACGGGGAACATGTCAGTATTGCTGAACTTCCTGGAATGAAGGAAAGAACCATATTATTACATGGTTTTTCCAAAGGCTTTGCCATGACGGGCTTTCGGGTTGGTTTTGCCTGCGGTCCCGAATGGTTGATCGATGCGATGATGAAAATTCATCAGTATTGCATGATGTGTGCACCTATTCTGAGCCAAGAAGCCGCGGTGGAAGCCTTAAAAAATGGTACCGAAGATGTCCTTGAAATGAGAGACCAATATCAAAAGAGGAGAGATTTTATTGTTCGAAGGTTTAACGAAATGGGATTGGCTTGTCATTTACCCCGTGGCTCTTTTTATGCGTTTCCAAGTGTGAAGTCTTTTGGACTCAATGAAGTTGATTTTTGCCACCGATTACTTCGGGAGCAGGAGGTTGCAGTTGTTCCCGGCACTGCATTTGGAACCCACGGAGAAGGACATGTGAGGGCTAGTTTCTCCACCTCCTATGAGAAATTGGTTGAGGCTACTGATCGTATTGAATGTTTCGTAAATAGTTTATCTGAGGAGAATGTTTCGGCCCAAGCAGTCTAATTCTTTTGAAGGTAGATTGAATCTGAAACTGACCCAAAATGGAAACGATTAGCGTCGCTATTGTCGGCCGACCCAATGTAGGAAAAAGTCGTCTTTTTAATCGTCTAGCAGGTCGAAGAATTTCCATTGTTCATGATCGTCCAGGAGTGACGCGTGATGTTGTGGTTGCTGACTCTCCTGAAGGGTATTTACTAATGGATACAGGTGGTATCGGGATGCAGCCAGAGATGACTTCAGTTGAAATTCAAAGTGCGACCGAACAACAAGCAGATTTTGCCATCCGGGCTGCAACTTTGTTACTTTTTGTTGTCGATGGCCGTGATGGTTTGCTTCCTTTAGACGAAACCCTTTCCTCAAAGCTTAGGAAGATGGGAAAGCAACCCATTCTGGTCGTCAATAAAATGGATATTCCTGAACAAGGATATTCTTTTTCTGAATTTGCTAAGCTTGGTTTTGAATCGGTGGTAGGGGTTTCGGCCGAGCATGGGCATGGCGTCGATGAGTTAATTCAAGAAGTTGCACATAAATTACCTCCCTCTCCTCCCTTGCGTAGTGGGGATGAAAGTAATCGTACCAAAATCGCTTTTATTGGGCGACCCAATGTGGGGAAGTCCTCGCTTTGCAATCGACTGCTTAATATGGAACGCCTGATTGTAAGCGATGTGCCGGGCACCACTCGGGAGACTGTGGAGTTGGACTTGGACTATCAAGTGGAGGGGCAAGAAAATCCTTGGTCTTTTCGTTTGTTTGATACCGCAGGTTTAAAAAGAAGAAATCGCATTGATTCCTCACTGGATTATTTTTCAGCCGTTCGAACCAAGCATGCGATCGAAGAAGTCGATGTCGTATTTTTGGTTTTAGATGCTAGGGAAGGGGTGACCAAACAAGACAAAATTCTAGCCGGTCAAGTACTGGAAGCAGGAAAAGCCCTTTCCATTTTAGTTAACAAATGGGATTTAGCTTTAGAAAGTTTTCGAAAAGACCCTCTCCCTGGCTATGAAGACGAAAAGGATTTTAGAAAGAGTTATATAAAGTCTATCCGTAAAGAATTATTCTTCCTTCCAGAATCCCCCATTTCTTTTGTTTCGGCACAGACTGGATATGCGGTCGAAGCTTTTCTTAATATCGCCCGCGACCTCGATACTAGAATGGATAAATCGATTTCAACTTCCACGCTAAATAAGTTGATTGGAGAAATGTGGGAACATCGCCCGCCCGCAAAAGTTGGTGGAAAGCGGTTCAAAGTCTTCTATGCAGTGCAGGTAGAGACGCGACCATTTCGAATAAAATTATTCTGTAATCGGGAAGAAAAATTAAATGACCAATATCGTCGGTATTTGGAAAAAGGAATTCAGAAACGCTTTGGTTTATCTGGTTGCCCTCTAAAATTTTCTTTGGCTGGGAAAGAAGCGAGGTATAAAGAAGAACAGGATTAATAAGTTCGGATTTCGCTATGCAAAAAGCCGCCAAGCGGCTTTTTTTGTATCCTAATATCGTTGTCCATAGCACTTAACCCTGTGATAATAATAATTTATAGAATATGATTTCAAATCCATGCAGAATAGGCTTTTTGGGATCGGATGAAATTGCCATCCCTTTTCTTTCCCATTTGGCGAAAAAAAAGGAGTTTTCTCTGGAAGCGGTCTTGACCCAACCAGATAGGCAAGCAGGCAGAGGACGAAAACTTCGACCAAATCCAATTAAGGCATGGGCAGTGAAGAATGGTTATCCTGTTCGGGATCCAGAGAAACCAGGACCGACTGAAGTAATTTGGATTAAGAAACTGGAAATTGAGATTCTTCTCGTCATGGCTTATGGACATATATTAAAGACAGATTTGCTCACCGTTGCCCCAAAAGGTAGTTTTAATCTACATGCATCTCTTTTACCCGCTTACCGCGGTGCATCTCCAATCGAGACGGCTTTGGCTTTGGGTGAGACAGAAACGGGAATTACTTTGATGAAAGTCGTGCCCAGAATGGATGCGGGCCCTATTATTGACTTAGAGAGGGTTAAAGTTCCCGTCTC
>CESN01063120.1_pt1 | contig 18753 bp, 20 predicted proteins | sample 531181 | NCBI WGS metagenome assembly CESN01 (sample SAMEA2621990, study PRJEB7988) | marine metagenome | isolation source: saline water (ENVO:00002010), including
AATCACTTGCATTAAAAACAGAGCAAAGAAAGGTGGACAGAACTGAAATAGAGTTCAATTCTGAAAGATTAAATAAGATAATTGGCACAGAGCTTACTGAAACAGAACAAAAAAACTACCTAAACTCTCTCTACTTTATGACAGATGGCAAAGTTCAGGTTCCATCACATAGATCAGATGTAGATCAACTAAATGATCTTGCAGAAGAGATCACTAGAATGATTGGATATGACAATATTGCCTCGAAAGCATTAGCCTTACCGGTGAAAGCTAAAAAAATAGAAGCAAACTTTGAAGAACTATGTCGAGATTACCTTGTAAATAATGGTTTTTTTGAAGTGGTAAATTTTCCTTTCAACGATAATCGAGATGATTCTGCTATTTCAGTGGATAACCCGCTAGATAAGCAGAGATCAAAGATGAGGGTTTGTATAACTAAATCAATTAAAGAAAATGTGGTCTTCAATCAAAATAGACAAAAAGATTCAATAAAATTATTTGAATTTTCCGATATTTATACTAAAGATAGTAACGAAAAAAAGTTAGCTGTTATTGTTAGTGGTAAAACCAATAAAAATTTCAAAGAATTTAATGTCCAGCTAGATTATTCTTATCTAAAAGGACTGATAAAAACAATTTTTTTTGAGATCTTAGGTAAGGAACTAAATTTTGAACTGGATCAGTCTCAAAACTATGATCTTTATGAAAATGTCTATTGTGATGATGAACATATTGGCCGAATTGGTAAGCTTTCTAAAGAATTCGTAGGCTCCAAAACGAAAACACCTGTATTTAGTTTCGAAATAGCTCTCAACAATTTGAAATTGCCTACTAAAAAGCAAAGCAAAATCTCAGATTTTCCAGCTTCTTACCGTGACCTATCATTCAGTCTTGATAACCATGAAAATCTTGGTGAACTGTCAGCACTTATTAAAGAGCACAAAGAATCATCTGAACTTATGACGGATTGTTTTATCTTTGATTTATTTGAAAATAAAAAACAAAACATTTTAAAGGTTGGATACAGATTTAAGTTTCAAGCTATTGAAAATAATATAACCGATGAAAATACTGAAGCTATCATGAAACCATTAATAAAAGAATCTTTGCAAATTAATGGTGTCAATATCGAGGGCTTGTAATGTCTTATATCTTTACGTCTGAATCTGTTTCAGAGGGGCATCCTGACAAAATTTGTGATCAGATTTCTGATGCAATATTAGATGAATGTTTGAAATTAGATTCAAATTCACGAGTAGCTTGCGAGACACTTATTAAAAATAATACAGTTATTGTTGCCGGTGAAATTACATCAAAAGCCAATGTCGATTATGAAGCCATTGCAAGAAAAGTTGTTAAAGATATAGGATACATTGAAGATGATCTGGGGTTTACTTATAGTGGCTTTGAATTTCAAAATCTTATATCAGAGCAAAGCAAAGATATAGATGCTGCGATTTCTAGGAATGAGGTTTTAGGCTCAGGGGATCAGGGTTTGATGTTTGGTTATGCCTGTAAAGAAACCCCAGAACTTATGCCATTACCAATTGCTTTGGCTCATAAATTGATGCTCAAACATGCTGAAGTAAGAAAAGCCAAAGGGCTAGGCTTAAGACCAGACGCTAAATCACAAGTTTCCATAGAGTACGATTCAAACTATCAGCCAAAACGTATCGATTCAATAGTTCTGTCAGCACAACATAATGATGATCTGAATTTGAAGCACATAAGAGAAATCGTTAAAACACAAATTATTGACTCATGTTTACCAGAGACACTTTTAGATGGTGAAACAAAATTTCTCATTAATCCTGCTGGTCGTTTCGTTATAGGAGGTCCAGTTGGTGACTGTGGTTTAACTGGCCGGAAGATTATTGTAGATACCTATGGCGGTATGGCTAGACATGGCGGTGGCGGCTTTTCAGGCAAAGACCCATCAAAAGTAGATCGCTCAGCTGCCTATGGGCTAAGACGAGTGGCAAAATCATTAGTTAAAAATGATCTATGTGATTATTGTGAGATACAAGCATCTTATGCAATTGGAGTTTCAGAACCAATATCAATTTATATCAATACATTTGAATCTGAAAAAATAAATTTGACTGAAATCAAAAAAATTGTCCATAAAAATTTTGATTTATCTCCATCTGGCCTGATTAAATCATTAAATTTATTGAAACCAATCTATTCAAAGACGTCTTGTTATGGTCATTTTGGCAGAGAGGATGCAGGATTCTCATGGGAGAATCCAGAAATGTTTTAAAATATTGATAAAATAAATACATGAAAATATCAGTAGTCAGCGGTGGTTTTGATCCTATACACTCTGGTCACATAAGCTATATAAATGCTGCTAAAAAATATGGCGATTACCTAATTATTGCTCTTAACAGCGATGAATGGCTTAAACAAAAGAAAGGTAAGGAATTTATGCCATTTGAAGAAAGAAAATCTATCCTTGAAAATATAAAAAATGTCGATGAGGTATTAAGTTTTGATGATGATAAAGCAGGCAGTTGTATTAATGCTCTTGAAAAAATCAAAGCTAAATTTCCTGATCATGAAATAATTTTTTGTAATGGTGGTGATAGAGGTAAAGAGAATATTCCTGAAATGTCTGTTGAAGGTATAGCTTTCGAGTTCAGCGTTGGTGGTGATGATAAAAAAAATTCAAGCAGCTGGATTTTAAAAAATTGGAAATATGATAAGGAAAGAAGAGTTTGGGGAGAATTTTTTAATTTATTTGAGGATGATCAGGTAAAAGTTAAAGAGCTTATTATTGAACCAAAAAAAGGAATGAGTCTTCAAAAACATCTCAAAAGAAGTGAAATATGGTTAGTCTCTCAAGGAAAATGCCTTGTGAATTATTCAAAAATATCTCCTGATGAAATTGAAGAAATAACCTTAGATAAACACAACAGTTTACATGTGGAAATAGGAGATTGGCATCAAATTACCAATCCTTTCAATGAAACATGTAAGATTATTGAGATTCAATATGGTAAAGAAACTATTGAAGAAGACATAGAAAGACATAGTTACTATAAAAATGATGAGTAAATTTAAAGATTATAAAGTTAAGGATATCTCTCTAGCTGAATTCGGTAGGCAAGAGATTTTGCTTGCCCAAGATGAAATGCCAGCACTAATGCAATTGAGAGAAAATTATCGAGATGAGCGACCTCTTAAGGGAGCAAGGATAATGGGATGCATTCATATGACTATCCAAACAGCGGTTCTTATAGAAACGTTAATTGATTTAGGCGCAGAGGTAAGATGGTCTTCTTGTAATATCTTTTCTACACAAGACCATGCTGCAGCAGCAATAGCTGCAAAAGGTATCCCAGTTTTTGCTTGGAAAGGAGAAACAGAAGATGAGTATGAGTGGTGTCTAGAGCAGACTATAAATAAGAATGGTAAACCATGGGAAGCAAATATGATCCTAGATGATGGTGGTGACTTAACTGTTAAAGTCCATAAGGAGTATCCAGATATGTTAAAAAAAATTCATGGTATATCTGAAGAAACAACCACAGGTGTCAAAAGGCTTAAAGAAATGCTTGAAAATGGTGAGCTTAAAGTTCCAGCTATAAATGTAAATGATTCTCTTACTAAATCCAAAAATGACAATAGGTATGGTTGTAGACATGGTCTTGATGACGCTATAAAAAGAGGTACAGATATGCTCTTAGCAGGTAAGAAAGCACTTGTAATAGGGTACGGAGATGTTGGTAAAGGCTCTGCAGACTCTCTTACACAACAAAAAATGATTGTTGATATAACGGAAGTTGATCCAATATGTGCAATGCAAGCATGTTTCGATGGTTTCTCTGTAGTTTCAGCTTATGAGGATGGTAAAGTGTCGAGTGATGGAACAAAACTTAACCAAGAGTTGTTAAAAAAATACGATTTAGTTGTCACTACAACTGGAAATCTGAACGTGCTTGATAAGTTTATGCTTGATGCTCTAAAGTCTGGCTGTGTAATATGCAATATAGGACATTTTGATAACGAAATAGATATAAAACATCTTAAAAATTTTGACTGGTATGAAGTTAAACCTGGGGTTCATAAAATTATAAGGTCTGATACGGATTATTTATTACTATTGGGAGAAGGTAGACTAGTAAATTTAGCATTAGCTACTGGTCATCCAAGTAGAGTTATGGATGGATCATTTTGTAATCAAGTTTTAGCACAAATAGCTTTATATAAAGAAGGTTTTGCCTCAAAGGCTCCAGAAGATAGGGAACTATATGTGAAAGTTCTTCCAAAGAAGCTTGATGAAGAAGTCGCAGCTCTGATGGTTCAAGGTTTTGGAGGCACACTCACAAAATTAACAAAAGACCAACAAGAATATATCTCAGTTAATAAAGACGGACCATTCAAAGGTGATTCTTATAACTATTAGTTTAAAATAAAGTTTTAAGGCTGAGTGGCAGAGTGGTTATGCAGCGGACTGCAACTCCGTGTACATCGGTTCGATTCCGTTCTCAGCCTCCATTCTGTATATTTACTGGTCATTAAAATAATAAAACAATATAATGTTGAATTCTGTTTTGAATAACCAACTGTGAAAATTTTAATAATGGGATTGCCTGGGAGTGGCAAAACTTACCTTGCAAAAAGCCTTAAGCCCCTGCTTGAATGTGCATGGTACAATGCTGATGAAGTTAGAGAGATGGCAGGTGATTGGGACTTTTCTAATGAAGGTCGTAAACGCCAAAGTCAGCGTATGAATACTTTTGCAGAATTTGAAAAATCTCATGGAAGATATGTGATTTGTGATTTTGTTTGTCCAACAAAAAAAACTAGAGAGATCTTTAGCCCAGATATTATAATTTGGATGGATACTATCAAAGAAGGTAGATTCGAAGACACTAATAAAATATTTGAACCTCCAATTAATGTAGATTTTCATATTAAAGAATGGAAAGATGACACACCTGAATTGATTTCTAAAGAATTAAAAAATGTTTGATTGGAAAAAACCAACAGTTCAAATGCTCGGTAGGTGGCAACCTTGGCATGAAGGCCACCAAGCCCTATTTAAAAGGTGTGTTGCAAAAACTGGTCAAGTAGTAATTCAGGTCAGAGATGTTCAAGGTGCTTCAGGCGGTGATGGACAAGATGACAATCCGTTTGATTGGGATACTGTTTGTAAAAATATTGAAGAAGGTTTAGCAAAAGACGGTTTTCAAAGAGGCAAAGAGTATGAAATCATGCTGGTGCCTAATATAGTTAATATTACTTACGGAAGGGGAGTTGGCTACAAATTTGAAGAAGAAACTTTCGATGAAAATATTACAGAAATAAGTGCAACAAAAATAAGGAAAAAGCTAAGAGAAGAGGGTAAACTTTAAAATGAATGCAGCCTTCAAAGCAAAGACACCTATCTAAAACTTTCACTTGGAGAGTTATAGCTACAACTGACACATTTATCATTGCATGGTTGATCACTGGCAAAGTTGATTGGGCAGCAGGTATAGCAACAATCGAAGTAGCAACAAAGATGATACTTTATTATTGGCATGAAAGAATTTGGTATAAATACATAAGATTAGGTCGCAATGACAATCAGTCAAAGTAAATTCGAAGAGCTTTTAAAGTTAATAGGGAAGCTAAATCATGAAGTAGAAGAAATAAAAGATCAAAATATTGAAGTTCATGTGAAGAGTGATGACACGCCAATTACAAAAGCAGACTTGCATGTGAACAAGGCTTTAAATAATTTTATTAAAACAACTGAGTATCAAAATGTCATTTCAGAAGAGAACAAACAAATTGATTTTTCTGAAAGATCAGTATGGCAATGGTATTGGATTATAGATCCAATAGACGGAACAAAAGAATTTATTAAAAAAGGGACAGATTTTACTATAAATATTGCTCTATGCTTTCAAAATAGACCTGTACTAAGTGTAGTTTCAAGACCAAGTTCTGGAGATATTTACCATGCAATTAAAGATGAGGGCGCTTTTAAGAATAAGAGAAAAATTGAATCTAGTTTGATTGACGGAAAAATGAAAATGATTGCAAGTAAATCACATCTTAATTCAGATACTGAATCTTACATCTCAGAATTAAGTAAGTTAACAGATTTTGAAATCATCAATGTTGGCAGCTCATTAAAAATATGTTTCATAGCAGAAGGCAAGGCCCAGATTTATCCAAGGTTTGGAACAACTATGGAATGGGATACGGCAGCAGCTGATCTAATTTTATTCGAAGCAGGAGGGAGCATGCTTGGCTGCAAAAATTTAAAACCATTAATGTACAATAAGGAAAATCTGAAAAACAGTTACTTTATCTGTTTCTCTGATAGTTTAAGCACTAAAGAAAAAATAGATATAACAAATTTAGCTATTAAAAATGTCAAAAACTAAAAAAGTTAAGCAAGATAATATTCCCTTATTTGTTTTAGGTCCACCGAGATCGGGAACAACTATTCTTACTCAAATTCTAAACTCATCGGAGAAAATATTTCTCAGTGATGAATTGAGAATAGTTGCATGGATGAGCAAAGAGATTGATCGAATAAATGATGGTTTTAATGTGCATGGAGACCCTTATCCTTTTCAAATGGGCCAAAGATTTGCACTTTTTATGCAAAGCAATGGCAGTAACTTTTTATTAAATTTTTATAAAAAGATTTCACAAGAGTTAAATAAAGAAAATTTTATTTACTGGGGAGACAAGTATCCTCATTTTGATAGATATTTACATCGCATAGCACAAATGTTTCCAAGGGCCAAATATATTCTTATTTTTAGAAGGATAGATGAAGTTCTAAATTCAGTTATGGTTGGCCATAAATGGAGTTTTAAAAAATCAAAAGACTATTGCATAAAAATTTATGAGAATTATCTAGATAAAATAGATTTAATTGAGCATAAAAATTTATTTGTATTCGATTATGCATCTTTCAACAAAAAAGAAAGATTAGATGAAATACAAAAGATGTTTGTTTTTTTAAATTTACAGTTATCTAGTACTGAGATTGAAGCTTTAATGGAAAGGTTAAATTATCAGTCTCATTCAGTAAGAAAAAGTTTTAAAGATAAGAAAAATTTTGATAAAAATAAAAGTAAATTTATTTTAAAAGAAAAAGAAGTGGAGAATATTAAAAACGATGAACTGATTTCTTCAATTAAGGCAAATATTAAAAACAAATTTAGTATTGATGTTTAAGTATTTATATTTGCTATTTCTTTCTTTACAATTTTTCCGATAGCCTCTAATGAGAATTTTTTTGTAACAAAACTTCTGGCCCTCTTTGCGATTTTTAGTGCTTCATTTTTATTATAATAGGACCACAAAAGTTTCTCACATGCATGATCAATGCAGGGTTCTGCCCAAAATTGCCCCTCTCCATAAGGGTATTGACCATCCCTAATTGGTATAAGTTTGAAATCTACAAGCAGGCTATTTGTATCATTCATATAGTCTGTATTGCCTGAATAATTTGTTGCAATCACTATATTTCCTGCGTTCATATTCTCAATTATATTTAATCCAAAACCCTCACTTCTATGAAGGCTTATGAAAACATTTGTTGAATTTCTCAAAGACTCCATTTCTGAATTCGACAAATTTTCGTCAATAATTGTGAGAGAAATTTTTGCTTTTTTTGCCTCGCTCAAAATTTCAGATATTGCTCTTTTTTTGTTGAATGTTCCTGAAATTTTTAAAATTAAATGCGAATTTTTTTGGAAATTTTTGTCTTTACAAGCTTTTCTGTAAGTTTCTAAAATGCCATTGGGGTTCTTTCGGTCAATATATGAGTTAAGATCAAATATGCCTGTAACATTAAATTTATCCTTGAAGTTATATTTTGCATTCAAGCAAAAATTATTTTCATTATGATCCAAAACTGGATGAGGAATAACCTTTGGCCTTATGAAGCATGATCTTTCAATAGAATCTGCTATAAAATTTGAAGGAACCCAAATATCATTTAAAAATTTTGCGTTTGTAAGTGGTTCAGATGGAAACTTTTCCAGCTCCCATGCCCAATAACCAATTCTATATGTATTCAAATGTTGTTCTTGCAAATTTGGTGCGAAGTTTCCAGTTTGATCAGCATTTATGTGAAATATAGATATGTCCCAAACTTTGCTATTTTTTTCTAGTGGAGCAATTAGTGAATTATCATCTATATTTACATTATGTGTTGAAGTATTAATTTTTATTTTCTCAAAAATGTTTTTCATCAAATTTACTCCAACTGCAAGTCCAGTATTTCTATTAAAATATCCAAAAAGATTCACCCCATTTTTGGTAATTTTTCCACCTTTGTATTCAGGTAGAATTTTTATTGGAGCATTCAAATCATTCTCTCCAGAAAATGTTTGATGCAAAAGAGAACTTTTAAGCCACCTTCTTAAATTTATGAATATATCTTGTGAGAAAAAAACTGGATTTAAATTATAAATTCTCTTGAGAAAAATAAAGATAGTATTTCTAGAAAGAAATTTAGTTTTACTTAAAGCTGACTTTGGAAGTAATGGAAATAGACTGCTACTCAGATTGCCAAGTGCTATTTCATTCCGAATCCACTGAAAATATGAATTTTGATTGGAAGTATTATTTAAATTAAAAGTTTCTTGTAAATCTTTTCGTGCATAATAAATTCCTAAAAAATACCTTGGAAATTTTTTAAGGCTTTCAATCTCAGTTGTTTTTTCAAAAAACCACTCTTTGGAAATTTCAGTGACATCTAACTTAATACCTTCAAGATTTATTTTGTGTATATATGCTCTTGAAAAAGCATCAAGCTTAAACCCTTTATATTCATCAAACCCATAAGTAGTATCAATTTTTAAAGAATTAAGCTCTTTGGTAAATGTTTTAAGTTCACTTAAATAACAATCTATTTTGTTTTTTAAAGGGTCTGAAATTTTCTCTTTAAACCTATTTTCATGTTTACTTAATCTTTTAAAATTAAAACTTTTATCAAATACTAGTCCGGAGAAATGGAAAAATAATACATCTTGCCCATTTGAAAAAAAACTATCACCCTTTTGAGTAATCGCTCTTTCATGCATATTCCAGTATGCAATATTGGTATCATGGTAAGGATAAATAAATGTCTGTTTAATAAAAACTGGTAAATAATCACAAAATTTTTGATCAGTAAATAAGCCGTTATCTATGTCGCTATAGCAATGATATTTACATTTCTCAGCCCACCAATCTAGAAAATAATTTTTAGCAATCTTTTTTAGCCCTAAGAAGCCTAAATTATAAATTCCAGAGTTAGTTATATCTTTTAAGTTTGGCCTTGCATCGTCATTATAAGGAGATAATATGTGAGGAGTTATTATTGCATCGTGATTATCTAATGAATCAATGAGTTTTCTTAAATTTTTTTCAACTACTATGTCAGGATCAAAATAAAAAACCTTTTTGTATTTTTTGAAGAGAGATTTGAATATAAAAGGTTTAATGGCTGTATTAAGTTCAAGAATAGAGTATCTGAGTTTAAATTCCTCAAAACCTGAAATTTTCAAATCTTCAACGAAAACTAAATTTACTCTGCTTTTTTGAAAAAAGTCTTTTACTTTCTCTCTTTTTTTATCGCAAATGATTAAAAAGATATCCTCTTCAACATTTTTTTCTAAAGAAGAAATTAGTATTTTTGCCGTTGGCAAATAATTCACAGAGCAAATTGAAAAAAAGGCTGAATTGCTTATCTCTTTTTTATCTTTCATTTGATACTTCAAGCAATTAAATCGTGATAGCCAGACTCTATATAATGCTCATACATTTCTTTGTTGCTTTTGATTTTTTTTGAATAAGGTTTCTGCAAAAAAAGTTGCTTGTTATATTCATCTAAATCTAAAACTGGCATATATGGAAGTCTCCCTTCTTTGTAACCATGTTTTGTAAAATGTTCTTGGCAGGTGCCTGGGAAATTAAGAACATCCGCGTAGTTTAGTTTATAAAAAACATCATCAACTTTAACATTAAATGGAAATCTGCCTTCCTCCCAGCCATTTAAGATGAAATGTGAAAAAAGTTCATTATGATCTTTTTTATCGAATTTTTCATGTAAATCTGGATTATTTTTATAATAAAATTTTGAGTCAAAGTAAGTATTTTTTAAGACCCACATTTGGGCTACTAGATTTTTATTGAAATTTCTAAAACGTTTTTTTAGGAAACTTTTACAAGGGGGCAAATACATTCAACAATTTTAATTTATTAAGTATTATAAATAAACATTCTTCAAAGTATGTACATTAAAATAATATGAGTTGAGTTATAAATTTGAAGAGGATATTCCTTCCATATCTTTATTGCTTATTATAAATTTCTTGTTTCCGGGCCATTCAATTCCAATATCTATATCGTTATATTTGATAGTTACTTCTGATTTTTTTGAATAATAATTTGTAGCTTTATATGCAACTTCAGCTTGTTTTGATAGGGTTAAAAATCCATGCCCGAATCCCTCTGGAATCCATAATTGAAGTTTATTTTCACTGCTTAAATTAATCCCAAAATATTGTAAGTACGTAGCTGAGCCTTTTCTGAGATCAACAGCAATATCGTATATTTCCCCCTTTATTACTCTTACTAATTTACCTTGTTCAAAAGGTTTTTTTTGTAAATGAATGCCTCTTAATACTCCTAATTTTGAAATAGAGTGATTATCTTGTACAAACTTTACATTTGCCACTTTTGAAAAGAACTTTTCTTGATTGAAGCTTTCAAAGAATGAACCCCTTTCATCTGTAAAAACCTTTGGCTCAATCACAATTAAATCAGAAATTGGGGTTTTAATTATTTTCATTATTTATAACCCTCATAAGATATTTGCTATATCCATCAGACCGATCTTTAAACTTTTTTTCAATGGATTTTCGTGAAATCCATTTATTTTTGAAAGCTATTTCTTCTAGGCACGATATTTTAAAGTTTTGTCTTTCCTCAATAAGTCTTATGAAAGTAGATGCATCATGAAGCGATTCAGGAGTGCCGGTGTCAAGCCATGCGAAGCCTCTCGAAAAAGTTTGTAATTTCAAATTACCTTGATCCATATAAAGTCTGTTTAAGTCAGTAATTTCAAGCTCACCTCTTTTTGATGGTTTAAGGTCTTTCACAAGACTTACGGCTTTATTATCATAAAAATATAAGCCAGTGACTGCTAAGTTTGATTTTGGTTTTTTAGGTTTTTCAGAAATCTTGATTGGTTTACCGCTTTTATCTATTTTAACTACTCCATATCTTTCAGGATCTTTAACTGTATAACCAAATATAGTTGCACCATCTCTTTTAAGACTTGCTTCATGAAGTTTCTCCCTCAGACCAGGCCCATAAAAAATGTTATCTCCCAATATGAGAGCACATGGAGAGTCTTTAAGAAAGTTTTTTGCAAGTAGGAGAGATTGTGCAATTCCCTGTGGTTTTTTTTGAACTTTATATTCAATTTTTAGGCCAAAGTCTTTACCACTGCCTAAAAGTTCTTTAAAAAGATGCAAATGAGCCGGAGTTGATATGAGCAATATATCTCTTATGCCGCCATACATCAAAGTTGATATTGGATAATAAATCAGGGGTTTATCATAAACTGGAAGTAGTTGTTTTGAATTTACAGAAGTGGAGGGATAAAGCCTTGATCCTGAACCTCCTGCTAAAATTATCCCCTTCCTTTTCATAATTTAAATTACGATATCTCATTTTCAAGATAATGCGACCAATCATTGATATGTATTTCAATTGATTTTTTGAGTTTATTATTATCCAAAACAGAATTCATTGGTCTTTTGGCCCTTGTTTTAAAGGAACTACTCTCAACTGGAATAATTTTTTCATTCTGTAATTTTAATTTATTTTTATCTTGAAGTAATTTTTTAATTAAAGTTGCAAATTCATACCAATTACAAAAACCATTTGGAACACAATTATATAAACCATAATCAACTCTCTCTTGATTTAAGTTTATTAAGAAATATTCAACTATTTCTGCAATAAAACTTGTTGAAGTGGGAACACCATATTGATCATTTACTATTTTAAGTTCATTTTCTTTAGTTAATAAATTTTGAATTGTGTTTAAAAAATTTCTCCCGTTTTTGTCATAGACCCAACTAACTCTAAATAAGTAGAAATCATTTGCATGGGATAAAATATACTCATCTGCTAGCTTTTTGGATTCACCATAAAAATTTATGGGTAGATGTTGATCGGTCTCTTTATAAGCTTTCTGAGCATCCCCTTTAAAAACATAATCTGTTGAAAAATGTATGAATATTAGATTGTACGTATTACATAAATTAACCATATTTTTCACTGCGTGATAGTTAGCACTTAGACATGAATTTTTGTCATCTTCAGCCTGGTCAACTTTTGTATATGCCGCACAATTAATCAATATTGAATTAGGATTATCACTTATAATCTTTCTAACATTTCGTGTATTAGTAATATCGCATTTTTCTCTATCAAAAGATTCACATTCATAATTTTCAGAAAGCACCTCCATTATTTTTAAACCTAGTTGCCCACTGGAACCAAAAAGAAGTATTTTCGTTTTCACTTATCTTTCAACCAATTGATGTTTTCTACATACCACTTGATCGTTTTAAGCATTCCATTCTCAAAATCTACTTGTGGATACCAATTTAATTCTTCAGTGATTTTTTTGCTGCTTATGCTGTATCTAAAATCATGACCCTTTCTATCCTCTACAAATGATTTCAATTCAAAATAAGTTTTAATATTTAAAGTTTTTCCTGTAAGAGGCGAAGGTTTCGATAGAGGAGCTATACTTTCAAGAATCTCACATACTTTATTTATTATTGTGATGTTATCCTTTTCATTATTTCCACCTATATTATACGTTTCACCAAGATCTCCATTATTTATTATTTTTAAGATGCCATCACAATGATCCTCAACATATAGCCAATCCCTGATGTTTGCACCATTACCATAAATAGGAATTTTTTTACCTTTTAAAGCATTAAAAATAATAAGAGGTATGAGTTTTTCAGGAAATTGATAAGGACCATAATTATTAGAACAATTTGAAGTTGTCGTATTCAATTTATAAGTTTTATGCCACGCCCTAACCAAGTGATCTGAAGCCGCTTTAGAAGCTGAGTAGGGACTATTAGGTTTATATTGATTGTCTTCGTTAAAAGGCTCACATTTATCAGTTAGTGATCCAAAAACTTCATCTGTAGAGACATGATGAAAATGGAAGTTTTTTTTGTATTTCTGAAATTTAAGTGCGGCATTTAAAAGGTTAAATGTTCCGAAGATATTTGTATTGATAAAATCGTCAGGGCCTTCAATTGATCTATCAACATGGGACTCTGCAGCAAAATGTACAAGACAATCTATATCAAACTTTCTAAATATCTCTTCAAAATTTTCAGATTTTATGCATTTATTTATAAATATGTATCTTCCATTGCTCTCAAGATCAGAAAGATTTTCTACACAACTTCCATGTGAAAGGTTATCAACATTAACAGCTATTATTTTTGGATACCTTAAAATGTGTCTTATAAAGTTTGAGCCTATAAAGCCCATACCTCCTGTTACTAAAAAATTCTTGTGTTTCATTTCAAATCTTTTTTAAAAGAATAGCAAAATGTAATGCTACATTTGAAAGATAAGTTTGTCTAAATACGTCAGATCTTATTGTGTATTTTAATCTTTCAAAAAAGTTTCCATTATGAGCTTCTTTTTCAAATCGATTCAAGATTTTTTCAGAATTTCTTGTCAGGCCGAATTCATTTAAAACCCTCAAATTTTTTTTTGTCCAGTCTCTCATTTGTCCCTTCGATAATAGATATATTCTAAAAAATATTTCGTTTAAAGATTTATTTGGCCCAATCAAATTATTTTCATGTTTTCTATATTTCACGAGAGGAATTGACGAGTAACTCACTTTCCCCCCATGTGCAGTGACAAGTATGTAAGTAATCCAGTCATGGCTTACAACTGAATCAATACTCACAATCTTATCGAGCAGTAGCTTAGTTTCGTGGTTGAAAGACATAGTATTCCCTCCAGCAATGCTTTGTACTAATGCATTTGAAAAACATGGTTTTCTTTTAAAGATTTTTGATGAGTCAATAATTTTTGATTTTGGATTAATTATTTCAGTACTCGAGCAAAATAGGGATGGAATATCTTGTTGAAAAGAATCAAGTTTGATTTTAGAAATTTCAATCTTTTTTTTGTCCCAAATATCATCCTGATCACAGAAAAAATAGTAATCGTATTTATTTTTAATGCTTTTTAAAGTTTTTAAAAAATTTTTGGTAGCTGAATCGTAATTTTTTTTTGTATAAATGATTTTAATTTTTGTTTTTTTTTGAAAATTTTTAATTATTTCCTCTGTTTTATCACTTGAGCCGTCATCGTTAATGTATAAATCAAAATTTTGGCATTGTTCTTCAAGAGACTTTAGTTGTTCTGTGAGAAAATTCTCGCCATTCTTTGTGCAAAGTATTATTGCACAATCACTAGTCATTAATTTTCCTTAAAAATTATTAGTAGCATATTAAATGCAAAAATAGTCAAAGAGAATGCTAGTGAAAAAATTAAGCTTTTTATGACAGCAGAATTATTTTTATATTCAGAATTTTTCTGTGGAACTCCCACTACTATAATTTTATCACTTGTAAAATTAGTCACTTGATCTGACAAAACGTAGTCTGTTAAAAGTTTTTCTGATTGTGTTATCGAGAGATTTTGTTGAACTTCAAATGGGACTGACTTAAATTTATTCATTCCAATATCATTAGTTTCAATTTTAGATATACAATCTTGTCTCCTCTGCACATTTGATTCAAAAATTATATTCTGATTTTCAGCACTATCTATTAGGCTCTTTGTTTTATCTGAGAAGTCAAACCCTAGGTTTGTAGAATTGTTATTTAAATCAACAAAATTACAAATTGAATTCGTTGAGGTGATTAGGCTTGAGAGAGCTAATTTATTATCAAAATAAAACTGCATCATGACTATTAACAGGTTATTGAGGTACAAAGCTGAATCTGAATTGTACGATTGAGATTTTATTTTTAAGACATTAGAACTCTCATCTATATCAACAGAAATAAATTTTCTAAGATACTCTCTGTCGGAATAGAAATATTTTTTATTAATATCCAAAAAATTTGGATAAAAATCTTGAAACTTTTCCTCATTTTTCATCAAGTTTGCAACTAAACTCAACCCTTCATCTGAAAAAATAAATTCTCTTATTTCATATGCCTCTTCATTTGCAGTTGCTAGAGCAGGGATAAGAGCAAATTCTAGATTTTCTTGGTCATTTTTTATTTTAAGAACAGATTCAGATTCATAGAATTTTGTTTCAAAAAAAGAAAAATAAAGCAACGCTGCTCCAAACAAATAACCAAATATTTTAAAATTATTCTTCATATTTTTTTAATCTAATTTTTTCATAAAACTTAAGACCTTCTGTAACTTCAAGTTTTTCTGAAAGTCTCCCATTATAAACTACATAGACCTTATCCACGTTTTTTTTAATGTTTTCACTATTATGAGAGCATAGAATTAACCCCTTATCCCTAACAATCGTATCAAAGAATTCTTGCGCTTTTTTTCTGAATGAGACATCCCCAACAGATGTGATTTCGTCACATATATAGAAATCAAATTCTATGGAAAAAGCTATAAAAAATGCCAATTTTGCCCTCATTCCTGATGAGTAAGTCTTAATTGGATTGGACATAAATCCATTTAGCTCAGCATAGTATTCAATTTGGTCAACTATTTTTTTGGAATCAATACCATATGCTATGGATACAAAATTTATATTTTCAATTGCAGTCAAGCTTTCTTTCAAGCAATTATAGATGCCAATTGGCCAAGAAATTGTAGAAGATATATTTAATTCACCAGCCGAGATGGGCTCAGCTTGTGATATTATCTTACAAATAGTGCTTTTACCACTTCCATTTAAACCAAGAAAACCAACTTTTTCATTTGTTTCAATTTTAAAATTAATTCTTTTGAAAACCTGCAGTCTTCTTTGATTATTTATAAAATAGTCTTTCGAAATATTAGTGCCTTGGATCATGGTTTCCTTTTTCCATAAAAAAATAATCTAATTCTCACGAAATAAATTATTGGAAATGCGATAAATAGAATACAAAGCACTGATAGAAGATAAATCGTGCTATAAAATGTATCACCTTGATATCCAGCAAAATCTCTTGTTGTTTCCATAATTCCAACCAAAGGATTCATAAGAAAGTAAATGTGTAAATTTTCGGGCACTATCTCTAATGGGTAAAAAACCGCAGATAAAAATAGCAATGACCTAGAAAAAAGCTGATGTAATTGGATAAGAAAATTATTATCAAATAGAATTAATGAAACGATTAGAAAGTAGCCAAGGCTTATAGCCCATGCGAACACATAAATTTCGAAAAACTGAATATAATTGAACTGAGCGAGCATAAAATAATAAACTAAAAAAGAGAAAAACATTTGAGGCATAAATATCGTAATTGACGAAAGTGATCTTGCTAATAATAATTTAAAAATGCTGACTTTTGGTAAGTTCAATAGATTCTTTTGTGTCGTTAATTTTTCTGTGCCAGAGATTTGCTCCATCATAAAGAAGAATACTAAAAAGTTTAGAAATAAAATTTGAATGCTGTATTCTAAGTCGTAATTACCCCTAAAAGCACCAACAACAACTGCTATCAATAGTGTAAGCACTATTGGCCTTAGAAATTTATAAAAAAGTCCACCAGCAATATTACCGCTTTCAGATTTAATATCTTGATATACAAGTGCCTCAATTATCATCAAAAATGAACTAAGCTTTGAGACTTTTTGTGGTTTTAACTGTCTAAATTCCATTGAACCGATATAAGGGTTTAGAAATAGTTTAAAGCTATAATAATCAAATGAAAATTCTTGTAACCGGTGCCGCAGGATTTATTGGCTTCCATTTGATTAAATATTTATTGAAATCAGGGCATGTAGTTACAGGTATAGATAATTGTAAGACTGGAACCAGTTCTCGTTTGATGCAAATTAGACTTTCAAAACTTCAACATGAAAACTTTACTTTTTATAAACTTGATATAAATAATTTAAATCAATTACAAGAAAGCTTTGATTTAATTATAAATTTGGCGGCGCAAACTGGAGTGCGACATCAACCCAATCAAATAAAAAACTATCTTGATTCAAATATAAATGGTTTTATTTCTATATGTGATTTTTGTGAAGAAAGAAAAATTAAAAATGTTATATATGCTTCAAGCAGCTCAGTATATAGTGATTGTGAATTAAAACCATTCAAAGAAGACCATTCTAAAACTTTACCAAAATCTCTCTATGGGCTTACAAAACTGTTTAATGAGAAATATGCTAAAAAAGTTCATCATCAAGCTGATATTTCTTTTATAGGATTGAGGTTTTTTTCTGTATATGGGCCTTATGGAAGACCTGACATGGCATATTTTTCTTTTACAAATGCTATAAAAAAACAAAAGACTATTAGATTGCACAACAAAGGTAAAATGCTCAGAGATATGACTTATATTGATGACATAGTGCAAGGCCTGTACAAAGCAATTAATTATATTACTTCAGCAACCTTACCAGTATATGAGCTTTTTAATTTAGGTTGTAATGATCCTGTTCTTACTGAGGATCTCTTAAAAAAAATATCAAAAGAATTAAAACTTGAACCTAAAGTAGAGATCATTGAAGTTGAAAATGAGTCAAACTTTACCCATGCTGATCTTACAAAATCAAGAAGCAAATTAGGCTACAACCCTAGTATGAGTTTTGATTTTGGAATCGAAAAGTTTTTAGAGTGGCATAGAAATTATGAGAAAAGTTAAAATAAAAATAGGCATAGTTGGTCATGGTTTTGTAGGTAAAGCAACAGATTGGGGCTTCAACAAAAAAGTAGATAAGCATATTGTTGATCCTATTTACGGAACAAAGATTTCAGACTTGGTTGAATTTAATCCATCAATCATCTTTGTATGTGTTCCAACCCCAATGGCTAACGATGGTAAACAAAACGCTTCAATATTCTTGGATGTAATAAAAACTATTTCTGATCAAAATATTGACTCAATTGTTGTAGTGAAGAGTACGGTTTTGCCCGATACTTTGATCAAAGCAAAATCAATCATAAATAAAATCGTTTATAACCCAGAGTTTCTCAGAGAAAAGCATGCTTTTGAAGACTTTGAAAATTCTGAAATGTTAATTTTTGGTGGCGAGAGAGCTACGACACAAAAAGTTGCGGAATGTTATAGAAATCATTCAAGGTGTAAAACTTCAAACTATATTTTTTTGGACCTTATTTCAGCCTCTATTGTTAAATATGCAATCAATACCTTTCTGGCCACTAAGGTGGTGTTTTTTAATGAGCTTTATGAATATTTTTCAAAATTTGGTTCAGATGAATCTTGGAAAAAAATTACAGACGCAATTAAAGTAGACTCCAGAATTGGAAGCACTCATATGGATGTTCCCGGTCACGATGGAAAAAAGGGCTATGGTGGAGCATGTTTTCCAAAAGATACAGTTGCTCTTGCTAAAAGTGGAGATTTTAATATGAAAAGTTTAGATGTACTAAAAGCAGCTATCAAAACTAATAATAAGATAAGAAAAAAATATAAAGATATTGATTCAAGGGAAAAAGATCAGAATATTTCTTTTGATGATAAAATTTAGAGCTCTGCCCAGGTGGTGAAATTGGTAGACACAAGGGACTTAAAATCCCTC
>CESN01086232.1_pt1 | contig 18733 bp, 18 predicted proteins | sample 531181 | NCBI WGS metagenome assembly CESN01 (sample SAMEA2621990, study PRJEB7988) | marine metagenome | isolation source: saline water (ENVO:00002010), including
CGGGGTTCCCCTTTTATCTGGGTAGAATGTCAAAATTAGTTCGGGCACTGATTAATTTCTTCTTGGAAGAAGCGGATAAAAATGGATATCAAGAGGTCCATTCTCCCATCATAGTAAATGCTGCAAGTGCAACAGCTACCGGCCAACTCCCTGATAAAGAAGGACAGATGTATCTGGATCAGAATGAAGAAATTTACCTCATCCCGACCGCTGAAGTTCCCGTTACTAATTTTTATCGGGATGAAATTGTTTCGGCCACTCAATTACCTATCAAAAGATGTGCCTATACCCCATGTTTCCGTCGAGAGGCTGGAAGTTGGGGGAAAGATGTAAGGGGTCTCAACCGCCTTCATCAATTTGATAAAGTAGAGCTGGTGAAATGGACTCATCCCAATGAGAGCTTTCAAGAGTTGGAATCACTACGGCAAGATGCGGAAGGCTTGCTTCAAAAACTGGGTCTACCGTATCGAGTACTCTCAATTTGCTCAGGAGACATAGGATTCCCTCATTCGAAGCAATACGACTTAGAGGTTTGGTCTGCCGGGCAAAAACGTTGGCTTGAGGTTTCCAGTTGCAGCAATTTTACAGATTTCCAAGCTCGCCGGGCAAACATTCGTTATCGTAATGAAAATGGTAAACCCGAACCGGTTCATACGCTCAATGGCTCGGCTTTGGCAATCCCAAGGGTACTTGCTGCTATTTTGGAAAATAATCTGCAAGAGGATGGTAAAGTTCGAATACCTGACTGCCTCAAGAAATGGTACCCTGATGAGACCATTGGGCTTTGACTTTAAGATATGGAGGAATCCTCCCACAAAAACCTAAGAGATCTTAGTTCGAAAGCTGAGACACTCTATTCTTTATACCCATTTGAGAACTGGCATCACCGAACCAAGGAAGAACTTTCATCTGCTAGGCAAGAAAACCATCAGGTTGTTGTTTCATGTTCAGGTGGTGCAGATTCGATCTTTTCTCTTCTTTTAATTCACCATTACTTAAATGGTTCCCAGCACTGTATCCATGTAAACCATGGAGTTCGGGGTGAAAATTCAGAGAAGGATGCAAGTTTCGTGAAAGAGTTTTGCGACAAAATAAATTGTGAGTCATCGATTCTTTCCCTGCAGATTCCAGTTGATTCGAATGAAGGCTTTTTGCGTGATAAAAGAAAGCAAATCATAAGACTAGAATTGGAGAGAATTGGGGCAAAGTACTTGGTACAAGGACATCAGAAAGATGACATTGCCGAATCATTTCTTTGGAGGCTGTCACGCGGTTCATCTCCAAGCGGTCTTTGCTCTCCTAAACCAGTTCAAAAACATGGAAATACGATTTTCCTTAGACCATTCCTCACTGCTTCAAGGGCAGAAATAAGAAATTGCCTTAAACAGCTTGCCATTCCTTGGCGTGAGGATGAAACCAACAATTCCCCAAGATACCTTCGCAATCGGATTAGGGCACAAGTTTTGCCCCAATGGAAATCGTGCATTGATCGTGAGTTATTAAGAGGAGTGGAATCCAGTAGGGATTTGATTGAAGAGCAGAATGATGCAATGCAAGTTTGGATCTTAGATAGCTACAACCATTGCGTAAAAGGAAAAGATCTAAGCATTAAAGAACTTCAAAAACAGCCCCTTGCGGTGCAACGAGGAGTGCTGTCTGAATGGTTTTCAAGTTCGAACATTCATTTCACTCTCCAAAATTTGTCGGAGATTATTAAAAACATCCAAACCAAAGACAAAAAGAAATTCAATTTAGGGGACAATACAAGGGTTGAGTTGGGTTCGAATCTCCTGAAAATACTTGATCCTGTTAAAGATTCAAAAGCTTTCGTTGCTAATTCCTTTACTTATAATTCAGTTTTATTTTTACCTGACCAGTCAAGCATAGCTGTAGGGAAACATTTCACTCAGACTGATTTTGAAAGTTTAAAAAAACAAAAAAAAGTAGATCCTCGATTTGAAGCATGGATTTGCTTTGAAAAAATCAGGAGCAGATCTTTTGTTGCTCGTACTAAAAATGAGGAAGATCGATATCAAAAGTTAGGTTCAAAAGGATCAAAAAAAGTAGCAAAACTCATGATAGATCAAAAAATACCAATTCATATTAGGAACTCACTTCCTTTAATTTTTAATCATTTGGGGGAAATCCTATGGATTCCAGGATTCCCACCCTCCGAGAAGTTCAAGGTTGATCATCACAGTACAAAAGTAATCCGTTTGACTTACAGCCCTTCTCCTACATGATGTAAGGTGTGGAAAACAGCACCAAGAAAGACCCTGATAAACAACCAAAGCCTTTTGCTAACAAATTTTTCCTAATTTGGTTTGCAGCAATTATCCTACTGATTGCCGTTGTAATGGCTAATTCAAAAGAGATTAATCCTTCTTATCGATCCATCTCTTCAGTTGATGAGTTATTTATTGCTGCAGAAGAAGGTCGCATCACTGAGGCTTACATCCAAAGCGATCCAAAAGGAGGTGAAGAATGGTATTCGGTCAGGGGATATGTTGATGATCCAGCTTTCGATATTGATAAAGAAGGACATGGAACTTTTCCTTTTGCTGTCAAAGGTCGTATCACAGCTGATGAATACACCTCATTGAGAGAATTGCTCAAAAATAACTTAACTGAAGAACCTTCTAGTACTATCTGGACTGATTTGCTCTTTAGCCTTCTTCCTTTTCTGCTAATCATTGGGCTTCTTTATTTTCTCTTTGTCCGTCAGTTACGCATGGCAGGGAAAGGTGCCCTTAGTTTCGGTAAAAGCAAAGCTAAATTGCTAACTCGTGAAAATGAGAAGATTGTTTTTGACAATGTTGCAGGCTGTGATGAAGCGAAGGAGGAAGTTTCTGAAATAGTCGATTTCCTCAAGGATCCTAAGAGGTTTAAAAAGATTGGAGGAACTATCCCAAAAGGTGTCCTTATGGTGGGTCCTCCTGGGACAGGAAAAACCTTACTTGCAAAGGCGGTTGCAGGTGAAGCAGAAGTTCCTTTTTTCAGCATCAGCGGTTCTGACTTTGTGGAAATGTTTGTTGGTGTTGGTGCCGCTCGTGTTAGAGATATGTTTGAACAAGGTAGAAAGAGTGCACCTTGCTTAATTTTTATTGATGAAATTGACGCAGTCGGCAGGCAACGCGGTGCAGGACTCGGTGGTGGAAATGATGAAAGAGAGCAGACTCTAAATTCCCTACTTGTCGAAATGGATGGTTTTGATGGTCACGAGGGTGTCATTATCATTGCCGCTACCAATCGCCCTGATGTACTAGACAATGCTTTGTTGCGCCCAGGGCGCTTTGATCGGCAGGTAGTGATCGATCTACCTGACTTAGAGGGAAGAGAAGAAATACTTAAAGTTCATGCTAAGAAAATCAAGCTTTGTGAAGATGTTGAACTCGTATCTCTTGCCCGTGCAACCTCTGGTTTTTCTGGTGCCGACCTTGCAAATTTACTTAATGAAGGTGCCCTAATTGCTGCCCGTCGTCGTAAATCAGCCGTCGAAAGAATTGATCTGGATGATGCTCGTGAAAAAATCTCTTTTGGTCGTGAACGTCGCAGGGTTATGGATGACGAAGACAGAAAAATCATCGCCTACCATGAGGCTGGTCATGCAATCATACAGGCTGTGGTTGACGACGGTCTTCTACCTATTCACAAGGTTACCATCATCCCTCGTGGACAAAGCCTCGGAAGTACAATGTTTACGCCCAAAAAAGATATTCTCAATCAGAGCAAAAGAAGGGTTCTTAACCAGATTTGTTGTGCAATGGGGGGAAGGGCAGCCGAAGAGATAGAGATCGGTGATGTAACCAGTGGAGCAGCTGGTGATATTCGCATGGCTACGAACATTGCGAGAAGCATGGTTTGTGATTGGGGAATGAGTGACTTAGGCATGATTTCCTTCGGAGATAAACAGGATCAAGTATTCCTAGGTAAGGAATTGTCAAGGGCGCAGAACTACAGCGAAGAGACCGCCCAAAAGATAGATCTAGCAATTAAAAATGTAATTGATGACCAATACAATCGCTCTAAGGAAATACTCAACGACAATATCGATGCTCTACACTCAACCGCAAATGCTCTACTAGAGTACGAGACTATTGAAGGTAAGCATGTTCACGAGATATTAGAACATGGAAAAATAATTTCGGAAGTTATTAAGGTCGTTGAAAAAAAAGAAGAGGGGGAGGAAAAAGCAGAAGAAAAATTACCACAAGTCGATCAGGAAGATAAAATTGAAGATATTGATCCTGGTTCAGAGCCTGCTGGTGTACCTGCCTAAGACCTTCATGAACTTTCTTATAAACTTGAATATTTACTTAGAACTTATTATTTAAATTGATTATGAGTAGACATCCTAGTTTCAAGCCTCCTGGTGGAAGTACTAAAAGTCGCAATGTATTGAAAAGATTTGAACGAGTTGAATTACTTCGTAAACGCGGTCAATGGAAAGAAGGCGACCGGGTTCTTGCTTTGGTAAAGACCAAACCAGAAGAGTAATTTCATTGTTCTAGGTTTTGATTAATCCACTCCGTGTAAGATTCACTACACTTACCCTCTAGCACGATCCATTGCGGATTTTCATAGGGGTGCATCTTTATAACATGATCGTAAGCATGGTTTTCATTTCTTGCATTTGTCTTTAAGATGACTCTCCATTCCTGCTCTTCCTGCACTTTACCTTTCCACCAATAATAAGTCTTAACGGGCCCATCTATTTGGGCACAGGCAATCAGTTTTTTCTCTGTAAGTGCTTTTGCTGACATAATCGCCGTTTTGTGCGATGGGAATGTGGTAAGAATCATTTTCATAAAACAAACAAAACATATATTATCATTGCTAAAAGCTTTAAATAGAAGTACTACAAATCTTTTTATTTTTATCCTAAACAAACGAACATAAATCGTGAGAGAAGAATACATTAAAGAGGCCCAGGAAATAATAACCGACCCAAATACCCTGATTAATGTGGTATCAAGGAGATCCAAGCAGTTAAAGCATGGGAATAAGCCTTTGGTTGAATCACTGGAGAAACTGGAACCTGAAGATGTCGCCCTGAGGGAGATTATCGAAGGTAAAATTTCTTACCAAGAGTGGGGAGAGTCAGAAGACGAGTAAACTATACCTGGATGCGCCGATGTTGTTGGCTGGCATAATAAAATATCTTAAGTGGCCAAAAAAAATAAAACTAAAGTTGGCCTACCTGTAATTGCTAACTCAAAAGCACGGCACAAATTTTTACTTGGTGACAAATACGAAGCTGGAATTGCCCTGCTTGGAACTGAGGTTAAGTCCATTCGCCTCGGAAATGCACAAATTTCAGAATCATTTGCAAGAATCGTGAAGGATGAACTCTTTCTCTTTAATGCTCACATTTCAGAATATGAATTCAGCGGAGATCAAAACCATGAACCTCAAAGGCCTCGGAAATTATTGCTCAAGCATCGGGAACTGGAAAGGTTGCGGGTTGAAATTGAAGCAGCGGGTAAGACCATTGTCCCATTACGCCTTTATTTTAAAAACGCCCTGATTAAAGTTGAGTTGGCAGTGGGTGCAGGCAAAAACCTTCGAGACAAGAGGCAAGACCTAAAAAAGAAGGTAGCTCAGAGAGAAGCAGACCAAGCATTAAAAAATTCATTAAAAAAATGATCGAAATCATACTTTTTCAACCCGAGATACCACAAAATACTGGAAACATTGGCAGAATTTGTGCCTTCTCTGACTGCAAACTTCATTTAATTCATCCTTTCGGATTCAAAATTAACGACAAACAACTTCGGAGGGCTGGAATGGATTATTGGGAAAGTCTCGATCTTCATGAGTATGAGAATTGGGATCATTTTTGGAATTCCAAGACTCGTCCAAAGAAAATCTTCCTTCTTACAACCCATGCTGATCATTCGATTTGGGAAGCTGAATTTCAGTTTGGTGATGGTTTACTTTTTGGCAATGAAGGCCATGGGGCCCCAGAATATATACATAATTCTGTAGATCATAGAATTCGAATCCCAAAGTTTAAAGATAATCTCAGGTCTTTAAATCTTGCAGTCTCTGTTGGTATTTCAACTTATGAAGCGCTTCGGCAGATAAGTCTTTGAATAGACCCGCTGTATCGATCATTTTACCTTATCGTAATGCATCTAAAACAATCTTTAGATGCATCGATTCTATTCAATCACAAACGCTTGAGAATTGGGAACTCATTGCAATCAATGATCAATCGACGGATACAACAGAAAAAAAAATCCGGAACCTTATAAATGATGACTCTCGGGTAAAATATTATTCAACTAGCAAACCGGGGATTGTTTCTGCTCTTAACCTTGGAGTGGAGCGTGCAAATAGCGATCTTCTGGCCAGAATGGATTCAGATGATGCGATGCATCCACTTCGCCTCGAAAAACAAGTAGACTTTTTGAGGAAGCATCCCAAGGTGGGGGTTATTGCTGCAAAAGTTTGCTACAAGATAAATAAAGGTGAACCCTTTGGAAAAGGCTTTGAGGAGTATGTAAAATGGAGTAATTCGGTATTAGAGGAGCATAAAATCTCTCTTTATCGATTTGAAGAAAGCCCAATTGTTCACCCCTCAGTAGTATTTCGAAAAATGTTATTCAAGACCTATGGAGGATATCGTAATGGGCCTTTCCCTGAGGATTATGAACTCTGGTTGCGCTGGCAATCCAGAGGAGTTAGGATTTGCAAACTCAAGGACGTACTTCTTGACTGGTATGATGGTAAAGAAAGAGCTTCAAGAATAGAAACCCGATATTCAAAGCCCTGTTTTCAGCTGGCAAAAGCAAAATACCTGAAAGCTTGGCTAGATGAGCACAAACATCACCAGAAAAAATTGATCTGTTGGGGCGCGGGTAAAGTAGCAAAGGCTCAAATTCGGATACTAATCAAAAACAACATCCTAGTTAAGGGAATATACGAGGTTGATCCTAGGAAGATCGGCAAACACTTTCTTGGAATACCCATTTTGGATGTTAAAGATTTCAATCTTCAAATCACTGAATTTATCCTTGTCCTAACAGGTTCTAGAAATGCAAAGGATAAAATAAAGCATTTTCTCGAGGTAAAGAATCTGGTTTACGGAAAGCATTATATTTTTTTTGTATAAATTATAGAAAAAGATAAATTCCCCTTGATTGAAAAGAGATGAGTGCTTTTCATTTAAAACTGATATGAATCGAAAAATCACCTTCCTATCTTTCTTGATGTCCTGGGCTTCAGTATGCCATTATGGTTCTACTCCCAGTGGTTTCGTTTCTTTATTTAACGGAATCAATTTAGATGGTTGGTGGGGAGCAAAAACCGAGAATCCAGAAAAATGGATGACCCTTTCAACCGAGGAATTTCGGGAAAAATATAAATCTAGCAAGGAGAACATCATTCAGCACTGGTCCGTAGTCAATGGAGAGTTGGTCAATGATGGGAGCGGACTTTATTTAACCACCCAAAAAAATTACGGTAACTTTGAGCTTCGCTTGGAATACAAAACAGTTGCAGGAGCTGATAGTGGGATTTATCTGCGCGGAGTTCCTCAGATCCAGATCTGGGATACCACGAAGGCAGGAAATAAGTGGAAACTCGGTGCTGAAAAAGGTTCCGGTGGACTATGGAATAATGGCCCTACTGGAACTCCAGGTCGTGACCCTTTGGTTCATGCAGATTATCCATTTGGTCAATGGAATCATTTTCGAATTCTGATGATTGACTCCAGAGTAACGGTTTATTTAAACGAAAAACTAGTAGTTGATAATGAAATTCTTACCAATTATTGGGATCGAAAAACTCCAGCACCCAAAAGAAAACCATTAATCAAAAAGGGTCCGATTCAACTTCAAACTCATGGAGGAATGATTCGCTGGCGAAATCTATTTATAAAAGAATTTCCCACGAAATCACAAGATCCCAGTAATGCTGATGGATATGTCCCGATTTTCAATGGAAAAGATTTCTCAGGATGGACAGGTTCAATTTCAAACTATCAAATCGTAGATAATGCGATCCAATGCAAAAAGGGAAAAGGGGGGACTATTTTTACCAAAAAAAAATACCAAGACTTTTCGGTTATGCTGAATTTCATGCTCCCTGAAGGTGGCAATAATGGCCTTGCAATCCGATATCCCGGAAAAGGGAATGCTGCTTACCACGGGATGTGCGAGCTACAAATTTTGGATAACAATCATCCACGATACGCAACCCTTGACCCTCGCCAATACCATGGCTCTGCCTACGGCATGGTTCCTGCAAAAAGAGGTTTTTTAAAAAATAGCGGTGAATGGAATTCCCAACTTGTTACTGTAAAAGGATCCCGAATTAATGTAATACTTAATGATGAACTTATTTTGGATGCTGATCTATCAAAAGTAGAATCTTCCATGGGAAATAAGTCTCATCCTGGAGTAACCTTACTTGAGGGACATTTTGGATTTGCGGGTCACAAAGACCAAGTCGCATTTCGTAATATCAGGATCAAAGAGCACGATTGATCATGGATAATGAGAAGCCTTGACCAGATGGGCACATTTTTTCATTTAACTTCGAGGGTTAGGAGTATTCTAAGCAACATGAATTCACTCATCAAAAAAATTGTACCTACAAATAAAGAAACCCAAAATATTTTACCATAGAGCTTATAATTTCTCGCAAAGAAAATCATGGGAAGAATACCAAGACGTAATAGACAGAGTGAATTGACTACCACAAGTATCCAACCAATGATATGTATCCATAAAGCCATTGAAAAACTTTAGTGTCGTGCAACTAATTAGTCGAGAATCTCTATGATGCCTCTCAGACAAAATTTCGATTTATTTCGTGATATTGACCTTTCATGCACCGACCAACTCCGAGAAATCGGGATACGGGGTGAGGCAAAAGTAGTACCAGGTGGTCTCGAGATTAAGTTTGCAGAATTTAACTCCTATACCCTCGGGGCACTTGGCAGTATGCCCGTAAAGGGATTGGATTTTCGCGAAGTTAAGCTACCCAAGATTTCAGACTTTTCACATTTTCCTATTTCTTCGCTCTCAGTCCCTGCAGGTTCCACATTTGAAATCTCAGACCTCAACTGTTTTCAATTAAAGACATTTAATGCCGAGGGAATCCTGGGGGAAGATTTTGATGAGTTAAGCAACCACCCCTTAGAGTTTCTTAATTTAGCTCGAACAAAAGTGAAGGACTTGTCTTTCTGCAGGGAAGCACAACTTGAGTCCTTGAATCTCGAGCAGTGCGAAATAAGTAATCTTTCTCAACTTGGGAGCCAGAAAAAACTCAGAGAACTTAATCTTTTCAAATGTAAGATTGAGGAAATTTCTACACTTGAAGAATCTCCACTCGAAAACCTCAACCTATCTGGGAACCCTATTTCCAACATCAGTCCTCTTGCTTCCTGTCCGCTGAAAGAACTTGAGATGCGTGCTACCAGAATTAATTCCCTGGACCCCTTAAGAAATTGCCCCCTTGAAAACCTCCAGCTCCCGGGATCTCCCGTTACTTTGCTTGGTAGCATCTCTTCCTGTCCGATTCAGAAACTCAACATTGTTGGTTTAAAAATCGAAGATTTTGCGTGCCTTCAGCAGATGCCTCTTAAATCCTTAGCACTTTCTCCAGATAAGCTAAGCACTAACGACTTCGAGATCATTCAAGAGCTAAACCTTGACTATTTATTGGGGCCAGGAGACCCTAAGGATCAAGGAAGTAGCGTATTCTTTGAAAAATATTCTTCCTATTTCCAGACTTAATGCTTTCCTTTTCAAAATTCCAATGTTGTCCAACAAGCATGGAGCGAATAGAAAATTCAATATGCCAAAAAACCAATTAAGTGATGTTAAAGATTATTACGATGTAATTGTGGTAGGTAGTGGGCTTGGTGGCCTTACAGGTGCAAATTGCTTAGCTAAGCAGGGCCACTCGGTATTACTCCTTGAACATCATTACCAGTTTGGTGGTTTAGCGACTTGGTTCAAAAGGGCGGGAGGCCATATATTTGACATTTCACTCCATGGATTTCCTGTGGGAATGATAAAGTCATGCAGAAGATACTGGACCAAAGAAATTGCTGATTCCATCGTTCAATTAAAAAACATTAGGTTTGTTAATCCACAATATGATTTACGCACAACTTTTGACCGTTTTGATTTTACTAAAATCCTTCAAGAAAAGTTTAATATAGCTAAGGGTAAAGTTGAGTTATTCTACGAACACCTCAAGAAAATGGATTATTTCGCAGGTGACAAGCGAACCATCGCTGATCTTCTGGAAGAGTTTTTCCCGGGAAGGGATGATGTTAAAAGATTTTTGCTTGAACCCATTACCTACGCAAATGGCTCTTCTTTAATGGATCCGGCCTTTGCTTACGGCATTGTGTTTACAAACTTCATGAGGAAGGGGATTTATACTTTCAAGGATGGCACAGATACCTTGATAAGAAAAATGGTGTCCGAACTACGAAGTAATGGTGCCGTGCTCAAGCGTCAATGTATGGTTGAAAAATTAATCACCCAAGAAAAGAATGGCTCTCATCATGTCGCCGGAGTTGTTGTAAACGGTAAAAAAATAAGATGCGGTGCAGTGCTATCGAATGCTAACCTGAAGAACACTATCGAGAAACTTCTTGGCTTACCAAAGCTTCCAAAATCTTTTGCAAAACTTTCACAAAAAGTACGGCTCAACAGCACCTCTTGCCAAGTTTACATTGGGCTAAAAAAAGGAACTACCATTCCTGAATCTGTGGGCGATTTAATTTTTACTTCGGAAGCAGAACAATTTTCCACAGATGAATTAACGGACTTTAAAACAACAAGCCGTACCTTTTCGATCTATTACCCTGATACCCGACCTCATCGTAAAGACCCCCGCTACAGTATTGTGGCTTCCATCAATGCAAACTGGAAGGACTGGAAGAACTTATCTGATTCCGAATACACCTCGGCAAAAGAAAGGCTTTGCGAAGAAAGTGTGGTGGCATTGGAAAAGATTATTCCTGACATTCGAAATAAGATTGAGCATCTAGAAGCCGCAACCCCTCGAACAATTCGCCATTACACCCAGCATGCGGACGGAGCAACTTTTGGCACCAAATTTGAAGGCTTGGAAGTTTCAAGCTCTCTACCTGATCATGCCCCCGGTCTTTTTCATGCCGGCTCTGTTGGTATTATTATGTCTGGATGGCTTGGCACCATCAATTATGGCGTCATTACCGCAAATAAAGTAGATCGCTTTCTCCGTTCTAAACTGACGGGATTAGAGGAGTCCGAATAAAATAATATATCGATAAAATCTGGGAATTAAACCTGTTCATCCACTAATATTTTCTCTTTATTGTAGAAATGGATGAAATACAAAGGCTAATACCTCACCGCCCACCTTTCTTGTTTATTGATCAAGTGATTGAGGTAAACAAGGAAGGGGCAAAAACCGGACTCAGCATTTCAGCTGAAATGCCTTTCTTTAAGGGGCATTATCCGGGTAATCCAATCATGCCAGGAGTTCTGCTCTGTGAATCGGTTTTTCAAACTGGGGCGGTTTTTTTATCGAAAGAACAAATTGGTGAAGATAATTTAAATGATGAATCCGTTACCCCAGTCCTTTCAAGGATTAGGGATGCAAGGTTTAAACGAATGGTAAAACCTGATGATGATCTGGTAATTTCGGTCACGCTTATCGATCAAATTGGCCAGTTCTACAACCTACGTGGCGAAGTCAGAAATGGAAATAAAGTAATTATGACCGTATCTTTCGCCCTAGCTCTCGTAAAGCAATAGACTCATGAGTTTCCTAAATCTCGAAGGGAAGGTTTACCTCGTTGTAGGATTTGCAAATCGTAAAAGCATAGCTTGGTCAGTCAGTCAGTCTCTCATGGAAGAAGGTGCCCGAGTCCTTTTTTCAGTACGAAGTGAAAAGAGAAAAAATGAGCTTCTTTCTTTACTACCTAAAGCAGAGACTTTTGTTTGCGACTTCGAAAATAATCAAGAAATTCAAAATTTAGCCGAAGAAATTAATCAAAGCTGTAAGGAATTGAATGGAATTTTACATTCAATCGCATTTGCAAATTATTCTGAGGGTTTAAAACCATTTCATGAGACTGAAAGAGATGACTTTCTTCAAGCCACTCAAATATCTTCATTTTCATTAGTCGAGCTTGCAAATTCCTGTAAGAACATCCTGGCAAAGAATGCATCTGTGGTTACCATTGGAATATCCTCCGTTCAAGTAACTGCTGAAAGCTACGGTTATATGGCTCCAATCAAAGCCTCCCTTGAAGCAACCGTGCGATACCTCGCAAAGTCTTTTTCTAATTTCTCGGAGGTGCGCTTTAATTCGGTAAACGCTGGCCCATTAAAGACAAGTGCATCCGCAGGAATACCAGGCTATCTGATTAATTACTTATTCGCTGAAAAACTAACCTTTCGAAAGAAATCTTTGCAAACAAAGGAGGTATCCGACTTATCCCTATTTCTTCTTAGCGAACGTTCTTCAGGAATTAATGGTCAGGGTATCGTGATCGACGCTGGCATGGGATTCAATTACTTCGATCAAGAAGTGGTGAAATCCGCCATGCAAATCAAACCGTGAATTTCCCCAATGTCTCCATTGAAGCAATGGCGTACGCATTGCCAAAAAAAATTGTTTCTTCCGATCAACTCGAAGAATGCTTATCTCCAGTCTATGACAAGCTTGGTCTTAAGGTTGGCCGCCTTGAGTTAATGACTGGGATCAAGGAAAGACGATTCTGGCCGTCTTCCATGTTGCCCTCGATGGGTTCTGCAGAAGCTGGATTAAAGTTGCTCAATCAGGAAGGGGTTGACCCTAACTCAGTAGATTTATTGATCCACGCGGCGGTTTGTAGAGACCGACTTGAACCGGCGACAGCTTCCTATGTTCATCGAAAAATGGGATTGTCCGGGAAGACTCAAATTCTCGATGTTTCCAATGCTTGCCTTGGTTTCCTGAACTCTTTGATTCTGGCCGCTTCCATGATCGAATCTGGGCAAATTAGGAAAGCAATCATTGTTGCTGCAGAAAATGGCAAACCACTTGTTGACCGTACTATTAAAATCTTAAATCAAACAGAGCAAACCAGGCAGACAATAAAGCCATTTTTTGCCAACCTGACAATTGGGGCATCAGCGGTTGCCTGGTCAATCTGCCACAAGGATTACATCGAACATCAAGCGCCATCCCTTGGCTTTTGTGCCTGCTTTACAGACACTTCATTTAATCACCTTTGCGAGGGAGACAGCGATGGTGATGACCTTATTATGGAAACAGACTCGGAAGATCTTTTACATGCCGGGATTTCGGTTGCCCATAGTGCATGGCTGAAGTTCATGGAAATTTCTTCCTGGAATTCTGATACGCCGGAGTTACTAATCACACATCAAGTTGGCAAAGCTCACACCAACGCAGTTTTTGAAGCTTTACAACTAAACCCTTCTAAAAACTTTTCCTCTTTCGAACACCTGGGAAATTGTGGGGCTTCATCTTTACCTATAACCTATACTCTTGCCTGCGAAGATGACCCACAAAACAAAAAGGTAAAAACCGTACTTATGGGGATCGGAAGTGGTCTGTCCTCCATCATGCTGTCCCTCAACCCGGATAAAACTTGAAGGATTTAAGCCAATATCCATTTCATAGAAATTATTTTTTAACGAAGTCTGGGCATCGCATGCATTACTTAGATGAAGGCCCACATGAAACACCCCCCATCTTATTTCTCCATGGAAACCCAACCTGGTCTTTCATGTATCGAAATCTGATTAGTGCATTAAGTAAGACCAACCGTTGCTTGGCTCCTGACCATATGGGTTGTGGTTTATCTGACAAGCCATCCTTAAATGAATTTGCTTATGATTTAAAATCTCACTCTCAAAATATATTTGATCTACTTGAAGAACTCTCCATCGACCAATTCTGCTTGGTTGTCCATGACTGGGGTGGGGCAATAGGGCTGACTGCATTTCGGGATCAGTTAAGCCGGTTAAAGAAGATCGTTCTTTTAAATACAGCGAGTTTCCACAGTGCTGATGTTCCTAAAAGGATTCTTTTTTGTAGGCTACCCCTGATTGGCAGTCTTTTCGTTCGCGGGCTTAATGGCTTCGCTTGGCCCGCAACTTTTATGGCTACCGCCAAGGGTTTACCCAAAGAAGCCAAAGCAGGACTATTGGCACCCTACAACTCCTGGAGAAACCGCATTGCGGTTTGGAGATTTGTAAAAGATATCCCCTACGAATCAAACCATCCAACACGAACGCTGCTAAAAGAAACGGAATCTCAGTTGGCCGAACTTAAAACCAAAGAAATAATATCTTGTTGGGGCATGAAAGATTTCTGTTTTCATCCTGGATTTCTGGAAAAATGGAAAAAAATTTTACCGAATTTAAAGTCTTATGAATTTGAGGATTCCGGACATTATATCTTGGAGGATAATTACTCTGATTGTGCTGAGAAAATAAAGCCCTTCCTCATTTCCCAATAATGTAAAAAGATGCTATTGTTGCAATCCCATCAAGAAGCTTTCATATTATTTTTGTGACCCAAAAAAGAAGCAAATTACAGAGTCGAGAAGAGAGAACCCACAATTTAGTTCCGATTCAACCGCATGACCTAACCAGCCAAGCATACCATCGAGAAAGTCCAGGGCGGGAAGAATCAGGGATTGGGATCTACCTCACCATTGCCATTTGGGTATTTCTGATCGTCTTCATCTTTTCTATTTTGGACCTAGTCATTGGGTCATGGCAGCAGATCAAATAAGTTCTTCCCCCGAAGGAGGTTGGGAAATCGCTTGCGATTCATTTATCGAAAGCTTGAAAAATCAGCGTCGATTATCCTCCCATACTTGCCGGAATTACCTTCATGCCATCCAAGTTTTTTTTAACTGGCTTAATGTCCCTAAAAAATCTGCAGACTTCCCCGAAACTTCTCGAGAGAATGCAAGGTCTTACATCATTGAAGCGCAAAAGAAAATATCTCGAGTTACCCTCCGTAATCATATTTCGGGATTAAGGAATTTCTTCAAATACTGTATGGAGAGGGGTATTTGTGAAGAAAATCCATTTCATAACCTTGTTCTACCCAAAACTGAAAAAAAACTCCCTCAATATCTATCCGAAAAAGAAATGTTAAGCTTGTTGGATCAACCAAGGTTACTTTCAGTTCAGGGCAGAAACTCAGAATTTATAAAACTTCGCGATCTTATGATTTTGGAAATTCTTTATGGGGGAGGATTAAGAGTCAGTGAACTAACAGGCTTAAATTATGGTGACATTGAATGGAGTAGAAATGCAGTACGGGTCACCGGCAAAGGAAATAAGCAAAGGGTATGCCCGGTCGGCAAAAGAGCCACCTTCGCCATCCGCAACTTTCAAGATATAATCAGCCCAAACTCTTCCTTGATCGACCCGGTTGTTATTGGTAGAGCAGGACAAAGACTATCTGTAAGAAGTGTCCAAATTCTACTCAAAAAATATCTTTTGGCCGCGGGTCTGCCTAAGACCTTAACCCCTCATAAAATCAGGCATTCCTACGCAACCCACTTACTCGACCACGGAGCAGACCTAAGAGCGGTTCAAGAAATGCTTGGTCATGCCAGCCTTTCCACGACTCAGGTTTATACTCATGTCTCGGTGGCTCGACTAAAAAAGACCCATGAACAAGCACACCCGCGAGCGTAAAAGGTTTGTTGGAAGACTAGTTTAATTGTAAAAATTTGAAAATTTTGATCTTTTTTCCAAATATAAATGTTATTTATTTCACCTTACATTATTATCCCATGAAAATTACACTTTTTTTAACCTTACTTGCCTCACCCATTTCTTTCTTTGCCAAAACGATTGAATTCGATTTTAAAGATCCTAAGGGAATTAACAGCATATTGTTCCACTTGGATGCACCTCTTGAGTCTATAAGCGGCTCTGGTAACGATATATCTGGAATGGTTAGCTTCAATATTGAAAAACCGGAAGCCACCACAGGTGGAATCATATTAAAATCCGAAAGCCTGCATGTAGGAAATCCTGTTCTTAAGGAACATATGCATGGGAAGGACTGGTTAAATGTTAAAAAGTTTCCAGATATTAAGTTCTCCTTTACTTCCCTTGCTAACATTAAAAAAAATAAGAATACGATTTCGGGTGTGGCAAATGGAAAAATGACTATTCGAAATGTTACCATTGCCATGCCTATCTCAGTAACTATTACTTACCTCGAGGGCTTGCTTGAGAAAAGAAATCGTGTACCAGGAGATCTCTTAGTGGTCCGCTCTAAATTTTCTGTAAAACGAGATGACTTCAATATTCAAAAAGGTAAAAGTCTAGAGAAAGTTGCCAATGATATTGAAATTATTTTAAACCTTGCAGGTTCTGCTCCAAAGAGTTAGTTTTTTTTTACCCCACGGAGAATATCCCCTATTCTCCATCCCAACAAGCGAGAGCACTTATGTGTTCTCGCTTTTTTGTTTGAAAACTCCTAGATTAAATTTTCTATCTGTCCTTTATGTCAGAATCCAACATCTATCCAATTAATGATAAGCTTGCTACCCGTAAGAAAAAGGAGGTGCTTATGGGATGCAAAGGAGCGGCATTTTGGCTGCTTGGATTATCTGGTTCCGGAAAAAGTACTCTTGCCATTGAGCTAGAAAAACGACTCCTATCCAAGGATATTTTTTCAATCATTCTGGATGGAGATAATTTACGCAGCGGAATCAACCAGGACTTGGGATTTTCCGAAGAAGACCGCAGGGAAAACATTCGAAGGACTAGTGAAATAGCAAAGCTATTGGTGAAGTCTGGTGTGGTTGTGATCATCTCCTGCATTACTCCCCTTGAGGAGTTCAGGAATACTGCAAAACAGATTATAGGCGAAGATGATTACCATGAAATTTTCATTAAAGCCAACTATCAAACTTGTAAAAAAAGGGATGTGAAAGGCTTGTATAAAAAAGCAAGCCAGTATGAACTTGAGTCCTTTACCGGGCAAGATTCTGCATTCGAGGTTCCTACTTCTCCCAAGCTTATTCTTAAAACCGAAACAGAGAATCCGACCCAGTCTTCCGATAAACTATTTTCTTTCGTTCAGGGAATCATTTCCTAAACCTAATTTCTCGATGTATAACTACAACTTAACTCATTTAGAACAACTTGAATCCGAAGCTGTTTTCATCCTTCTGGAAACCGCGGCACAATTTGAAAGACCAGGGCTACTATTCTCCGGTGGTAAGGATTCAATCGTTATGGCTCACCTCGCCTCAAAAGCATTTAGCCCGGCACGCATTCCATTTCCATTTGTTCATATCGATACCGGGCATAATTTTCCAGAAACTATTGATTTCAGGGACCAATTCATTGAGAAGCTAGGGGTTGAATTAATTGTAGGCTCCGTCCAAGATTCGATTAATCGAGGGACTGCTGTGGAAGAGACAGGGAGAAACACAAGTCGTAATGCTCTGCAGTCAGTAACTCTGCTTGAAACCATTGACAAGGAATCCTTTGATGCTTGCCTGGGTGGAGGTAGGAGAGACGAAGAAAAAGCTCGTGCCAAAGAAAGATTTTTCTCCCATCGTGATGCTTTTGGTCAATGGGATCCCAAGAATCAAAGGCCTGAGCTGTGGAACCTTTTTAATGGCCGTAAAAATCCGGGTGAAAATTTTAGAGTCTTTCCATTAAGCAATTGGACGGAAATGGATATCTGGCAGTATACAAAACTTGAAAACATTGAATTACCTAGTTTGTATTTCGCTCATGACCGTGAGGTGTTTGAGAGAAATGAATCACTCCTTGCAGTAACCGATTTCATTTCCCTCCAAGATCAGGAAGAATTCAGTATAAAAACAGTCAGGTTTCGCACCATTGGCGATGCCACTTGTACCGGTGCTGTAGAATCTCAAGCCGACTCCTTAGATGCAGTTATTAATGAAGTTGCTGCTTCCCGGATCACAGAAAGAGGTTCCCGGGCTGATGATCAAAGGTCAGAGGCAGCGATGGAAGACCGGAAAAAGCAAGGCTACTTCTAAAAAATATTCCCTTTTATGTTTCTTTTAAAATTTTCTAATGAACCAGACAAATAACTATTTAAAAATGGACCTTCTACGCTTCACCACCGCGGGAAGCGTAGATGATGGAAAAAGTACCCTGATTGGCCGTTTATTCCATGACACCAAATCCATTTTTGAAGACCAACTCGATGCTATTGAACGAAGCAGTAAGCAAAAGGGGGACGAGCATGTAAACCTCGCTCTTTTAACCGATGGATTAAGGGCGGAAAGAGAACAGGGAATTACGATTGATGTTGCCTACCGATATTTCGCAACCCCCAAGCGTAAATTTATCATTGCAGATACCCCTGGGCATATTCAATACACTCGGAATATGGTGACTGGTGCCTCAACTGCAAACCTGGCTCTTATTTTAGTCGATGCACGGAATGGAGTGATTGAGCAGACCAAGAGGCACACCTTCATTGCTGACCTGCTTGGAATCAAGCATGTCGCGGTTTGTATCAATAAAATGGATCTGGTTGATTATGATCAGGGAGCCTATGAAAAAATCTTGAATCAATTTACAGATTTCGCGAGTAGACTGGAAAATGTCACCGATTTAACCTTTATTCCCATCAGTGCCTTGAAGGGTGACAATGTTGTGGAATGTTCTGAAAATATGCCATGGTATAAAGGGGCACCCTTACTCTATCACCTGGAAAATGTTTATGTTGGGTCTGATTTTAATCA
>CESN01011475.1_pt1 | contig 18382 bp, 15 predicted proteins | sample 531181 | NCBI WGS metagenome assembly CESN01 (sample SAMEA2621990, study PRJEB7988) | marine metagenome | isolation source: saline water (ENVO:00002010), including
GACAAGTATTTGGGAATTGGATGGTTTGGATTTTTTACGAGTTGGGAAACCTTTAGAGAGTTGTCCCCATGGGGAACTTGGATGACCACCACCTGATGTTCTCCCTTCACCGCCACCCATTGGGTGGTCAACTGGATTCATGGCTACGCCACGAACTCTTGGTCTACGTCCCTTCCAACGATTACGACCAGCCTTTCCAATCGTTGCTTTTTGATGACTGGCATTACCGACGGAACCAATTGTGGCACGGCAATTTTCTTTTACCAGACGAATTTCTCCACTTGGCATTTTTAAAGATGCATAACCATTATCAATGGAAATTAACCGGATTCCAGAGCCAGCTGACCTCGCAATTTTCGCTCCGGCATCAGGTAACATCTCAACGCAGTGAACTTTAGTTCCTAACGGAATTTGGTTCAATGGCATAGCATTTCCTGGCTTGAAATCAACTTTTCCGGATGAACTCACAATTTTATCCCCTTTTTCCAGAGAAGTAGGAGCCAAAATGTAAGATTTTTCTCCATCCTCGTATTCTAGAAGAGCTAAATTAGCAGTCCTATTTGGGTCATACTCGAAGCATACTACTGTTGCTTCCTCATCTATTCTGGAACGACGAAAGTCGATCTGGCGGTACAACCTCTTATGACCACCACCACGGCGACGAGATGTAATACGACCATAGGTGTTACGACCTTTTTTTCGGTGGTGACCTTTGGTGAGTGCTTTTTCCGGACGTTTATCCGATAGTTCAAGCTTGTTCTTCAAGTAAAATCTACCGGAAGGAGTAACTGGCTTTTGTTGTAAAATTGGCATCGCTAAATTTTCTATTTTCGTTTTAGGCCAAGTCTATGCTGTCTCCAGACTTTAAGGTCACAATCGCCTTTTTGACAGAGGAGGAAAAACCTAGTTTATTTCTTTTCATACGATCACGCTTGGCTTTAGGTTTGGCAATCAAAGTGTTCACCTTTAATACAGTCACGCTAAAAGTTTTCTCAACCGCGTCTTTTATGTTCTGTTTGGACGCAGTCTTAGAAACTGAAAATACATATTGATTCAAATTAGCCGATAACATAGTAGCCTTTTCTGTTAAAAGGGCCTCATCTAGAATTGTTACTGCTTCCTTCATACTACTTTTTCCTTGTTAAATTTAGACATGATTGAATCCATCCCAGCTTCGCTGAAAATGATCTTATCTGCTTGCACAATATCAAGTGCCGCAAGGTTGTCTGCAGTGGACATTTTTGCATTGGATAAATTACGGGCAGCGAGTGATGTTTCAGTTGAAAAATTTTCGGAAACAATCAAAATTTTCTTCGACTCGGGAGCAATCGTCTTAAGCAAAACACTAAACAGCTTAGTCTTAGGCTCTGAAATAGTCCACTCTGAGATTAGGCATATACGACTGGAATTGGCTTGCTCGAAGAGAGCCCTTCCAAGTGCCAATCGTTTAATCTTCTTATTTAGCTTTTGGTTATAAGACCTTGGTCGAGGTCCAAAGATGACACCTCCACCTCGGCGTTGAATGGCTCTTTTGTCTCCAGCACGGCCAACACCTAATCCTTTTTGCCGGTGAATCTTTTTTCCAGAACCTGAGACTTCGGAACGGAGCTTAGTTGAAGCATTTCCTTGTCTTTGGTTTGCATGAATTGCGATAATTGTTTGACGTAAAGCATCTACTCCTTTGTCACCTTCGAATAAAGGGAAACTTTTCACTTCCTTTTCTCCGGAAGCTGAACCATCAGAATTAAAAAGTAAGAATTTCATCAAGCATGTTATTTGGAGGATTTAGATTTTTTTGAAACACGAATCGTAAGCACACAACCCTTGTGACCTGGAACACTCCCCTTAACCATAACCAAGTTCCTTTCAGGTAAAATTTTTATAACCTTAAGATTCTGAGTTGTTCGACTGACATCACCAGTATGGCCCGGCATTTTCTTGTTCTTAAATACACGCCCAGGCCATTGACATAGTCCATACGAACCACCACGTCGGTGAAACATCGATCCATGAGACGCAGGACCTCCCGCAAAATTCCAGCGTTTTACCACGCCTTGAAAACCTTTACCTTTCGTAGTTGATACAACATCTACGGTCTGAATCTCTTTAAAGTTCTCGACGGTAAGGATAGATCCTTGTTTATAATCGTGCTCTTCTGGCAAGCGAAATTCTTGGGATACTTGCTGAGCCTCAGCACCAGCTTTCTTGGCATGTGAGGTCAAACAACGATTTGCTTTATTAGGAGCTTTACCCCTAGGATTAAAACCAATCTGAATCGCAGAGTAACCTTCCTTACCTGTGGTTTTGACCTGAAGTATCGGACAGGGACCAGCTTCAATAATGGTAACCGGAACGAGATTATTATCTTCGTCATACACTTGGGACATACCAAGCTTTTTTCCTATTAGTTCTAGATTCATTTCTTTAAGCGGCAGGTGGTTTTACCCGTTTGAAACCTGCTTTAAAGGTTTATTGTTAAAGTTAAATTAAACGTTAATATTAATTTCTACCCCAGCAGGTAGATTTAGTTTTTTAAGTTCATCCACAGTTTGTACGGTTGGCTCAATTATATCGATAAGCCTTTTGTGAGTTCTGAGTTCAAATTGATCCATTGATTTTTTATCCACATGGGGAGATCGATTTACCGTGTATCTTTCGATACGGGTAGGCATTGGAATAGGCCCCGCTACACGAGCACCAGTCCGTTTAGCAGTATCAACAATATCGGAAGCAGATTGGTCAATCACCCGGTAGTCAAAACCTCGAAGCTTTATGCGTATGCGTTGACCATTCATAATTATTTTATGTTCTCGCAGGTTCGCGTGAAGATGTTTCTACTATTTCTTTTACTAGGCTTTGAGGGACTTGTTCGAAGTGCGAAGGTGTCATGGAATAATCGGCACGACCTGAGGATAAAGACCTCATATCAGTTGAGTAACCGAACATATTCTCAAGAGGAACAAAAGCTTCTATAACACATACTTTTCCACGGGTCTCCATTCCTTGGATTTGCCCACGACGACGATTAAGATCACCCATCAACTCTCCTTGATACTCATCGGGTGTTGATACCTCAACCTTCATGATTGGTTCTAATAAAATGGGCGATGCCTTTTGCATGGCATCCTTAAATGCGAAAATTCCTGCCATCTTGAAAGCCATCTCTGATGAATCAACATCATGAAAAGAGCCATCTACTAAGGTTACTTTAAAATCAATAACAGGGTATCCGGCAACAACTCCACCCAGTGCAGCTTCTTTAATACCATCGAAGGTCGGTTTAATAAATTCTTTCGGAATAGAACCACCTACGATTTTGTTTTCTATTTCAACACCTTTTCCTTTTTCAAGAGGTTCCAATTGAATAATGGCATGGCCAAATTGACCACGGCCACCTGACTGACGAATAAACTTTCCAACACCTTCTGATGAAGAGAGCATGGTCTCGCGGTAGGCTATTTGGGGCTTCCCGGCATTGGCCTCAACTTTAAATTCACGAAATAATCGGTCACGAATAATTTCCAGATGAAGTTCACCCATTCCAGCGATGATAGTTTGTCCTGTTTCTTCATTTGTTGATAAACCAAAAGTAGGATCTTCTTCTGCGAGACGTTGGAGACCTAAGGACATTTTTTCTTGATCCGCCTTGGTAGCCGGCTCAATGGACATAGATATAACAGGCTCTGGAAAACTGGGAGGTTCCAAACGGATGTCAAGGTCTTTAACTGCTAAAGTATCTCCAGTTGCTACATCCTTAACACCAATCAGTGCACATATATCCCCAGAGTGTGCTACCTCGATATCTTCACGAGTGTCCGCCTTCATAACCATCAGTCGTGATACACGTTCACTTTTCCGAGTACGCGGGTTGTATAAAGCAGTACCTTTCTTTAGTGTACCTTGATAGACTCTGTAAAAAACGAGCTTTCCAACATACGGATCGGTCATCAACTTAAATGCCAAACCCGCAACTTTCGCTGAGTCATCAGGTGATACCTCGACATCATTTTCTTCGGAATCTTGCCCTTTCATTGGTGGCAGATCAAGAGGGCAGGGGAGGTAATCAACAACTGCATCCATCAACATTTGAACGCCTTTGTTTTTAAAAGCACTACCCGGAATAACCCCGACAAATTTTAAAGAAAGCGTGGCATTTCTAATGCCAAGTTTTATTTCGTCTTCTGTTAACTCTTCTCCTTCTAAAAATTTATTGGCAATATCATCATCAAAGTCAGAAATGGCTTCGAGTAAGGATTCTCTATATTCTGCAGCTTGATCTATCAATTCTGCTGGGATTTCTTCGGTATTGAAACGAACACCTGATGCATCAGATTCGTCATAAATGTAAGCGACTTGCTTAACTAGGTCCACCAGACCTCTAAAATTTTCCTCTGCACCAATAGCTAAAAATAAAGGATGCGCATTTGCACCCAGTTTATCTCTCATAGTGCCAACTGCAGTAAGAAAATCAGATCCCATTCTGTCCATCTTATTGATGAAAGCAAGTCTAGGTACATTGTACTTGTCCATTTGACGCCAAACCGTTTCAGATTGAGGTTGAACCCCTTCCACAGAAGTAAATACAGCTACCGCCCCGTCTAAAACCCGAAGAGAACGTTCTACCTCAGCGGTAAAATCAACATGGCCTGGGGTATCAATGATATTGATTCGGTGAGGAATACCGGCATTGGGGCCCTCTGATGTGGTCCAACCACAGGAAATAGCCGCTGATGTTATAGTAATTCCGCGTTCACGTTCCTGCTCCATCCAGTCCGTAGTAGCACTACCTTCATGAACCTCACCAATTTTATGAACTACGCCAGAATAAAAGAGAACGCGTTCCGTGCAAGTCGTCTTACCAGCATCAATGTGGGCAGCAATTCCAATATTTCTCGTATGTTCAAGAACCGCAGGACGATCGGCTGCATTAGCAGATGAAAATTCGGCGTTGTTGCTCATCAAATAAAACTTTTAAATAATTACCAACGGAGATGAGCAAACGCCCGATTAGCCTGAGCCATCTTATGGGTTTCTTCCCTTTTTTTGACAACCGATCCTGTATTGTTGTAGGCATCCGTAAGCTCCGTAGCCAGTGATTCGGCCATAGAAGTTCCTTTGCGTGACGATGCAGCATTAACTACCCAACGAAAGGCTAAACTTTGTTGGCGCTCAAATGGAACTTCGATAGGTACTTGATAGGTTGCACCTCCAACACGACGGCTTTTGACCTCAATTTTAGGCCTGATATTTTCAAGTGCTCCTAATACGAGTTCAACGGGGTTACCCTTACCAAGTTTCTCAGCCATACGTTCGATTGCACCGTAAACGATTCTTTGGGCAACAGACTTCTTACCATTGAACATGACCGAATTAATAAGTGAACCGATAAGTGGACTACCGTGTAAAGGATCCGGAAGAATGGGTCGTTTGGTTGCCTGTCTCCTACGTGACATAACGATCAGCTTTTAGGTTTTTTAACCCCATACTTGGAGCGACTTCGTCTCCTTTTTTCGACACCTTGGCAGTCAAGTGTACCCCTTACAATGTGGTAGCGAACTCCATTCAAGTCTTTCACACGACCACCCCTAAGTAATACGATGCTATGTTCTTGCAAATTATGGCCTTCATCTGGTATATAGGCTATAACTTCATGGCCAGTTGTAAGTCTTACCTTCGCAACTTTACGGATTGCTGAATTTGGCTTTTTAGGAGTCCGCGTGGTTACTTGCACGCAGACACCTCTGCGAAATGGGCAGGCTTTAAGAGCGGGCGACTTGGTTTTGGTTTTTTGCAAGCGCCTGCCTTTGCGAACTAACTGATTTATAGTGGGCATGGAGTAGAAAATTTAGATAAAGCGATGATTTGTAACATAATCTTATAATATCTCAAGAATATTTTTTTTATAAACTTACTGAGATGCAGCACTTTCTACGGGGTTTGTTCCTAATGTGTCGATTTTCAATCTTCTCCACTTGGGTAATCCAGTACCCGCAGGAATCAAATGTCCCATAATCACATTCTCTTTAAAACCCTTAAGTTCATCAACCTTACCAAGCGTAGCTGCATTAGTAAGAACACGAGTTGTTTCTTGAAAAGAAGCAGCCGAAATAAAACTGTCGGTTTCTAGCGAAGCTTTCGTGATTCCTAAAAGAATAGGCTCTCCTTCTGCAGGTTTTCCTCCTTTTTCAGAAATTTCTTCATTTGCATCCATAAATGCAAAACGATCCACTTGGTCTCCCCAGAAAAAGTCCGCATCACCAGTATCCGTGATTCTTATCTTAAATAGCATCCTTGAAATAATCACTTCCAAGTGCTTATCGTTAATAGTTACTCCTTGCAGGCGATAAACCTTTTGAATCTCCTCTATCAAATACTCCTGTACTGCTGACGGCCCTAAAATTTCAAGGATTTCATGAGGATCTTTAGCACCCTCTGTTATAAGTTGTCCCTTCTGAGCGAAGTCTCCAGGTTGAACTAAAACATGCTTCCCATGGGGAATTAAATGCTCTTCTACTTGACCTGATTCTTCGTTCGTTACTAAAAGACGTTTTTTAGACCTTAAAGTTCCGGCTTCCGAAACGATCCCATCAATTTTAGCCATCTGTCCAACATTGCCTTCCTTTGGTCTACGGGCCTCAAAAAGTTCTGCTACGCGAGGTAATCCTCCAGTGATGTCCTGAGTTTTAGATGCTTGACGCGGGGTTTTTGCGATGATGGAACCAGCGTCGATTTTCGTACCCTCGTCAACCGCAACTTGTGCACCAGTCGGTACGGAGTAAGTAGCCAGAGGATTGCCGGATGTATCCCTAACAATAATCTGAGGATTTAAATCTTCCTTATGTTCAATAACAACCATCGATCTTCCACCAGTTGCATCTCTATCCACTTTTGTAGTCACGCCTGGCAACATATCTTCAAAAGATATAACTCCCTTCTTTTCAGATAGGATCGGAATATTATACGGATCCCATTGAGCAAGAAGTGCCTCTTCTTCAACTTCATCTCCATCCTTAAAGTGAAGAAGTGCTCCGGCTGGGATGGGATAATCGTCGATTATTCGCTCATCTTGGTCAAGAACCTGAATCGAACCAGTTTTGTTCAAAGTAACCTGTTGTTCGTTCGCAAGCGTAACCAGTCGGAGTCCTTTAAAGCTGAGCTTGCCTCGTTTACGAACATTAATCACAGGATCTTCACGACCTGCGCTTGCGATTCCTCCAATATGGAAGGTTCGCATTGTCAACTGAGTACCAGGTTCTCCAATTGACTGGGCGGCTATAATCCCAACAGAAGACCCTTCTTTAACCAAACTGTTTGTGGATGGATCAATACCATATTCGAAGGCAGTAAGCCCGTTTTTAATCCGACTTGATAGGGGAGACATTACTCTGATTCGAGTAATTCCCAAAGCATCCAATTCTATTGCGATTTCCTCCGTGATTAAAGAACCTCCTGCAATCACTATTTCAGTGGGGTTCGAAGGATCAAAAATATCTTCGGATGCATAGCGTCCAATAATTCTATCCCGAAGCGGTACAACTTCGTTGTCACCCTCCATGATAGCCTTCTTAACCACACCATCTCTCCGGCCATCGTCTTCGCAGGTAATGATACAGTCCATTGCGACATCACACAGTTTTCGAGTAAGATAGCCTGCATCAGCAGTCTTGAGTGCGGTGTCTGCAAGCCCTTTACGAGCACCGTGAGTAGACATGAAGTATTCCAGTACAGACAATCCTTCACGAAATGAAGCCAAAATCGGTTGCTCAATAATCTCCCCCGATGGCTTAGCCATAAGTCCTCGCATTCCACAAAGCTGTCTAACTTGCTGTCGATTTCCGCGAGCTCCTGAGTCCATCATCAGATAAACTGGATTAATTGTATCTTTACCGAGATTATCTTTTAAGCAATTGAATACTTCTTTAGCAATATCATCCGTTGCTGTTGTCCAAACATCAATTATTTTATTATGTCTTTCTCCCCGCGTAATTATACCTTTACGAAACTGATCTTCAATTTTATCAATTTCCTTTCGTGCGACCTCAATCCTTTTTTGCTTCTCTGGAGGTATGATCATATCGAAAATACCAATAGAAATGCCCGCCTTCGTTGCCATATCAAAGCCCATTTCCTTTAAGCGGTCTAAAGATTCAATGGTTTCTGACTTTCCGAGAAGTCTGAATGTTTCAAGAATCAAGTTTCCAAGGTCACCCTTGAGAGCTGGTGCATTGAAAAAGCCAAGTTCTGGTGGCCAGATCGTATTAAAAAGAACGCGGCCCACCGTGGTACGAATCAATGACTTTTTTGCCAGACCAAATTGGGTATCCTTTCCTTTGTCTGGATTTGCAAGATCAATCCAATCGTGTAGTTTCAGAACTCCTTCTTGCATTGCACTGAGTGCTTCTTCCAGAGATGCTATCAGAGGAAGTCTTTTATTCTCTTTAGGAATTTCTCCTTGCGGATCCATCGTTAAGAAGTAAGAGCCAAGCACAATATCTTGAGATGGTGTAAGAATCGGCTTACCGCTTGAGGGAGAAAAGATGTTGTGGGTTGCCATCATTAACAATTTTGCTTCCATGATCGCTTCTACTGAAAGCGGCACATGAACTGCCATTTGGTCCCCATCAAAATCAGCATTATATGGGGTACAGACAAGCGGGTGTACCCGGATAGCATTTCCTTCTATCAATACGGGTTCAAAGGCTTGAATAGAAAGACGGTGAAGGGTAGGTGCCCTATTTAAGAGTACAGGATGTCCTTTGGTAACTTCTTCCAATATGTCCCAAACTTCGGGAGAGCGGCTTTCGATCATTTTGCGGGCACCTCGAACCGTGTGAACAAAACCTAACTCTTTTAGTCTTCTAATAATGAATGGCTCAAATAAAATGAGTGCCATTTTTTTGGGAAGACCACATTGATGCAGTTTAAGTTCTGGACCGATGACAATCACAGAACGACCAGAATAGTCGACCCTTTTCCCTAATAAATTTTGGCGAAAGCGACCTTGCTTACCCTTAAGCATATCACTGAGGGACTTCAGTGCACGATTCCCGGAACCTGTGATTGCCCTACCATGTCTCCCGTTATCAAAGAGAGCATCTACCGCTTCTTGAAGCATTCGCTTTTCGTTGTGAATAATTACATCCGGGGTTTTAAGCTGCAGTAGGTTTTTTAACCGATTATTTCGATTGATTACCCTTCGATAAAGATCATTTAAATCACTAGTGGCAAAACGTCCTCCTTCCAGCGGGACAAGAGGGCGAAGGTCGGGTGGGATGACTGGAATGGAATCTAAAATCATCCATTCCGGAGAAGCTCCAGATTTGATAAATCCTTGGGTTACTTTGAGCCGACTAGCTAATTTTTTCTTAATTTGCTTAGACTTAGTCTCATGCATTTGTTCGTACAAATCTTCAAGTTCATCTTCGAGTTCAATTCGACCTAAAACATCACGAACTGCTTCAGCCCCCATTTTTGCCTCAAATTCGTCTCCAAATTCGTCTTGAGCTTCCCTATATTCCTTATCGGAAAGTAATTGTTTTTCTTCGAGCGGGGTATTACCTGGATCAGTTACCATATATTGCTCATAATACAGAACTCGTTCTAAACTTTTTGCGGTCATATTTAAAAGCAGTCCTAACCGTGAAGGCATACTTTTAAGAAACCAAATATGAGATACTGGAACTGCAAGTTCGATATGCCCCATACGATCTCTACGAACTCGCGAAACTGTGACTTCTACTCCACAACGATCACAAACCACTCCCTTATACTTGATACGTTTGTATTTCCCGCATGCACATTCATAATCGCGCACCGGTCCAAATATCTTCTGGCAAAACAACCCCCCAGGCTCAGGTTTAAAAGTACGATAATTTATGGTCTCTGGATTTTTTACTTCTCCTTTTGACCAAGATCGAATGACATCTGGCGACGCCACGGTTATGGATACCCGATCCATAGGTCCAACTTCTACACCTAACGCTTCGCTTACTGCTTCAATACTCATCTATAATTCCTTATTTGGTTTTTTAAATTTTAGAAATGTGTTTGTGATTAGAGTGCATCTTCTCCCCTGACCCTAATATCAAGGCAGAGGCTTTGCATTTCTTTCATCAAAACATTAAAAGACTGAGGCGTTCCTGCCTGAAGAGAATTATCTCCTTTGACTAGAGATTCATAAATCTTAGTCCTGCCAGCTACGTCGTCAGACTTGACTGTAAGAATTTCCTGCAAGGTGTAAGCAGCTCCGTACGCTTCAAGAGCCCATACCTCCATTTCTCCAAACCTCTGTCCTCCATATTGAGCTTTTCCGCCCAACGGTTGTTGGGTAATCAAACTGTAAGGTCCAACAGCACGGGCATGAATTTTACTAGAAACCAAATGGTTCAACTTGAGCATGTACATGTAGCCCACAACAATCTTTTGGTAAAAAGCCTCACCAGTACAACCATCATAAAGGACTGTTTTTCCAGTATCCGGAAGCTCTGCTTCTTTGAGATATTCCTGAATTCGGGACTCTGGAATTCCGTCAAATATCGGAGTGGCAACCTTTAATCCTAGCTTATTACAAGCCCAACCTAAATGAGTTTCAAGAACCTGCCCAACATTCATCCGACTTGGAACTCCAAGAGGATTAAGACAGATTTGAATTGGGGTTCCATCTGGAAGAAAAGGCATATCTTCTTCGGCAACAATTTTGGCAACCACTCCTTTATTTCCATGTCTACCTGCCATTTTGTCTCCGACTCGCATCTTTTGCTTCTTTGCAACAAATACCCTTACATTTTTGATTGCACCCTGATCGATGGGATCTCCCTGTTCGATGGCCTCAATCTTTCGATTGCAGTCATCTTCCAGATCAGAAAATTTTGATTCGTAGCTCTCTATTATTTCGAAAACTTTAATACGCACCGGGGATGGCGGAATCTCGATGAATCGATGTACAGATGCCAATCTTCGGAGGAGAGTCTTGGTAATTTTTCTGTTAGATGGAATGATGATGTCACCAGTTTCTGAATTTGTAACATTAAGAGGGATCTTTTCCCCAAGAAGAATGTTGGATAGAGATTCTGTAAGTTGCGCTCTAAGGTCTTCGGTTTGAGTTCGAAAATCTTCCTTAATTTGCTTCATTTGTCTCCGGAAATCAGAGGGGGAAAGTTTTTCTCTTTCCGCATCTGTTCTGCTAGAAATCTTAATATCCATGACAATACCTTGGGTACCTGAAGGAACTTTAAGAGAGCTATCTTTTACATCCGCGGCTTTCTCTCCAAATATAGCCCGCAGAAGTTTTTCTTCTGGAGCTAAGTCTGTCTCACTTTTAGGTGTAATTTTCCCCACAAGGATATCACTAGGTTTAACTTCCGCACCAATCCTTACTACACCAAGATGGTCTAAATTCCTAAGAGCTTCTTCCCCTGCGTTGGGAATGTCCCGGGTTATTTCTTCTGGACCTAATTTTGTATCTCGTGCAGTAACTTCGAATTCTTCAATATGAATGGAAGTATAAATATCATCTTTTACGATTTTTTCTGAGATCAAAATAGCATCCTCAAAATTATAACCTTTCCAAGGCATGAAAGCTACGAGGATATTACGCCCAATCGCCAATTCTCCTTGATCCGTACAGGCTCCATCAGCAATTGCTTGCCCAACCTTAACCTTGTCTCCTTTTCTGACAATGGGCTTCTGATTAAAGCAAGTGCCCGCATTGGAACGAAGGAATTTCCGCAACTCATAGCAATAAATCCCTTTTTTATGATCACTCCTTGGTTCTTTATAAAACCTTGGCGGTAGCGTTCCATCATCCGAAACGACAATTCTCTTACCATCTGCAAGGGCGACAATTCCTTCTGATTCCGAAACACTCACAGTTTTCGAATCCTCTGCTACCTTCTTTTCAATTCCAGTTCCAACAAGTGGAGATTCAGACTGAAGGAGGGGAACGGCTTGCCTTTGCATGTTCGCTCCCATGAGTGCCCGATTGGCGTCATCATGTTCGATAAAAGGGATGAGTCCTGCGGCAACTGAAACCACCTGCTTAGGAGAAACATCCATGTAATCAACATCTACTGGATCATATTCACCCACTTGGTCTCGGTACCGACAGGTAACCCGACCTGTGAGTTTGCTATTCGATTTTTCAATTTCAGTATTTGCTTGGGCAATACGAAATCTTTCTTCTTCAAACGCATTTAAGTATTTAACATTCTTAGGATTTTTATCAACAACCCCTTTTCTTACCGGGTGATAGGGAGATTGTAGAAATCCAAATTCGTCAATTTTAGCATAAGTAGAGAGGGTATTGATCAATCCAATATTCGGCCCTTCTGGTGTCTCAATCGGACAAATTCGTCCATAGTGAGTTGGATGAACATCTCTAACCTCGAAGCCAGCTCTCTCCCGATTAAGACCTCCGGGTCCTAACGCGGAAAGGCGACGCTTGTGAGTCATTTCTGCAAGGGGATTAATTTGGTCTTTAAATTGACTGAGCTGACTCCTTGCAAAAAAGTCACGAACTACTGTTGTTAATGCTTTAGGATTAATGAGTTTGCCAGGCGTCAAAGACTCTACGCCTTGATCGTAAAGAGTCATACGTTCGCGGACAACTCTTTCCGTTCTCGCCAAACCACTCCTACAAACATTTGCCAAAAGTTCTCCAACCGTACGAACCCTTCGGTTCCCAAGGTGATCGATATCGTCTATTCCCATATCGAATATCGACCCAGCGTCTTGTTTTGCCTTTTCTTCGTTACTTTTTCCTCTTTTTAAATCCGTAAGCTTGCGGGTTGCTGCAACCAAATCCTCAACCGTTGTTACCCGAACATCAAGCGGAGTTTCTTGGCCTAACTTTAGATTAAGCATATGACGACCCACTTTTGCTAAATCATATCTCTTGGGATCCAGAAAAAGGCGTTTGATCAAAGCCTCAGCATTTGCTTTTTCAGGCGGTTCTCCCGGCCTAAGTTTCTTATAAATTTCCTTGAGTGCTTCTTCCTTATTTTTGGTGGTGTCTTTTTTAAGACAACGAATAATTGCACCATCGTCAACGGAGGTATCTATCGCTCGTAAGCTTGATTCTCCTGCTTTCTGGAATGCTCTTAAGTATGTCTTAGTCAATGGTTCGAAAGCTTTAGCAAGAACCTGACCTTTGGTTCGATCGAACATGGGTTCAACCAGAACAAAATTTGAAACATTATCCTTTTTGAGAAGATCTTCGATAGAAAGATTCTCGATATCATAAAACAATTCTATAATTTTCTGATCGGAGTCTTTATCTTTTTCAGGCTCCCCATCAAGCAATGCCCTAAGAAAAGTTGTGATCAAAAACTTGCGACGCCTTCTACGACGGTCCAGATAAACATACAACAAATCATGTTGATCGAATTGAGCTTCGATCCAAGTCCCGCGATCCGGTATTATTCGAAACCCATAAAGTGTTTTTCCACTAGTGTGGACAGACTCTTCAAAACTTACGCCAGGTGATCGGTGTAGTTGGCTTACTACCACTCTTTCGGCTCCGTTGATAATAAATGAACCTCTTTCAGTAACAATGGGTAACTCACCCATGAAAATTTCTTCTTCACTGTAGAAGGGCTTACTTTGTCCCTCTAGTTCCAACTTGAGTCGTAATTTGACCTGCAAGGGTGCGGCATAGGTACAGTTTTGGTCAATGCAATCCATTTCGGACAGTTTGGATTCACCCATCGAATAGCTCACATATTCCAAGCGCGACTTCTCATCATAACTAATGATCGGAAAAACTTCTTTGAATACAGCTTCCAATCCTCCCTGCTTTCTGTGACTGGAGGGTACATCCCTTTGAAGAAATTCGTGGAAGGAATCAACCTGATTTTGAATCAAATTGGGCGGGTCGATAACTTCTTGTAGTTTTCCGAAGTTTAGTCTCTGTGTGGAATCCATAACGATCGTGCGGGTTGGAAATAAAAAAATGGAAAAAGCCGCAGGTTGCATGCAACCGTACGGCTTAAAAAAGAATTACAAATTGAAAAAGGCGGGCATTACTTGATTTCTGCTTTAGCACCAGATGCTTCAAGCTTTTTAAGTATTTCTTCTGCTTCGTCTTTTGACACAGCTTCTTTAATTGGTTTAGGAGCACTTTCTACGAGTTCTTTCGCTTCCTTTAGACCTAATCCAGTGATTGCTCTAACTTCTTTAATAACAGCAATTTTGTTGCCGCCAAATTCACTTAGAACTACATCGAACTCTGTCTTTTCTTCTCCTCCGGATTCGCCGCCATCTGCTCCTCCTGCCGGTGCTGCCACTGCAGCCGCTGCCGGAGCTGCAGCACTGACGCCCCATTTTTCTTCGAGATCTTTCACAAGATCTGCGATCTCTAATACTGATTGGCCGCTAAGCCAATCAACTACTTGGTCTTTTGTTATTTCTGACATTTTATTGTATTACCTCCTTGCCTGAATATGATTAGTACCTATTGGGTGTTTAAGGGTTTTACCCCTAATTTCTTCTAGGTTGGTGGTTATTATTTTGGGTTAAACGGACAAGTCCGAAATTGAAAATTAATTTTTATCTGCTTTCGCTTTTAAAACGGTAACAAAACCTCTTGCGGGGGCAGACATGACGCTTAGTAACTGAGAAGCAGAAGTATTAAGGAGTGAAAGGAAATGAGCACGAAGGCTTTCAAGGCCGGGCAACTTAGCAAGCTGTTTAACTTCAGCAGCTGTCAAAACTCGATCCCCTAAAGCACCTGCCTTAACCGATACTTTATCCGATTTTTTAAAATATTCGCCAAGTACTTTTGCCACACTCGATGCATCTTCTCCCCCAAAAACAATCGCAGTATGACCCGTAAGGTACTCTTCGAAAGCATCCATTTCCTTCTCTTTTGTTGCAAGCCTCAGAGAAGAGTTTTTAACAACATGAAACTCTGCACCTCTCTCAGACAGAAGCTGTCTTAATTCAGTAGTTTCCTCTGCGTCAATGCCTTTGTAATCGGTTAGAAAAAAGAAGTCAGAGCGATTAAGGTATTCGCTGGCTTCTTGTACTAGGAATTTTTTTTCTGGTCTCATAAACAAATTATTGTGCAGGCGTGAATGCAATTCTTACGCTTGGGGACATGGTACTGCTAACATGCATCGATTTAATGAATTTACCTTTAAATCCATTGGGGCGTGAAGAAGAAATTGCTTCAATTGCAGTTTCTGCATTCTCTTGAAGTTGTTCTGGAGAAAAAGAACGTTTACCGATTACCACAGCGATTGCTCCTGTTTTGTCCATTTTAAATTCAACTCTACCTGCTTTTACCTCTTCGATGCCACTTTTTATATCATCAGTTACCGTTCCCGCTTTAGGCGTTGGCATTAAACCTCTTGGTCCAAGTACACGAGCGATTGATCTAACAGACTTCATTGCAGATGTTGTGGAAAGCGCTACATCAAAGTCCATCCAACCATCTTTCACTTTGGAAATTAAGTCTTCCAAACCTGCGTAGTCAGCTCCAAACTCTTTAGCTTCTTCTGCATTTTCTGTAAAAACAAGCACTTTGGTTTCTTTGCCACTCCCGTGAGGCAAATTAACCACGCCACGGACAGTTTGTGCACTTTGTTTGGGGTCAACACCTAAGGACATTGAAATCTCAACAGTTTCGTCAAATTTTACTTTCTCAAAAGTAGATAATTTTTCTATTGCATGAGGTAAATCAACCTCGGCCAGATCATCTTTAAATGAATTTTTATATCTTTTACTTCTAGCGATCATAATGTTAAAGACAACTCTAGTTTTTTACCTCTATTCCCATACTTCTTGCAGTACCTTCAATAATCCGGCATGCAGAGTCGGCATCGGTGGAATTTAAATCGTTTTGTTTTGTTTTTACAATTTCAAGAACTTGGTCGCGAGTAACCGTTCCAACTTTATCACGGTTGGGAACTCCAGAACCTTTAGCAAGACCCGCCGCTTTTTTTAGTAATACAGCTGCAGGAGGGGATTTTAGAATAAAGCTAAACGAACGATCCGCATAAACGGTGATAACCACAGGAAGAATCAGCCCAGATTGATCTTTTGTCTTGGCATTGAATTCTTTACAGAAACCCATGATGTTAACACCTTGCGCTCCAAGTGCAGGGCCTACTGGAGGAGCAGGATTCGCTGCACCGGCAGGTAATTGAAGTTTGATTTGTCCGACTGCTTTTTTTGCCATTTTTTTTCCTGTTTATTCCTCTTCTGCTTTTTCTACTTGCCAGAATTCTAGCTCGACTGGAGTAAATCTACCAAAGATAGAGACTGAAACTTTTAGAGTACCTTTTTCGGCATCTATTTCTTCTATTTCACCGGTTAGGTTTAAGAAGGGACCATCTAATATTTTAACCACTTCTCCTACCACAAACTTGACTTTGGGCACTTCCTTTCCAACTGCTTCATCCACCTGTCTCAATATCCTACCGATTTCGTCTTCCGCCAAAGGAGTGGGGTTTTCTTTTCCAATAAAGTTGATCACCCCATCAGTTTCCTTAATTTTATACCAGGGACCTTTTTTAAGATTTCCATTTTCGTCAAAAAGATTCATCTCGACAAAAACATACCCTGGGTAAAACTTACGATCTCGTTGCTTTTTTTTACCATTCTTGACCTCTGAAACGGTTTCTATCGGTACAAGAATTTCTTTAAGGCTACTGCAAAACTCTTCATCATCCTCTTTATATTTAACAAGATAACGCTTAACTTTGTCTTCGTGATTGGACAGACACTGTAAAGCATACCATTTCATATCTAAACTCATAGGGTAAGGTGCTTCTACATTAAAACTAAGTGCTCTTTACGAGATTCGTAAACAACTCAACCCAATTGGATAGAGAAAAATCAGAAACTGAAATAAAGAAACCAAGGATAATGACTCCAATCACAACCACCACTGTGGACTCACGAAGTTCCCCAACCGAAGGCCAACTAGCCTTACTTAGTTCAGCTAAAGTTTCCTTGTAAAAGGTCCGAATTTTTGCAAATGGATTCAAATTTTGAAAGATCGATGGCGGGAGAAGAGGGACTCGAACCCCCAGCCTACGGTTTTGGAGACCGTTGCTCTACCAGTTGAGCTATTCTCCCAGCACTTTATAAATAATCAAAGATAGTAGTGCTTAGAGAATCTCAGAAATATTTCCGGCACCGATCGTTTTGCCTCCTTCTCGGATCGCAAATCTTTGACCAGATTCCATGGCAATGGATTTCTGAAGATCAATTTCAACAGCAAGGTTGTCGCCAGGCATGACCATTTCAACTCCATCTGGAAGTTCGACATTACCAGTGACATCGGCAGTTCCGAAAAAGAATTGTGGGCGATATCCCTTAAAGAATGGGGTATGCCTACCTCCTTCTTCTTTATTAAGAACATAAATTTGTGCTTTAGCTTTAGTGTGAGGCTTGATGCTTCCAGGTGCCGCAATGACATGTCCTCGTTGTATGTCTGCTTTTTCAACACCGCGAAGGAGAATACCCACATTATCACCAGCCTGGCCTTCACCAAGTTCCTTTCGAAACATTTCAACACCTGTACAAGTTGTGGTGCGAGATTCTCCAAGACCGACAATTTCAATCTCATCGCCTACCTTGACAATCCCTCTTTCAATACGCCCTGTTGCAACTGTTCCTCTACCGGTGATGGTAAAGACATCTTCCACAGACATCAAAAGAGGTTTGTCAACATCTCTTACAGGCTCAGCAATTTCTGCATCAATTGCGTCCATAAGTTTTTGAATGGCACTAAGGCCAAGTTCGCCATCATCGTCCTCAAGAGCTTTTGTTGCGGAACCACGAATGATTTGAGCATTGTCACCATCAAATTCATATTTGCTGAGCAAATCCCTGATCTCCATGTCGACGAGTTCTAGCAATTCTTCATCATCCCCAGACATTAAGTCACATTTATTCAGAAAAACAACGAGATTAGGAACATCTACTTGACGAGCAAGCAAGATATGCTCTCTTGTTTGAGGCATAGGTCCCGTTGTGGCGTCTACCACTAAAATAGCTCCGTCCATTTGGGCTGCACCTGTAATCATATTCTTTACAAAGTCAGCGTGTCCAGGGCAGTCAACATGAGCGTAATGCCTATTTGCAGACTCATACTCGACATGCGATACAGCAATCGTAACTATTTTTGAAGCATCACGAACGGTGCCTCCCTTTGCGATATCAGCGTATGTCTTTACTTCAGCAAAGCCTTGCTTCGCTTGGGCATGTAGAATTGCCGTCGTTAAAGTAGTCTTTCCATGGTCCACGTGACCGATGGTGCCTACATTTACATGTGGTTTTGTGCGTTGGAACTGTTCTTTGGCCATTGATTTGACTTGTTTATGTTGTAGGTGGAGCCCACGAGCGGATTTGAACCGCCGACCTCGTCCTTACCAAG
>CESN01028001.1_pt1 | contig 18332 bp, 15 predicted proteins | sample 531181 | NCBI WGS metagenome assembly CESN01 (sample SAMEA2621990, study PRJEB7988) | marine metagenome | isolation source: saline water (ENVO:00002010), including
TACTTCGCTTGGGTAATGGAATCGCCGCCATCGCCGAAGGGCAAATTATTACGGTTGAAGAGCTACGCCGCGAACTTGAACCAATCATCCCTCGTCTCCGTGTGGAAGCGCGCAACGCTCAAGAGTTCTCCAAGCGCATCAACGAGTTGAGCAAAGAGGTGCTTCAAAACATGATTGACCGCATCATCATTGTCAAAGCAGCCGAAGAAGAGGGTCTACTTTTGCCGGAGTCCTATATTGATCAAGAGTATGACGAGGTCATTGACCGCGACTTTGGTGGCGATCGTGGCCGCTTTCTCCAATACCTACGTGCCCGTGGCGAGACTGCCCGCGACTTCCGCCGAAACATCTATAAGCGAGTCGTAGTAAATGCGATGCGAGCGGAGACGCGTCGGTCACAGTCTGAGATCAGCCCCGAACAGATCGAAGAATTTTACGTCAAAAACAAGCTACGCTTTTACCAAGAAGAGGCACTCCACTTACGCCAAGTCATCCTCACGCCGATGGCTAACGAAGGGCTTGTTCCACTACGCCAAACAGCCAAGAAGGTGATCAACGAACTCGACAGCGGTGCTAACTTCGGAGACATCGCACGTAAATACAGCCAAGACGATATGAGCCGCAACGGCGGCGATTGGGGTTGGATCGAGCGTAAGGATATCCGCAAGGAACTCAGTGACATCGCCTTCAGTCTAGAGACAAGCCAATATAGCCAACCGATCGAAATCAGCGGCACAATTTTCATCCTCTACGCAGAAGATAAACGTGAAGAAATGATCCAACCAGTGGCCCAAGTACGCGACATTATCGAAAATGTTCTCGTCGGAGAAATCGCCCGAGAGACTCAAGAAAAGTGGCTTAACGAACTGCGTAATGATGCTTACGTGCGCTACTTTTTGTAGGATTTAATTGTAGCATACAAATTGGTTCGCGCCAGAGTTTCGGATTCACTAGCAGGGGCGAGAGTCTGCTCGCATCAAGGGGTAAAAAGTATTATACATCTGCCAATTCCTTTTCCGTCTTGAGCCTAAGTTGACCGCAAGCAGCATTAATATCGTGACCTTTTTCACGGCGGATAGTAGCAGAGACTCTGGCCTTGCGGAGTACCTCAATGAATGCGTCTTGTCGGCGCAAACTGGGGCGTCTCCATTGGAGACCTTTCACTGTATTATATGGGATGCAATTAACGTGGGCGTGGAGATCGTGCGCGATTTTAGCCAACTCGCGCGCTTGATCGAGACTGTCGTTGACATCTTCAATCAAAATAAACTCCAGTGTTAGCATACGACCGTGTCTTTGCTGGAAGGCTCGCGCGGCAGGAATTAACACTTCAAGCGGGTATTTTTTATTGATCGGCATGATCTGCTGGCGGACTTCGTTTGTGGCTCCGTGCAGTGAAATCGCTAGGCGCACTGCAATCCCTTCCTCGGCCAGCTTAAGAATCTGCGGCGCAAGGCCGGAAGTAGATACCGTGATGCGGCGAGCACCGAAGTTGAGTCCCCATTTGGCATTAAGAATACGAATGGTGCGAAGCAGAGTGTCGTAATTCGAGAGTGGCTCACCCATGCCCATGAAGACGATGTTATCAAAAGAGGCAATCTCCTCTCGGGCGCGATCGGTGTGAGCATCTTCGCGGCGGCAGATATGCATGAGTTGAGAGACGACTTCTGCCGCCATCAGATTACGCCGAAAGCCAGCCAATCCAGAGGCGCAAAACTTACAGCCAAAAGCGCAACCTACTTGAATAGACACGCAGACGGTCTTACGTGAGTCCTCCTGTCCGACGCCTTTTTGTGGTGCACGGATCAGAACGGTCTCGATCAGTGATTTGTCTTCGAGCTCAAGGAGCAGCTTTTGGGTGACATCGTCAGAGCGCTTATCTATGACAGGCGCAGTAGGATAGAGGATGAAATTTTCTTCGAGCCAGGCCCGGAAATCCCTCGGCAGATTTGTCATAACATCCCACGAATCTACGCGCTTTTTGTAAAGCCACTCCATGACTTGATTGGCGCGGAAGCCCTTGTGCCCTGCCGCTACGATTTGGCCTTTCAAGCTTTCTAAAGTTTCGCCGAAGAGGCTTGGTTTCTGAGGTGTGAATCGCACGAAGTTGAAACTGCACGCTTTGCACAGGAATGGAAGTTAGAAGTATGAATCTAAAAGCTGACTAAAATTTTAGCTCCTAGCTGAAACCTCTGGCTTTTTTACTATCCAAAAACGGCAGTCATCAGAAAAGGCTTCTACCTCGGCGGACTCTTTACACAGTTCGCTGCGCATGACGGATACTTCGGTATGAAAACCTACTTTATTTAGAAGCAACTGCATCTCTGATACTGTGGGGACATGCATAAAGTGCATACCGTGATCAGTCGGCTCAGTGCGATCGCCGAAGTCTTCTAGCTCGGGCTTCTCTGTGCCATATTCCCAACGAAGAGTTTCAGCCTTCCAAAAATCTTGGTTGGTAGAGCAATCTCGATCATGCGTGGTAAAGACAAACCAAGCACCCGAGCGAAGCACCCGAAAGACCTCGCTCAGCGCGCGCTCACGCTGAGCTGACTTTGGAATTTGCATCAGACCGTTGAATCCGAAAATCGCTCCATCGAAAATCTCATCTTCAAACTCCAAGCAGGTCGCATCAGCCACTCGGCTATGAATCGCATAATCCAATCGCTTAGTCAGATATCGGGTCTTGCCTACCATGTTTCGCGCGTAGTCGGTGGCCAGAAGATTGTGGAAACCCAGCTCATAAAGCCCGATCGCAATACGCCCCGCTCCACAACCTAACTCCAGCAGAGAATCCTCTGGCGAGAATAAGCGAGTTAAGATCTTTTCCTCTGACGCCCACAGCCCCAGCTCCACAGCAGCTTTAGCGTAGTCATCCACCACTTCATCGGAGTCGAAATAAGCCTGCACATTTTTTACGTCCATTTACTTAACTTAATGTGACTCTAACGATCTGGCAAATCGAAACAAGAGCATGCAAATTGAGGAAGACCAGTTTCTTTTCTAAAGAATGCGAGAAATGCTACCCTACCTGCGCATCTAGTGCATCGACTGACAGGCAAATTGAACCATTCTTAGGCTCGATGGTCAAATCGGCTTAGCCAACCCGTAGAAACTTAGTATTCACTCATTAAAAAAGTAATTGAATGCAGAAATATTTTGTATGTTGCTAATAGAATGTTAGTTTCCATTTTTTAAACTAATTCTATAAATGCTGGGCATATTAAAAACAATAGCTATCTTAACATCTGGCTTACTACTAGCCGTGTCGGCCTTACTGATTCCGGCACACTTGCGCTCGATAGACCTAGCAGTCATTGAATTGTGCCATGAAGAGGGCCCAACAGTCGACGGCATTCTAACCGAATCAATCCGCTCCTCTCACATCGGCTCCGCTCTGCGCGTCCTCGAAGCAGTCGATCTCGACCCAGCTAAAGCTCAAGCCTATAAAGCACAGATTCAAACCTTAATCGCTCAACGCCCCAGCCTTTTAGCTAGCGGCGGTTCTGATCCTATTCTAGAGGACTTTTTAAAGCTCGTCCAATTCACGCCGAACGAAGACATCGAGACTCTGCCAATTCTCCCTCAACTACTCCCACGCAGTGAGCGAGCATCGCTCAGCGGTATGCTCTCCGACTCGAGTAACGCCAACGTCGCAGCCCTGCTCGGTGCGCGTAATCTACCTGGTCTCACACGCTTGCACCCCGCCAGTCACGCTGCGGGAGCGCCTTACGATGCAGGTCTCCTTACTTTAGCCCTATTGATTGAAGGCGGTCACTTCAGCCCCAGCTTGGCTCAGCAGATCGGGGAAAGAGCCACTCAAGCCAGCCAAGGCACCCCTGCCGCTGTTCTTGCGCTGGAGGACTTTGCCATCGCTACGCTCTCCCTCGGAAGGCAGCTCGACCACCGCTCGCTAGCCGATCTCGCCTCCATCGCTGGGAGCTTAACAGACTGGGGGCAAATGGCCGCGCTCTTTCGCGCGCAGCCAGACCGCAATGACAGCCTCTACACTGCGCTGCGTTTCGAAGGAGCTCCTGCACCCGTCTTCGACTACCTTGCCAGATATTCTGAAACTGGGAACAATGATCTCGATACTGCCTTGAAAAATGGCGCAGGCGCCACTCAAGAATTACTCGAAAAAGCCCTCCCTATTTACCGCCCAAACGGACTCGCCCAAGCATTAGCTACCACCTTTGAAACCTACCGCCCTAAAAGTCTTGTAGGACTCAGTCTTAGTAATCGCGACGGCGCACTTGCGCTAAAGGCCCTACTTTTCGTCTTATCGGGCTTAGCGTTTGCTCTCGCCATGGCAGAGGCGTGGCGTGCTAAACTAGCCGAAGTCAAGGCGGTAGAACGAAGCACGCCCTCCGTTATAGCACGTAATTTCTTTGTCAGTCTCGTCGTTGCACTCACCCTTTGGGCGCTCTTCGAGCCTGAAATTCTGAAAACACAAATTACTGAATCCAACAGTGACTCGACGCCACGCATCAAATTTATGGTCGCTGATACATTACAATCTCTCAAAGAACCCATCAAAGCCATGCAAGAAATCAATCAAGTCACTCTACTCGTGCTCGCGCTCTTCTTCATTGTGCAGCTAGTTATCTACAGCTTCTGCCTGATCAAGCTCAAAGAGATTACTGAGCAAAACTTAAGCGCCGAGCTAAAACTCAAACTGCTGGAGAATGAGGAAAACCTTTTCGACTTCGGACTCTACGTCGGCCTTGGCGGGACAGTGCTTTCGCTCATTCTTGTCGCCGTCGGTATTGTCGAAGCCAGCCTTATGGCAGCCTACGCCTCCACCCTCTTCGGAATCCTCTTCGTTGCTGTCCTCAAAGTGCTTAACCTACGTCCCTACCGCCGACACCTTATCATCGAAGCCAACTCTAGCAAAATAGGCAACGATTCCAACATCGCCCTATAAAACACATCGAACTCTAGTTTCACGATTGAGAGGTTAGCTGAGCGCTACTGACTACTAACTACTTTCAGCTATGAACAAAACACTCATGCTCGTCATCTGCGACTTTCTGCTCTTGAGCATGCTCGCATTGGCACGTTTCGATCCACCCGAAGAATCACCCACTGCCACCCTCGACGCCACCGCGTCTTCCGAGACAGCAGAGGCCGAGCTGATTTCTTTGCTCGAAGAGTCGCTCAAATCCGAACTGAGTTCCCGTCAAAATCTGACCAAGAACCTGACCGAGACCCGTGAATCTCTGCAGGAGAAATCTCGCGAACTAGCTGAGCGAGAAGCCGCCCTTGCTGCCTCGCAATCCAAGCTCGAAGCCACCACCGCCAAAGCCGAAGAACTAGAAAAAACTAAAGCCCAAATTGAAGCCGAACAGACCGCCCTCATGGCTAAAAATGTAGGCATAGAGACCGAGCGCACTCAACTCGCCGAGCGCTTTGACATTGCCCGTACGGAGCTAGAGGCCGCAAAGAACAAGGAAGTCAAGCTCGTCTCTACACTTGGCAAACTGAAGGAAGAGAGCTCCGTCGCCAGAGAAAAACTTAGCCAAAGCGAGGCAGTACTCAGCGCCCGCGACATCGCCCTGGCCGAGCGCGATGCCGCCCTCAAAGCCGCTCAAGAAGAAGCCGCCAGACTTGCCGCCGAACGTGAGACCCTTAATCGTCTACTCGAAGTCGCCCAAGCCGAACGTCGCCTACTCGAGCAAAACCTGACAGCAGAACAAGCCGAGAAAGTACAGCTAAAACTTGAGAAGGAGCAAGCCTTCGCCCGCGCCGAACGCCTCAGCGAAAATGTCTCTGAACTCGGTGTAGGTGTCAGCCAGCTTGGCCAAGGTGTGGATCGCCTCGATCAAGGATTTTCCAGTATAGCGCAGGCCTCGCAGGATATCAAAAACGAGATCGAAGCCGCACGCCCGCAGACTATGAGCGAGATCTTTACCCGCTTTCAAAACAACCGCGTCAGCCTTCGCTTCAGCGCAAGCGAAACTGGCCTCTTGGGCGCACAAAATGTGCGCACCTACGAGAGCAAGAGTATCCTAATCACAGATGCAAAAGGCGCGCCCTACCTTGTAACGCATAGCGCCTACTCGCCCTTCGCCTTTTGGAAAAATCCGAATAAATTACTTGCCGTGCAGCTTGAGATCACACTTGGCAATCGCCGCTTCCCAGTCGGCCAAATTGGATTCCTCAATGCCGACCCGCGCATCCTCTTTATACCGCTGCCACAAACCGTGCTCGAGGCATCAGGCTTGGAAACCTTCCCCCTTGCTCAGAAACCAGAGCGCTGGGAAGAGGCCATTCTCGTAAAAAACGACGAGAGCAATTTCGGGCGTAACAATTTCCGCCGCCTAACTGAGACCGAGCGTTTCCTAAAGATGGATCGCCCCGTGCTCGGCCAGCTCTTTGCCGACTTCGCCTCCTCGCGAGGCGACCTTGCATTTACAAAAAATGGACAATTCATCGGCATTCTGACCGACAGCAAACATGCCGTCGCAATCGACGAATTTCTCGCTGCCGCTACCACACAGCTTGGCACCAAGTTTAATCAACAGAAAAACGCCAATACCATGTATCGCCTCCGAGACCGTGTGGAACAATTACCTACCGAGATTCAGTAAGCCTGACTTAGTCAAGCAGTTGAGTAAGCTTTGAATTGGAGCGTAAGCGATGGTCCGCGCTGAACGCCAACATTCCTAAATTCAGAACCTGGTGCTTCGCGGTGCTTAATGCGCTTTGACGCTGGAGCCTTCGACCCAGACGCTTTCGATCTGAACAACTTTGGGGAATTCCTGAGTATCAAACTCAACTTTTTGACTGGCGCAAATCAAAGCGCTGCGTTTGTCTGATCGCTTATGTCCGAAGACAAGACAGAGACCCCAACTGATTTCATCCGCCAAATGGTGGCTGCCGATGTGGCGGCTGGTAAGCATGACGGGCGTGTGCAGACACGTTTCCCGCCTGAACCCAATGGCTACCTCCAAATTGGCCACGCGAAGGCGATCTGTTTGAACTTCGATATCGCGAAGGACTTTGGCGGCCTCTGTAACCTTCGTTTCGACGATACTAATCCGGAGAAAGAGAGTGACGTATTCGTCCAAGCGATCTTAGAGGACATCAAATGGCTGGGTTACGAATGGGCGAAGGTCTGCTTTGCCAGTGACTATTTCGGCCAGCTTTTTGACTGGGCTTGTAAGCTCATTGTGTCGGGCGATGCCTATGTAGACGAACTTAGCTTTGACGAAATGCGCGCATACAGGGGCTCTGTCAATGAGCCGGGCAAAAACAGTCCCCACCGCGACCGCCCAGCTACCGAAAGTCTTGATCTATTTAAACGGATGCGCTCGGGCGAATTTGAAGACGGTGCCATGGTCCTCCGTGCCAAGATCGATATGGCACATCCAAACATGAACATGCGCGATCCGGTCATGTATCGCATCAAGCGGATACACCACCACCGGGTGGGCGACGCATGGCCGATTTACCCGAGTTACGATTTCACCCATGGGCAAAGCGACTCACTCGAGGGCGTCACCCACTCGCTCTGCTCTCTGGAATTTGAAGACCATCGACCGCTCTACGATTGGTTCATCGCAAAGCTAGGTATCTTCCCTTCAAAGCAAACTGAATTCGCCCGCCTCAACCTAAGCTACACAGTGGTGAGCAAGCGTAAGCTGAGGACTCTGGTCGAAGAATGCCGGGTCGAGAGCTGGGATGATCCTCGTATGCCAACTCTATCTGGGATGCGTCGCCGTGGCTATCCTGCTGCCGCGATTCGTAGATTCTGCCAAACCGTTGGAATAACCAAGACACCATCGACGAGCGACGTCGCGCTGTTGGAACACGCCGTACGCCAAGAGCTTAATCTCTCCAGCAGTCGTCGCATGGCGGTCATGGATCCACTCGAAATCGAGCTGACGAACTGGTCGGAAGATGAAGTCCTCGAAGTCGAAGCGATCAACAACCCGGAGGATGAAAATGCGGGCACGCGTAAGATTCCCTTTGGAAGGCGAATTTTCATTGAGCAAGACGACTTTCGCGAAGAGGCCAACAAGAAGTTCAAGCGGCTGAAGAAAGGGCAAGAAGTACGACTTCGCGGTGCCTATGTAATTAAATGCGAAGACTGCGAAAAGGACACCGACGGCACTGTTACCAAATTGCTTTGCAGTGTCGACCTCGACACGCTCGGGAAGAATCCCGAAGACCGAAAGGTAAAAGGTGTCATCCATTGGGTCAGCGCGGATCACGCCGTCAAAGCGAAAGTCCGTCTCTTCGAACGCCTATTTTCACTCGAAAAGCCAGAGGCCGATAAAGAGCGCACATTTACCGAGTTTTTAAACCCCTACTCCTTGACCGAAGCCACCGCCCTCTGCGAGCCGAGCCTAAGCGAATTACCCGTGGGCGAAACTTGCCAATTCGAGCGTATCGGCTACTTTTGCCTCGACTCAAAAATGAGTCAACCCAATGCCCTAGTCTTTAACCGCACAGTGGCGCTCCGCGACTCTTGGTCAAAAAACAGTTAAACCCTATGCACGCACCCACATTTGAACTGTTTCAGAAATACTTCCCTCGTCAGCCCGTACACTATGCATTCGCACCTGGACGGATTGAGTTTATCGGCAATCACACTGACTACAATGGGGGCCTCGTGATGGGTGCCGCAGTGACGGAAGGAATCACAGTGGGCGTAAGTCTACGCGAAGATGCAATGATTCACATCGTGAGCGACGCAGGCGATTTGGTTGAAATCCCCCTAGGTAATTACAAAGCTGTTAAGGGCGCAGCCTCTTGGACGAACTATCCGATTGGCGTGACAAAAGTAATGGCCGATCTCGGCATGGCAACGCCGACAGGCTACAACATGGCTGTTACGAGCACGCTCCCCTCGGGCGCAGGTATGAGCAGCAGTGCCGCTTTTGAATTAGCGACGGCCAAAGTGCTCGCCGCGCTCTACGGCTACGAAACGGATACTGCTGGCTTTGCTCGCATTGGGCGTAAGGCAGAAAACGAATTTGTAGGTATGCCCTGCGGCATTCTTGACCAAGGTGTCTCAGCCTTCGGGAAAGCCGACCATCTAGTCAAAATTGATTGCGCGACCGAGACCTTCGTGACTGAACCGATGCCTCGTGGCGCGCACTTTTGGATTTTTAATTCTAACAAAAAACACGTTCTAGTCGACTCTGCCTACGCAGATCGTTTCAAAGAGTGTCATGACGCACTGGTGCAACTGCAAGCCGACTATCCCGAAGCAAAGACGCTATCAGAGATTAGCGAAGAGCAATTAGCGGCTTCAAAGCCTAATCTCGACGAACTAATCTTCCTCCGCGCCACTCACATCGTAGGAGAAAATGCCCGCGTGCGTAATGTCGAAATGGCTTTAGCTAATAATGATCTTAAAGCCGTTGGTACTTACCTAAACCAGTCTCACGAAAGTTCCCGAGTCAATTTTGAAAATAGTATCGAAGAGCTCGATACACTAGTCGAACTGCTCAAGCCCCAGCCCGGCGTTTTTGGTGCCCGCCTAACTGGTGGTGGCTTTGGCGGTGCTGTCATGGCGCTGACGGATACTAATTTCGGACAAACCCAAGCCGATGCCATCGCCACAGCCTTCGAAGCGAAGCACGGCCTACAGCCATCTATCTTTCACACCCGAGCAGGTGATGGAGCGAAGCTGCTAAAATAGCTTACCCTCTAGTTCTTAATCAAAAAGTTCAGTTCGTTTTCACTGCGTGGAAACGGCGCATACCAAGCCGCTAAGAAGGAAGGGATTGTAGCAAACATGACGATGATAAAGAAAGTCAGATATCCGAGATAATCAGCCAAAAATCCACTCACTGCAGTCGTCGGCCAGAGCACAAGGTTCATGATCGCCGTGCAGAAAGCATAATGCGTCATATGATACTTCCCAGGACTGATCTGTTGCATCATATAAAGCATGTTCGCAATAAATCCAAAACTATAGAAAAACTTCTCGATCGTGACCAGTGACCCCACGGTCCAGAGTGTCACGGGCTCCCCACCCTGAGCCGCAAATGCGAGATAGACATAAGTCAAATTCGGCAGGTTGAGACAAATCGCCATAGTAAACAGTGTCTTCTTGAGCCCGTATTCAGAAATAAACATTCCTCCAAGGATACCACCCGCCAGACTCACCACCGTGCTCACCGTGCCATCGATAATACTCTTCTGAGCAAGGGATAATCCAATGCCACCCACCTCCGAGTCGGCTTGCAGGAACAGATGCCCTACGCCCAATAACAAACCCTCTCCACTTCGAAACAAAAAGACAAATGCTAGCATGCCCCAGATTTGAGGCTTTCGAAAGAAATCAATCCACGCATCAACGAAAGTGACTCGCGCTTCTTTAATACTTTTAGGGCGATCCGCAACTGAGCCCCTAGGTAAGAAAAAGATATGGTAGCCAGCCAAAGCCGACATCACGGCTGCCGCCACACACCAAGCGATCGTCCAGGAAGACGTTTCTCCTTCCCCAAAGTAACTCGCGACAAAGACAATGAAGGCCATCGAAAAAATACGCCCAAGATTCCAGAATACCCCTTGTATACCTACATACTTGGCCTGATCTTTCTTGTTTAAGCTCGTGATGTAGATACCATCCATGCAGATATCCTGCGTCGCCGAAGCGAATGCCATCATCCACAAAACAGCTATCGAAATCAGGAAGTAGCTCGACATCGGCAGACAAAAACCAACTAAGGCCAACAAACTCACCATTCCAAATTCCATCGCCAAAACAATCCACTTCTTTGTCTTAAACATGTCGAGAAAGACAGCCCAAAGCGGCTTCAGCGACCACATCAGAGTAATGTTGCCCACCCAGAAAGTGATCTCGGCGTCTGAATGCCCAAGGTCTTTAAACATAGTCGCCGCGACCCAGGAGATCATGACATACGGAATACCCTCGGCGAAGTATCCCGACGGAACCCAAGACCAAGGGTTACGGGTGCGGGCTGTGCTTTGGCTCATAGGTTAAGAAATAGAATATAGTGATAACCAGATCGAAGCAAAGGCATTCGGCAAGCGCACTCGCCCTGTTCAACTAACTTCCTTCCTCGGCTTGCGCGCCCTCGGTAGGTCGCGCGCATCAAAATGGAGGATATATTTTTGTTCGAAGTATGGATCGCTGAAAGTCTCCCCCAGAAATATCGTCTTTCGCGGGCAAATGCCAAGTGCGGCTAATTCCTCGTCGAGTTCACCGCCCTTCCAATAGAGCACTCCGTTAGGAATTGAGTTGCGCACGCCCCGACGAACGTTACCTTTAATCCAGCTGAAATACTCAGGTAAATTTTTAACTGCGCGCCCGGTAATAAAGTCGAACTGCTTTTTGACCTCTTCGGCGCGGCATTGACGAGCTTCTACATTCTTAAGCCCTAGTTTGTCCGCAAGATCTTTTACTACTATAATCTTCTTACCAATCGAATCGATCAAAGTGAAATGCGCCTGCGGGTAGCAGATCGCCATAATGATACCAGGAAAACCGCCACCTGTACCCACATCCATGATGCGCGCACCGCTCATCAGTTTAAGGTGATTAGTAATAGATAGGCAGTGTGACAGATGCCGCGCCTCCAGATATTCGATGTCTTTACGCGAGATAAGATTAATCTTTGTATTCCACTCTCTTAGAAGCGCCGCCCAGGCTTCGAGCAATGGCCATGCAGCTTCTTCAATCTGGGGAAATTGCTTACGTATCGAATCCATTGGTTTTTCAAGAAATTAAAAGATGTTCAGATAAATAGCCACTGAGGCAGCATCTCAACTTATTCTAATAATCTTATGAATTTAAATCTTTTGTACTCTTGAGAGAGTAGCAAGCCATACGAGCTAACTGCACATAAGATTTCTCAATGACACCATACAAAAATCGAAATGAGTAGATCAAAGAATAGATAGAGAAAAAGGATGCTTATAAAATCTCCTCACATACCCATTGATAAGTCAAAGCCATGTCATTTTGATAAAAAGAAAAAATTCATGAATACCTCGCGCCGCATCATACACATTGACATGGACTGCTTTTATGCAGCGGTCGAGATGCGCGAACGTCCCGAATTAGCGAATCGTCCACTGGCGGTGGGCGGAGCCTCGGGGCGGGGCGTGTTGACGACGTGCAATTATGCCGCTCGCAAATTTGGGGTGCGTTCAGCGATGCCCGTATTTAAAGCGCGTGAATTATGCCCTCAACTAGTTATCGTACCGGTACGCTTCGATTTATATAGATCTGCGTCTAAGGCTGTGCGGGCAGTTTTTGCTCGTTACACCGAGATGATCGAACCGCTTTCGCTCGACGAAGCCTATCTTGATGTGAGTCATCTAAAAAGCTCCGGATCGGAGATCGCACAGGAAATACGCGCAGCGATCCAATCCGAGACAGAATTGACTGCCTCGGCGGGGATCGGACCCAATAAGTTGATCGCTAAAATTGCAAGCGATTGGAACAAACCAAACGGCCAATGCGTCGTCGCGCCATCAAAGGTCAACCTCTTTATGCGTGAATTATCAGTGCGACGTATTTGGGGTGTCGGGCCGAAAAGTTCAATCCGACTAGCCAAGCACGGGATTAAAACCTGCGCACAGCTCCAAACTAGGGATAAAACCTGGCTTGCTCAGGAATTTGGTAGCTTCGGGTTGGAACTCTACAATCTTTGTCGCGGTATCGACGAGCGGCCTGTGGAAGCGAATCGTATCCGCAAAAGCCTTAGCAATGAGCAAACATTTCCAGAGAACCTAAAATCGCTGGAAAATTGCCGCGAAGCCTTAAGCATCCAGCATCGCGAGCTAGTCGAAGAGCTAGGCAAAAATGCGCCTGATCGAAGGATCGCTAAGCTCTTGGTCAAACTAAAGTTCAGCGACTTCCGCCGCACCACCGCGGAAATGTCAGGCACACAGCCAGAGTTGACGCGTTTCCACAAACTCCTCGACGATGCTTGGGGGCGAAGCGGCGAACCAGTGCGTTTGCTGGGTATCGGCGTGCGTTTTGCAGAGAGCGATGGAGGGAGCGAGCAGTTGGAACTTGGGCTTTAACATAAATAGGCTACACGCTGCCTGCTTGCTAAAATAGTCTATTAAAAAGCGGCCAGTGGTCGCTTAAAATAATGAACAAAAATGGCGCAGTCCCTACCCCTAAGGACTGCGCCAACCATTGTCTACATAATGCCTCTTAAGACTAATCTATAGAGGACTTGATGTTACCCCAAACTCCCATGCGGGAGAAATGTAAAGTAAGATTTGGTGTATGCGGAATTGTTTGCAAGATGTTAATGAACCCATATATGACATACTAAATTCACTTATAGTTAGTATTAATTTTACTAAATAAGAAGAGGGCAAAGTGACGCGGAGCATACCCCTAAACCCCGCGCCACACTGTTTTATGCTTTGTTTTTATTACCTCAGCCCCCATACATGAGAGAAAATGAAAAACTATAGAAAAGAACATATAACTTATAACAACTATTGTGCCAATTACCAAAAAGTTACCTAATTTACTCTTATTTAAACCCACTAATGAAATTTTCTAAAAACATCGAAGATGTCATCGCTGACTTTCGCGGTCTACCCCACACGGTGAGCGCGTCTTCTCGGCGGGAACCCACGCCTCTTGATAACGTGCTAGTAGTACTTCAAGAACAATATAAATTAGAAAAACCCAGTCCAGAACGTAGCTTGGTCGAAAATTGGGAAAAAATCTTCGGACCCAGTCTTTGTGAGCGCTGTCACCCCGTAAGGATCAAGGGCGAAAACACTCTGATTGTTTCGGTCACAAATCAAACCCTTCGCTCTGAGTTACAGTTCATGAAACGCTCGGTGTTAAAAAAAGTTCAATCCCTAGAGTATTGTAGCGAAATAAAGGAATTAGTGATCCGCAGTTGAGTGTATTAATACCTCAGGACTACTACCTGTCCACATGATCATCGCGCGGTCAAATAGAGCGGGCGCCCTTCAACTTTCAATCTGCACTGGATTGACAGGCGTGTAGATTCCTAAAGAGTCTGCAATCTAATATGAAAAGCTACCACGATCTACTTCGCACCGTTCTGGAAACTGGCACTTACCGCGATGACCGTACCGGCACGGGCACTTACTCTGTTTTCGGGGCACAAGCTCGATTCTCACTAGAGCCAGATTTTCCTCTGCTCACCACAAAAAAACTACACCTGCGCTCAATCATTCACGAGCTACTTTGGTTTATTCAAGGCGATACCAATATCGGCTACTTGAAGGAAAACCAAGTCCGTATCTGGGATGAATGGGCGGACGAAGACGGCAACCTCGGCCGCGTTTACGGAGCTCAATGGCGGGACTGGCTTGCTCCCGGCGGCGAACGTATCGATCAGCTGGCTGAAGTCGTCGAATCGCTGAAAAAGTACCCTGACAGTCGCCGCCACATGGTCTGTGCTTGGAACCCCGGGGAGGTAAAGGACATGGCGCTCCCCCCATGCCATGCTCTCTTCCAGTTCTATGTGGCTAACGATGAACTAAGCTGCCAACTTTACCAACGCAGCGCCGACATCTTTCTCGGCGTGCCTTTCAACATAGCGTCTTACGCACTGCTCACCATGATGATCGCTCAAGTCTGCGGATTGAGAGCCAAAGAGTTTATCCACACCTATGGCGACCTACATCTCTACGCAAACCATGTCGAGCAAGCCAAAGAGCAACTTTCTCGCAAACCACGCGCACTTCCACAAATGAAAATAAGCCCTAGCGTGAAGGACATTAACGACTTCAAATTTGAGAATTTTGAATTGGTCAACTACGACCCTCATCCTGCAATCAAAGCGCCAATTGCGGTTTAAAAAATAATGGGCTCTTCAAAGAATTTTAAAGCCATCGCCGCGATGTCAGAGAATCGTGTGATAGGCAACACAGGCGACATTCCTTGGCACCTACCAGAGGACTTCAAATGGTTTAAAAAGACTACGATGGGCGGCATCCTTGTAATGGGTCGGAAGACTTACGAGTCCATCGGTCGCCCACTACCAGGGCGTGACACTTACGTATTGAGTCGAACTCCACGCGAGATCGCAGGCGTGCATAATTTTACCGATTTAGAAAGACTCGATCATCTTAAAACGAATCAGACTATCTGGATCGCTGGCGGCGGTGAAATTTACAAACAAATGTTAAATAAATGTAGCGAACTTTACCTTACCCGTGTGCATCGCACCGTACAAGGCGACGCGTTCTTCCCAAACTTTGAGAGTGACTTCCAGTTAGACTTACTAATGGAAAAAAACGATGATTTTTCTATCGAGCGTTGGTTAAAAAAGTGACGTGGTTTGCCAGCTTATTTGCGCCTAGAGTGAACCTGTAGGGGCATAGAAGCGTCTACTAAGATCACCCTAACAACTCTTCTGCGTGAGCTCTTGCAGAGGCCGACTTACGGTCGCCGAGCATACGGGCTAGCTCTTCAAGCCGAGCGCTGCGACTGTCGCCGAGTGGCGCTATGTTCACGCTTGTGGAGTCTTCATCCTGAAATTTAGTGACGACATAGTGATTGTGCGCGAGCGAAGCCACTTGAGGTAAATGGGTAACACAAAGAACCTGGTGTTTTTTCGCGAGCCGCGCTAGTTCAGATCCGACAGTACGACCGACCTCGCCGCCGACGTTGGCATCAACCTCATCGAAGACGAGGAGTGGCGTGGCGTCAGCTTCAGCAAGCACAGTTTTGAGCGCGAGCATTACGCGGGCGGTCTCGCCACTGGAGGCGATTTTATTAAGCGGTTGGAGGTCTTGCCCGGCATTGGGGGCGAAGAGAAATTTGCAATGACTGTCGCCGTGCTCGTGTAGTTCAGCGTCGGCGATGAGTTTGATCTCAAGGCGCGCTTTTTTGAAGCCGAGTGCTTGCAAGAGAGCTGCGGCTTTTTGCGCGAGTGTTTTAGCAGACTTCTTACGGGACGCGGTTAGTTTGACGGCTTGTTTTTTAAGCTCAGATTCAAGATCGACGGCCGCTTTACGTTTCTTAAAAAGCACGCCATCAAGGTCACCCTGAATGTCAATTTTCTGGGCTAGTTCTTCGCGCTTGAACAGGACAGCTTCAACGCTACCACCGTATTTTCGACGCAGCTCTTGCCAGAGATTCATACGCTCTGTGGCGACCTCGATAGCTTCGGGATCAAAATCGTAATCAGTCGCTAGGTTTCCGACTTCTTCGCCGAGATCTTGCAACTCGATCTGCAAGCTGCGAGCGCGCTCGAGGAGTGACTGCGAACCTTCGTCGAGTTCAACCAGTTTTTCTAAGCGAAGCAGAACGTCACCCAATGAATCGTTGACGCTTTGTTCACCGATCATGCCTTCGGAACAGGCGGATGCGAGACCGACTAACTCTTGCGCGCTGGACATACGGGTGTAGTCACGCTCCAACTCTTCTATGGAATCTTCACTCACGTCGACAGCGTCGATTTTTTTGATCTGTTTGCGGACAAAATCCAGCTCATCTTGATCCAATTGCTCGCCAGTTTCGAGAGTCTCAATCTCGCGTAATGCGCAGCGCCATGCGTCGTAGCCGACGGCAAATACGGCGAGCGACTTAGCGTTATCCGCGTAGGTGTCGAGCATTTCGAGCTGACGTTTTTCTTGAAAAAGTTTTTGTGGTTCACCAGGACCATGGAAATCGATCCATGACTCGCCTAGCGCTTGCAGTTGAACGAGCGTGGCGAGACTGCCATTAACTTGAATGCGTGGAATCTTAGTGCGGTGAATGGTTCGTTGTAAAAGGAGCAAGCCGTCTTCGCATGTGGGTAAACCAGCGACTTCAAGCAAGTTATCAATGGGAAAGGCGTCTGCAAAGTAGAGAGCGGCCTCAACCTCGAGCAAATCTTGGCCTTGGCGAATCATTCCTTTATCGGTGCGTGTACCTGAGAGCAAACCTAAGGCACCGAGGAGCACGCTCTTACCCGCACCTGTCTCTCCTGTCACGGCGGTGAAGCCAGACTCAAATTCAAGCCTGAGTTCTTCAAGTAGTGCGAGATTTTTTATACAGATGTATTTTAGCATGCGGAACGACTATTGAGTGGAGAAAAGAAGCGGCGCAAGCACTTGAAACAAAAAAGTGAGCGGGAACAGACTAAAAATGATCGTTAAAACTAAGCAAAGAAAAGTCTTCAAAAGTGTTAGTCGAAGGACCGCGGTGAGTGAGAGTATGACAATTATGTAGCCATAGACTAAAGGGACAAAGAACAGCCAAAAATACTGACCGACCGCGGACGAACCAAAATTTTGTCGGAAGAGGAAAAGTACTAGAAAACAAAGTAACCAAGGCATAAGGCCAAGCCCCATTCCAGTGCGCACTTCGCGCAAGCTGGCCTGCGCTCCAAACCAACGCCCGAAATTACGCAGTAACCATGCGAAGAGGTAGAGTCCGAAGAAGCCAACGAGCGCACCGATCAGATATACAGATACACCTAAACTTTCATTCGAAGAATAGACAGGCAAAGCCTGTATCATGCCAGAGGCTATCGCCACGATAAGGGCAGCACGATGCCCACGACCATTTTCAATTAGAGTTTGCATTGTTTTCCTTGGCTTATACCAGAGCGTGCATACATAGGATAAATTGATCTGTTCAGTCATATGTCTGAACTCAAAGGAAGACCTTAGAAACGGATCAGGCAAGTTTCTGTGTGGACTATTGCACTATGCTTACCGTTTCTCAGATCAATAAAGGCTTCGGCTAAAAAACGCTTTTTAACGATATTTCGATGCGCTTAATGCGCGGCGAGCGCATCTGCTTAGTTGGCCCTTACGGTGCAGGTAAATCGACACTGCTCAAAATAATAGCCGAGATCATCCCAGTCGAAGCTGGCATGCGCGAGTTTGGCCATAATGTTAGCGTGGGCTACTTTTCACAGCAGCGAGTTGAAGTGCTCAACATGGAACGCAGCGTACTCGACGAAGCGATGGATCGGATTTCGGGCACAGGCGAGCAGAGCGTGCGCAGTATCTTAGGTGCCTTCCTCTTTCGCGGAGATGATGTTTTTAAGAAGGTTAAAGTATTGAGCGGTGGCGAGAAGAGCCGACTGGCACTGGTCAAACTACTACTGGCTCCGCCTAACTTGCTCCTACTCGACGAACCTACCACCCACCTCGATATGCCGAGTATCGACGCTAATCGCTGCACTAAAGAATTATATGGGCACTCTCATCTTCGTTAGTCATGATATACACTTTATCCCCGCGATTGCCGAGATCACTTTACATATACAAGCCGGCGAAGTTACGCATTATGCAGGTAACTACAATTACTACTTGCGTAAGTCGGGTGCCGAGTCCGAGCAGAGTGGCCTAATCGCTGGGCTGAAAAATGCTCGTCCAGACGGTGCGCCCACCTACCAAGGTAA
>CESN01009502.1_pt1 | contig 18280 bp, 24 predicted proteins | sample 531181 | NCBI WGS metagenome assembly CESN01 (sample SAMEA2621990, study PRJEB7988) | marine metagenome | isolation source: saline water (ENVO:00002010), including
TGATCGAGCGGTCGGTTGTTTAATCGCTATCTTATTGCCTTGCCATTTTGGAGGGTTTATTCATTCCAGAAAGATCAAATCTTTTTTTAAACACTAAAAAATAATGTAAATGGCTACAAAAATAGGTATTAATGGTTTCGGCCGCATCGGTCGGTTGGTTTTTCGCGCTCTCGTTGATCAAGGTTTACTTGGTAGCGAATTTGAAGTTGTTGCTATCAACGACTTAGTTCCATCAGATAATTTAGCATATCTTTTAAAGTACGATTCAACCCAAGGTAGGTTCAATGGAACGGTTGATGCACCAACCACAGATTCTATCGTAGTTAATGGACATAGCATTAAATGCCTTGCCGTCCGTGAAGGTCCTGCCGCTCTTCCTTGGGGTGATTTAGGAGTTGATATTGTAATCGAATCAACTGGATTATTTGTAGATCAAGAAAAAGCTTCCGGACATTTACAAGCAGGAGCCAAGAAAGTTATTATTTCAGCACCTGCCAAGGGAGATGTTAGAACGATAGTTCTTGGTGTAAATGATGAGCAACTAACCACCGATGATCATATCGTTTCAAACGCTTCTTGCACAACCAATTGTCTTGCTCCAATTGTGAAGGTAGTGCTTGAGAATTTTGGCATAACTGAAGGTTTGATGACAACAGTTCATAGTTACACGGCTACCCAAAAGCCAGTGGACGCTCCTTCCGTAAAGGACTGGAAGGGCGGAAGGGGGGCAGCTATTAATATTATACCCTCGACTACAGGTGCCGCAAAAGCTGTGGGTCTGGTTCTGCCTGAAGTTCAGGGTAAATTGACTGGTATGGCCTTTCGTGTGCCAACTCCGACTGTTTCTGTTGTTGATTTAACCGTGAAGACAGAAAAGTCTACAAGTTATGAAGAAATTTGTGCTAAAATGAAAGAAGCTGCAACAGGTTCTTTATCAGGTATTCTTGAATATACGGAAGATGAAGTTGTTTCCACAGATTTTATTCATTGCCCCGCCTCGTCCATTTTCGACGCTGGATCTGGTATGGGATTGAGTGACACTTTTTTCAAATTAGTTTCTTGGTACGATAATGAGTGGGGATACAGTAATCGTTGTGTTGATTTGCTCAAAAATGTTTCGAAATTCATTTAAGACAATTCACCATCTTTTATTGCAATCTTAGATTGCAGAAACAGTTGTCATCATGATTAAAACAATAAATGACTCTGCCCTCAGCGGTAAAAGAGTCTTTGTTCGCGTAGACTTTAATGTGCCTCTAGATTCCGATGGTAAGATTACCGATTTTACCCGAATCAATGCTGCCCTTCCTACAATCAAAAAATTGGTTAAGGATGGAGCCAAGGTAGTGCTCGCAAGTCACCTTGGAAGACCAAAAGGAGAACGGGTGGATGCTATGAGCCTGAGCCCAGTTGCTCCTGTGCTCGCTGAAAAACTTGGGGTGCCAGTTTTGTTTTTAAATGATTGTATCGGTCCGGATGTTGAGATGGCGGTACAAGAGATGGCGGAAGGACAAGTTGCTCTTCTTGAAAATCTTCGTTTTCACAAGGGGGAGACCGACAATGACCCCGAATTTGCTAGGCAATTATCGAACTTGGCAGAAGTTTTCGTGAATGATGCCTTTGGCACCGCTCATCGTGCTCATGCTTCTACTTTCGGGGTGGCTGAACTTCTCCCCACCCGTTACTCAGGCCTTCTTATTGCGAAGGAACTTGAATACCTTGGTCAAAAGACTGACTCTCCCAATCGTCCTTTTACCGTAATCCTTGGTGGTGCTAAGGTAAGTGACAAAATCAAGGTTATCGACAAACTATTGGATAAAGCGGATAATATTATTATTGGTGGTGCGATGGCTTATACCTTTGCTATGGCTGCAGGTAAGAAAGTAGGAGATAGCCTCTGTGAACCTGATAAAGTTCAGCTTGCCTCGGATGCTCTTAGTAAAGCCAGAGATAAAGGAGTAAGGTTTTTGCTTCCCGTTGATACCCTCATCACCAATTCCCTTGATTTTGGAGCGAAAACTCTAGGTGATACCCAAATCATAGAAGGTGATATTCCTGACGGCTGGGAAGGAGTCGATATCGGTCCCAAAACGATTGAACTTTATACAGACGCGGTAGCGGGTGCCAAAACCGTACTATGGAACGGTCCGATGGGAGTTTTTGAAATAACGGACTCAAGCAAAGGAACTTTTGCAGTTGCCGATGCAGTCGCTAAGAGTGACTCTACATCGATTATTGGTGGCGGAGATAGTGTCAAGGCAATTAACAGTAGTGGTGTTGCCGAGCAGGTTTCCTTTATGAGCACCGGGGGAGGGGCTTCCCTTGAATTTTTAGAAGGTAAGGAATTGCCCGGTGTGAAAATTCTAGAACAAGATTAATTCAACATTTAAAAAATCTAATTATGTCACGAAAATATTTGATCGCAGGAAATTGGAAAATGAACAAGACGGCTTCAGAAGCCGAGGATTTAGTTGGAGAAATCAACACTTCTGTTGGAAGCCAGACCACAGTGCAGGTTTGCGTGTGTCCAGCTTTCACTGCATTGGCAAAAACCTCAGAATTGGTGGAACAAACTGAAGTTTTTCTCGGTTCCCAAAATATGAACGCCGAGAGCTCTGGTGCCTACACCGGTGAAATTTCCGCAGAGATGCTTAGAGATCTTTATGTAAGCTTTGTTATTTTAGGGCATAGTGAGAGAAGACAATATTATGGTGAAATAAGCACTGCGATTAATCTAAAAGTACTAGCTGCAGTACAAAATAATCTTAAACCCATTTACTGTATAGGGGAAACGCTTGAAGAACGTGAAGCTGGTCAAACTCTTGCTGTTGTTCGCCAACAAGTAAGGGAAGGTTTAGCTAATTTCCCGACCAATGCAATCGAGCACTTAGTTCTGGCATATGAACCAGTATGGGCAATTGGAACTGGGAAAACTGCAACTGATGAAATGGCTCAAGAGGTTCATGCAGACATAAGGCAAGTTTTAGCCGAGATGTTTGGAGAATCCGCATCGGCTTCGGTCAGGATATTATACGGTGGTTCGATGAAACCTGATAATGCCCAAAGCCTATTGTCGCAGCCAGATGTAGATGGTGGGTTAATCGGTGGGGCATCTCTTACCTCTAGGGCTTTCTGTGGGATTGTTGAGGCAGCGCGGGCATTGAGTTAAGCACTGATTGCATTGTTTTTAAATTATAGAGGTTTTTACGGTTTGTAATAGATCCGAAAGAAATTGTTTTGGGTGATCTTTGGCTTTTACCTTAACGTAAGTTTCAATAATGCACCCTGCAGCATCGATATAAAATGATGTTCGGTGGATACCATCAAAGACTTTTCCCATAAATTTCTTTTCCCCAAAGACCCCGAAAGACTTGGCGATCTTGAAATCTGGATCGAGAAGCAGAGGGAATGGAAGTTCTAATTTGCTGCGGAATTTCTGATGAGAAGCTTGGTCCCCGCCTGAGATCCCTAGAATAATGACATTTTCTTCTCTGAATTCTTTCATTAAATCCCTGAACCCACATGCCTGGATAGTGCATCCAGGAGTGTGGTCTCTGGGGTAGAAATAGAGAAGATACTTTGAACCTAGTAGACCAGATTTACTATACTTAATTCCTTGATCATCTGTAGTTTCAAATTCAGGGGCTCGTCTACCAATTGAGATTGGCTTGATTTTAGAACTCATCAACCAGACAAAAGCTTGCAGTTCTTCCTACAGTTGAAATGTGGCTTAGACCTAAGGTTTGAGCAAATGCTTGAGTTTGTTCCTTTCGTTTCCTTTTGTCTGCATCTAAGGAAACTTTAATCATCTTATCAACTGAAATAACTTTCTTGGCTTCTTCCAAGAAGTTTGAAGACAGCCCTTTTTTTCCAAGTTTTAGGTCCACTTTTCTAGTCTTAAGGACAGACTTAATCTTTCCTCTATCTTTTCCGCTTAAGGTCATGGCTTTTGCTTAAGATCCAGTAGTTTTTTCAAATCCTGAGAATTACTTTCAGCACGGACTTGCTTGTCCATTCACAAAATCCTTCCTTGTGATGAAATTACAAAGGGCCGCCTTTTTGCAGTTACTCCGCGGTGAAGTGAATGTTTCTCGCCAACAATGAAACGATTGACCTTACTCCCTTTATCAATTGGCACACCGAATTTGTCCGCTATTTTACCATCAGTATCGGAAAGCATTTTGTAAGAGATTCCGTGTGCTTTCTTAAAAAGGGAAAGGTTTTTAGGTTGGTCCCCGCTTATTCCAATAACTTCAAAACCTGAAGACTTCCAGAGTTTATGGTCATCCTGAAAGCCGCATGCTTGCTTGGTGAATCCACCAGTCATTGCAGCAGGGTAAAAGAATAAGACGATAGCACTTTCCTGGACTGCTTTGGAATAACTCAATCTACTTCCTGTGTCGTCTAATGCAGAAAAAAAAGGAACTTCACAAAAGGTAGTAAACCCATAGCTTGTCGAACAAAGAATAGCTGAAATCAGAAATATCTTTAGAGGGGGTAATTTCATTATTGAATCAAAGGCAAAGATGTTTCTATGTACAAGAACTTAGTACATCACCAAGGAATTCTTTCTCCATCTTCTCCAATAAAAATACCGGTTTCCTCATCTGCTAAGCTCTGAAGCACAGAGAGTATCATTGTGACGGATTGGTCGGTTTCATATTTTGCATTCTTCCCTCCCATATCCGTTTTCACCCAGCCTGGACTCATTGAGATTACTGATATTCCTTTTGGTTTGAGCTCAAGGGATGTCTGTCTGGTAAGCATATTTAAGGCAGCCTTTGAGCATTGATATGCCAGAGCTCCACCAAGCTGGGTATTGCCGCGTAACTCAATTGATCCCAAGCGTGAAGAGAGGTTTATAATTCTTGATTTAATATGGCTATTTTGATGAAGAGTTTTGAGGGAATTTCGCATAACCATAAAAGCACCGATCACATTTACTTCATAAACATCTGCGAAAGATTTTGGTTCCACATTTTCAAAGTCACTCCAATCAATGATGCCTGCATTATTAAAAAGAACTTCAAACTTGAGGTTGGACTGTAAGAAATCATCAAATGCTATTTCGATGGATTCCTGATTGGTTACATCCATTTCAAATGCAGTGAGGTTATGAAATGATTTAGTCATCGAAAGGAGGTCCTTTGCATTGCTCTTATTGCGATAACTCGCCCAGACTCGATGCCCAAGTTCAAGGTATCGTTTGGTTATCTCGAAACCAATTCCGCGATTTGCACCTGTAACGATTATGTTCTTCATATCATTGGATTCTACTTCGGCTATTATTTTCGGCAAGGAGAAGTAAGGTTGATTTATCTTTAAATACTAAGGCAAATAGAGTTTTATAACTTCACATGCCCACTAATCAAAATTCTAAGAAGCAAACGATTGACAGGAAAGTGTCTACTACTCCCCAAAAGGGCCAGGATGAAGGTATACCTTCAGGTAGTCAATCAAGAGAAAAGGGCTCTTCCCCGAAAGCTAACCGCCCTAAAAATGAACGGAAGAGTAAGCCCTTTGAGAAAAGTAGTTCAAAGCATTCTCCTAATGAACATGAGCCGAGAACTCGAACTACGCTTGATTTACTTAAATTAAAGGGAAAGCGTGGCATTGTCGGCTTGACTGCTTACGACGCACTTCTTGGTAGGCTCGTGTCTGACGCTGGTGTAGATTTTATTCTAGTTGGAGATTCCGTAGGAACTACATTGCTAGGACATCCTACCACAATACCTGTCACGATACAGGATATGATTCATCATACTGCAGCAGTTCGAAGGGCTAATCCTGATTGTTTATTGGTTGCTGACCTCCCTTTTGGGGAAGCAAGCTTATCCTTCGATCGCTTGCTTGAATCAGCTCGAAGTTTAATGCAGCAAGGTGGAGCAGATGCAGTTAAAATCGAAGGAGGCCGGGATGTTGCTGATGATATTGAAAAACTAGTTCTGACCGGTATTCCTGTCCTTGGCCACATCGGCTTACTTCCACAAACCGTAAAGGCGATCGGGGGGTATCGAAAATTTGGTTCCGAACGGGAAGAGGCAGAAAGTTTATACACCGATGCGATCGCCTTAGAGGAAGCAGGATGTTTTGCATTGGTTGCAGAGATGGTGGAAGCAAGTGTTGCTTCCGAATTAGCCAGGCAAATACTTCCTCCACTAATCGGGATTGGTAGTGGAGACGGATGTGACGGCCAAATTTTAGTCACTCCTGATCTTCTGGGTCTTTCCCTCGGAAGTATCCCATCTTTCGTGAAGCCAAAATTAAACTTGAACCAAGTAATTTCCCGAGCCTTATCCGAGTATGTTATCGATGTAAAAAAGAGGAAGAAATCCCTTTCATCATGAATTTCTGTATCCTTGGAGCAGGTGCTTGGGGTACTGCGGTGGCAATTTACTTAAGTAAGATTGGTCATGTGGTCACCTTGGTTCCTCGCAGGGTTGAGCAAGCTCTTAGTATGTCAAGTGCTCGGGAAAACCAGGATTATTTAGAGGGAGTGCCTTTCGATCCAAATCTACAAATCGGTTCATCGCTTAAGCCTGCACTCATGGAATCCGATTATATATTCTTTGCCTGCCCGTCTCACGCCCTAAGGGAGACTTGCCAGCAAGTTATTGAACAAGCCATCCCAAGTTCTCCTCGGCTCCGTGGTGCCCTCGCACTTTGCAAGGGACTAGAGCCAGAAACTAACTTATTTGCTCATGAAGTTATGTCTCGGGAGTTTGGTTCTAATTTTTCTACTGGATATTTGACTGGTCCCAGTCATGCCGAGGATATTGCAACGGGAAAGCCAGCGGCCATGGTTCTTGCTATAAATGGTTCAGATCTTGATAGAAAAAAGCTCCAGTCAGAAATAAGTTCAGCTTTTCTACGTATTTACCGCTCCGATGATCGAACTGGAGTTGCATTGGGGAGTTGCATCAAAAATGTTTATGCTATCGCAACTGGGATTTCAGACGGTCTTGGATTGGGAGATAACGCAAGAGCAGCTTTGCTAACAAGGAGCATGAACGAAATGATTTCTTTAGGAAAAGTTCTTGGTGCTTCCAATGATACTTTTTTTGGTTTAAGTGGCTTTGGAGATCTGGTGGGTACTTGTATGGGCCAGTGGAGTAGAAATCGTAATTTCGGTTTGGCTCTCACAAAAGAAAACCAACCAGAGAAGATTTTGACATCACAAAAGACTGTGGTTGAAGGATATCTTGCAACCGAATGTTTCTATAATAAATGCAAGGATTTAAAGCTAGAAATGCCAATATTAAAACAAGTACATGCTATACTTTACTCGGGTAAAAATCCTAGTACTGCTCTAAAAGACCTGATGACCCGAGATTTAAAGGCAGAAATAAACTAGGAATAGAAAATATTTTCTATTTTCATTTTTTTCGTTATAAATTAAATTGTGAATACATCCTTAAGACCCAAGCTTGAGTTACCTGAGGGACATGATCAAGTACTTCTTCATTCCTGTTGTGCACCCTGCGAGGGCGAGGTTATTGAAACGATGTTAGAATCTGGTATCACGCCCACGGTATTCTTTTATAATCCAAATATACACCCCAAAAAAGAATATGAGATTCGGAAGTCTGAAGATAAGAAATTTTGTGAAAAAGTAGGAGTTCGTCACATTGATGTAGATTATGATGTGCGTAACTGGTTTGATCGGATCAAAGGTTTGGAGTGGGAACCTGAGCGTGGTGCTCGTTGCACCGCTTGTTTTGATATGCGTTTTGAACGAACCGCTTTATACGCCTTCGAAAATGGATTTAGTGTTTACACAAGTAGCTTGGGAATTTCCCGCTGGAAAAACATGGCTCAAATAAATGGTTGCGGTGAAAGGGCTGCTCAACGTTATCAAGATCTCTTTTATTGGACCTACAACTGGCGCAAGTCAGGAGGGTCGCAGCGGATGATTGAGATTTCAAAAAAAGAAAAGTTTTACCAACAAGAGTATTGTGGTTGTGTGTTTTCCCTTCGCGACACTAATAAGTGGAGAATTGCACAAGGTCGTAAAAAAGTGGAAACTGGAAAGAATTTCTACTCTTGAGATAAAGTTTTAGAATTCAAAATTAAATGAATCACTTACAAGATACGATCTGGGATAATTTAAGAAATGAAGCAGAGCAAACCTCCCTTTGTGAGCCTATCCTCTCAAGTGTTCTCTCCGAATTTGTTATTGATAGAAAAAGCTTAGTGGATGCACTCAGCTGGCGAGTTGCCTCAAGGTTAGCAAAAGGTTCGGTTTCGGAATCAGACCTTCGAAGTTTATTTTTTGAATGTTTTTCGGATGATGCAGGAATTCTTACTTCGATTGCTCATGATTTAGATGCAGTAAAAGAGCGGGATCCAGCATGCAATGATTATCTTAGCCCCTTTCTTTATTTCAAAGGCTTCCAAGCTCTTTGTTCCTACCGTGCATGTCACCGTTTTTGGTTACAGGAAAGAAGGCAAATGGCATTGTACTTACAAAGCTTGGTCTCGGTAATCTATTCCGTTGATATTCATCCTGCTGCTAAGATTGGAAAAGGAATTCTACTTGACCATGCAACTGGATTTGTCGCTGGAGAAACTTGTGTGATTGATGATGATGTATCTATCCTGCATGAAGTGACCCTTGGAGGAACTGGGAAAGAGCGTGGAGATCGTCACCCCAAAATAAGATCAGGTGTTTTGATTGGGGCGGGTGCTAAGATTCTGGGTAATGTTGAAATTGGTGAGGGTGCTCGTGTTGGTGCAAGCAGTGTGGTTTTGCATGATGTCCCTCCTCGAGCTTCCGTGGCTGGTGTACCTGCGAAAATTGTTGGGCAAGTTGAACACGGAGAAATGCCTTACCTAGGGATGGACCATTCTATATCATCAAGCCCCCTTTACGAAGACGGAGGAGGTATTTAATTCTTTTTCCTAAAGTTGACGAAGTTGAGTTTTATATTATTTATTTAATCATATGTCCACTAAGTTGACTGAAAAAAAGGATGTAGAAACTGGTTCGAACAAAAAAGAGTCAGTATCTTCAGGCATAATTTCTTCTGCAAAACCTTCAAGGAAACAAGTTGAAGATCTTGAGGTTAAAGATGCTCAAATGATCTTTCAGACCATTTGGCATGAAATTGAACAAGATGTCGGTACCGAGAACTTACGATTTCCAGCAGAGATCTTTTGGCTTAATGGAGCTCCAGGGGCCGGGAAGGGCACGCAAACTGCGTTTATTATGGAGTTTCGTGATCTTACCGAAAAGCCAATTATCGTGAGTGAGCTTCTTCGGTCACCCGAAGCCCGTATGAAGATCGATGCTGGTTTATTGGCAGGAGATCGTGAAGTTACCAAGTTGGTTTTAAATTCCCTGCTAAGTCCGGAATATGAAAGCGGTGCCATTGTAGATGGTTTCCCTCGTACCAAAACTCAAGTTGAATGCTTGAAGCTTTTTCATGGTCGTTTGTCAGAACTCAGAAGTAAATACCTAGGAACTTTTCAAGAATCTCAATTCCCAAAACCTAGGTTCCACATCATCATGTTATTTATTGACGAAGAGGAAAGCGTTAAACGACAATTACTTCGAGGTGAAAGGGCAATCGCACACAATGCAGAAGTAGAAGCCTCGGGCGTAGGAGAGAGATGGGAACTACGAAAGACCGATCTAGAAGAAGATGCAGCTCATCGAAGATATAAGACATTTAAGGAATCAACCTATGATTCCCTTACCACACTGCGGGAAGTTTTCCATTATCATTTCATCAATGCACACGGCAGTATTATAGAAGTTCAGCAGAGGATCATACAGGAACTCAAATACCAGAGCTCTCTCGAGCTTGATCAACCCACTTACGACCGAATTTCATCCATCCCTTTGGCTCAGAAACTTTCACTCCATGCTAGACAGTTATTGGTACACCGACTGGATTCTTATGAAAAGTTTCATTCTGAATTATTTGAGCAGGTAGTTTCTTTGATCAAAACGAAATTTATTCCGGTCGTGGAAAAACACTCGATTTCAGGTTTGGCATATATCAATTCTGAGCATCATGTTTTTGATGATCCACTTGCGATAGCAATGCTTATTGATGTTTTTACGGAGCGGGGCTTTACTGCAGTGGTAGATATCCGAAGAATGGAAGTTCCTGCTCGTATTGATCCTAAATCCTATGAAATAATTAACCGAGTTAAGAAAGTCTATCGCGTGAGAATCAATTTTGCAGGCTCTAAAATTAGACGGGGTTTATAATTTTACTTTAAAATCAGTTCATCTATGGATCCTCGTTATCTAACTTTGGCTCGTAATCTAGTATCCCATTCCACGAAAGTTGAAAGAGGAGAGAATGTCCTCGTTCACTCCTTCGATATTCCTCAAGAAATGTCGATTGCACTCATTCGGGCAGTTAAGGAAAAAGGCGGTTACCCATATTCTTTAATCCAATCAGCTCGTGTGGACAGGGAGTGCATATTGGGTGCAGCAAAGGAGCAGTTGGAAAAAAGCTTAGATTGGGAGTTAGAGAGAATGAAATCAATGCAGGCATATATTGCTGTGCGTGGAAGTAATAATGTTTTCGAAAATTCTGATTTGCCGACCGAAGATATGAAATTAGCTAATAAGGCACTCAAACCTGTCCTTGACTGGCGTGTTCAAAAAACAAAGTGGTGCATTTTGCGTTGGCCTACCCCTTCTATGGCTCAACAAGCCAAGATGAGCACCGAGGCATTTGAAAACTTCTTCTTTGATGCCTGTTGCATGGATTACTCGAAAATGACCGAAGGTATGACTGCTCTGGAGAAAAGAATGAGAGATGCGGATCAAGTTAAGATTGTTGGCCCTGAGACTGATCTTAACTTTTCAGTTAAAGGTATCGATGCGATTTCTTGTGGCGGGACTCATAACATACCAGATGGTGAGGTTTTTTCCTGTCCTGTGAAGGATAGCGTCCAAGGAACTGTAACTTTTAATGCCGATACCATTTATCAGGGTAGTGCATTTTCAAATATTAGTTTAAGCTTCGAAAATGGTAGAATTGTCGAGGCCACATCTTCCTGCAATCAAGATAGGTTAAATGAAATCTTAGATTCAGACAATGGATCCCGTTACATTGGAGAATTCGCAATTGCATTTAACCCGATGATTAAAGAGCCGATGCTGGATATTCTTTTTGATGAGAAGATTGATGGTTCTTTTCACTTTACCCCTGGGCAAGCCTACGAAGAAGCAAACAATGGCAATAAATCACAAGTTCATTGGGATATGGTTTCGATTCAACGCCCGGAATGGGGTGGCGGAGAAATCTGGTTTGACGGGCAGTTGATTCGAAAAAATGGAATATTCGTAGCCAAAGATTTGGAGAAATTAAATCCGAGTCATTTGTTAAGGGAGTGATTCTCCTATGAATTTTGATCCATCGGCGATACCTCAATTTATTGAAAAATTACCGAAAACTGAAACTCATCTGCATATAGAAGGTGCTTTGCCTTGGCATTTGCTTGAGTTGAAAAACCCTCAAAAGTTTTCAAAGAAGCCAGAATTTCGTAAAGATGACTTTAGGTACTCAAGTTTTGAACAGTTTGAGTCTATTTTGATCGATCACGCTCTCGCTTTTTTTGATTCTCCTGAATCTTATTATACTGCAGCTAATGCGATTTTTGATATCCACCTTCGACAAAATGTTAAATATGTAGAAATCAGTTTTCATGCAGGGATGATGGAATTTCTAAACATTCCAGGTGAAGAAATTCTATCTGCAATAAGGGCAGCAATTCCAAGGGGTCTGGAAGTCCGGGTTTTTCTCGGAATTAGCAGGAACGCCTATACTGGTTATTTAGGTCCGAAGCTCGAGGAGGCTATCAAAGATTGGGATGAATTATCCGGTATTGATTTACATGGATTAGAAACATTACCCATGGAGAATTGGACTGAATCCTTTTGGGTTCGTGCCTCAGAATATGGAAAATCGGTAAAGGCACATGCAGGTGAATTTGGCCCAGCAGAAAATGTTCGTCATGCAATTGAAAAACTTAATGTCAGAAGAATTCAGCACGGAATTCGTGCGATTGAAGATAAAGAGGTACTCAAGTTGGCCCAAGATAAAGGCGTGATTTTTGATATTTGCCCCATTAGTAATTTTAAACTTAAGGTAGTAAATAATTGGAATCAGCACCCATTGCCAGCATTTATGGATAGAAATCTTCTCTGTACCATCAGTACAGATGATCCTCTTTCATTTAATAATTCTTTGTCTCAAGAGTATGAGGTGTGCCATAAGAGGCTTGGATTAAATTCACTTCAATTAGCAAAGCTTGCTTGGAATGGTTTTGAAGTAGCCGATTTGAATCCTAAAGTACGAATGGATTGGCAAAAACAAATCAAAATTTTAGAGTCGGAATGGCTTTAAGGATATGAGCAAGGATAGATTTATTTGTCCGGAAGGAAAAATGGGGCGGGTAGACAAAATTCTTGCTGAATCATTCCCCGAAATAAGTCGGTCTTTGATTCAAAAAGCGATTGAAGAGGGAAGGGTCTCCCGCGTTGATGGTGAATTATTAGAGCCCAAAACTAAGCTCATGTGCGGCGATGAATTAATAATTGATCTGAGCAGGCCTTCGGTTCAGATGCATGCTCCGTTTGAATATCAGCTTAATATCCTTTACGAAGATGATTTCATAATTGTAATCAATAAGCCTTCTGGGATGGTAACACATCCTGGTGATGGAACGGGGCAGAATACTCTGGTTCATGCTCTCATGCATCATCTCGACATTCTTTGCCCCGTCGGTGCTCCCGATCGACCGGGGATTGTTCATCGTCTGGACAAGGATACAAGTGGCGTGATCGTTGTAGCCAAAACTGAAAAGGCTTACCATAACTTGGTTAGTCAGTTTTCAGAGCGTAAAGTGAGTAAGGAATACCTGGCCTTGGTACATGGTTCTCTTTCCTTAGATTCGGGAGAATTTATTGGTCCTATAGGCCGACATCCTAAAGTGCGGGTGAAAATGTGTGTTTCAGCAAATGGAAAAAAAGCAGTTACCAACTGGAAAGTAGCAACCCGCTTTTCAAATGATTTTACCTTGGTTAGTTGTACCATACTGACTGGTAGAACCCACCAAATAAGAGTGCACTTTTCTGATGCAAATCATCCGTTGGCAGGTGACTCTACTTATGGAGGAAACCGAAAAAACCAGACCCATGTATTTCATCGAGTTATGTTGCACGCCTGCAAACTCCAGTTGCTTCATCCAATCAAAGGAATCGAGATGAAGTGGGAAGCTCCTATTCCTCAAGATTTTACTGAACCAATCGAGAAATTATCCGAAATTAATGGTGAAAGCTGATCGCAAATTTAATACCTCTATAAATTCGTTCTTTGAAGGTCAGCAGTGATCAATTCAAATGCTTCATCCACTTCATCCACCATTTTAAATAATTCTAAATCCTCGGGTGAAATAACACCAAATTCTACAAATTGCTTGAAATCAATCAACTTGGACCAGAAATCTGTTCCGTATAAATAAACTGGAATTCTTTTTCCGATTTTCTTGGTTTGAATCAGGGTCAAAACTTCAAAAAGCTCGTCCATTGTTCCAAATCCTCCTGGGAATGCGACTACCGCCTTCGCGTGATATAGGAAATAGAATTTACGGATGAAGAAATAATGAAATTCGAAGGCAAGCTCAGGAGTAGCAAATTTATTTACACCTTGTTCGAAGGGAAGACTTATACCTAGGGCAACAGACTTTGCATTTGCTTGGTGAGCACCCTTGTTGGCAGCTTCCATCATGCCTGGGCCACCTCCTGAGCAGATATGGAATTGATTATCGGGTGAGAAGCTTTCCTTGGACCAAGTGGAAAGCTTATGGGATAATGATGCGGCATCATCATAATACGGCGATAAAGCAGCAAGATTCTCGGCTTTTTGGAGCTGTTTTTTTTGCTCTTCAGTGCGTTGTTCAGGTTTAGGCAGTGAACCGATCAACTTATCCAAATCATTTCCTGCTGCATGAGAAGACTTTGATCTTGCCGAACCAAAAAAAACTACAGTATTTGAAATATTCTCTTTTTCAAGTCTGACAGAGGATTCAACAAGTTCGCAAAGAACTCTAATCGGACGGGCGTCATGACTGTTTAGAAATTCTAAGTTTTCATATGCCTTAAATAATTTATTTTCCATTAGGAATCATTGCTCGAAGTAACGGAAATGAAAAGGGAAAATGAATCTTATTTAAAAAAAACTAAAGTTTTTGACAGAGGGGACGATTATCAAACTAGTCGCATGGATGTGACTCTTACTAATTTGGTTCGATCCACAGGAGGTAGATTCGAATCACAATCAATCATTTAGCTCAAAGCTGAGCAAAAATTCTTTGTTGTGATACATATAAAAGACTTCCTTGATACAAAATCTTCCACCCAAGCCCATGAAAATGTTGGATTCGAATTTTGTTTGGATTCAGACCTAATACCTTTTGAAAACAATGAGGCAGAACCAAACATTTCCAGAGTACAAATTGCTCTTTTAGTGGATAAACTGCTGGCAATGCCAGAAGATGAACCATTACCAGATCTCGATGAGAGTTATAAGCTTTCTGAAGATCCATTTGAGCAAGTTGCGGAAAGAATTCTCCCAGATTTTTAAGAATTCTTTTTTGGATAGTCGTAATCTACCAGCGAGCAACTGCCGACTTCAAGCTTTCTCCATTGTAGTAGTGGGAGTTCGAGGGTTACCACTCCACAGGTTGGGACATTACTGATACTTTGTTGGGCTAGAAGGTTGGTCAAAATTGTAATGTTTGGATTATGGAAAACTGCGACTACCGAATGAATCTCATCGGCAACACTCGATAGTAGATCGAGGATTATTGAAGGAGAACCTTCATACAATTCCGAGCATATTTTATTATTTGCTTCTTTCCACCATTCTTCTTTAAAAAATTCAGAAGTTTGGATCGCCCGTTTTGCTGGTGAGCAAAGAACCAGTTCTGGTCGATTCCATTTTTTCGAAGCATTTTGTGCCATCAAGGGAGCATTTTCTCTTCCTCTTGAATTGAGAGGTCTTTCTAGGTCAGATAAAGAATCGTCAATCCATGAAGATTTAGCATGTCGAATTAAAAAAAGCTTTTTCATTTACCTATTCATTTCTAGAATACAAGCTATGGTGTCAATGATCATGATATATAGATGGATTCTATTGTTAGCCCTTTTTTTTTCTAGTTGCAGTGATGACAAAGTTATTCCGATAGATTTCCCCTCGGATGTTTCTGATTCTAATAGTTCTAATACTGATTTTGAAGTAGAACCTAGATTTAGATCCAATGACCGTACGGAGGAAGAAATTGTTAATGATTTTCCCAAGCCTGTAGAAACTTATCCACTTATCGAAAAAGAAGATGTTGAGATTTTAGACGGAGGAATTCTTTATCGAAAGAATATAGACCGTCCATTTACCGGTAGAATGCTTGAAAAATATGACGATGGATCCATAGCATTAGAATCTTCTTATTTGGATGGTTTACCCCACGGGCAGCAACTGCGAAGGTTTGAAAACGGGAAACCTGCCCTTGAAGCGATTTTTGATCAAGGAGTTTTGTCTGGCGTTAAGACTAAGTGGTGGGAGAATGGAAAGATTCGCGAGGAGGAATATTGGAGTGGAGGTGAGTTTTTCGGCAGACGTTTATGGGATCAAGAGGGTAGGATGATTCGAGAAGAGCTAGTCCCCCAAGAATGATTAACTAAGATGCCTGCTATTTTATCATTTTTAGGCTTAATTTTTTTCTTCTCTGTCTTCTCATTACAAGGGAATACACCGAACTCAATCGACGCCAATGATTCAGCTCCTAGGAATGAAATCATTCGAGTCATTCAACCAGGCGTTTTCGATATTCAATCTCAAGATTTTTTGATTCGGATGCGAGCATGGGGCGTGGAATTTCCTAAGCGTGGGCAACCCGGTTATGAAGCTGCATTAGCATTTACTGAAAAAAAGCTTATTTCAACGGCTCCCCATATCTCAATAAAAAGAGAATTTGATAATCTCAATTTGAAAGTCGTGGATATCCAGCTTTTGGAGCAGAAAGTTAATTTTAGTAAAGAAGCTATTCTACTTGGAATCGGTTGGCATAATGAAAAAGAAACTGGGCGTTTTGGCCCTTATCTGATGGCTCAACTTAAAGCCAAGAGATTAAAAACTGGAATATGGAGTAATGGATTCGCTTACAGTTCAGCAATGGGGACCGTTAGTCCACAGCCAAAACTTCCAACCCTATATGACCGTAGGCAAGGTTTTATTCCAAGTCTATCCTTTTGGGTTACAAGTTTCGGAAAAATTCACCGACCGGGGTGCAGTTTCTATGAAAGAGGCAGAGGCACACTAACATCCAAACCCACCGGCACAGATTGCCGGATTTGCGGTGGTAGGTTTCCTAAGAAGTAAAGGGTTTAGGATTGAAGGGTGGAAAGAAGCTCATCCTTGGTTTTAAAACCCTCAAGGGTATCGGACAGGGCTCCGTTTTTGTAAACTAAAATAGTTGGTATTGATCTAACCCCATGCTCTTGGGCTAGGTCAGTGTTCTCATCAATATTGACTTTGTAGACCCCGACCGAATCTCCGAGGTCATTTGCAATCTCTTCAAGGATTGGAGATAAGCTCAAGCAAGGCCCGCACCAGGGTGCCCAAAAATCGACTAAGGTAGGTTTTGTGTCATTAACGACTTTTTTAAAGCTTTCTTTATTTAAGTTAATGACTTCACTCATTATTGATGGGATTGATTTGGGTTGATTGAATTAAAACAATTAAGGCTGTAGGAAAAGAAAGACAGTCAAGGCTACTGCACCTCCAAATACTAAAAAGTCTAGGATCATAAAGAAAATACTCGGCCGAGTAGCCTTTGCTGGCTCCGCAGTTTTATCCCCAGCAGCAACATTTGTAGCAGGTGAATTCATGGGAGGAGCCGCAGCAGGAGCACCGGGTGGAGGGCTAATGCTCGGTGAAGGTAGGGGTCCTCCGGGGGCAGGCATGGCGGGCAGGGCACTTGGTGCGACTGGTCCTGCGGACGGCATGGGTGAGGGGGTCAAGCTTGGAGCGGGAACAGCTGGAGCAATTGGTGGTCTTGTCGATGAAGGAGAAAGAGAAGGAACAGAAGGTGCACTGGGCGGGGAAACTGCAGGACTAGGAGCGGTGGGAGATGAAGATGGGGCAGGACTTATTCCCCCAGAAGGTGGAGGGACTGCACCTGGGGATGGAGGTTTTGTTCCAGCCGGTGGGATTGGAGATGGAGTAGCTCCACCAGGCTGAGTCACTGTAGGCGCTGGTTGACCAGGCTGGGAAAAAGGAGATTTAGTGACCTTAAACTTAGGGGTCATACCCGGTGAAGGCTGAGCCGGAGGTGTAAGTTTAAGGCCTTGAGTGCCACTGCTTGGTGTAGGCGGGGGAGGAGGAGGTGGTGGTGAATCTGACATGGTTGTAAAAAAAGAAAAAGCAATTCAAGAAGGGCTATTTTTTCGAATTAGGTCCGAAATCTCATCCATGGAAGCGTCTTGCAAACTTTTGCCTTTATTTTTCAAATCTTCGAAGGTTTTGCATAGAGTTTCAGTCATTTTATCATGAGTTTGCTCTGAGCCTCCCATAATTGAAAACTTATCAGCCTGCGTTAATCTTTTATGTCCATCATCACAATCCAATCCAATGCCAAAAAGATGAGCCATAACTTTTGGGTCTTTGACAGGCAAATTATTCTTATGCAAACGATTCTCCATATATTTATTTATTAACGTAATGTAGAAATAGTCAACCTTCCATAATCTCCTCTCAAAACACTAGAAAGAATAAAGCCTGAATCCGAAACTTAATTCAATCTCGTCTTCCTTTGTGGTTCCTCTTCTTTCTGTAAGAGAAAGCAGATAAATAAAATTATTTCGAGAATCGATTTCAAAAGCAAGATGCCAATACGGAAAAGTTTTTTGTTCTGAATCATAGCGAAGTGAAAAAAGTAGTTTTTTTCCGTAATCAATTAGCCTGGACGCACTCAGAGACCATTGTTTATTGGTATTTGGAAAGTGAATCCGTGAAATTTGATATTGATTTTCATAACCATCATTCAGGAGAGCAGAGTAAATATTTATGGTACCTGCCTCAAAGTCATTGGTCTTCGTTTGACCTCTCAATCGAAGCCATCTAGCAGGTGCAAAATCAAATTGAGCATAAAAGGATTCAGCATCTTCCTGTGGGTCGCTTGATTCTTTCCATAAATCCTGTGTTAACTTCAAGTAGGCCAAGTCTCTCATACCATAGTCACCATTGGTGGTTAAGTT
>CESN01012111.1_pt1 | contig 18154 bp, 21 predicted proteins | sample 531181 | NCBI WGS metagenome assembly CESN01 (sample SAMEA2621990, study PRJEB7988) | marine metagenome | isolation source: saline water (ENVO:00002010), including
TACTTTTTTAATTGGAGCGATTAATTTATTTATTATTTATCTAACAATTTTATCAAAAAATATAAAAAGAAAAATTTTTATTATTATTTTAGGTGGTTCTATGGGTAATTTATTTGATCGAGTTTACTACGGTGCTGTACCAGATTTTATCGATATAAGTTTCAAAGGATATCATTGGTTTATATTTAATGTGGCGGATATATTTATAACAATTGGGATATTTTGCCTTATATTTATTGAAATTTTCGATTATAAAAAAACTAATGAACAAAATTCATAATTTATTTTTAATATTATCTTTGATTTTTCTGATTTCTTGTCAAGGTGCTCAAAATGCACTATCAGGTAAATCGAGGTCGGATGGAAGTGATGAATTTCTAATAGAAAAAAAAAATCCACTTTCAATGCCTCCAGATTTTAACGAATTGCCAGAACCAGAAAATTCTCTAAAAACAAACAATGGGGATAAAGATCAAAACATAAAAAAAAAACTTAATTTAAATACTACAAAAAAAAATAAATCTTTAAATGATAATAATTTGACTGATTCATTAGAGGATAACATTTTAGAAAAAATTAGTGATTAGATGTTAACTAATAATATTAAGTTTAACAATTTTAAAAAAAAGTTTAATAAAGCTTCTTTGAAGAAAAAATTAAATAATTTTAAAAAACAAAATTTATTAAAACAATATCCTTTACTTAAAAGTTTTTCAAAAAATTATAAATATAGCTATTCAAAAAAACAATTACTAAAGCTAAAAAAATATCAAAATTATAATTTAATTGGTATGGGAGGTTCTATACTAGGTGCTGAAGCTATCCATCAGTTTTTAATTAAAAGAGTAAAAAAAAAATTTAATTTTATAAATAATCTTGAGCCAAAGGTTAATGCTCAAAAAAAATCAGTAAATATTATTATATCTAAATCAGGTGAGACCCTAGAAACAATAAGTAATTTGCACGTACTACAAAAAAAAAATAATTCAAACAAAAATATTTTTATTACAGAAAATAAAGACAGCTATTTAATGAAAATCGCAAAAAAATTTGAAAGTGAAATTTTTGAACATAAAAATTTTATAGGTGGTAGGTATTCTGTTTTGTCTGAAGTTGGAATGTTGCCAGCAGAATTAATGGGCTTAAACGAGAAAAAATTTAAAAAATTTGATAAATTGGTTAATAATAAAAAATTTTTAGAATATTTAATTTTAAATGTAGATTTTACAATACAATTATTGAGAAAAGGATACACGAATTCAATTATATTAAATTATGATACAAATTCTGACAATTTATTTAAATGGTATCAACAGCTAATTGCAGAGTCATTAGGCAAAAAATCAAGAGGTATATTACCTATAATTTCAACAATGCCTAAAGATAATCATAGTCTACTTCAACTATATTTAGATGGTCCAAAGAATTCTTTTTTTACTTTTTTTGAAAACATAAATGAAAAATCTGACTATATTACGCCGAAAAACGTACTTTTTGAAAAAAAATATTTGAGAGCAAAGAAGTTAAAAAATATAGTCAACGCACAAAAAATTGCTACTCAAAAAATTTTTAGAAAAAGAAAAATCCCTTTTAGATCATTTGAAATTTTACAAAAAGATGAAAATTCTTTAGGTGAATTATTTTGTTTTTTTGTATTAGAAACAATATTGTTAGGTAAAGCACTAAAAGTAAACCCATTTGATCAACCATCTGTTGAGCTTATTAAAATAGAAACTAAAAAAATTTTAAGTTAAAGTTAAAAAGGTGATTTTCGAATTACCATAAACTCTTTGTTCGATTTCTACTAAAAGATCAGGAAAAGTATCTAATGACTTTTTATGTCTATGAATAATTATTATTCCATATTTTGTTAACAATTTTCTTTTAATAATAATATTTATTAATTCATACATATTTTTTAATCCAAATGGAGGGTCTATAAAAATGAAATCATAAGGTTTAATTAAATTTTTAGTTTTCAAATCAAAAAAATCTTTTTTTATTATTGAACATTGATTTTGAATTTTAAGTTTATTTATATTCTTCTCTAAAACTTTAATAACAGGTTCATATTTTTCAATAAACGTAACTTCTTTAGCACCTCTTGATATACACTCTATTCCAAATGATCCTGTCCCTGAAAAAATATCAAGAACTCTATTATCACATAATTTAACACTAATTTTCTTTGAATGTAAAAGTAAATTAAATATTGACTCTCTGGTTATATCTTTAAGAGGACGTGTTTGTTTATCAATGGGTTGATACAAAGATGAACCTCTAAACAGACCTGCGATAATTCTCATCTATTTAAAATTTTAAATCCTATATCTCTTCTATAATATTTATTTTTCCATTTTACATTATCAAGAATTTTTAAAGCATCATTTCTAGCTTTATTTAAAGATTTAGAAATAACTGTTGCATTTAAAACTCTCCCTCCGACCGCAATTATTTTTCCTAACTTATTTCTCTCTGTCCCAGCATGAAAAATTTGTTTATTTTTATTTGGTCTAAATTTTTTTATTATATTTACCTGTGTTTGTTTATTATATTTTCCTGGATATCCCTTATTGGCAGCAACAATTGTTATACCAGGTTCTTTTGTCCATTTTATATTCACACTTTTTAATTTATTATTTAAGGCAGACATTAAAAGATTTATCAAATCATTTTTTAGCCTCATCATTAAAACTTGACACTCCGGATCACCAAATCTTATGTTATATTCCATTAACTTAGGATCGTTTTTGTTTATTATAAGACCAGCATATAATATGCCTTTATATTTGTATCCGATTTTGCTCATACCCTTTATTGTTGGCTTAATAATTTTATTAATAATTTTTTCTTCTAAATCTTGATTTATTATGTATGAAGGAGAATAAGCTCCCATACCTCCTGTATTTAATCCTGTATCACCTTCACCAATTCTTTTATGATCTTGTGCTGTACCAATACACTTAAATTGATTACCGTCAGATATAACAAAATAACTTAATTCATCCCCCTCCAAATACTCTTCAACAAACACCTTTGAGGATGAATTAAATTTACCATTTAATATTTCTTTTATACTTTTTAAAGCTTCAAATTTATTATTGCAAATGGTTACACCTTTTCCAGCAGCTAAACCATCTGACTTTACAACTAGAGGAAAATTTATTTTATTTAAGTATTTTTTTGCAGAGCTCAAACTTTTTATTTGATAATAATCTGCAGTTGGAATGTTAAATTTTTTACAGAATTTTTTCATAAAAATTTTTGAACCTTCGAGCTTTGCTGCGTTTCTATCAGGACCAAATATATTCATTTTTTTTTTTTTAAAAAAATTGACTATTCCATTTACCAAAGGCACTTCAGGACCAACTATGATTAAATCTACTTTTCTAAATTTTAAATGAGAGTATATTTCTTTAAAATTATTTACGTTTATTTTAATATTTTCTGCAATTTTCTCGGTTCCAGCGTTTCCTGGAATACAAAAAATCTTATTCACTTTTTTTGATTTTCTTACTTTATAACAAATCGAGTGTTCTCTGCCACCATTTCCAATTATTGCTATATTCATGTATTACTTTATAAACCATAAATGTTAAAAAAATTAGCAAAATTAAAATATTTACCAAATAAATTTGAGATATTAAGCAATGGCGATCATGTAATTTGTGCTGTATCAGGAAAAAAAATTAAGTTAGAGATGTTAAATTACTGGAATGTAGAATTACAGGAACCATATTATTCACATGTAGAGGCCTCAAAAAAAAGAGAATAAGATTATCTTTTCCATCTATTGTGTGACCATATCCATTGATCTGGGTTTCTTTTTACCATTTTCTCTAAACAAATGTTAAGTTCAGATGTTATTTCATAATTAGATTTTTGATTTTCAAAAAAAATTGGTTTTTCTATAGTTAATTTAAATTTATGGTTATTATATCTCTCAATATATACTGGTACGATTTCCATTTTATATTTTTTAGCGATTTGAGCTGGAATTGATGTTGTAAATGCATCTTTATTTAAGAAATTAGATAATATTCCTTCTGTAACTCTTTGATCAATCATCATAGCAACAGAATAACCTTCTTTTATAAGTTTTATAAACTCTCGCGTTCCCGATTTTCCCTTCTTAATTTGTTTTTTACAAATGTATCTTCTTCTAATATTTTCCATAGTGTTATTAAGGAAATAATTATTTAATGGACGGTATATAGCTGCAAGTTTAATACCGCTATTCTCAAGATGCATTGCCATCAATTCAAAATTGTTAAAATGTCCTGATACAAATACTACATTTTTATTTTCTCTTTTTATTTTTTCAACAATCTCTTGTCCGTAAATTTCAAGGTTATTTGATAATCTTCCATTATCAAAATGCTCTATAAATGGATATTCTGATAAAATTCTTCCGTAATTTCCCCACATATTTTTGATAATTTTTTTTCTTTCAATTTCATTTTTTCCGATTTTTGATGATTCTAAATTTTCCATTATAATTTTCTTTTTTCTAAACATTGGTCCAAAAATTTTACCAATAATAGCACCAAGATTTGACGAGTTTTTATATCCAATAATTTTAAAAATAATGAATAAAAATTTTATTATTATAAATTCAATGAAATATTTTAAAATTTTCATATAAACTTTTTAAACAAATGTTCCAAGTTTGATCTATCTGCTAATTGAATTTCTATATTTACAAAATTAATTTTTAATTTGAATTTTTCGTTAATTCTATAATAATCTTTTTCGGTTGTAAGTAATTGTGCATTTTTTTGTTTTGCTTCTAAAATTAAATTATTCAATTCTTTATCGTTAAATTCGTAATGATCCGGAAAAGAATATTTATTTATTATATTAAAGTTGTTTTCTTTAAGAGATAAAAAAAAATTGCTTGGATTACCAATTCCTGAAAAAGCTATAACATTTTTAGATACTCCTTCATGCGAAAAAACTAGTTTATATTTATAATAGATTATTTTTAATTTGTTATTGAAACTTAACAAATATTCGTCATATAGTTTGTTATAATTTCCATTAATCATAACACATTCCGCTCTCTTTAAAGAAGTGATTTTTTCTCTTAATGGTCCAGACGGTATTACAAAGCCATTGCCAACCCATTGATTTTCGTTAAAACATACAATTGATAAATCTTTTTTGATGCTTAAATCTTGAAATCCATCATCCATAATAGCTACATCGAAACCTTCATCCTGCAAATTCATTAATGATACTTTTCTAGATTTATGAGTAAAAACTTTTCCTTTTTTTTCTAACAAATTAATTTCATCTTTTAAATATGGATAAAACTTTTTAACAAAAGCCGGTTTTTTGCCAAAATTTTTAAATATATCAAATATTTTTATTGAAATTGGAGTTTTGCCTGTGCCACCTAAATAAATATTCCCAACACAAATGATTGGTAGGTTAAAATTTTTTCCTTTTTTAAAAGATTTTAAGAAATTAAATATGATTACGATGATACTCAAAGGGTACAGTAAAACAGAAAAAATTGTTATTTTTTTTTTATCCCAAAACTTTGGTTTATTCAAATTCATTAAATAAAATTGGATAGTTGCCTATAGTTTTCGTTAAGTATTCTTTGACCCATTATTTTCAATTTCTTTATATTTTGTTTTCTTTTTACTTTATTTTTTAAAATTTTATCAATAATGTTTAAAGCATCTTTTTTTCTTTTTATTTCATACGATAATCCAATTAATTTTAATAAAGCGTAAACTTCAGTGAAATTGTCAATATTAGGACCGTGAATTATTTTACATCCAGATCTTGCAGCCTCCAATGGATTCTGACCTCCATGGTGAATTAAAGAGCCACCAACAAATACCACAGAACATTTATCAATAAATTTTTTTGCTTCCCCAAAAGTATCTACAATATAAACGTCAACTTTCTTATTTACAAATTTTTTATCACTATGTCTATGAAATGTAAGATCAGAGTCCTTTAAATTTTCTATTATACTATTAGTTCTACTTACGTGTCTAGGAATAAGTATACACATAAACTTATTAAATTTTTTTCTTAAATTTTTAAATAACTCTATGCAAAACTTTTCCTCAGTATCATGAGTACTAATACCACCTATTATTAGATTTTTACTCAAAAAAAATTTATTCAATTTTTTTCGAAGTTTGAATTTTTTTACGTCTGATATCTCAGAAAATTTTAAATTACCTGGTTGTAATATTTTTTTTGAACCCAGTTTTTTTAAATAATTTGCAGTCTCTCTATTTTGACACAAGCATAAATCAAATTTACTAAATATATAATTTGATGTAACTTTAAATCTTGACCAGTTATAGAAAGATTTTTTTGTAATTCTGCCATTTAATAAAATCAAAGGTATTTTTCTTTTATTAATTTCTAAAGTAGTATTTGGCCATATTTCAGACTCAACAAATATTGCTAATGATGGTTCCCAGTTGTTTAAGAATTTTTTTATAACTAAATTGTTATCCAACGGAAAGTATTGATGAAAAGTATTTTTAAACTTATATTTTTTAAAAACTTCTGCAGAACTCGTGGTATTTGATGTTAAAAGAATCTTTTTATTAGTTCGTTTTTCTATTTTTTCAATAAGAGGAAGTATACTTATTAATTCCCCAACACTAGATACATGAAACCATATAACATTTTTATAATCAATTTTGACAGTTTTAATTCCTATTTTTTCTATAAATCTTTTTGGATCTTCTTTTTTTTTTAAAATTCTGAAAAATAATATTATTGGCAGTAATATTAAAATACAATTTGTTAAAACTCTATACAATATAATCATTAATTTTTTGCTAGTTGTTTCTCATAGAAATTTCTATACAAAATTGAATTTTCAAGTAGATATTGGTGTGTTCCTTCTGCAGCAATTAATCCTTTATCAACGACGTATATTTTTTTTGAGTTCATGATTGTTGATAGTCTATGTGCAATAATTAAAGAAGTCCTCTCTTTAGTTAGTAATTTTATTGCCTCTTGGATTTTTTTTTCCGTATTCGAGTCTAAAGATGAGGTAGCTTCATCTAGCAATATTATCTTACTTTTTTTCAACATTGCCCTAGCTATAGAAATTCTTTGTTTTTCTCCTCCAGACAGTCTTATACCATTCTCACCAATTACAGTATCATATCCATTTGGCAGATCTCTTATAAATTCCTCAGAATGTGATAATTTTGCAGCTTCAAATATTTCCTCATCGGAAGCGTCCATTTTCGCATAGGCAATATTGTTTTTGATAGTGTCGTCGAACAAAGTAATATCTTGTGTAACTAGAGAAATATTGGATCTTAATGACGATAACTTTAAATTATATATTGACTGGTTGTCAATTTCAATGTCACCACTTATTTTATCATATAATCTTGGTATAAGATTTATTATTGATGATTTTCCGGCTCCACTATGACCCACCAAAGATGTCATTTCACCGCCCTCTATTTTAATGTTTATATCCTTTAATACACTCTTTTCTTCGCTATTATATTTAAAATTTATATCTTTAAATTTGATATCTCCTTTTGATATTTTTAGTTCAATACTATTTTTTGCATCAATTATTTTATTTTTATTATCAATAATTGGTAAAATTCTTTTCGCAGCAGCGATGCCCTGATTAAAACCCATGTTTAGAGTGGCCAAAGACCTAACAGGTTGGTATGCCAACATCATAGCAGCTAAAAAAGAAAAAAAATTATTTATGTCGAGCTGTTCACCTGATATTAGTCTTCCAGAAAAGTAAATTATTAAAGCTATCATAATACCAGTTAAGGTTTCCATTATAGGTGAAGCTCTTACCAGAATAGTTTCTGTTTTGATTGTTCTATCTTTTAAATTATCTATAAATTTTTCGGTTCTACTAAATTCGTATATTTCCTTTTGGAAAATTTTAATAATTTTATGATTTTTAAAAACCTCTAATAAATATGCGGTTAGTTCTCCAGCTCGATCAGCCGCTTCTACTGTAACTTTTCCAATTCTTTTACCAAGAGATCTTGCAGCAATGGTCGCTAAAGGTATCATAATTATTGCAAAAATTGCTAACTTCCAATTTTGGTAAAACATAACACCAACCAGAGCTAAAAGTGTCATACTATCTTTAGTTAAATTTAACATAACAGTGCTTACTAATTTTGTTATCATGCCTATATCAAATGTTAGGTGAGTAATAAATTTACCTGAATGCTTATTTTCTATAAATTCCGTATCGGCTATAATTAATGATCTCATTACTTTAAACTGTAAAATTTTAGATATTTCTTGTCCAACTTTGATTAAAATTATTCTTGCAAAATATAAAGATAAACCTTTCATCGCAAATGCAACAATAATTGCTATGGGTATTAGCAATATCAAGTTTTGATCTTTATCTATAAAAATTTTTTTTACTGCAGGATCTAACAACCAAGCAATTGATGCGGTACTACTAGCCACCAAAAGTGAAAAGAAAACAGATAAAAGAATCTTAGGCAAAAATATTTTTGTGTATTCTTTGTAAAGTCTTCTAGTAATTTCTAATTTTGACATAATATCTAAATTTCTATTTTCCCTATAAGTAATATAAAAAATATTATAAAACCTAATAAATTATTAGATTTAAAAATTTTTAGACAGTTATATTGATCATTCGTTTCAAGATCTTTTATTTGGAAATAAAACATATGAAAAATTGGAAATATCATAAGTATATAAAAAAATTTATTTAATTCTAAAAACAAACCTGTGGTTAAAATCGATATAGTTGTTAATAAATAGCATATAATTAAAAATATTTTTGGGTTATTCTTAAATTTTATTGAAGTAGATTTAACACCAATAATTTCATCATCTTTTAAATCTTGATATCCATAAATAGTGTCGTAACCTAATGTCCAAAATATGGCTCCTACATATAAAATTATAGGAATTAAGGTTATATTTTCATTTATTGAAGTCCACCCCAATAATAAGCCATAATTAAATGTTATTCCAAGATATAATTGCGGCCAGTAAGTAAATCTTTTCATATAAGGATAAGTAAAAGCTAATGGCATCGATCCAAGTGCAAGTATTATGGTTAACCAATTAAATTGAAGTAATATGAAAAGTGCAAAAATACAGAGAATACATGCAAAAATAAAACCTTCAAATACTGAAACTGCTCCAGACGCAATTGGTCTATTTTTGGTTCTTTCTACTCTTAAATCAAAATTTCTATCTACTATATCATTTATTATACATCCAGCTGACCTCATTAATATTGAGCCTAATAAAAATAATAAAGTATAGTAAATGTATAAATATATTCCTTCATTAAATTCGTAAGAAATTGTTAGTCCCCACATACAAGGCCAGAATAATAACATTATTCCAATTGGCTTTTTAATTCTTGTTAACTCGATATAAATTTGCAATTTTTCTGACATATTTTATTTGTAAATAACAAAGCAAATCAACTTAATCAAATCGAATCGAAATGAATATAGACTACACTGTTACTGCATTAATGTTTCCAGCTATTCCACTTATCATGGCAGTATATAGTAATAGATTTCATACTCTTAGCAATTTAATAAGAAAAATTCATGATGAATATGTATTTGAAAAACATACCCCACCAGAGTGGAGGAGCCAGCTAATAAATCTCAATAATAGAATTAGTGTTTTGAAATTTTCAATATTATTTGCAGCTTTTGGATTTTTATTTAATATGGGCACTGTATTCGCTTTGTATTTAGATGAAGTTTTTTCTGCAAGAATTATTTTTGCATCTTGTTGTTTATCTATGATGATTTCGATAATTTTTTTTATTAGGGAAATTCAAATTTCGACCAAAGCTCTAAAATTACATTTATCTGATATGGATGTTAAATTTAAGGAGTAATTATAGCAGGACCTACTATCTTTCTGCTCTCCAAATCTTTATGCGCTTGAACTATATCACTTAAAGGGTACTTTTTATATAATTTAACAATTACTTTCTCAGAATTTATCATTTCAAATAATTTATTTGATGCCTCTTCCAATTCATTTCTTGTAGATGTGTAGTGAGCAATACTAGGTCTTGTTACAAATAATCCCTTTGGAGACACTAATTTACCAACATCTAATGGTTCTAGTTTTCCTGATGCATTACCAAAAGATACAAAAGTTCCTCTCATTTTTAAACATAATAAAGATTTTACCATTGTTACTTTCCCAACTCCGTCGTAGACAACTGGAAGACCTTCATCATTTGTAATTTTCATGACCTCTTCATGAAAATCTTGTTTGTTGTAATTAATAACTTCCGAGCATCCATATTGTTTTGCTGTATGAATTTTTTCATCAGAACCTACTGTACCTATTACCGAGCATCCAAGGCTCTTCGCCCACTGACAAAAGATTTGTCCTACACCTCCTGCAGCCGCATGAAATAATATTTTATCACCAGATTTAACCTCGTAAGTTTTGTGCAATAGGTAAAATGTGGTCAAACCTTTTGTCATGATTGCTGCTACAATCTCAAGATCAATTTTGTCAGGAACTTTTATTAAACTTTTTACAGGGTAAATTCTGTGCGTCGCGTAAGAACCAATAGGAGCAGCTGCATAAGCTACCTTATCTCCTTCTTTAAAATTTTTGACATCATAACCAACCTTCTCTATTACACCCGCACCCTCAAGCCCTATACCTGAAGGAATAGGAACAGGATATAGACCAGATCTATGATATGTATCAATATAATTTAAACCAATTGCAACTTGCTTTATCAAAACTTCGCCAGATTTAGGATCTGATAGTTTAATATCTTTCAACTCTAAAACTTCAGGTCCACCAGTTTTTTTTATTTCTGCTGCTCTCATTATTTTACAAAAGTTCCATTATGAAAGTCATTAACAGCTTCAAGAATTTCAGATTTAGTATTCATTACAAAAGGTCCACCTCTAGCTATTTTTTCGTTTATTGGTTTTCCAGAAATTAACAAGAACTTTGATTTTGATATAGCATTAACTCTAAGATTCTCATTTTTTGATAGTAATATTAGATTTGAGCCTATTGCTTGACTGTGTTCTTGATTTCCAATTTTTATTTCACCATCCACCAAATATATCAGAGAGTTATGTGTTAATGGAATTTGAAAATTAAATTCTTTATCTTTATTTAACTCTATATCAAAATAAATCGGATCAATATTATGACCTTTTACAGGTCCCTCTGTGTCTTTATATTTACCGGCTATAGTTTTAACTTTTATTTCTCCATCTTGATAAACCTGCATTTCTTTTGAATTAATATAAATATAATTTGGTTTTGACATTTTTAGTTTTGCAGGCATATTTATCCATAGTTGAAAACCTTGTAGTTTTCCTCCAGTCATAGATGGCATTTCGGAGTGAATTATTCCGCTACCTGTCTTCATCCACTGAACATCCCCAGCCTTCATCCTACCTTTTGAGCCGGTACTATCTTCATGCTCAAATTCTCCATGAAGCATATAAGTTACAGTTTCAATACCTCTATGCGGATGAGCAGGAAAACCTCCTATATAATCATCTTTATTTTCAGATCCAAATTCATCTAACATAAGAAATGGATCATAGTAGTTTGGTTCCACTCCAATACTTCTTTTTAATTTTACACCGGCTCCATCTGAAGAGTCTATAGGTTTAATAATTTTTTCAACTTTAATTTGTTTCATAATTTTTATAATTTGTGATCAAAACTAAATTTTCTAGTACCATTTACTACAATAAAAAGAAAACCGCCAGCTAATGCTATATTTTTTAAAAAGGATGTTATCTGCATTTGATTTGAAAAATCTATGTGAAAAATAAGAGCTGTAGTAATACAAAAAGCAGCCAATAAACCCGCAGCTACCTTAGCTTTATATCCGATTATAATTAATACTGGACCTGCGATTTCTAAAATTATTGCTGGTGTTAAAAAAATGCCAGGAATTCCATAACCTTCCATCCACTCAATAGTTCCATCATAATCTAAAATCTTAAAGTAACCATTTAATAAGAATAGCAAAGATAAAAATATCCTACCTATAAGATCAATTATATTTATCATTACAATAGGTTTAAATTTTTATTTAATAATATCAAGTATACCTTTTAGACTTTGTATTTCATATTTTGGCTTATAATCAAGATTATCAAACATATTATTATTTCTATTTACCCAAATAGTTTGATAACCAAAGTTACCTCCACCAGAAATATCCCAACTATTGGCACTTAGAAATAAAACTTCATCTTTATTAATATTATATTTTCTAATAGGTATTTCGTAAACTTTATTGTTAGGTTTATAAATACCAACCTCTTCAATAGAAAATACGTCATCAAATAAATGTTCTAAATTATTACTTTTTACAAGTTTGTTTAACAGTTCTGGTGTTCCATTTGACAGAATTGCCAACTTAAAATTTTTCTTTTTTAAAATATTTAAAGTTTTTGAAACATCCTCAAAGCTATACAAAACTTTATATAATTCTAAAAGTTCATCCTTTAATGAAATGTCTATGTTGTAAGCTTTCATTGATTTATTTAAACTATCTTCAGTTACTTTCCAAAAATCTTTGTGTCTATTCATCAAACTTCTTAACCAAGTATATTCTAATTGAGTTGTTCTCCAATAATTTGAAAAACTCTCCCATTTTTCACCAATTTTTTTTTTACATTTTTCCGCAGCTGAATTCACATCAAAAAGTGTTCCATATGCATCAAAAATTATTGCTTTAATATTTTTCATAATTAAAATATTTATTATGAGCTATATAAGATTATTTTTCAAAGAAAACTTATCTCTTAACTTAAATTCAAATTTAGATAAGTCTCAGTCTCATTATATATCTAATGTAATGAGAATTAAAGAAGGTGGAAATTTTTCTCTATTTAATAATACCGGTGAGTGGCAAGCAACAATCGAAAAGATTAAAAACGGTATTGTTAATTTTAAAATAATAAAAAAATTAAAAAACATTGAAAATGATTTCGAAATTTGGCTTGCTTTTACACCTATTAAATTAAATTATTTAAATTTCATGATCCAAAAAGCAACTGAACTAGGGGTCACAAAATTTATTCCTATTTTAACAGAGAGGACTGTAGTAAGATCTTTGAATAATAAAAGAATAAACAAAATAATTATAGAGTCTACAGAACAATCTAATCGAACCAAAATACCTAAATTAGAAAAATTAATTAAATTTAAAGAATTTTTAAATAAATATAAAGAACCAAATATTTTTTTTGGAGATTTAAACTCTAGTAATGACAAAATTGAAATAAAAAATAAAAATCCAATATGTATTTTAGTAGGTCCAGAGGGAGATTTTTCTGAAGTGGAAAGACGCGAAATTTTAGAAAAAAAAAATATAAAATCTTTAAAAATAAACAAAAATATTTTGAGGACAGAGACTGCCGCGATATCAATGATATCTATCTTAAGTTTTAAATTTTTATCTTAATAACTTATCAATTTTATTTAACATATCTTTAAAAGCTGCGTGGTGGCTTATGCGATCCAGATACTTGCCATTTCTTAAAAGCAAAACAGAAGAGCTATGATTAATTAAATAATTTCCATCTTCAGTAAAAATTTTTTCTGATAAAACACCCCATGACTGAGAAAGTAAAAAAATTTTTTTTGGATCTCCGGTAATACCGGAAATTTTATTTTCAAAATCATTCAAATAATTTTTAATAACATCAGGAGTGTCTCTCGTTGGATCAATACTTACAAAAAAGACTTTAAATTTATCTCTTTTATTATTTTCTAGCTCATTTATAACCAAATCTAAATTATATAATGTCATTGGACAAATATCAGGACAATTTGTAAAGCCAAAAAATATTGCTGTTAATGGTCCATCAAAAGATTTTTCAGTAATGGTATTATTATTTACATCTTTTAGCGAAAAGTCAGAACCTTTGAAGGATGCGACCATATCATCTTTCTTTTCTTTAATAGATAAAAAGACAGGAAGCATTAAAAATATAAATAAAAATAAGCATCCAGAAATTATAGTGATTGAGGTCTTTATTTTCATAGTTGATAATGTTTTATAAATGACTATATAAAATTAATGTCTAAAATATTAAAGAAAATTTTTGGCACAATTTTAGAAAAACCTTGGGAAACAGGTAGAGCACAAGTTGATGATGCTCATAGTGGACAAACTTTCGATTTGTCAGTTCAAAAATCAGCTGTGATAATCATTTTCGGTATTGCCACAGTGCTATTCAGTTTAATTTTTACCGGTTATATTTATAGTGTTCCACCAGAACAAGATACTAAATATTTATTAAAGCCAAATCTGCTTTGGATTAATACTTTTGTTTTATTCATTATTTCATATTATTTTTACAAAGTTTCAAAAGCATTAAAGAGTTCAGAGTATACAAGTATAAAGAAAAACTTATTGATGATTGGGGGTTTGAGTTACCTTTTTCTTTTTGGCCAGGTTGCTTTTTGGATACAGTTGATGAAAAGTGGAAATTATGTTCAAACTAATAATTACTTTTCATCTTTTTATATTTTTACCGCGCTTCACGGATTGCATTTACTTGGTGGCTTATTTTTTTGGGGCAAAGTTGCTTCGAGAGTTTTAAAAATTAGTAATGAAAATATGTTAGATGAAGAAAAAAATATTTCTGCTCTATCTATGTATTGGACCTTTCTTCTTATAGTTTGGTTAGCGTTTTTTTTAATGATTTATGTTTTCAATGATGCTTTTATAGAGTGGTGCAAAACTCTTGTGGCCTAAAGAAACAATACCAATATACAACCAACTATACTAACTAGAGCAAGCAATATGTTTACTGACTTTAAATAATTTTTTGTTTCAGTTTTGACCCCGTCTTTTTTGAATGCTCCTGCTCCAATTGAAATTACTAGATAAAACAATAATACAAGAGCCAATATAGCAAAAAGTATGCCAAATTTTCCTAACATTTATTAAGATATATAGGCTAATTTTAATCATTTGGAAGACATTTTGTCATAGGTTTTTATTGGATTTCTCTTATATAAAAATCCACATGCATGTAGGTGTAATATTTTTTTTGATAATATTAGGTTCAGTTTTGTTCCATATTTTTACTCCCTGGTATTGGACAGATATAGCTTCAAATTGGCAAGGCATGGATGATACGATAACTTTAACATTCTGGATTGGTGGAGGTGTTTTTGTAGCAGTTTGTATGTTCATGATATATTGTCTTTTTAGATATTCTTACAAAGAAGGTAGAAAAGTTGAGTATAAGCCAGAGGATAAAAAACTAGAAAAAATTCTAACTTGGGCAACAACTTTAGGTATCGCAGCGCTGCTTGCTCCGGGTTTAATAATTTGGAATCAGTATGTGAATGTTCCTAAGAATGCCTTAGAGGTTGACGTTATGGCATGGCAATGGGGTTGGCAATATCGGTTACCTGGTGAAGATGGAAAACTTGGAACAACTAAAGTAACAAATATAAATGATGAAAATCCTTTTGGTATCAATTTTGATGATCCTTTTGGAAGAGATGATGTTTTAGTGCAAAGTGATTATATAAATTTAGAGAATAATAAACCCGTAAAGATATTGTTAAGATCTGTTGATGTACTTCATAATTGGTATGTACCGCAATTTAGATCTAAAATGGATGCGGTGCCAGGAATTGTAACTTTTTATTGGTTCGAACCAAATAAAATTGGCGAGTATGAAGTTTTATGCGCAGAATATTGTGGAGTGGGTCATTATGCAATGAGAGGCGGGGTTGAAGTTCAAAGTACTGAAGATTATAAATTATGGTTATCAGAGCAAGAAACATTTCAAGATCTAATTGTAAAAAACGAAAAATTAGAATTTGAAAAAAATAAATTGGCAAAAAATAAAAATTTAGATTTGAACAAAGTTATATATAAAAAGGAATAGTTTATGTCAGACGAATACGAAAATAAATCAGGTTACCAAGCTCAATCTTCAGAGACAATACAAGCTCAATCTTCTGAAGCAATTACTGGAAGTGGATCGGGTATTTCACCTGATATGGACTACGTAAGACCATCTGAACTCCCTGAACAAGACTTGTATCACCCACATAGTTTTATTGAAAAATGGGTTTTTTGTCAGGACGCAAAAGTTATTGGAGTTCAATATTTCTTAACAGCAGTATTTACTGGAGTAGTAGGATTAATTTTGTCTTGGTTAATGAGGTTGCAACTAGGATTTCCAGGAGTAGCCGGGTTTATAACCGCTGAACATTATTATCAATTTGTTACCATGCATGGAATGATTATGGTTGTTTACTTTTTAACAGCATTATTCTTAGGAGGATTTGGAAACTATCTAATACCTTTAATGGTGGGAGCTAGAGATATGGTTTTTCCATATGTAAACATGTTAAGCTTTTGGATGTTTTTTGTTGCTGTTGTAGTTTTGATGGCTAGCTTTTTTGTTCCCGGTGGACCTACAGGTGCCGGATGGACTTTATATCCTCCACAGACAATTTTAGAAGGAACTCCGGGTCATGGCTGGGGTATTCTATTAATGTTAATTTCTTTATCTCTATTTGTAATAGGTTTTACAATGGGAGGTCTAAATTACATGATTACAATACTTCAAGCTAGAACAAGAGGAATGACACTCATGAGAATGCCTTTAACTGTTTGGGGCATATTCACAGCAACAGTGTTAGCAATGCTTGCGTTTCCAGCTCTATTAGTTAGTTCGATAATGATGACATTAGATAAGATTTTAGGAACTAGCTTCTTTATGCCTACAATTCTAAAAGCTGGTGAAGTTTTAGAATATGGTGGCGGAAGTCCGATATTGTTTCAACACCTTTTTTGGTTTTTTGGTCATCCAGAAGTATATATCGTTGCTCTTCCGGCTTTCGGTATAGTATCTGACTTAATATCTGTGCATGCAAGAAAAAATATATTTGGTTATAGAATGATGGTTTGGGCGATTGTTGGAATTGGTGCATTAAGCTTTTTTGTTTGGGCTCACCATATGTATGTTAGTGGTATGAATCCTTGGTTTGGTTTTTTCTTTGCTTCAACGACCTTGATTATTGCAGTCCCTACCGCCATGAAAGTCTATAACTGGATACTAACTTTATGGAGAGGGAATATAAGAATAAATACAGTAATGTTATGGTGTTTAGGTTTTATAGTAACTTTTGTAAACGGCGGTATAACAGGAATATTTTTAGGCAATGTTTCAGTTGACGTTCCTTTATCAGATACATATTTCGTGGTAGCTCATTTCCATATGGTTATGGGTATTGCACCTTTGATGGTGATTATGGGAGCAATTTATCATTGGTTTCCATTAGTGGCTGGAAAGATGTTGGATGAAAAATTAGGTAAATGGCATTTTTGGATAACTTTCCTTGGAGCATATTCAATATATTTCCCAATGCACTATTTAGGCTTTATTGGTGTTCCAAGAAGATACTATGAAATGTATGATAGCCCGTATATGACATCAGGTGTCGGGTTAAATGAATTCATAAGCACTGCAGCATTCATAGTTGGAGCTGCTCAATTATTTTTAGTTTTTAATATTATAAAAACAATGAAAACAGGAAAAAAAGCAGAACAAAATCCATGGAAAGCAAATTCATTAGAATGGTATACTTCGACTGTTCCACCAGAGCACGGTAACTTTGGTGATAGGTTGCCTGTTGTTCATAGATGGCCTTACGATTACAACGTGCCTGGTGCTGAAGAGGACTATTTACCACAAACAGCAGCACCAAGTGAAGTTGCGCATACAGAGGTAGAAAAAACATAGTTGTAAAAAATGTCTGACCCAAAAATAGAAGGCTTTGAATTAGAAAAAGGGTTTAAAGGCATGGCCAAAGATACCGGCTCTGACCAAACCATGTTCAAAGGAGTTCATTGGGGCAAGGCAATGATGTGGATATTTCTGTTGAGCGATACTTTTGTTTTCAGCTGTTTTTTAATTGCTTACATGAAAGGTAGAGCATCAACTCCTGTAGAGTGGCCAAATCCAAGCGAAGTCTTTGCTTTAGATGCTTTTGGTGTCCCAGTTCCTTTATTACTTATAGCATTGATGACTTTTGTATTAATTACGAGCAGTGGCACAATGGCCTTAGCTGTAAAGTATGGCTACGAAAGAAACAGAAAAATGTGTGGCTATTTAATTTTAGC
>CESN01012036.1_pt1 | contig 17991 bp, 12 predicted proteins | sample 531181 | NCBI WGS metagenome assembly CESN01 (sample SAMEA2621990, study PRJEB7988) | marine metagenome | isolation source: saline water (ENVO:00002010), including
CTCATCATGAGCATATCTTATTGCTTCAGTCATTTCTTCTTCTGATATTTCATTAAATTCACCTTCAACCATTACAACGGAGTCTTCGGTTGCACCAACCATTATATCAATATCGGACTCTAATAATTGCTTTCGTGAAGGATTAAGAATAAAAGTACCTTCAACTCTTGCAACTCTAACCTCAGAAATTGGTCCATCAAAAGGTATATCTGATAATGAAATTGCAGCTGAAGCAGCCAAACCTACAAGTGCGTCAGGCATTACATTTTCATCACTTGACATAAGCTGTATCATAACTTGAGTTTCTGAATGATAATCCTTAGGAAATAGTGGACGCAAAACTCTATCAACTATCCTCATTGTAAGTATTTCTTCGCTACTTGGCCTGGCTTCTCTTTTAAAAAAACCACCAGGAAATCTTCCAGCTGAAGCAAATTTCTCTCTGTAATCGACTGTTAGCGGTAAAAAATCTAACGACGAATCACCATAGTTTGAGACAACAGTAGATAAGAGCATGCAATCTCCCATTTTTACTACTACTGATCCATGAGCTTGTTTTGCAAGTTTTCCAGTTTCGATGGAAATTTCTCTGCCATCTGATAATATTATAGTTTGAATTAACGATTTTGGATTCATAATTTAGTATTGGTTATAATTTTGTTGTGTGTAATAAAGACAACCAAACTAAAAATGCTATTTTCTGATACCTAGTTTTTTTATAACATCACGATATCTTTGAATATTTGTTTTCTTTAAATACTCAAGTAAGTTTCTCCTTTTACCAACCATTTTTACAAGAGATTTCTCGGTATTGAAATCTTTAGCATTTGATTTTAAGTGGTTTGATAAATTTTCAATTCTTTTAGTAAAAAGAGCAATTTGGCTTTCTGAAGAGCCAGAGTCTTTCTTACTCTTACCAAACTCTTTGAAAATATCTTCTTTCTTAAGTACTACCATTCAATATTTTTAATTCGCAAATATAACAAAATATTTAGAAAATAAATTATTAATCATATTTGCGAAGACTATTGTTTTGAATTAAATCAATGTAAAGATTGATTTTTTTCTTTAACTCTTTTCTGTGACTTATAAAATCAAGAAACCCTTTCTCAAGTAGAAACTCACTTTTTTGAAATCCATCGGGCAAATCTTGCCCAGTAGTATCTTTAACAACTCTGGGACCAGCAAATGCAATTAGTGCTCTAGGTTCAGCTATATTAATATCTCCTAACATTGCAAAAGATGCAGTGGTTCCTCCAGTTGTAGGATCAGTACATAATGAAATATATGGAAGACCTGATTCAGAAAGATCATTAAGTTTTGCAGATGTTTTTGCCATTTGCATTAATGAAGTTGCAGACTCCATCATTCTTGCACCTCCAGACTTTGATATAACAATAAGTGGACATTTCTTTTTTATTGCATAATCTATTGATAAAGAAATTTTCTCTCCCACAACAGATCCCATTGATCCGCCAATAAATTTAAAATCCATGCAAGCAATAACAATTTCTTTTCCATAAGATTTACCATATCCAACTCTAATTGCATCTTTTAAATTTGTTTTATTTTGTGCATCCTTAAGTCTGTCAGAATATCTTTTTTGATCACGAAAGTTAAGAAAATCAATGGAGGATATACCTCCTCCAATCTCTTTAAATTTATCATCGAATAATATTTCAAAATATTCTCTGCTACCAATATGAACATGGTAATCATCCTCAGGACTTACATACATATTCTCTGCTAATTCCTTAGTTTCAATAATTTTTCCGGTTGGAGTTTTATACCATAGTCCAGCGGGTATGTCTCTTTTCTCCTCAGTTTTTGTATTTATATTCTTATTTGTTCTTTTAAACCAACTCATAAAATAGGAATTAATCTAAGGTATTGATATTATTTAAGTCCTCAAAAGCTTTTATTAACCTGGATTTAAATGTTTCCTCACCTTTTCTAAGCCATACTCTTGGATCGTAGAATTTTTTATTAGGGATATCACTTCCGTCAGGATTACCAATTTGTGACATTAAATAATCTTTTTTCTCAATCATGTAGTCTCTAACTCCTTCAGTGAATGCAAATTGAAGATCCGTATCAATATTCATCTTTATTACACCATAACTAATAGCCTCTCTAATTTCCTCGACAGATGAACCAGACCCACCATGAAATACAAAATCCAAGGAGTTTTCAGGAATATTAAATTTCTTAGATACAAACTCTTGAGAATTTTTAAGAATTTTTGGAGTTAACTTAACATTCCCAGGTTTATAAACTCCATGAACATTCCCAAATGCAGCTGCTATCATAAACTTATCACTTACAGAAATAAGTTCAGAGTAGGCGTATGCAACTTCATCAGGTTGGGTATATAATTTTGATGAGTCAATGTTAGTATTATCAACGCCATCCTCTTCTCCTCCTGTGACTCCTAGCTCAATTTCTAGCGTCATGTCAAGATCAGCTAATTTTTTGAGATATTCTTTACAGATTGCAATATTTTCCTCGATTGGTTCTTCAGAAAGATCTATCATATGCGATGAAAATAATGGATAATTATTCTTTTTAAAGAAATCTTTTCCATAATCTATAAGACCATCTATCCAGGGAAGAAGTTTTTTAGAGCAGTGGTCTGTGTGAATAATAACTCTAGCATTATATTCTTTAATAGTATTGTGAATATGGTATGCACCTGCTATTGAACCTGAGATTGAAGAATTGAAGCCATTATTTGGCATTCCCTTTCCCGCTATAAATTGTGATCCACCGCTAGAGAATTGAATTATTACTGGACTGTTTAATTCAGATGCAGTTTCTAGTACTGAATTTATTGTATTAATGCCAGATACATTTATTGCAGGAAGAGCAAATTTTCTTTTCTTAGCTAAACTGAATAATCGCCTATTTTCCTCCCCGTAAATAAAATTCTTACTCAAACTAAATGATTGTTAATTTTACTCAAAAATATTAAACTTATTTCTAAAAAGGGTAATTAATTCCAATATTAAATACGGCTTTGTTTAGTCTAAAATCCGTGAGCCACCTTTTACTTTTATTTCTTGACGGGTTATAAGTTTTAAATGCTGTATCTAATCTTAATACAAAAAAGTTAAAGTCATACCTAAGACCGATACCAGAACCAATTGCTAGTTCGCTTAAATCAGAAAAATTATCAAAAGTCATTGATTCATCATCAACATTATCATTAACATTCCAAATATTACCAATATCTATGAACAAAGCTCCATTAAGACTCCCTGAAATCTTCGTTCTGTATTCAAAATTTAAAGAAATTTTAAAATTAGCTTCATTAAATTCATTTATGTTATTACTACTACCTGGACCTAACTTATATGCTTTCCATGCTCTATTATCATTTGATCCACCAGCATAATATGATCTAGTAAAGGGTATATAATTTGAGTTAGCATAGGGTATTGCAATTCCTGTAAATGCTCTTAAAGCAAAAATATTACCATTATTTAATAATATGTGTTTAATATAATTAACTTCAGCTTTAGTGTATTGTGAAGGTAAAATATTAGATATTTCAACTTTATTACTTGAATTTAAGTTATTACCCCTGAGTAACTCATTAAATAAGTTGCCTACCATCTCAAATTTTACTCTTAATTGTGAAAAATTTTCATCTAAGAAGTTTTCTTGAGTATTTCTATTAATTGTAATTGATGAACCAACTATCAAGTTATTTTCTGTCAATCTAACTTTTCTTTCTAATATTGAATTTACATTTTTATAAAAATCTGTTGATGGATCTAGATTTGTTTCATTATTTAAAACCTGTAAAATAAATTTATCTGAGCCAAAAGGAATTGTAAGGTTACCATCTTGGTCAAGAGTTGTCTGATCTAAATTGTAGATCGATGATATGTAATTAAGTTTGTCGTAAGAATTTTTATAAACATTGAAATAATTTGAAACATTTTGATTATTAACATATTCGAAATCAAGAAATTTAAAATTTATTTTTGAGTAATTTGTTGGATTCCAGTTAACCTCATAAATTCCTGAATAATACTGTTTATCTAAACCAATATTTTTTTGTACTGTTGACCCAATAATTATATTAGTGATAGGATTCATTTCCTTTCTGATTAATTTATATGTCTTGAAAGGAAGCATTGCCCTAGGAATTCTCAGATTAAGATTTCCTCCTAATTCTAAAAGGTTAAAAAATGAATCATTTGGGTCACCAATATCCTTGGAAGCTCCAATACTATTGATAAGGTTTAATGAGAGATTCTCTGTGCCTCTGAATATATTTCTAATATTGAAATTACTCCCAAATGATATTCCAAAATCCTCAATATTTGAATGTGTAAAATCTAAATCAAATCCTAAACTAAATCTATCTCTTGGTAACAAATATATTAGAGAGTTAAGAGAATCACTTTTTTCTTCAATCAATATTCTTGGATATTTAAATGTACCAAGATTAGAAAAATATCTTGATGTTAAAAACTTATCATTTTCACTGTAATTTTTATCTTTTTCTAAAAAAATTGGCTCAGTTAGTGACCTCGAGGTATAGTTAAGTTTACCTTTTGAAAATATCTTAATGCCTTTGTATTCAGTAGAATCCGTATATGAACTTATATTTGATAGATCATCTAGTGATTCAACAAATATTTTTATTTCATTTAGTTTTCTTGCTCTATATTCATTTTTTTCATCCTTGTTATTAATAGATAATATTAATGGAATCCTCTTTTTATTACCTGTGCTATCAATCAAAACATTAAAATTAATGCTTCTTTGCTGAAAATCATGTATACCATTATTTTTAAATAAGGCTATTAACCTATCTCTCTCCAATACTAATTTGTTGATTGAAAAATATTCATCTTTTTTGATTAAACTTTTCTCTTTTGAAATAAAGTAAAGGGAATCAATATCCTTAGAATAAAACCTTAAAGATATTGAGTCAATTAAGTATCTGTTCTTTGTTTTAACATAATAGCTTAGGTTAGCTTTATTGTCTTCAATTATAGTGTCAACATTTACTTCTGAATCAAAATAACCTTCATTATTATAAAACTGCTTCAATCTAAATATATTATTATCAACATTAGCCTCATTAAGTTTGAAAGGTCTTTGTCCTAGATTTTTTAAAAATTTATTAAATGAATTATTATATTTTTTTAGTTGAGTAATTTGTTTCTCAGATAATACTTTTGTGAGCCTATTATATCTTTTTGGGGTTTTGTTTAGCCACAAATTAAATTTTTCATCTGGATTATTATTGGATAAATTATAGATAAAGAGCCCAATAGGGTATCCTAAAAATTTATTTGTAGGGGTAGTAGGTTGTATTAATAGTTTTACAGGATTTTTCTTAATTATTGTATCATTAACAATAAAGGAATTATCTGTAAGTATTGGGTCCTCAAACTTATTGTAAATAGATGAGCTACAGCTATTTATGATTATATAAATTATTATTAAATATAAATATTTTTTGAAAGACAATTTATGTTTTTTGCTAAATTACAGATTTTGAATCAAAAATTTCTTTGTCTGATGATTTCAAATACAACTGCTGAAAAAGCAACAGAAACATTAAGTGAGTCAATCTTCGAGCTTATTGGTACTTTTAAAATATTATCTGATAAATTTAGAATACTTTTAGATATACCCCTTTCCTCTGATCCCATTATGATAGCAACAGATTTTTTAAAATGAAAGTCATATATTGTCTTTTCTCCTTTCTCCGAAAGACTTATAATATCAATATCTAAAGAATTTAAATGTAAAATAGCATCTTTAATATTGTTAACTCTTGCAATTGGTATTTTAAATACTCCTCCAGATGATGTCTTTACAACATCAGAGTTGACAGGAGCAGAGTTATTTTGAGAAATAATTATTCCATCTACATTAGCTCCAACAGCTGTTCTTATAATGGCACCAAAATTCCTGGTATCAGTTATCCCATCAAGTAATATATATGTTTTTTGAGAGTTATCGTTAAATGTACTTCTTATTAATTCATCTATTAATAATAATTTGATAGGTGACAATATAGCTAGTGCCCCTTGATGATTTTTATTCATATACTTTTTAAACTTTTCTTTTGGTACAAATGAATATTTAATGTTATTGGTTTCTAATAAACTAACTAATGATTTAAATAATCCACTTTGATGCGAATTTGAGTTAATTAAGTATACTTTTGATAATTCTTTTGATGATTCAATCGCTTCCATTATTGCTCTAATCCCGTATATCTCAAGTTGTTTATCCATTTTATATAGTATTATATATATAAAAAAAAAGGAGGTTATTAAGTAACCTCCTTTTTTATTTATTAACTAATTGAGTTAATTATCGACAAATGTTAAGAGCTTTAAATCCAACTACAGGGTTTGTACCATCTGATATAGCAGTTTGACCATTACCTCCATTTAAATCTGTCCATTCAATTTGATATGTTACCTCACTATCCCAGTCACCTGAAGTAAATGCTACTCCAACAGTCTGAGCTGACTCAGGTACAGTAATAGTAGTACTTGAATCACTACCACTAGTAAATGTAAATACAGTTGTAACTCCGTCAACAGTGAAATCAACTGATGCTCCATTCCATCCATCTCCGTAACTATCTTGACCATTAATGGTATAGATTCCAGCAACAGATCCAGTGTTATCAGCATCAAATCTACATCCAATAATTAATGGATATGAGAAAGGAGATTTAAAATATGAACCTGTCATAGATCCAGTAACTGCAGATCTAGAAATAATTCTTCCATCTGTTAGATTTAATGCAAATCTTACATTTACAACATCGTTACCTCTATATGTAGATTGACCTAAAGCACTTAATGCTTCATTTAACGAGAGTGATATATCAAACCTTGGTAAACCAACTGGTCCCTCAGTCATTTCAGATCTAGAAACAGTCTTAAATAGCACCTCTGATCCTGAATTAAAGGAAATGAACATGTCAACACTGTCTGTTAATCCACCCATTTGATTGTCATGTGGTTCAAGAGTCCAATTCACAATTGAAGTATTAGGTGTTGCAGCCTGGAATTCACCAGACACAGCTATTCCCCGAAGAGCAGCACCTTGTGTGTACTCTTTAAGCATATAGTCTGTCATCATCTCATATCCTCCATATTCATCAGAAGAAAATTCTTTTGAACATGAGACTATTAGAGTAATTAAACTAAGATATATAAATAATTTTTTCATGTTTTCTTGTTTTAATCGACCGCTGGTCCGTTAGTATTCCAAAATACTCTTGATGTTAAATCAGATTTCTGAGTTACATTAGAGTTGTTTGCAGCATAGTTTTGTGGATACCACATTGATACAGGGAATGGTCCTGGATCTGGCTCAACCATAGGTTGTAGATTCTTAGGATAACCATTTCTTCTGTATGAATTATATGCATCAATTCCGTTACCTCTTTGAGTAAGCCAAAATTCTTCAGCCCAAAGCTCAAGCTTAGCATCTAAAGTAGATGCAGCAGTCCACTCGGTAACAAATCCAGCTATGTAAGCATCAATTGCTGCTTGATCCATCGCTGGAGCTCCAGGTATATCATCCACTTTATTCATATGAGATCTAATACCAGCAAGAGTCTCAGCTGTAGGGTCACCTCCTGTCATTACTGCAACTTCAGCATTCATAAAATGCATCCATGAGTTAGCAACTATTGGAGTAATACCTTGGCCACCAGCACCATCTCCAGCACCAAGACCACCGAAACTTAAGTCATCGTATGCTCCACCAGCTGGGAATATACCAGCTAAAGTTCTTTCGAATCCATCTGGAGGAATACCTTCATCATTACCATGATCTCTACCCCAGTATCCCTCAGGAAGTACACAGTACAATCCGTAAGCGACTCTGTGAGGCTCGATATAGTAACCAGGTGTTGAGCATTCTATCTGAACTTCGTTTGGAGGTCCGTCTGCTCCAGGTGTTTGAGGAACATTTCTATAGTATAGATATAGAATTCTAGGGTCTCTGTAACCATCTCTACCAATCATCAAACGGTTCATCATCCAGTTTGATTGATAATCACCAGCACCAGTATTAGTGTAGTTATATCTGTAAATTGGATGTCTAGTATCAGGATTTATATCATTTGTACCCCATTTGAATTCAAAGTCATCTGCACTATCAGTAATATAGTTAGTAATAGCACTATAACCAGCATAGTCACCTAAGTTAAGTAATGCTCTTTTCTTTATACTATTTGCGGCTTTAATCCATCCAGCAGAATCACCACCGTAGTACATATCGTACTGAGGTGACGCGCCACCTTGATTAAAGTTGCTAATTGCAGCATCAAGAAGTGCTAGCGCAGAATTATAAACTGACTGACCAGAATCAGCAGCAGGATTTAGGTTTTCAGAACCTTGTAATGCTTCTGTGTATGGAACATCACCAAAGTAGTCTACTAGAGTTAATAGAATATATGCTTCAAAAACCTGTCCCATTCCTATGTAATAAGTAAGACCGTTTTCTTCAGCAAGAATATTCATTAATCTAATATCCTCCATCATACCTTGATATGCGCTTGCCCACACACCAGAGAATGATCCAGGAGAATAATTATCTCTATACATTCTGTCACCTCCTAAGTAAGCGACTCTTGTTAGACTCGCACCAACATCACCCATAGTATCAACAAATGAAGCAAAATCTTCTTGAATGTTATTAATAAACAAGTCAGTGCTTGCCTGTGCAGGGTTTAATGCATTGGGGTTAACAGTTAGATCTAACTCAGTAGTTTCACAAGAGCTTAATACTAGTAGACTAGAAAAAGCTAAAATCGAAAGTTTGTTAAAATTTTTCATAATTTTTAAATTTTAGAATTAGAACGTTAATTTTAAACTTACACCGTATCTTTTTGCACTTACACCATTAAAGTATTCAAAACCAGAACCATTTCCAACACCTAGTCCGGCGATGTTTGGATCATAGTTAATACCTTCAGGAGTATTGTAAGCGTCATACCAAAGGTTAAAACCTTGTGCAGAAATAGAAGCTGCTCCAAATGGAGTACTGTCTAACCAATTTTTAGGTACGTCAAAGGTAAGTGAAACTTCACTTAGTCTTAAAACACTAGCATCCCAAGTTCTTAACTCGTCTGCCCCTAAAATCAAGTTACCGAAGTAAGTTGTTGCGTTATCAATTTGCTTATTGTTTGGAGATCCGTCAGCAAGAACACCAGGTAAAATATATGGTAATTCTCTATCAACAGTATCTATTGTTTGACCTCTACCAAGTAATGTCATTATAAAACTTGAGTACATATCACCACCAATTGTAGCGTTAAATAAGAAATTAAAAGATAAGTTTCCATAAGTAATAGTGTTACCAATATTTGCAATAAAATCAGGATTACTATCACCAATTAACGAATACTTGTTGGTTTTGTAATTTGTATCATTATTTGTTCCATAACTACCAGCAGCATCAATTAATGGTCTACCTGAACTATCTCTTGAAACAGATGTTCCAATCATAGAAGTTAATGGTAATCCAGGAATTGCAGCGTTACCTCTTGTAGAAAAACCAGAATAAACAATTTGATCAGTATTTTGTCCAAGATCTTCAACAATTGCTTGGTTAGTAGTATAGTTTATACTGGTATTCCAATTAAAATTGTCACCTCTAACCCAATCAGCGTTAAGATCTATTTCCCAACCAGTTGCACTAATTTCACCAATGTTTGTACTTGTAGAAGTATAACCTGTTGAAGGGTCAAGTGGTTGTGTTATTATAAGGTCTGTAGTTGTTCTGTCAAAGTAGGAAATCTCAGCAGATAATCTATTTTCAAATAAATTTGCTTCAATACCAAACTCAAGTTCAGCAAGTAACTCTGGCTTTAAACCAAGGTTACCAAGAGATTCTCCTGATGTGTTTGTTATAACATCAACACCATCTATCCTATAGTCCTTTGTATCTAAGTTAAGTACAGATGAAATCGGATATCCAGTTGGATATGTAGCAGATGTACCATAACTAGCTCTAACTTTTAAGAAATCAACTGGTAAACTACCAAAGTCTAAAATTGAAGTTGGTACGAAAGATATACTTGCAGAAGGGTAAGTAATAGATCTATTTTCTTCTGACAGGTTTGATACCCAATCAGTTCTAGATGCTAATGTTAAATACAAGTAGTTTTGATAATCTAGAGAGGCTTGACCAAATACACCAAGTACGTTTCTTCTAGAATAAAATTCAATTTCTTCTTGAGAGTTAAAGTTATAATGTCTTAATACGTTAAATACATTTTGACCAGTACTTCTTACACCATTTCTATCATATTCCCTTGCATTAGATGTAGCACCAGCGTTAAATGTCATAGACCAATCACTGTCTAGTTCAAAATCTCCATTGACAGTAATTTGGTGGTTAAAAATTGTAGCAGTGTTATTCCACTTTTCATAGAAACCTGACTGTGATTCAAGACTTCCGTCAACACCACCTCTGTTTTGATAACTAGTGTTATCCTCACTGTACACGTCATAACCATATCTATATTGTATGTTTAAATTATCAGAAAAATCATATTGAACTGAAGTACCACCATAAACCCTGTGAGTTGCTTGGGCATCTTGAGTATTAGCAACAGTCCAAAGAGGGTGCTGAATACCATTAGAGGATCTATAATAAATAGATGCTCCAGTTATAGGGTGGGCATATGGTAATTGGCCTATACCTACAGATCTTGGAGTATAGAATACGTTACCATATAATGATGAATCAGAACTACCACTACTATATGCCGCAGCAATAGGTGGAGTTTTAAAATCAGTAAATGAATAGTTTAGTGTTCCGTTAACAGTAAATTTATTTGATAAAACAGCCCTACCACCAAAACTAATATTGTTTCTTCTAAGAGTATTTCCAGGAGTAAATCCTTCGTCATCTAAATTACCATAGTTAACATTATAAGAAACTTTACCGTCATCACTTTGACCTCTAAAATTAATATTTGTATTTATGATATTTCCAGGTTGAAATAAGTCACCAACACTGTCATAAGGCTTCCATTCCCATATTGAATCCATTGATAGTCCTATAAGAGGTAATAAATCTTTTGCAAGGAATCTGGCATTTAAGTTACTCACATACGGGTGTTTTAAGAAACCAGCTTGTGAAGTACCATGAGGTGAAGCACCGGAACCATTTATTTGTGATTGTCTTCCCCATCCTGCAGGACCTGCTTCATCGAAACTTGGACCCCAGTTGGAGTAGAACCAACCAAAATTTTGGTTAAAACCATTACCATATTGATTCTGATATTCTGGCTTCATAGCAAGTTCGTTTACAAAGTAAGACGTATTTACAGTCACTTCGTTTTTTTGAGCTCTAATACCTGAAGCGGTAGTTCCAGATTTAGTTGTAATTAAGACAACTCCGTTTCTACCTTGCGATCCATAAAGAGTAGCCGCAGCTAAACCTTTAAGAACGTTAACAGATTCAATATTGTTTGGATCTAGATCTAGGAATCTCGATGAACCATTATTACCTGACGTAAAACTACCCATTGAGTTAGTATCACTTTGGAAAGGGACACCGTCAACAACAAATAATGGTTGATTACTTGAACTAAAGGTACTTAAACCTCTAATTACAACACTTGTTCCTGATCCAGAAATACCACCTTGATTGGTTACTTGTACACCAGAGGCCTTACCTGAAAGAACACGTGCTACATCACCAGAAGCTCTACTCTCGATTTGACTATTGTCAACCTCAGATACAGCATATCCTAGTGCACGTTTTTCTCTTGTAATACCTAAACTGGTTACGATAACTTCATCAAGTTGATTACCTAGGGAAAGAGACACATTAATGACGTTGCCTGCTCCAACAGCTATAGCCGAAGATTCATATCCAACAAAACTGAATTCCAGAGTCTGGCCTTCAGATACATTAATCGAAAAGTTCCCATCGAAATCAGTGGTTACACCAGTAGTTGTTCCTTGAACTAAAACGGTAGCTCCCGGTAAAGGAAGGCCGTCAGGATCAGAGACAACACCAGTTACTGTCTTCTGGGCAAACGACATCTGTGCCGTCAGCAAGAAAACCACTAGTAATCTGAATAAGCTTTTCATACTTAGTTATTTAGTTATTATTAAATTTTTGTTAAAATTTTCTTAAATTTTTCGTAAGCGCTAAGTTACATGAATAATTCAAAAAAAAAAGAAACTTCTTTATATTATTGAAAATAAACAACAAAAAAAAAATTTTTAATAGTTTAGACAATAAAATATTGAAGAATTTTCATTAATTAACTAAAAAAATTATATTATTCTTATTAAAACTATAGATTTTCTGCAAATTCAAAAATTTTAATTACTGAGCTTAAGTCGCTGATTTTTAATCTATTAACCTTAATAAACTTTTTTATCTCATCAGAATTATCACCAAAAATATTAATTAGTGCTTTTTTTGATTGTTTTAATTTAATGGGTGTATTGCCTTCTTTGCTAATATAAAGTTCGATACTTTCAACATATCTAGGAGGAAAAGAGTTTTCAAGTGAAGTTCTTGCAATCTTTGCTTCCATGAAAGTTTTCTTTTTTTTGAGGAACAGCTTATTTCTCTGTCCATCAAATATTTTTATCAAATATCCTATGTATGCGTTACCAGTTTCCAATCTATAAGGAAGATATTCATATCTTTCCCCATTAATCAATGGTATAACATCTGCGCTTTTAATTAAAATTACATCAGATTCAGATTGAGATTGAGTGTCGGCCATTTCAATTTCATCTCTAAAGGCATTATACCTCATAAAACCTGTATCATTTAATTCTTTTCCAAAATATTCAAGCTTTGCAACTCTAAAATTATTATCAAAATAATGACTTCCTTGAACATTTAGTGGTTCAGGAGACCTAGTTGATCTGTTTCCAAAATCAATTAAGGCTTGTTGAGTTGCACCTGTAAGTGCACCACTTATATTACCTTGAGATTGTAATTGAAGAGTAGTTAAAAAAATATAAAGTACAGTTAAAATGTGTTTCACTTCTTAAATTATAATATCAAACATAATTATAATATTCTTAAAAATTATCAAACTTTATATTTATTAACAATTAATTAAATTATAATATTTTGTAGATATATTATTTCAAAAAAATAACGTTTAACTAATCTTTAAATATATCAATTTGTCCACGAAATAGGTCTTCAAATTTTTCTCTTTCTCTTATTATTTTGAATTTGTTACCAATTATACAAACTTCAGTTGGTTTAAGTCGACTATTATAGTTGCTAGCCATTGAAAAACCGTAGGCACCGGAATTCTTAATGCAAATTATATCATCTTTTGAGATCCTTGATATCATTCTACTTTCCGCAAAAGTATCTTTCTCACACATGTATCCCACAACAGAATATTCAAACTTTTCATCATCTGGATTAGATAAATTAATTATTTCATGGTAAGATTTGTAAAGTGTGGGTCTAATTAGGTGGTTAAATCCAGAATTTAATTGAACAAGTGTGTAATGACTTGATTTTTTTACATAATTAACTTTAGTAATTAAATATCCAGAGTCACTGACTAAAAATTTACCAGGTTCAAAAATTAGTCTTATGTTTTTTTTTGTTTTTAAATTGAATCTTAATACCTCTTCGTTTATCACCTCAGCATATTTTTTGAGATTAGTTTCAGTATCTCCTTCGAAATATGGGATCTTTATTCCACCTCCAAGATCAATTGTTTCAATATTTTTAAATCTGTAAGCATGGAAAAAAATTTTTCTTATTCCTACCTCAAAATGATTGTTTTCAATAATATCGCTACCGGTGTGTATATGAAGACCTGTTACTTTTATTTTACCCTCTTCTTCCATCTTCAAAACATCATAAATCTGTTCTTCAGGAATTCCAAACTTTGACTTAACATGACCAACACTGACATTTTCATTCGCGCCAGCTAATACATCAGGATTAATTCTAATTGATATTGATTGATTGGGATAACTATCTGAAAAATCTTGCAAAGACTCCATACTATCAAGGTTAATTTTAACACCAAACGACATAGCTTCTTTAATTTCTGACAAATCAATACCATTTGGTGTAAACAAAATCTTGTTTTTATCAAATCCACATTTAATTCCAGTTTTTACTTCCTCAATTGAAGCTGCATCTAAACCTAGACCCAAATTATTCATATACTTTAATATTGAGATATTAGATAGTGCTTTAGCAGCAAAAAATAATTGGTAATTATTCAATGTGTTAAATCCTTGCTTAATTTTATCAAGCTGTTTGTCTATTATTGACAAATCATATACATAAAGTGGAGTTCCAAAATTTTGGGCTGTTTTTTTTAGTTTTTCAATATTCATAATACCAATTAATATCTAAATATAAATCTGATTTTAAATAATTCAAATTTCTGTAGTTTTGTAGTTATATTTGTCGCAATGAATTTACATGAATATCAGGGAAAAGAGCTACTAAAAAACTATAATGTTTCAATCCAAAGAGGTTATGTTGCAAATACTCCAGATGAGGCCGTAAAATTTGCAAAAAAACTTGCAGATGAAACAGGTACAAAAATATATATTATCAAGGCTCAAATTCATGCCGGTGGAAGAGGAAAAGGAGGTGGTGTTAGAATAGCAAAAAGTCTTGAGGAGGTAAAAAAAATTTCTTCAAATATTATTGGAATGAAGTTGGTTACCCCACAAACACCAACTGGTGGAAAACTTGTAAGAAAAGTTCTAATTGCTGAGGATGTGTATTATGACGGAGAGTCTGATAGAAAAGAATTTTATATATCAGTAATATTAAATAGGGCAACATCTAGAAACATGATTATATATACTTCCGAAGGGGGGGTTGATATTGAGTCAGTTGCAAAAAATACACCTGAGCTTATTTTTAATGAAGAAATCGATCCTGAAATGGGGATTCTACCTTTTCAATCCAGAAAAATTGCATTTAATCTTGGGTTGGAGGGTAAGGCTCTAAAAAATATGTCCGTATTTGTTACAAATCTCTACAATGCATATTTTAACTCTGATGCCTCTTTATTTGAGATAAATCCTTTACTTAAGGCCTCAGATGACAAAATAATTGCTGTTGACTCAAAAGTTACAATTGATGAAAATGCACTTTTTAGGCATAAAGATTATGAATCTTTAAGAGATTTCAACGAAGAAAATCCTATTGAGGTTGAGGCAAGGGAGAATGGCTTAAACTATGTTGATTTGGATGGGAATGTAGGTTGTATGGTTAATGGTGCCGGTTTGGCAATGGCTACTATGGATTTGATTAAGCTTGCTGGAGCAGAGCCTGCAAACTTTCTAGATGTTGGTGGAACTGCAGATTCTGAAAGAGTTGAAAAAGCTTTTAGGCTTATACTTCAAGATTCAAATGTTAAAGCTATTTTAATAAATATTTTTGGTGGAATAGTTAGGTGTGATAGAGTAGCAGAGGGTATTGTATCTGCTTACAAGAACTTAGCAAATATCAATGTACCAATCATAGTCAGACTTCAGGGAACTAACTCAGCAAAGGCAAGGGAAATTCTTGATAGATCTGGTTTAAATGTACTTTTTGTAAGTGCCTTCGATGAAGCAGCAAAAAAGTTACAGACTGCCATTAGATGACAAATAGTCATTTTTTTTTATTTTTTAACGTCATTTTGTCATAAATTATTGTTTGGTATTTTATTTGAATATTATCTATAGAATTTATAATTCAATGTTTAATTAAAAAAATAAATTATGAGAATAGTAAAATATAATAACAACAACGTTTTTCCATCATTAATGAATGAATTCTTTAATGATGACTTCGGAATGAACTTATTTAATAGAAGTCATTCCGTACCATCAGTTAATTCAATTGAGAACAATGATTCTTTTGAAATTGATCTTGCAGTGCCAGGCATGAATAAAGATGATTTTACAATTGAATTAAATGATAAGATTCTAGTGATTTCATCAAGCAATTCTGATAGTGGTAATAGTGAAAATATTAGATTAAATGAATTTAATTATTCATCTTTTCAAAGATCATTTAGAGTACCGGAGTCAGTTGAACTAGATAAAATCAAAGCAAATTATAAAAATGGAATTTTAAAAATTAAATTACCTAAAAGAAAGGATAGTATCACAAAACCTAATAGGGTAATTGATATAAGCTAATAGTGTTAATAATCAATAATTAAGGTGTACAATTAGTACACCTTTTTTATTTATTTATTTTCTTTAAATATTCTATCTTATCTCTAAGATCAGCAGCCTTAAGAAAATCAAGTTTTTTTGCTACTTTTTCCATTTCCTTCCTCAATTCTTTTATTTTATTATTAATTTGATTTTCTGTATGATAATTCTTAATCTCTTCTTCAAAGTCATCATAATTAGTACTTACAGTTTCTACTATTTGTTCAAAAGAATTTGTGAATGATTTTTCCATCTGTCTAGGAACTAAGTTGTTTAAATTATTAAACTTCTGTTGCTTCTCTCTCCTGTATTTAGTTTCTTCAATTGTTTTCTTCATGCTGTCAGTTATTAAATCTGCATACATAATAGATTTTCCATTTATGTTTCTTGCAGCTCTACCTACAGTCTGAATTAAAGATCTATGACTTCTAAGGAATCCCTCTTTGTCTGCGTCTAGAATTGCTACTAGTGATACTTCAGGAAGGTCAAGACCTTCTCTTAGTAAATTAACTCCCACTAAAACATCAAATATTCCTTTCCTTAAATTTTGCATTATTTCGACTCTCTCAAGAGTATCAATATCACTATGAATATAATTAGCTCTAATTTTTGATTTGTGAAGATATTTTGTTAATTCCTCTGCCATTCTTTTAGTTAGCGTAGTAATAAGAACTCTCTCATCCTTTTCAATTCTTTTTAGAATTTCTTCAATTAAATCATCAATTTGATTTTCAGATTTTCTAACTTCAATAATTGGATCAAGAACTCCTGTCGGTCTTATGATCTGCTCAATATAAAGACCTTCAGATTTTCTAAGTTCATAATCTGCAGGTGTAGCACTAACATATAATACATTATTTTGAAGATCCTCAAATTCTTCAAATTTTAATGGTCTGTTATCAAGTGCTGCAGGGAGTCGGAATCCATAATCAACTAAATTCTCTTTTCTACTTCTATCTCCACCATACATTGCATGAACTTGGGGAATTGTTACATGACTTTCATCAATTACCATTAAATAATCATCAGGAAAATAATCTAATAAACAAAATGGTCGTGTTCCAGGACTCCTTCCATCTAAATACCTGGAATAATTTTCAATACCAGAGCAATATCCAAGCTCTTTTATCATTTCAAGATCAAAATCTGTTCTTTCTTTAATTCTTTTTGCTTCAAGTGTTTTTTCAACCTCTTCAAAGTATTTTACTTGCTCTTTAAGGTCAAATTCTATATTATTGATAGCAGACTGAATACTAGATTCCGATGTAACAAATATCATAGCAGGGAAAATCCTTAAGTTATCAAAGTCTTCAATTTTATTACCTGTTATGGGATCAATTGATTCAATAGTTTCAATAATATCTCCAAAGAAATTAATTCTATAGAAAATGTCAGAGTAACTTGGAAATATGTCTACTACATCACCTCTTACAGAAAAGCTACCCCTATTTAAATCAGTTATTGATCTGGAATATTGACTTTTTACAAACATTGATAAAAGTTTTGAAATTTGAATTTCTTGATTAACGTCAATTCTAATTACATGTTTTTTAAATTCAGATGGGTTTCCTATACCATATATACATGATACTGATGCAACTACAATTATATCATCTCTTCCTGAAAGTAAAGAAGAAGTTGCGCTTAATCTGAATTTTTCAATTTGCTCATTAATTGATAAGTCTTTCTCTATATATAGACCTGAAGATGGTATATATGCCTCTGGTTGATAATAGTCATAATAAGAGACAAAATATTCCACAGCATTGTTTGGAAAAAAGTTTTGAAACTCTGAATATAATTGAGC
>CESN01049409.1_pt1 | contig 17979 bp, 13 predicted proteins | sample 531181 | NCBI WGS metagenome assembly CESN01 (sample SAMEA2621990, study PRJEB7988) | marine metagenome | isolation source: saline water (ENVO:00002010), including
TCCTCAATTTCATTATCATTCTTCATTACTTTCGCGACCGCAGCAATGCTATCACCGTCCTTAATACTGATGACTTTTACTCCTTGAGTTGCTCTTCCCATTACCCTTAAATCTTCTACCTGCATTCTTATTGCAATTCCAGATTTATTGATGATCATCAAATCATCACTATCAGAGACACTTTTTAAAGTCACTAATTTACCAGTTTTTTCTGTAATAGAAATAGTTTTAACACCTTTGCCACCTCTATTTGTTAATCTATAATCTTCTAGAGAAGAACGTTTACCATATCCATTTTCAGATACAACTAAAATATTTGCATCCATATCATTGACAGATATCATTCCAACAACCTCATCATTGCTATCCTTTAATCTAATTCCTCTAACACCTGATGCATTTCTTCCCATAGGTCTAGTTTTACCTTCCTCAAATCTAATAGCTTTTCCTGATTTCACAGCCAGCATTATTTGACTATTTCCATTTGTAAGTTTGGCTTCTAATAATTCATCACCGAATTTAACCGTTATTGCGTTTATTCCATTAGATCTTGGCCTTGAATACTGCTCAAGGGATGTTTTTTTAACTTGACCCATTTTAGTAGCCATAATTACATAATGATTGTTTACGTAATCCTCATCCTTTAAATCCTGTGTACAAATGAATGCCTTAACTCTGTCTTCCTGTTCAATATTTATAAGATTTTGAATAGCTCTTCCTTTGGAATTTTTTGATCCTTCAGGTATTTCAAAAACTCTCATCCAAAAGCACTTACCTTTTTGAGTAAAGAATAACATGTATTGGTGGTTTGTCCCTACAAATAAGTCTTCCAAAAAATCTTCATCTCTAGTTTTAGTAGCCTTTTGACCAACCCCTCCTCTATGTTGTGTTTTATATTCAGATAATGGAGTTCTTTTAATGTAACCAGCATGAGAAATTGTAATTACAACTTTTTCATCTGGGATTATATCCTCAACTCTAAAATCACCACCAGCATATTCAATTTCTGATCTTCTTGTGTCTCCATATTTTTCTTTTATTGAAGCAAGCTCATCTTTTATTAAACTCATTCTTTTCGGCTTACTATCCAGAAGATCTCTGTACTCTTTTATAATTTCCTGAAGCTCGTCATATTCTTCCCTTAGCTTATTTTGTTCAAGTCCAGTAAGTTGTCTTAATCTCATCTCAATTATTGCTTTAGCTTGTATTTCAGAAAGCTTGTATTTTTTTTCAAGAGTAGACCTAGCCTCTTCTGCATTTGAAGATTTTTTAATTAGATCTATAACTTTATCTATATTGTCACTTGCAATTATAAGACCCTCTAGTATATGAGCTCTCTGCTCTGCCTTTTTTAGCTCAAAATTTGTTCTTTTAACAACAACATCATGCCTATGATCAACAAAGTGATAGATTAAATCTTTTAGATTTAAAAGTTGGGGTCTGCCATTAACTAGAGCAACATTATTAACACTAAAAGAGGATTGTAATGGTGTATACTTGTACAACTTATTTAAAACTATGTTTGGAATTGCGTCTCTCTTAAGAACATAAACAATTCTCATGCCTTTTCTGTCTGACTCATCTCTAATTGTTGCAATTCCCTCAATTTTGCCATCATTCACTAAATCTGCTGTTTTTTTTATCATATCAGCTTTATTGACTTGGTATGGGATCTCAGAGACAATTATACATTCTCTTTCATTAACATTTTCAATAATAGCTTTGCCTCTCATAACCACTTTTCCTTTTCCAGTGTGAAAAGCCTCTTTAACTCCATCATATCCATATATAGTACCACCAGTTGGAAAATCTGGTGCTTTAATATATTGAATTAACTCATCAATTGTAATATCATTATTATCTATAAACTGCATTATTCCGTCTATTACCTCGGATAAGTTATGAGGAGGCATATTAGTAGCCATTCCAACTGCAATTCCAGATGCTCCATTTATTATTAATGCAGGTACCCTTGTTGGTAATACTGTTGGTTCCATGATAGTATCATCAAAATTGAGCTGGAAATCAACAGTTTCTTTGTCAATATCTGATAATAACTCCTCAGATATTTTTTGCATTCTTGCCTCAGTATATCTCATAGCAGCTGGACTGTCTCCATCAACCGACCCAAAATTTCCTTGACCATCAACTAAATTATATCTTAAGCTCCATTCTTGAGCCATTCTAACCATTGTATCATACACAGAACTATCACCATGAGGATGATATTTACCCATTACATCTCCTACAATTCTTGCTGATTTTTTATATGAAGATGAAGATCTTACTCCCATTTCATTCATTCCAAATAAAACTCTTCTGTGGACAGGTTTAAGCCCATCTCTAACATCTGGAAGTGCTCTAGAAACAATAACAGACATCGAATAATCGATGTATGCGGACTTCATTTCATCTTCAATTTTTATCGGTATAAGCTTTTCTTTACTCAAACTGGTATATTATTGCTAAAATAATTAATCAAGAAATATTATAAAGTGTTTAATTGACTTAATACATATAATTTATTAACATTATTAATTGAAAAGTTTTATCATGAAATAAGCAATTAGTATAAGTATTTTCTTTGTTAATTTATTTTAATGATATATTTTAGTCTACAAAATAAATATAATGGATGATAATTTTTCTTCAAGAGTTAAAGACGTTATTTCTTACAGTAAGGAGGAAGCTCTTAGACTTGGTCACAAGCAAATAGGTACCGAACACCTTTTACTTGGTATGCTTAGAGATGGTGGCGGTAAAGCTATTTCAATTTTAAATTCAATTGAAACTAATCTTGATGAATTGAGAAAAAAAATTGAAATTTTAAATCCTGCAATTATAGATAGTGCTTCAATTGGGCTAAATGAAAAAAAGAATCTTCATTTGACTAGGCAAGCAGAAAGAGCTTTAAAAACAACTTTTTTAGAAGCAAAATTGTTCCAAAGTACAAATATAAATACCGCACACCTACTATTATGTATTTTAAGAAATGATAATGACCCTATCACAAAAGTCTTATTAAAAATGGACATAACATATGATAACGTAAAAGAGAAGTTTAAATCCATGATTGATGACTCTGTTTCTGATGATATTATTGAATATCCTGCCTCCTCTTCATTTCCAGATGAAAAAGATGAATCAGAGGAACCAAAAAATCCCTTTTCTTCAAAACAAAAATCGAAGTCAACATCTAATACTAAAACTCCTGTTTTAGATAATTTTGGTAGAGATATGACTGCTCTGGCTGAATCTAACAAACTAGATCCTGTGATTGGAAGAGATAAAGAGATTCAGAGGGTTTCTCAAATACTTAGCAGAAGAAAGAAGAATAATCCTCTTTTAATTGGTGAACCGGGTGTTGGTAAATCTGCAATAGCTGAAGGCTTAGCTTTAAGAATAATTCAAAAAAAAGTTTCAAGAGTATTGTATGGAAAAAGAGTTATTACTCTTGACTTAGCAAGTCTTGTAGCTGGTACTAAATATAGAGGACAATTTGAAGAGAGAATGAAAGCTGTAATGAATGAACTTGAGAAGAATAGAAATATAATTCTATTTATTGATGAGATTCATACAATAGTTGGTGCTGGGGGAGCTACTGGTAGTCTCGATGCGTCTAACATGTTTAAACCAGCTCTAGCTAGAGGCGAAATTCAATGTATAGGAGCAACAACTTTAAATGAATATAGTCAGCACATTGAGAAAGATGGAGCACTTGAAAGAAGATTCCAAAAAATACTTGTAGAGGAGACAAACAAGGAAGAGACTTTAGAAATACTAAGAAATATTAAGGATAGATATGAATCACACCACAGTGTTAATTATACAGATGAGGCTTTGTTTGCGTGTGTTGAACTTAGCCAAAGGTATATTACTGATAGATTTCTTCCGGACAAAGCAATTGATGCTTTAGATGAGGCTGGGTCCAGAGCCCACATAAATAATATGGATGTTCCAGAGGAAGTAATTTTGATGGAGAAACAACTTGAAGACGTCAGAGAATTGAAAAACTCCGTTGTAAAAAAACAGAAATATGAAGAAGCAGCAAAATTAAGAGATGATGAGAAAAGGGTTGAGAAAAAACTTTTTGAGGCTCAAAACAAATGGCATGAAGACTCAAAGCTTAATAGAATTACAGTTGATGAAAATGAGATTGCTGATGTTGTTTCAATGATGACAAACATTCCAGTTAATAAAATTGTTTCAAGTGAGAAAAACAAATTATCAAAACTTGAGAGTATAATTAAGGATAAAATTATCGGCCAGGATGAAGCAGTATCTAAAGTTGTAAAATCTATTCAGAGAAATAGAGCAGGTCTTAATTCACCAAATAGGCCAATTGGCTCATTTATTTTTTTAGGTCAGACAGGTGTAGGTAAAACTCAACTTGCCAAAGTTCTGGCATCTGAAATTTTCGAATCAGAAGAAAATTTGATAAGAATAGATATGAGTGAATATATGGAAAAGTTTTCTGTTTCCAGGCTAATTGGAGCACCTCCAGGATATGTAGGTTATGAAGAAGGTGGTCAACTAACCGAAAGAGTAAAAAGAAGACCATACTCAGTTGTTTTATTTGATGAAATTGAAAAAGGGCATCCTGACATTTACAGCATGCTTCTGCAAATACTAGATGATGGTTTTCTAACAGATAGTGTTGGTAGAAAAATAAATTTTCAAAATACAATTATAATAATGACCTCTAACATAGGAGTCAAACAAATAAATGATTTTGGCATTGGTGTAGGTTTCGAGACTAAATCTTCTGTGGATCAAACATCTAAAACTGAACAAAAAGTTATTCAGAGAGCATTAAAAAATACTTTCGCACCAGAATTTTTAAATAGGGTCGATGATTGTATTATATTTAATTCATTATCCATTAAAGAGATCAATAAAATTGTAAATATAGAAATCGAAAAACTTAAAGATAGAGTCAACGGAATTGGATACGATTTATCTATATCAACCAAGGCAAAAGCATTTATATGTGACAAAGGTTTTGATAAAAAGAATGGTGCTAGACCTCTTAACAGAATGATTCAAAAATATATTGAAGATCTTATCGCAGAAAATCTTGTTAGTGACAAAATTAAGCAGGGCGACAAATTGTATGTTGATCATAAGCCAGACTCAGAGAATCTTATATTATTAGTTAATAAAAAAGAGGTAGCTTCTTGAAAGTCTTAAAGTTTGGCGGTACATCAGTCGCTAATTCAGAATCAATATCTAAAGTAATATCAATTTTGAACAAAAATCAAAATGATAAAAACTTGATTGTTGTCTCAGCTGTTGCAGGTGTAACAAACCTTTTACAAGAATGTTTAACCTTAAAGGGAAAATCAACTAGAAGTGTTACAAAAGAAATTGAAAAAAAACACTTAGAAATTATTAATAACTTATCAGACCTAAATGTTCAAAGCTATCTTAAAAGTTTTCTAAGTGAAAAGTTGAATCTACTCGAAGATATTCTTGATGCTATTTCAACTATTGAAGAGGTTACCAAAAATACTGTTTCAAAAGTTTTAACTATAGGAGAGATATTATCAAGTAATATAATTTATGAGATACTTAGAAATAGTGGATTTGACGTCACTTATTTAAATTCAAAAGAATTAATACATACAAAAGATTTAAATAATAATGAAGTTTTAGACGGAGATAAATCATCAAAAAAAATTAATAGTAAATTAAGTACTCTGAAAACAAAGATGATGATAGCTCCAGGATTTATTTGTTCAAATGCCTTAGGTGAGGTTTCAAATCTTGGAAGAGGGGGGTCTGATTTTAGTGCAGCTATATATGCAAAATATTGTAATGCTAATTGTCTAGAAATATGGACAGATGTCAGTGGAGTATTTAGCGCAAATCCCAAAATTGTAAAAAAAGCCAAACCCATAGAATTTCTATCTTACAAAGAAGCTATGGAGTTATCTTTTTTTGGTGCTAAAGTGATATATTTTCCAACTCTTCAACCTCTAATTGAGGAAAATATTCCCATCTACATTAAAAATACTTTTGATCAAGACGCAAATGGAACATGTATATCAAACTCAACAAAATTAGACGAGGATAATGTTGTTAAAGGAATTAGTCACATTGAAAATATTTCAATAATTAATTTTGAAGGTTCTGGAATGGTAGGGGTTCCTGGTTTTTCAAAAAGATTTTTTGAGTCTCTATCAATTAATCAGATAAACGTAATTATGATTACTCAGGCATCATCAGAATTCTCAATATGTATTGCAATTAGTTCGGAAGATGAAATACTAGCTAAGCAAGTTATTGATAATGAGTTTAAATTTGAAATATCTCAAAAAAAAATAAACGAGGCCCAAATTGAGTCTCATCTTTCAAATATTGCAATTGTAGGAGATAAAATGAAGAGTAAAAAGGGTATTAGTAGTAAGATTTTTAGTTCGTTAGGAAATAACAATATAAATATTAGAGCAATCGCTCAAGGAGCATCAGAAAGAAACATTTCTATAATTATTGATGATATAAATACAAATAAGGCATTAAATTCTCTTCATGAAACTTTTTTTGAAGACAATCTTAAAGATATCCATATATTTATAACTGGCGTAGGAAATGTAGGTAAGTTCTTAGTTGAACAAATTAATAACCAAAAAAAAATTATTGCAGATAACCTTAAATTAAATCTAAAAGTTCTTGGTATTTCCAATTCAAAAAGAATGCTAATATCAGAATCAGAAATTGATCTCAATAATTGGCACAACCTTTTAGTAAATTCAGAAACAAAGGCTAATTTTAATGATTTTCAAGATAAACTAATAGAATTAAATCTAAGAAATAGTTTATTTATTGATAATACAGCAAGTGATTTGATACCCTCTGTATACATAAAGTATCTTAAAAGTGGAGTTGGTATTATTACTTGTAATAAAATTGCAAATTCTGGGGAAAATTCAAATTATGAGCTTTTAAAATCTATATCAAGAAATTATAATTCTCCTTTTTTTTATGAAACTAATGTAGGAGCAGCTTTACCTGTAATTAGTACATTGAATGATTTAATAAATTCAGGTGATAAAGTAATTAAGATTGAAGCTGTACTATCAGGCACTTTAAATTATATTTTTAATAGTTTTAAAAAACCTAATACATTTCATAAAATTGTTTCAAAAGCAGTTGATTTAGGATTTACTGAACCTGACCCCAAAATTGATCTATGTGGAGTAGATGTCTCGAGAAAAATATTAATTCTAGCAAGGGAAAGTGGTTTTAAAATTGAATTCGATGATATTGAAAAAAACCATTTCTTACCAGAAGATTCAATAAATACAAAAACTAAAGATGAATTTTTATTATCATTGAAAAATAACGATGATCACTTTAATAAAATATTAAAGAAAGCTAATGAGAAAAATTGTAGATTAAAATTTGTTGCAAAACTCGATAAAGGAAAAGCTAGTGTTGGTTTGGAGTCTGTTCCAAGTGATCATCCTTTTTATAATCTAGTAGGCTCTGATAATATTACTGTATTCTATACTCAAAGATACAGTAAATCCCCTCTTGTTGTTAAAGGAGCTGGAGCTGGAGGTGAGTTTACTGCTTCTGGTGTTTTTGCTGATATAATTAAAGCTAGTCAATAAAAATGGAAAGCATCAAGGTATTTTCGCCAGGAAGTATAACGAACTTATCTTGTGGTTATGATATACTCGGAGTCTGCCTTGAAAATAGAGGTGATGAAATCAAAGTTTCAAAAACGAATCAAAAAAGCATAACAATTAAATCAGTTAATGGATTTAACTTGACTAAAGACATATATAAAAATGTTTCAGGTATTGCTGCTCAGGCACTCATGAAAAAAATAGATATAGATCATGGGTTTGAAATTGAAATTAATAAGGGAATAAAGCCTGGAAGTGGAATTGGAAGTTCAGCTGCAAGTTCAGCAGGAACTGTATTTGCAATAAACCAACTACTTGGTTCGCCATTTAGTTTAATAGACTTGGTAAAGTTCTCAATGGAAGGTGAAAAGTTTGTAAGTGGATCGTTTCATGCTGATAATGTAGCGCCAATAATTTTCGGAGGAATCACTTTAGTTAGAACAATTCGTGAGCTAGACGTAGTTTCACTTCCAATTCCAAAAGATCTAGAAATGATTGTAATCAGACCTAATATTGAAATTAAGACTGCAGACTCAAGAAAAGTTGTTAAAAAGAAAGTTAAAATTGAAAAGATGACTCAACAATCTGCTAATTTAGGTTCATTTGTAAGCAGTCTATACTCTGAAGATTATGATTTAATGTCAAGATCGGTAATTGATCAAGTTGTGGAACCAGATAGAGCATTTTTAATACCTGAATTTGATAACATTAAAAGAATATCAAAGAATAGTGGATCTATTGCTGTAGGAATTTCAGGATCAGGACCTTCAATATTTTCTTTATCAAATAATCGTATTACTTCAAATAAAGTATTAGAAAGTATCTCACAGCATTATAGCTCAATGGATATTGAACATGATGTATTTATATCAAAAGTTAATAGTGGTGGAATTAAAATTATTGAAACAAAGTGAAATATGCTAGTTTAAATCATAACTCTTCCCCTACTTCTTTTATGAAAGCAGTTATTAATGGACTTGCTCCAGATAAAGGTCTTTATTATCCTAAAGAAAAAGTAACACTCTCAAAAGAATTTATTGATTCAATAAAGAACATTGACGATGTTGAGATTTGTTATGAAGTTATCAATAAATATGTAGGAGATGAAATTCCAAAATCAAAACTAATTGAGATCATTAAAAATACAATATCATTTAAAATTCCATTAAAAAAAATTGAAAACTCTATCTATTCACTTGAGCTATTTCATGGTCCAACTTTAGCTTTTAAAGATATTGGTGCAAAATTTATGGCTCAGTGTCTTGATTATTTTAAAAGTTATTATAATTCAAAAAAAATAACAGTTTTAGTTGCTACATCTGGAGATACTGGAGGGGCTGTAGCTAAGGGATTTAGTGAAACTAAAGATATTGAAGTTTGTATATTATATCCAAAAGGTAAAATTAGCAAAGTTCAAGAAAGACAAATAACAACTAATGGAAATTATGTTAAGGCTATTGCGGTTAAAGGAGATTTTGATAAATGTCAATCAATGGTAAAAAAAGCATTTAATGATGAAGAGATTAATAGAAAAATTGCACTAACATCAGCAAACTCTATTAATGTAGCTAGGTGGCTTCCTCAAATGTTTTATTATTTTTTAGCTTATAAAAAAATAAAGAATAAAAAGGATAATCTGTTTTCTGTACCTAGTGGAAACTTTGGGAATATTTGTGCTGGAATTTTAAGTAAGTCAATGGGCCTTCCTGTTAATCACTTTATAGCTTCAACTAATATTAACGATACAATCCCAAGATATTTAAAAGATGGTATTTATGAACCATATTCAACAAAGAGAACAATCTCAAATGCAATGGATGTATGTGATCCGAGCAACTTTATTAGAATTCAAAAAATTTTTAATTCTGATCTACAAAAGCTAAAAAAAGATGTATCAAGTTTCAGCTTTGATGATAAATCAACAAAAGAAACGATAAGATCATTATATAATTCATACAATTATCTTACCTGTCCCCATTCTGCTATTGGGTATCTCGGATTAAAGAAATATTTAAATACGAGTAATTTAAACAATGTGAATGGAATTTTTATTTCAACTGCTCACAGTATAAAATTTAAAGATGTTGTTGAAAGTACTATTAACTCTAGTATTAAATATCCAAAGTCAATTAAAGAGATTCTAAAAAAAGAAAAAGAATCATTCTCAATTGATAGCTATTCAGAATTAAAAGAGTATTTATTATATAGAGTTTAATAATCAATCATAAATGAAAAAAACAGTTCTTTTTGGTAGACATCAAAAGCTAAATGCAAAAATTGTTGATTTTGCAGGATATATGATGCCAATTAGCTACACATCAGTCAATGAAGAGCATATGCATATCAGAAATAAAGTTGGCATATTTGATGTTTCCCATATGGGTGAATTTGAAATTTCAGGAACAAATTCATTTAAATTTCTGCAGTATTTATGTTCCAATGATATTTCAAAAATTGATGTTGGTAAAGCACAATATAACTGTATGACAAATGAGTCTGGGGGAATTATTGATGATTTGATAGTCTACAGACTTGATATTAATAAATATTTTTTAGTTGTTAATGCAGCAAACATCTCAAAAAATTGGAAATGGATAAAAATTAAAAATAAAAAATTTAATTGTTCAATATCTAATTTATCAGATCATATTTCACTTTTAGCAATTCAAGGACCTGATGCAGAATCACTTTGTGAGAATTTTACAAATGAAAAAATATCACTTCTAAAAAACTACTCTTTTATTGTGGGAAAATTTGCTGGAATCGAGAATATACTTATCTCAAAAACTGGATATACTGGATCAGGAGGATATGAAATCTATATTCCAAATAAAAAAACATTAAAAATTTGGGATACTTTATTTTCAAATGAAAAATATGATCTAAAGCCAATTGGACTTGCTGCAAGAGACACTTTAAGAATTGAAATGGGTTATTGCCTTTACGGAAATGATATTAATGAAGACACTTCCCCAATTGAAGCAAATTTAAAATGGATCACTAAAACTGAAACCAATTTTATAGGAAGTAGTAATATCGAGAAACAAATCGATTTTGGGGTAAAAAGAGAATTGGTAGGATTTAAATTAATTGAAAAATCTATTCCAAGAAATGGATATAAGATTTATAATTTAGAAAAAAAAATCATTGGCAATGTTACATCAGGTACATTTTCACCAATGTTAAAAATTGGAATTGGACTTGCTTACATAGAAACTAACTATCCGGAAAATCAAGTTATTTTGATAAAAATAAGAGATAAATTTATAAAAGCTAAAAAAGTGGAAACACCATTTATTTAAACATGGGAAGAGCATTTGAATTTCGGAAAGCCAGAAAAATGAAAAGATGGTCTAATATGGCTAAAACTTTTACAAGAATTGGTAGAGACATTATAATTGCTGTGAAAGAATTTGGTCCAGATCCTTCCTCAAACTCAAGATTAAGAGCAATAATACAAAATGCAAAAGGAGCTAATATGCCTAAAGTAAATATTGAAAGAGCTATTAAGAAAGCTTCTGAAAAAAGCACAGAAAATTTTAAGGAACTAATATTAGAGGGGTATGCGCCTAATGGAATTGCAATTCTTATTGAAGCTGCAACAGATAATAGTAATAGAACAGTAGCAAACATTAGAAGTTATTTTAATAAATGTGATGGAAGCTTAGCAACTTCAGGATCTGTCGACTTTTTATTTAATCACTATTGTTTTTTTCAAGTTAAAAATGAAGGCTTTGACATTGAAGAACTTGAACTTGAATTAATTGATTTTGGAGCTATTGAATTAATTGAATTAGAGGATGAGATCATTATTACTGCAAAGTTTGAGGACTTTGGGTCTATTCAAAGAGAATTAGAAAGAAAAGAATTTAAAATTTCTTCAATTGAATTCGAAAGAGCAGCTATAACAACAAAAAATCTTAATAAAGATAACATTCAAAAAGTTGAGAAATTAATAAATATGATTGATGAAGATGAAGATGTACAAAATGTCTATCATGATATGAAAAACTATTAATTAAGATTATTTCTCACTAATACATCAACAACTTTTTTTTTAAGTTCTATAAAATCCTTATTTATGTCACCACTGGGATAAAATTTATTATATATAGTAACCTCTTTTTTCATATAATCAAATGATACCATGAGTATTGGTAAATTTGCTTTTAATGCAATGTAATAAAATCCTGTTTTCCATTTTTTTACTTTTTTTCTTGTACCTTCAGGTGCAACTGCTAATATTTTAATTTTACCTAATTTGAATAGTTCAACAACTTTATTAACAATGTTTAATTTCTTTGTTCTGTCTATAGGAATCCCCCCAAGAAATTTTAATAAAAAAGAACTAACTGGAGTAAATAACTCTTTCTTTGCAATAAATTTAATTTTTAAGCCCGAGTAAGTTCTTATCAATATTGCAATTATTAAATCAAAAAAACTTGAGTGAGGGACTACAGCAATAATGTATTTTTCATTTAATGGTAAGTAACCAATTACTTTCCATCCTATAATTTTTTTTAAAATAAACTTTGATAAAACTTTAATCATTTGATGAAATGAATTTTTCAGCTTTTACCAGATCTTCGGGAGTATCTATAGATATTCCATGAAAATTAATATTTACCATTTTAACTTTTTTAGAATTTTCAATAATTCTATTTCCTTCAAGATTTTCAATAATTTCAAGACTTAGCCTTTTTAAATTAGAAAATTCAATCAAAGATTGTTTCTTAAATGCATATATCCCGATATGACGATTATAATCATTTAAATTTTTTGAACCATATGGTATTGGTAATCTAGAAAAGTATATAGCATTATTATTCTTATCAACTATTACTTTGACATTATTTGGATTACTTAGTTCATCAAATGATCTAAACTTTGTCATAAGTGATACTATTTCAACATTTTTATCATTAAAAGATTTGATTAAGCTATTAATAGCTTTTTTATCAAAAAATGGCTCATCACCTTGAAGATTTACAATAATATCAGAATTTATTTTAATTGCTGCCTCAGCTATTCTATCTGTACCTGAATTATGGTTTTTTAGAGATTTGAAAGTATTACCTCCTGCTGAATCGATAAGTTTTATTATCTCATCATTACCACTGACAACAAATACATCATCAAAAAGATTGGTATTTCGAGCAGCGATATATGTTTTTAAAATAATCGGTATCCCGTCAATTTTTTTTATTAATTTATTTGGAAACCTTTTAGATTCAAGTCTTGCTGGGATTAATGCTATAGTTTTCATTTTTAAATATTTTTCTAATATAATTCATTTATATATTGTTTAACGAAAAAAAAAAAATTGTAGATTTGTTTAAATCAAAATATACCAAGATGAATAAAAAACGTGTATTAGAATTATTTTTATGGTGTCTATCAATATTTTTCGCCTCACAAATATACAGTTCTATAAACGGACCAATAAAATTTAATCAAGTAAAAAATGAGAGGTATACTCAGGTAATAAACAGATTAAAAGATATAAGGACTGCTCAAATTGCCCATAAAGATGTAAATGGTTTCTATGCAAATAATTTTGACAGTTTAGTAAGCTTTATTGATAATGGTATTTTTACAGTTATTGAAAAAAGAGACTCTTCATATCTTGAGTACAATAGGACATATAGAATTGATATGCTCAAGGAAATTGAGATTGTTGATACACTCGGGTTTGTACCAGTTAAAGATTCTTTATTTGGAGATACTGAATCTTATAAAATGATGGCTAAAGTACCAATTGATGGAGCTGATTCTGAATTTTCTATCATGGCAGATATTATTGATAAGAATGGATATCAAGTTCCAGTTTTTGAAGTTAAAGTAAAAAAAGATATTGTTCTTTTTGATCAAAATAAAGATCTTCTTGATCAAGAAAATAAAGTTATTTCAGTTGACGGTGTCAACGGGCCTGAAATTATATTAGGCTCTATGAGTGATGTAAGCACAAGCGGAAACTGGCCTACAATTTTTGATGCAAAAAATAAATAATAAAAATTATAAAGCATCAATTTTTCAATTTGAGTCATTCTTTCATTTAGACTTTTTAATTGATAGCATTTCATCATCTTATGATGATAATAAAAACTTGTCTAAAATTTTAAATATAATAGATGAATACTCTCTAAATCATATTGATATAATCCACTATAATACCAATCCAACGTTAATACCATTTAAATATTATGATGAAAATATTAAAAATAAGTATTTAGAAACCAACACTAACATAAAAAATAAAATATATGAGGATATATCTTATGATAAAAAAATTGCTGTTGTATACTCAATGAATAATTGTCTAGCAAAAGTTTTTAATATAAATGATGTGGTATTTAAGCATACTAATTATTTTACTAGATTATACAATTATTTATTAGGTACTTTAAAAAACTTAGATGGATTTTCTTTTTTTATAAATCTAAGTAGTAAAACATTTGAAATAATAATATTTAATAAAACTGAATTTTTATTTTTCAATTCTTTTGAAATTAACGACGAAAATGAATTTTTATATTATACTTTTTTTGTGTTAAAAAATTTTCAAAGCTCATATAAAAAAGATAAGATTATATTTTTAGGTAAATATGAAAAATTTCAGAAATTCTACAATCATGCCTGTAAATATTGTGAAATTGAATTCATTGAGAATGATATTCATAGCCTAATAAATTTTAAAAAACATTCTTTTTCAATTTTAAATGAGAATAATATCAGGGACTAGTAAGAGTTTAAGAATTAAAGTTCCAAGAGGCTTACAGATTAGACCAACCACTGATAAAGTTAAGGAATCTCTATTCAATATATTATCAAATAAATTTAACTTTAATGAACTAAAAGTTTTAGATCTATTTGCAGGTACAGGAAATATATCATACGAGTTTTCTTCCAGAGGTAGTAATAGAGTAATTTCGGTTGATAATAATTTTAAGTGCATAAAGTTTATACAAGAGATGTCAAGAATAAATAATTTTAGTGTGATTACTAAAAAAGCTGATTATATAGATTTTTTATTAAATACTGATGAGAATTTTGATATTATTTTTGCAGACCCACCTTACATTTTTTCAGAAGACCAATATATTAAATTGTTAAATTTAGTTAAGCAAAGTGATGTTCTTTTAAATAATGGAGAAATAATTATTGAACATAGCTCAAAAATTTCTTTATTGAAAAGGTATGGTAATGTCAATGAGAGGATCTATGGGAGTACTAAACTAAGTTTTTTAAAAAAAGCAAGCCTATAAGCCGGATTCTGTCTAGTCTTATCATTTATCTAGATACAATATTACTATTACATTCATACCGCCTACCCATCTACATAAAACGAGCAATCTTAAATTGTAGATATACTTGGCGTTTCACCATGCAGAGTTTACAAGATTCCACTACAGCATTACCTGTACATACTTTCTGTTGCACTATTCCTATCCATTATAGACGACGGGCGTTACCCGCTACATTGCTCTTTGGTGTCCGGACTTTCCTCTGAAAAATCAGCGATAAGAAGGCTTGCATTACAAAGATAATATTTGTTGATAATTTTATTAAAAAAAAAGTATCAATTAAGAATTAAATTTTCTCAATCTTTATATTTGTTTAAATGAAAAATTCAATTTCATCAGCTGCAGAATATAGACCTAAAAACTTCAATGATATGATAGGTCAGGATCCAATTGTTAAGACATTGAGTAACGCCATAAAAAATAATAGTGTTCCTCAAGCACTTCTTTTCTGCGGACCCAGAGGTGTTGGAAAAACTTCATGTGCTAGAATTCTTGCAAAAATGATAAATGGGATGATTGAAGATTTTGAGTATAATATATTTGAATTAGATGCAGCATCAAATAATTCAGTAGAGGATATTAGGAACATAACTGAACAAATTAGAATTCCCCCTCAATTAGGAAAATACAAGGTATATATAATTGATGAAGTCCATATGTTGTCAAATCAGGCATTTAATGCATTTTTAAAATCTTTAGAGGAGCCCCCACTACATGTTGTTTTTATACTTGCTACCACAGAAAAGAATAAAATTCTTCCAACAATCCTATCTAGATGTCAAATTTATGATTTTAAAAAAGTAGATAGTGAATCAATCACAAAACTATTACTAAAAATTTGTAATGAAAAAAACATTTTTTTTGAAGATGGATCTTTATCATTAATTTCAGAAAAATCTGATGGTTCAATTAGAGATTCGCTTTCAATCTTTGATAGGTTAGTTAGTTTTACTGATTCTAATCTTACAATCGATGAAGTCACATTTAACTTGAATGTTTTGGACTTTGAGACATATTTTAGACTTTCTAAATTAATTTGTAAAAGAGATATTCCAGAAATACTTTATTTATATAATAACATATATAATAATGGTTATGATGATTTAAATTTTTTGGATGGATTATTAAAGCATTTAAGAGAATTACTTATTTACAAATTAGGCTCATCTGATAAACTCTCAAATTACAGTAATGAATTAGGTAAAAAATATTTTGATCATTCAAAAGATATGTCAGATGAAACTTTGATATCGATGATAGATATTATTAATGACACCATTATAAATTATAAAAAAATTAATGATAAGAGAATTCATCTTGAGCTCTGCTTAATGAAACTAGCATCTATTGATAGTAATAAAAAAAAAACTCTAATTAAAACGAGTGAGCTTCAACAAAATTTGGATAACCACTCTGAGGATTTAAAGAATATTAAAGTTTCTGAATCTGAAGAATTATTTATCCAACCTTTAAAAAAAAATATTTCTTCATTATCAATTGCTAGTCTTAGATTTAAAAAATCTATAGAAGAAAAAGATAATGATTTAAGCAAAGAACTTCCATACGATAATTTTACTAATAATGACTTTAACAAAGCTTGGAAAAAGTTCTGTAAGTCAGAAAAAGAAAAAGGAAATACTAATATTCTTTCTTTATTAAAAATGAAACAACCATCTATTGAGGATAATAATATTGTCATAAACACTTTTAATAAAATGAATTTCAAAGAGATGAGAGCTTACAAGAGCAAAATAGAGTCATTCATATCAAAAGAACTAAATAATTACTCAGTATCTGTCGATATTAAATTATCTGAAGAATCTGATAAAAAATCATATCTAAATATGAAAGAAAAGCTTAAAATTATTCAAGATAGTAACAAAAATATAAGTTCCCTTATTGATGAGTTTAAACTAAGGGTTTAATTTATATCCATTTTTGTCAAAAAAAATTTCCTTAATCATACCATCAACTAAGCCTGTTTTTGGTATGAACATCTTATTAGAATTAACTGATTCCATTGTCAATAAAAATATTTCTAGTGCAGGAATAATCACATCAGCCCTATCAGGATTCAAGTCAAATTTTATCATTCTTTCTGTATAATTATATTTTTTCATTTTATTCAAAAGATCTTTTAAAGATAAAAATGAAACGGGTTTACCAGCTTTTGTCCCAGACATTGATTGTATTTTATTAATATTACCACCAGTAGCAAATAATTTTATTTTATCATTTAAATCAATATTTGATATTAACCAATTTTTAATTTTATCAATAGCTAAAGAATTATCAATATTGTTTAAAAGCCTTACTGTTCCAATTTTAAAGGATTTAGATTTTTTTTCCATACCTTTTTTTAAAATTGAATACTCTGTGGTTCCACCGCCTACATCAACATATAGATAAGTTTTATTATATTCTAATTTACTCAGCATATTGCCTTTAGCAATAATTTGAGCTTCTTTTAAACCACTAATTAAATTAATTGTTATCCCAGTTTCATTTTTGACATTTGAAATTACATTTTCTGAATTCTTTGATTCTCTAATAGCTGAGGTTCCATATATTTGATACTCGTCTACATCATGAACCATCATCATGTATTTAAATGAAAGAATAGCATTAGAGAGGATTTTTATCTTATTGTCAGATATGAAACCACTCTTAAAAGAATCCTCTCCGAGTCTTAAGGGTAATCTTATATATGAATTTTTTTGAAATATATATTTTTTTTCAGATTTAATGACATAGGAAATTAGCATCCTAACAGCATTAGATCCAATGTCAATTGCAGCTATCTTTTTCAATTAGTCTAATATATTATTAAAGTAATCATATGTATCCCATTGGGATCTTATTTTTTTACTCAAATTATTAACAAATTTATTTTGAGGCTCATAGTTTATGAGTCTGGTCTTTACATTATCTTTTTGGCTGATCTTAAGTGTTTCTAATATTTGATTTTTAATATTTTCTTGATAAATTGGACATGCAACTTCAACTCGTTTTTCAATATTTCTTGTCATTAAATCAGCTGA
>CESN01003878.1_pt1 | contig 17902 bp, 14 predicted proteins | sample 531181 | NCBI WGS metagenome assembly CESN01 (sample SAMEA2621990, study PRJEB7988) | marine metagenome | isolation source: saline water (ENVO:00002010), including
CATGTTCAAAAATAGCAAACAAAAGAACGATCCCCCCACACCAAGCAAGATTACTGGTATTAGGACACCATCTGAATAAATCAGTGTCCACTGTTTTGGATTCAACCCGTCGCCTAGCAAAAATGCCGTCACAGCTGAACAAGTTGTGACTACTATGAAAGAAGTGGTTGAAACTGCAACAGGATCTCTTCTGATTGTTATACGCTGAGTGAATAGAATGTGTAGTGCAAATAGCAATGCGCAGAAGACTGTAATGAATTCTGCCAACCCCCAAGTTAGGTGTGGCGGGCCCTGAATGAAGCCTGCACCAAAAGTAGCAAGAGCAACTCCAAGCATCATTATCTTGGTCGGTAATCTGAGTCGATATATCGATGATATTATTGCGGTGAAAACAACATAAAGTGAGGTCAAGAAGGCCGATACTGAAGGGTCTATGTCGTCTAAGCCAATCATCTGTGAGAGATAAGCAACAAACATTAGTGTACCTAAAACTAACCCATCAAGCCAAATTTGTTTGTCGGTGAGTGCCTCTCTCGCTTTGCGAAAAAAGATTACCATCATGGCTGCTGCAATAGCAAACCGTGCAAATACCAATGAGGCAACTACGCCGTCTACTCCAAGAAGTTCTTTCTCAGATTCAAGGGCATCCAATGCTTGCTTCATCCATATGAATGTCGCCCCCCAAACAAGGGTGACAGATAGCAAGGCTATTATTGCTATTTTCCGTTGCCTATCTGAGCTTTTTAGCATGTCTGATGTGCTTACAAAACCACTATCGGACATGATATTCCCAGTTGACTCGAGTGCATTAGGATGGTGGTTAAATTTATGCGTCAATACGGAGAAAAAAGATAAGTCTCAAAGAGTGGCTCGGACTCGATACTACATGGCTGAATTAGTCAATTCGTGGGAGCAACCAATCAACACTGGGGAAATTCCGCTAAACAGGAGTATGTTCGACGCCATTGTTGTAGGTGGAGGTCCGGGTGGGTCATCTGCTGCAGGTTACTTAGCTATGGCTGGAAAGTCGGTATTGCTATTAGAAAAGGGCCTATGGCCTCGAGACAAAGTCTGTGGGGATGCTGTTGGAGGGAAATCACTTGGCCATGTCAAGGCGTTAGGAGTCAAAGAAACCTTAGAAAAATCTCCTCATTTTAGAGTCACTGGGATTAAATTCTCATCACCAAAAGGCAATACTGTAAGAGTTGCGCTGCCAGAGGAAGATGTTCAAAGACTTGAAGCTGGTTATTCTCTTCCAAGAAAACAATTCGATCACCTGTTATTTGACAAATGTCAACAATTAGTGCGAGAGAATGGCGGCAAGGTTATCCAAAATTGCTTGGTGACCGGAGTTTTGTTCGATGATGGTGAAGGTGGAGAAGACCCCGGTAACGGTAGTGGCAACCGCCGCCATGCAAAAGGTGTAACAGTAAAGGTAGGAGGTCGCAAAGGAGAGGAAAGAACCTACTATTCAACGGAGATCGTTGGTGCAGCAGGCTATCAATGTCCGGTTGCAAAAGCCGTAGTTAGGGATTCCTTTGATGAAGTACTGGTCGACAATACACATTTTTGTGATGGTTATCGAGAATATTGGCGTAATGTCAAGGGTTGCGGTGATGGGGTTGGTGACATCGAAATACACTTTGTCGACTCTGTTGTGCCCGGATACTTTTGGATGTTTCCCGTTTCCAAGGACGTAGTCAATGTCGGAATTGGTATGGTGGTCAGTCTACTGCAAAAAGAGAAGAAAAAACTACGCCTGCTGCAGAAAGACGTTATTGAAAATCATCCTTTATTCAAAGAACGATTTGCGGATGCAGAAATGATAAGGGGTAGTGGCAGAGGGTGGGCATTACCCTTTGGTTCACCGCGTAAGAAAGCAAAGCATCAACCGCGCCGGGCAAGTATGAACGGCATTCGTTTGGTTGGCGACTCGGCATCACTCGTTGATCCCTTTTCTGGTGAAGGTGTTGGTAATGCATTGGTCACCGGTGAGTTGGCTGCTAAACACATAATCGATGGTAAATCTCCCGAAGAATATCAAACCGAAATGTGGAAAATTCTTGGCCCGGAGCTGACAAACTCTTACCGCATGCAGAAACTCAGCAGGAGAAAGTGGCTGCTCAACTGGTTCGTCGGGAAAGCGAGCAAAAAGCCAGAAATACAGGAAATGATGACCGAGATGATTGCTTCTAAAGAAGCACAGGAAAACCTTCACTCACCGTGGTTCATGTTTAAGACACTGATGTTCTAGGTGATTACGTGGACAATAGCCTAAACGGAATCGATGCCGTGTTTTTGGACTTGGATGGCACGATATACCTCGGTAACGAATTAATTCCGGGTGCGCTGAAATTTTTACAACGGTGCAGTGACAACGGCATTAAGCGATTTTTCCTATCAAATAATTCTAGCCGCTCAGTAACGCAATACCTTAACAAGTTGCATAATCTTGGTATTCCGGCTAATCAGGAAGACATTCTGTTGTCAACCCACGATCTGTTGGCCTGGCTAGATAAAAACGGGGTGACAAAAACCTGGTTAATCGGGACTGAAGGTATGCGAGCGATGCTTGAAACTCATGGTATTGCCACCGCGTGTGAAGACCCTGAATATGTTGTATTAGGTTACGATACAGAAATATCCTATCACAAAATCGCTCAAGGCAGTATCTATCTTCATCGAGGTATTCCGCTAGTAGCAAGTCACCCTGACATGGTTTGTCCCTCCCCTAACGGAGGTCTTCCGGATGTTGGTGCCTATCTGGCGATGTTGAAGGCAACTACTGGAGTAGATCCCGTTCATATCACAGGTAAACCAAATGCCGGAATGATACTTCATAAAATTGATGAATTGGGGTTGTTGCCTCATCGATGTGCCATGGTTGGTGACCGTTTATACACTGATATAGCGATGGCGAATCGTGCTGGATGTGTTGGAATTCTTGTGCTATCTGGCGAGGCTAAAATGGAAGATGTTGCGCTACTGGATGAGGCCGCTGAACAATACCCTACGCTTATCGTTGATAGTGTAGCCAATTTATTGTAGGTTATACCATGAGTCTACTGAAACGGTTTTCATGGCTAATTCAGCGCAGGAAAAAGTTCCCCCATGATGAAATTCATCGCGCCGGGGAATTAGCAGAAATGCGATTAGCTAAACTATCTAGGGCGGCTGGAAAAGCCAACGGATGGCAGGTTTTTGAATCGGTGAGAATTCCTGACCCTAATGGCGGTCGACGTGAAATTGACATGGTGATAATCGGTGGCAATACAATTTTAGTTGTCGAACAAAAACATTGGGCTGGCTCATTCCGTATCAACAAGGAACATCATTTCATTCAACGAAGAAAAAATGGCCAGGAGCACAATCATGACGGGGTTGCCGATAGAATCGCTCGCAAAGCCGGGTTGTTATTGGAATTACACAGTGGTAGACTAAATCTTCCGGAGGGGGAATTACCAGAACAAAGGGTGATTATCGCGATGACTCATCACAAACTTGAGTGGCCGAAAATACCTGAAGATCTGAGTGCTGAAATGGTTAATGAAAAAGGCTTTTTGGACATTCTAAAAACCATTAATCCTGGCCAGCCAAATCAAGGACTAACTGAGACACTGGAAGGTTTCAACACTTGGGATGAAGTACACATGTATGGTGGGTTGTTGAATAAAGGTGATGTTATATCGCTTGGCTTGGGGAATCAACTAGAAGCAATCTTTGAGCGACGAGAACACTCAGTAAATGGAAATACGACCCATCGTCGAGGCTGGTTTTCAATATTTAGTAAACAGCCTTCTCTAGCGAAAATAAAAATCGGTAGCAAAAATGTTGAGCTAAGGGTTGCCCACGGCGCCTGCCTCAGAATGCACGTAGTCGGAGAGTCCGTGGCAAGAGATATTCCGTGGGCATGTATCGACAGGATTGCTTTGTCTAAACCGGCGGCTGAGTGGAATCGGTGATTATTTGGCTGGCCTTGTCATCGAAGCAATCGGCATAACTGCAGGCGTGGTTGGCGTGATTGCGTGGGGTCCCCAAATACTTGAGGTGTGGAAATACAAACGCCACGATGGTATCTCGATACCTACATTCTCAATTGTTGCATTTTCATTGACATTATGGCTAATTTACGGTCTTGCCATCAAATCTACAGCGATGATTTTTGCTAATATTCTCACACTAAGCGTCATTGCGAGTATAATAATCGGGGTTGTGAGGATTCGAAAAAGTGGCTGAGTTGTATCAATAATTATTCGAGATGTTCATATATGTGAAGTTATTAGACACTATGTAACCGATGGTTCAGTAGTGGTCACATGAGCGATAACGATGATTGGGAAGAACAGATGATTGACAGACTAGTCGAGATGTTCAAGGGCATGGGCATGTCATTAAATAAATCTCAAATCAAGAGTATGATGGAGCAGTTTAAGTCTCAATTCGAGAAAATGGGTCTAGATGCCGACAAGCTGAATAGTGGTGATGTAAACTTCAACTTTGACTTATCAAATCTTAGCAAGATGTTCCAATCCGGTCAGTCGATAGAAGATATACTAGGTAATCTAGGGATGGATGTCAAAGTTGACGCTATACCGGTCGAGATCGAAACTCCAGAAATTGAAGACGACAACGACGAGGTGTTAAGACTACCAAGTGACGATTTCTATCTAGATGGCTGGAACATGTCTATAACGATTGATTTCGCCCTCAAAGGTGATATCAAGGAAATGCAGATGGAAATGAATCTTTCCAAGGGCGGCTCAATGCTTGAGATAATGAAGCAGACACAAACTAAGCCGATGGCGAGAATAAAATTGCCACATCCATGCGAAGATGTTGTTGGGTGGTCATTGAATAATGGTATTCTCGATGTTACATTAAAGTTAACTCCACAAGGCTCTGCCTTGAAAGATAGTGATGATGAAAATCCAGCGGCCGATGTTAGTTTAGATTTTGGTGAGGATGATGATGATGATGATGATGGTGGAATTCCAATATTTTAAATTAAGGAGATGAAAGAATGAGTAAGGTAATAGGAATAGATTTAGGAACAACAAACAGCTGTGTAGCGACAATAGAAAACGGTGAAGCGGTAGTAATTGCTAATGCAGAGGGCGCAAGAACGACCCCCTCTGTGGTTGCTTTTGCTAAAGATGGTGGAGAACGATTGATTGGGGTAACTGCGAAACGTCAGGCGGTTACCAACTCCCAACGGACCTTGTTATCAGTAAAACGGCACATGGGAACAGACTGGAATACTAATATTGACGATAAGGAGTACACTCCTCAAGAAATTTCGGCGTTTATTCTACAAAAGTTAAAGGCCGATGCTGAGGCATATTTGGGCTCGGAAGTAAAGCAAGCAGTTATTACCTGTCCGGCATATTTCACCGATGCCCAAAGAACTGCAACCAAGGACGCTGGGCGCATTGCAGGCCTCGAGGTATTACGTATAATCAATGAGCCAACCGCTGCTGCCTTGGCATATGGTGTTGATAAGGAAGACGATCAAACAATCCTAGTCTACGACTTGGGTGGCGGAACGTTCGATGTGTCAATTCTAGAGATTTACCAAGTTGATGGGCAACCTCAGATTGAGGTAAAAGCAACGGCAGGAAACAATAAACTGGGCGGTGACGATTTTGACGACCAGGTAATTGACTGGTTGGTCAAGGAGTTCAAGAAAGATACCGGTATCGACTTGTCGAAAGACCTGACTGCCATGTCCCGTCTGAAAGAAGCTGCTGAAAAGGCAAAAATCGAGTTATCCGGCACTCAGCAAACCCAAATCAACCTACCATTCATCACTATGGTAGATGGTCAACCAGAGCATCTTGACATCACATTGACCCGTGCCAAATTCGAAAGTTTGATAGCAAAACTGATTGAGAAAACCATGACGCCAACCAGACAAGCAATGAAAGATGCTGGAGTTAAGAAGGGTGATGTCGATAAAGTAATTTTAGTCGGTGGTTCAACTAGGGTTCCTGCCGTTCAAGAAGCGGTTGAGAAAGAGGCTGGTAAATCACCATACAAAGGCATTAATCCTGACGAGGCCGTAGCAATGGGTGCTGCTTTACAAGCTGGGATCATCGCTGGCGATGAAGGTGTATCAGATGTGCTATTACTTGACGTCACTCCGCTAACTCTAGGTATCGAAACCCTTGGTGGAGTTATGACAACAATGATTGAGAGAAACACAACCATACCTGCCCGCCGCTCAGAAATCTACTCGACTGCTTCTGATAATCAACCGGCAGTGACAATTCATGTGTTGCAAGGTGAAAGGGAGTTTGCCAAAGACAATGTAACACTGGGAGACTTTACCCTTATGGGGATACCAGCAGCACCAAGAGGGGTGCCACAAATTGAAGTCACTTTTGACATTGATGCCAATGGTATAGTAAATGTCAGTGCTAAGGATATGGGAACTGGTAAGGAACAGTCGGTGAAAATAGAATCGCAGACGTCTCTTTCGGAAGACGAAATACAAGCAAAGATTGCTGAGGCTGAAAATTTTGCTGAAGAAGATAAACAGAGAAAAGCAAAAGTTGAGCTAAGGAATATGGCAGATCAGGTTCTCTATCAAACCAGAAGAACCTTGGATGAATCAGCAGAAAAGTTGGATGATGATGATACAGAACCCGTCAAAGAAAGATTAGATGAGTTGGAAAAACTCGTTCAAGACGATGACGGCAAGCCATTAGAAATTGATGATATTGATGATGCTGCAATACAGGCAAAAGTCAAGGAGATTGAAGAAGCAATGCATGGCGTATCAGCAAAGTTGTATGAAGCCGCTGCTGCTGAAATGGCCGAGCAAGAAGGTTCCGGCGAAGATGGCGATATCAATATCGACGGTGATGAAGTTGTCGATGCTGACTTCGAAGTTGTCGATGAAGACTGAGACGCCCTTATCTGCTAGTTGGTAGTGGGTATAACATGAGCGAGGCTCCGATCCTCAAAGACACTACCCGATCGAGTGGTCGCGAAGCTTTGCAAAAGAACATCCAGGCTGCGATGGCACTGGCATCTGCAATAAGATCGACTCTAGGACCAAAGGGCCTAGATAAATTACTAATTGATGATGAAGGGCGTACGCTGGTTACCAACGACGGTGTTACTGTGTTGGAGACCGCAAAGGTCGAGCACCCAATTGCCAAGATGATGATTAACGCCTCGTCAACACAAGACAGAATTGCCAAGGATGGAACTACCAGTACGGTAATTCTTGCTGGCGAAATGCTCCAAAATGCTTGGCAATTAATTCTTCAAGGGATTCATCCATCAACCGTTGCTCGGGGTTATCGTAAATCTGAGCAATATATACTACAATGTATGTCAGAGATTAAATTTGAGGCCAATGAAAATATCAAAAATTCGGTCGTCAAAACCTCTCTGGCTGGTAAAGGCCACAGTTCTATGCAGGAAACTATCGCTAGGGTTTCACTCGACGCTGTACGGATGGTTGCCGAGCAGGATTCAACCGTCGATCTTTCGAAAATCAAGTTGATTTCACAAACCGGGGGCAGGGTCGAGGATTCAAAGGCATTTAGAGGTCTAATGATACCAAAGAAACGGATTTCTAGCAACATGATGAAAACGGTAAAGCATGGCAAGATTGTATTAGTCGACGGGGGATTAGAAAAAAGCAATGTTGCTACCGACCTCAAACTGAATGTAACCACTGTTGGAGTCCTTGAATCGTTCAGACAGGAAGAGCGAAACATGCTAAAGAGACAGGTTGACAAGTTAATCAAAAATAACGTCACAGTTCTCGCTTGTCGTGAGAGTATTGATGATGATATCAAAAATTACCTTGCTGAAAATGGTATTCAAGCTTTCAGAAGAGTTGCTCGCAGCGATTTGAATATGCTGGCTCGAGTATGTAACACTAATTTGATAAACTCGATTGACGCACTAACTACTAACGATTTGGGTTCATTCATATCAAGTGAAAATACCACAATAGATGGTAAAGATTTCTGGATAATTAAGGGGGATGGTAATGCTGCAACTATCATTGCCAAGGCGAGTACAGCAGATTTCGTTAGTGAAGTTGAACGATGCTTCGATGATTCAATAGGAGTGAGCATCCATTTAGTTGAGGATGGTTTTGTAGTTTGCGGGGGAGGTGCCTCATATGTCGCTCTAGCGCGACGGTTGAGACGTTACGCTGAGACAATTCCCGGTCGCGAACAATTAGCTATTGAAGCATATGCTGACGCAATCGAGGTGATCGTCAGAGTGCTTGCTGAAAATGCTGGGATTGACCCAATTACCACCCTGCTAGATGTTGTCGCCAAGCAGACTAATAACGACTCAGATTATATTGGTATCAATCTCTCAACCGGTAGACCTAGTGACATGGTCGAATTAGGGGTTCTTGAACCGCAAGGGATCGTAAAACAAGCGATTATCGGTGCGACTGAAGTGGCAATCTCAGTCCTACGAATTGATGATGTGTTGTGGGCAAAGCAGGAAATGCAGATGCCAGACATGCCAGAAGATGGAATGTAACTAAACGCAGATGATACGCAGCATAATTAGACAGATATTCAAATACTCGAAAAAAACCCGGAACTCGATGGGCTCTAACGATTCGGTATGCGTCGGCATAGATGATGTAGCGATTCATTTTCCAAGATTATACATGGATATGAAAGATTTTGCCGACCTTCGCGGCGAAGATTATGGTAAGTTAAACAAGGGGCTTGGCCTGAAAGCAATGTCGATACCTGACGTCCATGAAGATACTGCAACTATGGGCGCAAATGCAGTAATGAAGCTGATAGATCGTAATGGTTTGAACCCGAGAAACATAGGTCGGATGTACCTTGGGACTGAATCCGCACTCGATGGTGCTAAGCCAACTGCCACATACATTGTCGATATGCTTACTCAAAGGTATTCAGAGAGGTATGGCGCTGACTGTTTCCGTAACTGTGATGTTGTTGACATGACTTTTGCCTGTATCGGAGCGGTTGATGCAATGCACAATACACTAGACTGGGCTGCTCGGTCAACCGACGAGGATGAACGCATTGGTATTGTAATCTTCTCGGATAACGCCAAGTATGCGCTAGAATCTGCTGGAGAATATACCCAAGGTGCTGGAGGTGGAGCAATTTTAATCCGCAGAAACCCCCGGTTACTGGAGATACCTGACATCATCGGAGTTTCAACAACTCCAGTTCACGATTTTTTTAAGCCGCGACGCGAAGTATCTGTGAAATCAATTATCACGAATGTAATGACTCTTGCCCAAGAGGCTGGCCAATCAATCAAGAAAGGTATCGTTGAACGAATGATTCGTCATCTGCCTGCCTCAACAGTGAGAAAGTTGGGGATTTTTGCTCACGGCGAAGAAAAGGTAAGTGTTCATCGTGATGAACCAGTATTCGACGGGCAATTCTCCAACCGTTGCTACCAGCAAGCAGTTCGTCAAGCGTTCCATAATTTCGTTCAAAAAGCAGAGCGTTCAGGCAGATATAGTCACGAGGATGATGCCCGCTTTACCGAGCAGTGGAGCCGTATAATCATGCACTTACCATATGCCTTCCAAGCCAAGCGAATGTTCCCTGATGTTTTTCGACACGACCGAGAAGACACCGAAATGTGGCAGGAGGTTGCTGAACAACTTGGGCCAGCACCAGAACCTCATAACTCAGATGACCCTGTGATAGTCGAGATATGGGAAAAAGCGATGGATGGCTACCGAAGAGCGATTTCCAAAACTCCACAATATCTTGATTTCCATGCGAGTCGCATCGAAAAAGGCCAGCGAGCTAGTAGCTTGATCGGTAATCAATACACTGGCTCGATTTTCCTAGCACTCATGTCTACATTTGAGTCAGACCTAGAAGAAAATGTCAACCTAGACAACAAATTCTTCGGTTTGTGCGGTTATGGCTCTGGCGCTAAGGCCAAGGTGTTTGAGGGTAAGGTGTCGCCACGATGGCGCGAAGTGGTTTCGCGCTGGAGTTTATTTGAGCGATTAGCGGGTAGAGTGGCCATTGACCATATTACTTACGAGAATCTTCACAAAGGTCTCCAAAGTGGAAGTGTTGTTGAACCTGAAGGCGAATTTGCTTTAGTCGAAATAGGTGAATCTGGCGTTCAAGAAGGAGCAAGAAGGTACAAGTGGATTGACGCTTAAAAATCGACTACTACTTTACCACAATCTCCACCCATGGCGAGTTCAAAACCAAGTTTACAATCATTAAAAGAAACTCGATGAGTGACTATTGTTTCAATGTCAACTTTGTCTTGACTGATTAGTTCATGCATCGTTTCCCAAGTAGACCACATCTTCCGACCATTAATGCCTTTTAAATGCAAATACCGGAATACAATATCATTCATCGGAACCTCTGTTTTTGTCGTTCCATATACTGACAAAACATTGACATAGCCGCCCATTCGAGTTGAGTAAATAGTGTTGGAAAGTGCGCTTGGTGAGCCTGAGAACTCACAGCTATTATCAACTCCTTGGCCATTTGTGTGGGCTAGGATTGAAGCAACAATATCGTCACCTTTGCCAAGCACGACGTCGGCACCGAGCTTGGTTGCAAGTTGCATCCTAGTTTGATTATCCCAGTCTATGGCAATTACCTTACTAGCGCCCATCGCCTTAGCAACATTAACGGCAAACAGTCCAATCGGACCAAGCCCGTGAATCGCGACTGTTGCATCCCTTACAGGCCCTCCCGTTAAAGTGTGAATGGCGTTACCAAGAGGGTCTTGAACTGACGCCAAGTCCATGGTTAGATTATCTGGAAAGTGTCGGGCATTAATTGCTGGTACGGTGAAATATGGCGCAAATGCGCCGTTAGTATGAACGCCAAAAATCTGGCCATTCTCACATATGTGCGCATTCCCTTCCCTACATCGGTCACAATCCCAGCAAGCAAGATGACATTCAACTGCAATTTTATCGCCAACTTTATGGGTAGTTACCTCGCTACCAACTGCAATTACTACTCCGCAGGTTTCGTGCCCTGTTGTGGTATTGATTGGAACATTTTCTGCCGCCCATTCATCCCATTTCCAAATGTGTAAATCGGTACCACAGATGGAAGTTGAGTGGGTCTTGACTAATACCTCGTCTGGCTTGGCCTGTGGAACCGATGTCTCAACAAAGTCGAATCCTCCAGGCCGCGACGCGACTTTTTTCCAAGCCATCATGGTTTTGGGTATAGCCGTCATGTTCGTCAATTTACCGGCGTAGAAGACACCTATTGATAATTCGCTATCAAAGCATGAAAATAATTTATCAAAGTCTCGATTTCTCGGATATATTGATTAAGGGGGCATAGGTGGTAAAAATCCCGTTGGTGTATGATGAAATACGTAATTGTCAGCGGCGGGGTCCTGTCCGGACTAGGAAAAGGCGTCACTGCAAGTAGTATTGGGGTTTTACTCAAGAGTGCTGGTTTACGTACTACTTCAATAAAAATAGATCCATACCTAAATAGCGACGCGGGAACAATGTCGCCCTTCGAACATGGTGAGGTTTTCGTCTTAGATGATGGTGGTGAAGTAGACCTAGACCTAGGTAATTACGAGCGTTTCTTAGATTTGAATTTAGGCAGAGACAATAATCTCACCACGGGAAAAATCTACTCGAAAGTGATTGAAGCAGAGCGTAGGGGTGATTATCTGGGTAAGACTGTCCAGGTAATACCACACATTACTGATGAAATTCAGAATTGGATTGAGCGTGTTGCTCACGTGCCGGCTGATGGTGAGGATGATTCGCCTGATGCTTGTATCATCGAATTAGGCGGAACTGTTGGTGACATTGAATCGTCACCGTATGTTGAAGCATTAAGACAGTTTCAGTTCAGAGTCGGAAGAGAAAATGTCACTTTTGTTCACGTCTCGTTGGTTCCAGTGATGGGGCCGGTAGGTGAACAGAAAACGAAGCCCACCCAGCATTCGGTCAAGGAGCTGCGAGGTTTAGGTATAACCCCAGATATCCTAGTTTGTCGCTCTACGGAGCCTATGACAGATGAAACCAAAGAAAAACTCGCTGCATTCTGCCACGTCTCACCCGATGCTGTAATGTCGACGCACGATGTTCCGAACATCTATCACGTGCCGCTAATGTTAGAAAAACAGGGGCTTTGTAAAATTCTTGGAGTTGACTGTAACACTACTGGAATGTTAGATCAATGGCGCGATATGGCTCACGATCTCGACAAGTTGACAGAAAGTGTATCAATCGCTATGGTTGGCAAATATACTGATTTATCCGATGCATATCTTTCAGTCATCAAGAGTCTACAACATGCTGCCATGAAGGTAAGAAGAAAGTTGTCAATAAATTGGATTGAAGCGAGTCACTTGGAAACCCATTGGAAAACTAAGAATAGTCAACAATATAATGCTGCTTGGCGAGGTTTGGAAGCCTCCAACGGTGTTCTGGTACCCGGAGGATTTGGTGACCGTGGTGTGGAAGGGAAGATTAGTGCCGCCAAATATGCTAGGGAAAATAATGTTCCATATCTTGGTATATGTCTCGGGTTACAAGTTGCAACAATTGAGTTTTGCCGGAATGTTTTGGGCATGAAGGGAGCCAACTCAACGGAATTTGATGAAAATGTTGAATATCCGGCGATAATATTCATGCCTGAGATATCAAAAACTCACCTCGGCGGTACAATGCGATTAGGTAGTAGACCAACTATTTGGCAAATTGATGATTGTAAAATCAAAAGACTATACGGCACAGATGATTCTGTTGATGAGCGACATCGGCATAGATATGAAGTCAATCCTGATATTATTGATGATATCGAACAAGCCGGGCTCAAATTTGTTGGCAAGGATGGAACCGGACAACGATGTGAAATTTTTGAATTAGACGATCACCCATACTACATCGGTGTTCAGTATCACCCCGAGTTCAAGTCAAGACCTGGGCGTCCAAGTCCTCCGTTCCTCGGATTGTTGATGGCTGCTTCTGGTTTGAAATTATAATTAAACGTCTGCGACCCGAATTACCCTAGTGGTACGATATCCTTGAAGCATTTTGACAAATTTGCGTTTCCTAAATTCCTCATCGAGAGTTTCGTCGCCAGTGTCAATTCTAATATGGGATAAGCCCATCAATTTCGCCGGTGTTGCAACCCCGAGTATCGATTCAATACCAATTAGCCTTAGTACCTCTGGTGATAATTGTAGATTACCTCGACCAATGAGGAAGCCTTGACCGCCCATGGGTGAAAGGAGCAGTAACTTTTCTTCCTGATGGGAAGAAAGGAGTTTGATTAGTTCTGTTTCGTTCAAGTCGCTGTAAATTTGGTCTTTGTGTTGTATATCTATTCCCAGTAGAGTTAATTTTTGTTCGATTAACTCACCAATTAACCTCAAGGTTCCACCACTTCCCCAGATAATCATCAAATCTGGTTTACTGGCAATTAATTCAGCAATATGATTGGCCAGCCCTTCGATTATTTCTTCTTCTGACGCTCGTTCAACCTGCTGTTTAGCGCCCTGCATAAATCTGGGACTTGCCGGTGTTAGAGCCTCACCATACATGCGAACTTTCCATTGTCCCATCAAGTAGAGTTCTTCGTCCAAATCCATTACTTCGGTAATCGAGGCCATCAAATCGCCTACAACATATGAAAATAGCACTTCTGCTGCAGCACTAGGTGTCGTAGCGAAGCAGCCTGAGTACATCTTAACTCCGCCTGGAACCCCGATAAGGGGTATTTTTTCTTGTCCCAATGCATTGACAATATCTCTTGTAGTTCCATCCCCCCCTGCATATAATATGACCTCGACATTTAATTCGATTAGTTGTTTGACAAGATTGGTGGTATCAGTCGCTGAGGTCGTTGGCGGACTCGTTCCCACTGCGTGATAATCATTTGGTATCCAGTCACCACCCATTCTGCCTTCCCAGGTATACAATTCGGGCAATACATTGCTTCGGTTTAAGCTCGAGTTAAGCAATTTGAAAAATTTGGTTAGACATTGATTAATTCTAGGACCGGCACGATCCTGTGCGCCTGCATCTCTGGCCTCCTTTGCTCGGCCGTCGCTTCCTTTGAAGCCAAGCCTGCCACCAAGGCCGGCATCTGGGTTAACTACAATACCGATGCGCATACCTCTGCCTGTTGGTAATACTTGATGAAGTTCTGTCTTGAGTGAGAATCAGAGAAGGAAAGATTTCATCAATGGTGGTTCGATGTAGGTTTGTGTCGAATGAAGAAGTGCTCCCTGAACTCCATGAGGTTTTGGAAAAGAACTTTTCTGAATTAAAAGTTGGTGAGGAAAAGTTCCAACAGTCGTCCAAAGATGAAAGACCTACTTCACAAAGTAGCAAGCAGATAGTTTACCAACAGCGTTATTCATCTGCAGACCGTATTGAGGATATCGTAGTTAAGCCAATTAAGGCTACCAAAAAAACGCTTACTACAGGGCTCCACATTGACGAGTCTGTTGAGATTGAACTCCCTGCTGAAGCTAAAGAATTGGACATGAATACGGTTATTGAGTCTCCAACCAGCACGATCGGTGATGACTTTGCAGTGGATTGGTAAATGTTACTATCGATAATGAATATCATTATCTTTATCAGTCTCCTTAAGTTAGTTATCCCATGCAAGGATACGGTAAGACCGGTAAAGATGTGAAGTGCCCTGTGATGCACGGATCAATGACAAATACTGACTACGGAATGGCTAATCGAGATTGGTGGCCAAAATCGCTAGATTTGACGATTTTACACCAACACGACAAAAAATCCAACCCGATGGGAGAAAATTTTGATTATCGAAAAGAGTTCAAAGATCTCGATTATGCTGCACTAAAGAAAGACCTGCATGATTTAATGACCGATAGTCAAGATTGGTGGCCCGCAGATTATGGGCATTATGGTGGATTTTTCATTCGAATGACATGGCACGCTGCGGGAACCTACCGCACTGGCGATGGTCGTGGCGGTGGAGGCACTGGTGCACAACGTTTTGCGCCCTTAAACAGTTGGCCAGATAACGGTAATTTAGACAAAGCACGAAGATTGCTATGGCCAATTAAGCAAAAGTATGGTAATGCGATTAGTTGGGCTGACCTGTTAATATTAACTGGTAATATCGCTATTGAATCTATGGGCGGACCCGTATTTGGCTTCGGCGGCGGCAGACCTGATATTTGGCATCCGGAGGATGATATCTATTGGGGTGCTGAAGATGAGTGGCTCGGTGATAACAGATATGGTGATACACGACAAGACCTCCAAAATCCTCTTGGTGCTGTCCAGATGGGGTTAATCTACGTTAACCCACAAGGCCCAAACGCAAATCCCGACCCATTACTTAGCGCCCAAGACATTAGAGAAACATTTTCTAGAATGGCGATGAACGATAAAGAAACAGTTGCACTGACCGCAGGTGGACACACCTTTGGTAAAGCACATGGAGCAGGTCCAGAAGATCACAAGGGTACCGAGCCTGAAGGGGCTGCGCTAGAAGAACAAGGATTTGGTTGGACTAGTGATTATGGTAGCGGAGTTGGTCGAGACACAATCACAAGCGGTATTGAAGGAGCTTGGACACCGAATCCAACTCAGTGGGACAATGGTTATTTTGATATGTTATTCAAATATGAAGATAGTTGGATGTTAGAGAAGAGCCCTGCTGGAGCCCATCAGTGGACCCCAAGTAATCTTGATCAAGAGGACATGGCGCCAGACCCGGAAGACCCGTCGATCAAGGTTCCGACTATGATGACAACGGCTGACATGGCGATGATAAGGGACCCCGAGTACAGAAAAATCTCAAAGCATTTTCACGAAAACCCAGATGATTTTGCAGACGCATTCGCCAGAGCCTGGTTTAAGTTACTACATCGTGACATGGGCCCAAAAGTCCGATACTTAGGGCCTGATGTTCCTGATGAAGAACTGATATGGCAAGACCCCGTAACACCCGGGCCAAATGATTACGATGTCGAAGGTGTAAAAGCAGCAATTAAAGACTCAGGACTAACGATAACTCAGATGGTTGAAACTGCTTGGGCTAGCGCTTCAACATACCGCGGATCAGATATGAGAGGTGGTGCCAATGGTGCAAGAATTAGGCTTGCTCCGCAAAAAGACTGGGAAGCCAATAAACCCGAACAATTAGCTTCTGTTGTTCCAAAATTATCTGCTATTGCAGACAGTTTTGGAGCAAGTCTAGCTGATGTTATTGTTCTTGCCGGTAATGTTGGTATTGAAATGGCTAGTGGCATGGATGTAACCTTCCACCCCGGACGAGGTGACGCAACTGAAGAGCAGACTGATAGTGCCTCATTCAGTGTAATGGAGCCTCTTGCAGACGGTTTCAGGAACTTTTTGAAAACAAATTACGCCGTTACTCCAGAAGAGATGATGTTGGACAAGGCACAACTACTCGGCCTGACTGCTCCAGAAATGACTGTTCTAGTCGGTGGTCTGAGAACTCTTGGCGTAAGTTCTGATGATAGGGGATTATTTTCTTCCGACAACAACAATCTATCAAATGACTACTTTACCACACTTCTTGACATGAGTGTCAAGTGGGAACCTACTGGTAGTAACTCATATGATGGAATTGATAGGTCAACTGGCGCCGTTCTAAGAAGAGCATCCCGAACTGACTTAGTATTCGGCAGTAATTCACAACTAAGAGCAATTGCAGAAGTGTATGCGCAAAATGATAACGAGCACAAGTTCAAAACCGACTTTATTGCAGCGTGGACCAAGGTAATGAATTCAGATAGATTCGACTTGGAGTAATGGTTGAGAAATGATAGATAAATCGAAAGCTCGGCGCTCAACGCGACAGAGGAGATTGATTGTAGATGCTGTTAAACATAGTCTCAATCATCCTTCTGCAAGTGATATTTATGCGACTTTAGCTGATTCTGGTATTGGTATCGCCACCATTTATCGGCAACTGTCGGCGTTAGTTGAGGATGGGGAAATTGGATCTGTTAAGTATCAAGGAGAAGTACGCTATGACCCAATTATTCAACCGCATGCACACATAGTTTGCTCAAAGTGCGATAAAATATGGGATGTTGAATTACCGAAGGAAATTAAAAATCTCGCACCAACAAACGGCTCGTTTGAGAAATTAGACGTTGATTTAACATGGAAAGGCGTTTGTAGCGACTGTAGATAGTAAATGCAATGTTAATAATCATCTCCAATGAGGTCTAAACATGCGTACTGCTGTTGTTACTGGTGCCAGTAGAGGTATTGGTTCTGAATTCGTTGTCCGACTACTCGATGATGGTTGGCGAGTGTATGCCGGTTACCGGGCTGATAAGCACCGACTGGAACTGATCGATAACCAAAATTTGTTTTGCCATAGACTTGACGTTACCGATAATAGTTCTATACGGCAATTCGTTGAAGCAGTAAATGGAAATGTAAATTTATTAATTAATAATGCTGGCGTGCCTGACGGTCGATGGAGAAATATCAAAGAAATTGATGACCAGTGGATGTTAGAGGTGTTAGACATAAATTCTGTTGGGCCGGTTCGTATGGTAAAGGAACTGTATGACAAAATGAGTCATGATTCGCTCACCACAGTAGCTATGATAAGTAGCCTAATGGGATCTATTGATGATTGTCATTCTGGTAGATCGTATGCTTATCGAGCATCTAAAACTGCACTCAATATGCTGAGTGTGGCGATGAAAAAAGAAGCGATTAATGATAACATTTCTTTTTTAATATTGCATCCCGGGTGGGTGAAAACTAGAATGGGAGGTGAGCATGCTCCTGTTGAATTAGAAGAGAGTGTTGAGGGAATGTTAGAGCTAATTTATGCTAACTCATTGGAGGATTCTGGCCGATTCGTCCAGTATGACGGTGTTGATTTACCTTGGTAGACTCTGATTTACCAATAATTACCTT
>CESN01054003.1_pt1 | contig 17858 bp, 17 predicted proteins | sample 531181 | NCBI WGS metagenome assembly CESN01 (sample SAMEA2621990, study PRJEB7988) | marine metagenome | isolation source: saline water (ENVO:00002010), including
TGGCGAGGACCAATTAAAAATATCAAATATTCAAAATCGTGGTTAAATAAAATTGACAAAGTTATGTTAGAAAATTCTATTGGTTGGGAGATTGCAATTATAAAAAAAGTAAATAAGTTTAATGTTGAAATTGAAACAGAAAAATTAAAAAAAGGAAAAATAGAATATAAAGATATATTGTGGACAAAAAAAAATCTTAACGAAGTATTTAGTATAGGTGATATAGTTTATGTAGAAAAAATTAAGAACGCTAAGTATAATTTAAGACAAATACCAAAAGCAAATGGGGGTATTGTAATAATGGACCCATTTACTGGAAGAATAAAAGCTATGTCAGGTGGTTTTAGTTTTAAGCAAAGTGAGTTTAATAGAGCTACCCAAGCGTTAAGGCAACCAGGTTCAGCATTTAAACCATTTATATATGCATTGGCTTTGGAAAATAATTATAAACCAAATTCTCTAATACTAGATGCACCAATAGTTTTAGACCAAGGTGAAGATTTGAAATTATGGAAGCCCGAAAATTATGGAAAAAAATTCTATGGTCTTTCAACACTTAGAACTGGAATAGAAAAGTCTAGAAACTTAATGACTGTACGTATTGCACAAGACTTGGGTTTAAAAAAAATTACAAATTTTACAAAAAGTTTAAACATTTATGAAAACCCAGAAGAACTATTATCAATATCATTAGGATCAGCTGAAACCACATTGTTGCGTCTAACATCAGCTTACTGTTCATTTGTTAATGGTGGTAAATTAATCAATCCAATATTTATAGATAGAATTCAAGATAGTGAGGGAAATACTATTTATAATTCTGAAATAAGATATTGCGCAGATTGTGAAAAAATATCGTACACAAGTAAAAATCTACCGAAAATTAAAAATAATTTTCTTCAAGTATTTAGTCCTCAAACTGCTTATCAGATGACCTCCATGCTTGAAGGCGTAATACAAAGAGGAACAGGAAAAAAATTAAAGGACTTAAATCTTGATATAGCAGGAAAAACTGGTACTACAAATAAAAATACCGATACTTGGTTTATAGGGTATACGTCCAATTTAGTAATTGGTGTTTATATTGGGCACGATGATCCAAAAAGTCTTGGTAAATTTGAAACAGGTGCAAAAACTGCAATGCCCGTTTTCAAATATTTTATCAAAAATGCAATAAATAAGTTAAACGCAAGACCGTTTAAAGTCTCTAAAAATATTAAGATGATGGTAGTTGACTCAAAAACGGGGAAAAAAGTGGAGTACGGGTCAACTGATACAATTATAGAAGCATTCAAAGTAAAAAATATTAACCAAATGCCTTTTGAAGATAATATAAATTTAAATTATAAGTTATATAAAAATAATATATTTAATTTTTACTAATGGAAGATAAATTTAAAAAAAAAATAACCGAGATCAAAATCATAAGTCAAAGAGTAAAGGAGTATCTTTGACGAAAAAAATATTTACAATAAACTAAAAATCATAAATCAGGAAATCCAAAAGCCTGACTTTTGGAGCAATAAATCTTATTCTGAAAAAAAAATTAAAGAAAAAAAATTGTATGAAAATTTAACAAATTCATACCATGAAAACAATATAGAAATTAATGACATTATTGAATTATACGAAATTTCTCTTTTAGAAAATAATCAGACAATATTAAAGGAAATTTATCAAAATTTACAAAATTTAGAAAAAAAGATTAAAAACAATGAAGCTAAATGCTTTCTTTCCAAAGAAAGTGACACTTTTGATGCGTACATTGAGATTCACGCAGGAGCTGGAGGAACAGAAAGCCAAGATTGGGCAGAAATGTTAAGAAAGATGTACATGAAATGGTCGAATAATAAAAAATTTAAGATAAGCTTAATTAGTGAGCATAAGGGTGATGAAGCAGGAATTAAATCTTCAACAATAAAAATAAATGGTGATTATATCTATGGCCAACTCAAATCGGAATCTGGAATTCATCGTCTAGTAAGGATTTCACCTTTTGACTCTGGCGCAAGAAGACATACAAGTTTTGCGAGTGTATGGGTATATCCCGTAGTTGATGATAACATTAAAATAAACTTAATAGAAAAAGATTTAAGAATTGATACATATAGATCTAGCGGTGCTGGAGGTCAGCATGTTAATACTACAGATAGTGCAGTTAGAATCACACATATACCTTCAAAAATTGTGGTGCAATGCCAAAATGAAAGATCTCAACATAAGAATAAAGAAACTTGTATGAATATGCTTAAGGCAAGACTTTATGAATTTGAGTTACAAAAAAAAGAAAAAGAAAATGAGAGCAATCAAAAAAGCAAAACCGACATTGGTTGGGGACATCAAATAAGATCATATATTTTACATCCGTATAGACTTATTAAGGACAATAGAACCAATTACCAAAGCAGTGATCCAGAAAAAGTATTAAATGGCGACATTGACGGTTTTTTGCAAAGTTCATTATTTAAAAAATATGTATAAATCATTAAAATTTTTTTTTCTACTTTTATTAACTTCTGCAATTTTATTATCATGTTACTTAACAGTATTTGGCTACAAGACTGATAAATTTAATGATATTATTTATAAGAAATTAGATAATAAAAATAACAAAATTTCTTATAAATTAGAAAAAATTAAAATTTATTTAGATCCTTTAAAATTATCTTTTAAAATAGAAACTAAAAACTCAATTATTTCACTAAACAATTCTAAATTACTAATAGAAAAAATTAATGCAAATTTACCAATTATTTCATTAATAAAAAAACAAGCAAATATTAACAATATAGAGGTCAAAACTCAAAAAAACGAAATAAAGGATATCTTAAAATTTATAAAAGTTTATCAAAATAATTTTCAAATTATGATTTTAGATAAATCTATTAAAAGGGGAAATGTTTCTTTATTTATAAAGTTTGACTTAGATAAAGTGGGTAAAATAAAAAAAAATTTTTTGATTAATGGTGATTTAAATGACCTTGAAATGTTTTTTTTTAAAGAAAATTCTGAACTGAAATCTGATTTTAAATTTGAAATTAAGAATAATCTGATAAATATATTTGAGAGTAGTTTTAATTATAAAAACATAATCTATAAATCAAATAATATAGAAATATTACAAAAAAACAAAAAATTATTCAATATTAAGGGAGATATTTATACAAAAGAAAATAAAATAAATATTAAGAATTTACCACTAAATATATCAAATAAACTAAGATACTTTTCTAATAAAAAAATAGAATTTAAGACAAAAAATAAATTTTCTTTCAATTTAAATAATAAATTAAATATTACAAATATAAATATATCAAGTGAGTGTTTAATTAAAAAATTAAACTTACCCATTAATAAAAATGTAGTAAAAAAATTTAATTTTTTGAATGACTCTTTGTCAATTGCTGATAAAAAAATGAAGATTAATCTGAAAGCTAAATCACTTAAAGAAATAGAACAAAGTACCATATCTATTGTTGGAAACGGCAAATATGCATTTAAAGAAAAATATGATGATTTTTCTTACACTTTTAAAAAAGAAAATTTAAAAAAGAAAACTAATTTATCATTTAATGTTGATTATAATGAAATTGATATAGATTTATTAAAATTTAAAAAAAAAACAAATGATAGATCTAAATTAGAAATAAATTTTGAAATAAATAGTAAAAATAGTATTATATTTAATGAAATCAAATTTATCAATAGTGAAAATAAATTTCTGATAAATAAACTTAAAGTTAATGAAAAGTATCAAATTTTAGATGTAGAAAAAATTTCATTAAATTATCTAAATAATGAAAATAAGAATAACGATCTATTAATAACAAAAGATGACAATTTTTTTAAAATAAAATCAAATACTTTTGATGGATCTAGATTTCTCGATAATTTCCTTAATACAAATAATAAAAATGAAATTTTAGCAATAAATCCACAAATAATTTTAAATTTTGACAAACTTTACGTTGATGAAGATGATTATTTAATGGATTTAGATGGATCAGTCAAAGTTCAAAATAATAAAATTAAAAATTTGGATGTTTTATCAAATTTTCAAAATGGTAAAACATTGAATTTAAAGGTGGTCACTAAAGATAATAACGAGAGAATTACAAATTTGTATACAACATATCCTAAACCTTTAATAAAAAGATATAAATTCATAAAGGGATTTGATGAAGGAGTTTTAGATTTTCGATCAAATAAAATAAATGGTAAATCAAACTCTGTTTTAATTATTGATAATTTTAAAATTAAAGAAGTGCCATTACTTGCTAAAATCTTAACCTTAGCTTCTTTACAAGGAATTGCCGACTTATTAACTGGTGAAGGTATAAGATTCACTGATTTTGAAATGAAATTTTCAAATGAACAAAACATTATGAAAATCGAGGAAGTTTATGCTATAGGACCAGCAATTTCTTTAATGGTCAATGGGTATTTGGAAAAAAACGTATTTACAAGTTTAGAAGGTACGTTAGTGCCAGCGACAACAATAAATAGATCTATTTCCTCAATTCCAATACTTGGTGATATTTTAGTAGGAAAAAAAGTTGGAGAAGGAGTTTTTGGAGTAAGTTTTAAAATTAAAGGAAATCCTAAAAATCTTAAAACTACAGTAGATCCTATAAAAACTTTAACACCAAGATTTATAACAAGAACTTTAGAACAAATTAAAAATTAATTTATTTTAATTAGTACGTGTTTTTTTTTACCAAATGAAATTTTACATGAATTTTTATTAAAATTGTTTGCATAAATCACCTGGTTCTGATTATCCACTACTTCATCATTTATCCTTACACCTTTATCTCTCATAGCTCTTCTTAATTCACTTTTTGAGTTAAATAAATTACTGATTAAAATAAAATTTAAAATTTGCATTCCATTTTCAATTTTATTTTTTGGTATAAATATTGTTGGCAAATTATCACTTGTGACTCTTTTTGAAAATGTTTCTAGAGCTGTTTTAGCACATTTAAGTGCTATTTTTTGACCATGCAGCATTGAAGTTGTTTTATTTGCTAGAATAATTTTAAGATCGTTAATATTATTATTTTTAATTTTATCTATTTTTTCTATTTCCATATCTGTAAACATTTTTAAAAATTTAATCACATCTCTATCATCTGTATTTCTCCAATATTGCCAATAATCATATGGGGTTAAAAGTTTTGAATCTAACCATATTGCTCCCTTTTCGGTTTTTCCCATTTTTGCACCAGACGCTAATGTTATTAGAGGTGTAGTTAAACCAAAAGCATGGTTATTCAGATGTCTTCTAATTAATTCTACACCATTAACTATATTTCCCCATTGGTCAGAGCCACCAATTTGTAATATACAATCGTTTTTTTTATTTAGCTCCATAAAATCGTAGGCCTGTAAAATCATGTAATTGAACTCCATATAACTTAATGATTGATCTCTATCCAATCTCAACTTAACACTATCAAAACTAAGCATTTTGTTTATTGTAAAATATTTTCCGATATCTCTTAAAAATTTAATATAATTGAGTTTTCCTAGCCAATTAAAATTATTAACAAAAATAGGTTTTAATTTTTTATCACCAGAATTTAAAAAAATTTTAAAAACTTTTTTTATATTCTTTATATTCTTTTCTATCTGTTTTTCTGATAATATTTTCCTAGTTTCTTCTTTTCCAGACGGATCACCAATTCTCGTTGTTCCACCGCCAAGTAATACAATTGGTCTATGACCATGCTTTTGCAAAAGTCTCAAACACATGATTTGTAATAGACTACCTACGTGAAGGCTCGGCGCTGTACTATCAAACCCTATATATGCGTTTATACTTCTATTAGTCATTAATTTTGATAACTCAACATCATTAGTACATTGATAAAAGTAACCTCTATCTTTAAATTCTTTTAAAAATTTGTTCATAGGTTTATATTCATACAATATACAAAAATTTTTAAAAAAAAATAACAATGGTTAAATTTTATACATCTTTAGGTTTAATGAGTGGGACTTCAATGGATGGTATAGATGCTTCTTTAATTCGCTCAAATGGAACAGATAAGTTAGATATAATTTTGAATAGATACTTACCTTATAATTGCGATTTTTCGGACAAAATAAGTAAATTGAAGGACAAAATCTATTTTTTTGAAGATCTAAGGCAAGTTTCATCTGAAATCAAAACAATTGAGAGAGAAATAACTATTAGTCATGCAAAAGTTGTTAATGAAATTAAACAAAATCTTGATACAAAAATCGATTTAATAGGATTTCATGGTCAAACAATTTATCATAATGCATCTGAAAAAAAAACTGTACAGTTAGGAGATGCAAATTTACTTTCACAATTAACTAAAAATAAAATAATTAATAATTTCAGGCAAAACGATATTGATAATAATGGTAATGGTGCACCTTTAACACCAATTTTTCATAAGCTCATACAAAATAAATTAAAAAAATCCATGACGATTCTCAACATAGGTGGAATAACTAATGAAACAGTATTTGACGATAATGGATCGTTTTATGCTAGAGATATAGGTCCTGGCAATTGTCTAATAGATAAATGGATTAAATTAAACACAAATAAATTATATGATAAGGATGGTAAACTCGCTGAGTCTGGTAAAATAAATAAAATAATTTTGGATCAATCGTTAGATGTTTATTTTAATAATATTATAAGTCAAAACAGATCTTTTGATATAAACGATTTTGATTTCGCTTTTGTTAGAGGATTATCTATAGCAGATGGTTCGGCGACTATAACTGAATTTACTGCAGAAATTCTATCAAAAAAAATAACTGGAGATAATATTTATGTATCAGGAGGAGGAAGAAAAAACAAATTTCTAATCAAAAAATTAGAGAATAAATTAAATAAAAAAATTAGTTTAATTGATGAGTTGGGCTTTAATGGTGACTTTGTAGAGTCCCAGGCTTTTGCATATATTGGTATTAGATCATTTTTAAATTTACCAATAACATTTCCTAATACTACCGGTTGTGATTTACCTTGCAGCGGTGGAAAATTATTTGAAAATTTTTAATATAAAGCAGTTTCTTTTTTTAAATATTTATTTAAACAATTAACTAAATCTCTAGTATTTTTTGAAAAAAAATGATTCGCATCATTGACTGATTTGTAATCAACCTTAATTCCTTTTTGAGATGATAGTCTTTTAATTAATTCATTAATACTGTCTTCAGGTACTAGCTCATCATTTTTTCCATGAATTATAATTCCTGAAGTAGGACACGGTGATAAAAATGAAAAATCAAATGTATTTGGTTGTGGTGAAATAGCAATAAATCTATTAATTTCAGGTCTTCTCATTAACAATTGCATTGCAATTAAAGCCCCAAACGAGAAACCGGCAATCCAACATTGTGAATTGTCAAAATTCTCTCTCTCAATCCAGTCCAACGCCGCTGCTGCATCAGCAAGTTCTCCTTGTCCATTATCGAATTCCCCATCACTTTTCCCAACACCTCTAAAATTAAATCTACAAACGGAAAAATTACTTTCCATAAATGTATTAAAAGTTTCTACAGCAACATTATTATTCATTGTGCCACCATATTGGGGGTGTGGGTGAAGAACTAATGCAATAGGCGAAGTATTTTTATTGCTTTTAAAATACTTAGCTTCTAATCTTCCGGCTGGTCCTGGTATAAAAACTTCACTAATTTTACTATCCATAAATGAAACTGATTATCACTCTCAAAAAAAATTTATATTTATCTATCAAAACAGAGTGACAAAATGCAAGTTTAAAAATAAGCAATGTTGACTAAATCAGTCGGATATATATAAATTAACCGCTAAATATTTGAGTTTATGAAGCTAACAAGTAAAGGAAGATATGCCGTTATGGCTCTGACAGATCTAGCGATTTATGATCGTATGGGGCCTGTTTCATTAAGAGACGTGTCTGTAAGACAAAACATATCTTTAATGTATTTGGAACAGATTTTTTTAAAATTGAAAAAAAATAATATTGTTAAGAGCATGAGAGGCAACAAAGGAGGTTATAAATTAAATAAGGATCCAAACCAAATAAAATTATCTGAAATTTTATTAGCTGTTAATGAAAATGTAAAAACGGTTAAATGTATTAAACATTTAAAGAAAGGATGTACTGGCAAATCGGTAAAATGTAATACACATAATTTGTGGGATGAATTAGATAACCATATTAATACATTTTTCGAGAGTAAAAATTTGAGTGACTTAACGGATAAAACTCGATTTCAAAAGAGAGCAATATGAGAGAAAAAGAAATAGATAAACTTAAAGAATATAAATACGGTTTTACAACTGAAATAGAAAATATTAAATCTCCGAAAGGTTTAAATGAAGATACTATTAAATTTATATCTAAAATTAAAAATGAGCCAGAGTGGATGTATAAATGGAGAATGAAGGCATTCGAAAGATTAAAAAAATTAAAAGAACCTAACTGGCAAAAACCAAAATACCCAAAAATTGATTATCAAGATCTTTACTACTATTCTGCACCTAAAAGTTCAAAATCAAAACCAAAGAGTCTTGACGAAATTGATCCAAAAATTATTGAAACTTATAATAAGCTTGGAATACCACTACAAGAACAAAAGAAATTGAGTGGAATAGCTGTAGACGCAGTTTTCGACTCAGTTTCTGTGGCAACAACGTTTAAAGAAAAATTAACAGAAGTGGGAGTAATATTTTGCTCTATTTCTGAGGCAATACAAAAATATCCAGAGTTAGTTAAAAAGTATCTAGGCTCAGTAATACCAATTAATGACCATTATTTCGCAACTCTTAATTCTGCAGTATTTACTGATGGTTCATTCGTCTATGTTCCCGAAGGAGTTAGATGTCCAATGGAATTATCTACTTATTTTAGAATAAATGCTTCACAAACTGGTCAATTTGAAAGAACATTAATTATTGCTGACAAAAATAGTTATGTTAGCTATTTAGAAGGATGCACTGCTCCAATGAGAGATGAGAATCAACTTCATGCAGCGAACGTTGAGCTTGTAGCTTTAGAAGGTGCAGAAATAAAATATTCTACCGTTCAAAATTGGTATCCTGGAGATGAAGATGGAAAAGGAGGGATTTATAATTTTGTTACTAAGAGAGGACTATGTAAAGAAAAAAATTCTAAAATTTCCTGGACTCAAGTTGAAACAGGTTCAGCAATAACCTGGAAATATCCAAGTTGTATTCTTAAAGGTGATAATTCAATTGGTGAATTTTATTCAATAGCTATAACTAACAATCATCAGAAGGCTGATACAGGTACAAAAATGATACATATTGGAAAAAATACCAAGAGTAAAATTATATCAAAAGGTATATCGGCTGGATTTGCAGATAACACTTATAGAGGTTTAGTAGATATTTTTCCAAATGCATCAAATTCACAAAATTTTACTCAATGCGACTCTTTATTGATGGGAAATAAATGTGGGGCCCACACTATTCCATATATTAAAAACAGAAATTCAGATTCTAATATTGCACATGAGGCAACAACATCAAAAATTAGTGAAGATCAGTTATTTTACTGTCAACAAAGGGGTCTAAATTCAGAGGAAGCTGTTAGTTTAATTGTAAACGGATTTTGTAAAGAAGTATTACAACAACTACCAATGGAATTCGCAGTGGAGGCACAAAAATTAGTTGGAATAAGCTTAGAAGGAAGTGTTGGATAATGTTAGAAATAAAAAACCTTACAGCCAAGATTGATAATAAAAATATAATTAATGATCTAAATCTTAAAATTAATCCTGGAGAAGTACATGCATTAATGGGTCCAAATGGTTCTGGAAAAAGCACCTTATCAAATATTTTATCAGGAAAAAAAGGCTATGAAACCACCGGAGAAATTTTCTACGAGAAAGATAACTTATTAGATTTAGAAATTGAAGAAAGAGCACATAAGGGAATTTTTTTGGCCTTTCAGTACCCTTTAGAAATACCAGGAGTGAATAATAACAATTTTTTAAAAACATCTGTAAATGCTATAAGAAAAGCAAATGGTGAAAAAGAATACGATGCCTTAGAATTTTTAAAAATTGTAAAACAAAAAGCTAAAGATTTAAAATTTGAAGAAAATAACCTTAATAGACAATTAAATGTAGGATTTTCTGGCGGGGAAAAGAAAAAAAATGAAATTTTACAAATGTCAATATTACAACCAAAACTCACGATACTTGATGAAACCGACTCAGGACTTGACATTGATGCCTTAAAAGTAGTTTCAGATGGAGTAAATACACTAAGGAATAAAAAAAATTCATTTCTTATTATTACTCACTATCAAAGATTATTAAATTATATAAAGCCTGACTTTGTGCATGTTTTAAAAAACGGAACTATTGTTAAATCAGGAAATTTTGAATTAGCCTTAGAATTAGAAAATAAAGGGTATGAAGGAATTTAAAATGTCTAATGAAAAACTTGAAATTAATGAATTCTTTAAGAAGCTTGGATTTAAAGATGATAATATTAATTTAAGACAAAAATGTATGGAAAATTTTCTTAAAGATGGATTTCCATCGAAAAAACATGAAGATTGGAAATTTTTTGATTTTGATAAAATTATATTAAACGAAATTCCTAATTTAAACTTTTTTAACGATGCGATATTAAAAGACTTATATTACGCAGATAAAATACAAAAACTTGGTTTTTCCATAAAAGAATATAATCACATAATATTTGTAAATGGATTTATCCAAAATATAGAACTTAACCATGAAGATCAAAATAAAATAGAAGTCATAAGAAATAATTCTATAGATACAGTTAAAAATGAGTCGCTAATAAATCTAAATAATGCTCTTAGCTATGATTATATAAAGTTACTTGTAAAAGATAAATATATTTTCAATAAGCCATTATTAATATTAAGTTTCTCGAATGATTTAATTACAAATATTAATTTTAATTCAAGAATAGATATAGAAATGGAAAAAAACTCAATTTTGAGCATGGCTGATATAAATTTTCATAATTCAAAAAAGAATTTTTTTAATTTAAACAAAAATATTAAATTAGCAGAAGGTAGTATTTTAAAAAATTACATACTCGATCCCTTTAATAACGAAAATTTGCACTATACAAATACTAAAATTGATCTTGAAGGAAATAGTGTTGCAGAAAATTTTATTTTATCCTCTGGATCTAATTTTTCAAAAAATGAGATAATATGTAATTTAAAAGAGCAATATAGTTCAGCCTTTGTAAACGGCATCATAAATTTAAATAATAATAAAAAACATGAAATTAGAACTAAAATAAGTCATCTATCTGAAAATACAAAAAGTTATCAACTTGTAAAATGTGCACTCAAAGATGAGGCTAAGGCAGTTTATCAAGGTAAAATATTTGTAGATCAAGTTGCTCAAAAAACTGACGGATACCAGTCAAGTAAAGCAGTTTTGCTTGATAAAGCAACAGAGTTTAACTGTAAACCAGAATTAGAGATATACGCTGATGATGTTAAATGTTCACATGGATCATCGTCTGGAAACCTTGATGAAAATAAAATATTCTACCTAATGACAAGAGGATTGAATAAATTAGAGGCAAAAAAAATTTTGCTTGATGGATATTTTCTAGAAGTTATTGAAAAAATCACGGACAATGAAATTAAAAAAATCACTAAAATTTTAATGGGCATAAAATGAATATTGATAACATAAAAAAAGAATTTCCAATTTTTAGCAATAAAGTTCAAAATAATGATCTTGTATATTTAGATAGCGCTAATTCGTCACAAAAACCTTTAATTGTTATAGATAGAATATATGATTTTTATACTAAAGAGTTTTCTAATGTTGGAAGAAGTGTTCATTATTTAGCAGTTGCTGCAACAAATTTATATGAAAACACAAGAATTTCAGTCCAAAAATATATTAACGCAAAAGATAAAAATGAAATAGTTTTTACTAAAGGTGCAACAGAGGCAATAAATTTAGTAGCTAATACTTTTGGACAAAAATATTTGAAAGAAGGTGATGAAATACTACTTACAGAGTTAGAGCATCATTCAAATTATGTACCTTGGCATTATCTTAGAAAATCAAAAGGTATCAAAATAAATTTTGCCGAAGTTGATGAATACGGTGACATATCTTTAGAGACTATTGAAAAAGCAATTACAAAAAAAACCAGAATAATTGCTTTAACGCATTTATCAAATGTCACGGGGGCAATATTACCAATTAAAGAAATTACTCAATTAGCCCATTCAAAAGGAATTCCAGTTCTAGTAGATGGTTGCCAAAGTGCTCCACATATGAAAATGGACATGCAGGATTTAGATTGTGATTTTTATGCAATTTCATGTCATAAAATGTATGGACCAACTGGGTTAGGAGTTTTATACGCAAAAAAAAAATGGTTAGAAGATTTACCTCCATACCAAGGTGGAGGTGGTATGATTAATGAGGTTAAGAAAAATGACATTAGTTATGGAGAATTGCCAAATAAGTTTGAAGCGGGTACGATGGCAACAGCGCAAGTAATTGCTTTTGATGAGTCTATTAAATTTTTAAATAATTTAGGAGTTGAAAATATAATTAAACATGAAAATGAGCTATTAAAATATGGAGAGGACCTATTAAGGAAAAATAATTCAGTAAAATTAATTGGTAATCCCAAAAAAAAAGGAGCTGTACTCTCTTTTACAATAGACGGTATACATCCACATGATATTGCAACAATACTTGATGAAGATGGAGTAGCAATTAGGGCTGGACATCATTGTTGTCAGATATTACACGATAAACTTGGTTTAACAGCTTCTGCACGAGCTTCATTAGGAGTATATAATACGATAGATGATTTAGATAAACTTAATGAATCAATAAACAATTGTAAGAAAATATTTAATAAATAATGAATTTAAAAGAGCTTTATCAAGAGATAATTTTAGATCATGGTAAAAACCCTAGAAACTTAGGTAAATTTGAAAATTTTAATAAAGATGCGAAGGGTCACAATCCATTATGTGGCGATAAAGTACATATATATTTAAAATTAGATGAAAATAAAAAAGTTAATGATATCGCTTTTGAAGGAGAAGGGTGTGCTATATCTATGGCTTCAGCATCAATAATGACAGACTTAATGAAAGGAAAAAACGAAAAAGAAGCTAAAGAAATTATAAATAAATTTTTAGATATGATTAAGGAAAAAGATGATATAGATACAAATTTAGTTGATGAAGACGAAAAAACTAAATTAATGAGCTTAGGTGGAGTTAAAAACTACCCTATGAGAGTTAAATGTGCAACTTTATCTTGGCACGCATTATCATCTGCATTGGATGATTTTCAAAAGGAGGTCTCTACAGAGTAGATATGGAATTAAAAGATAAAATAGTAGCTGAAATAAAAAAAATTTACGACCCAGAGATCCCAGTTAATATATATGAACTTGGATTAATTTATGATGTTTTAATTGATAAAAATCATGTGAAAATAAAAATGACATTAACCACACCAAATTGTCCTGTAGCAGAAAGCCTGCCAAAGGAAGTTAAGGACAGTGTTATGCAAGTCGAAGGAGTAGAAAAAGTAGATTTGGATTTGGTTTGGGATCCACCATGGAATAAATCAATGATGTCAGAAGCAGCAAAATTGGAGCTTAATTTATGAGTCAACAAGTAATTAAATTAAGTGATAATGCTGCAAATCGAATAAAAGAAATTATTTCAAATGCACAAAAAGAAACTTTAGGTGTAAGAGTAGGGGTCAAATCTGGAGGATGTGCAGGCATGGAATATATCCTTGAATACGCAAAAGAAATTAATCCAAATGATGAAATGATAGAAGATAAAGGTGTCAAAGTTTTTATAGATCCTGCTGCAATAATTTACTTAATTGGTACTGAAATGGATTATAAAAAAGATGAATTTTCATCCTCTTTTGTATTTAACAACCCAAATGAAACTGAAAGATGTGGTTGCGGAGAATCTTTTAAAATTTAACAACTATAATACATATCAAATTCAATAGGGTGAGGTGTATGTTCAAAATTGTGAACCTCCTCCATCTTGAGTTCAATGTATGCATCTATTTGATCATCCGTAAATACACCGCCTTGCGTTAAAAATTCTCTATCTTTATCTAGACTTTCCATAGCTTCTCTTAATGAACCACAGACAGTTGGTATTCTTTTAACTTCTTTTTCGCTTAAAGCATATAAATCTTTGTCAAAAGATTTCCCTGGATCAATTTTATTTTTAATTCCATCTAATCCAGCCATTAACATTGATGCAAAAGTTAAATAAGGATTTCCTGAAGCATCCGGAAAACGAATTTCACATCTGGCTGCTTTTTTACTTAGAGTAATTGGAATTCTACATGAAGCTGATCTATTTCTTGCTGAATATGCTAATAAAACAGGTGCCTCAAATCCAGGTATAAGTCTCTTATAACTATTTGTTGTAGCATTCGAAAATGCATTTATTGCTCTTGCATGCTTGAGAATTCCTCCGATGTAGTGTAACGCGGTTTTGGATAAACCTGCATATTCTTCACCCATAAACAATGGGGTACTTCCCTTCCAAATAGATTGGTGCACGTGCATTCCTGAACCATTGTCTCCCTTGACAGGTTTAGGCATAAATGTTGCGGTTTTACCAAATGAGTGTGTTACCATGTGAACAGCATATTTATAAAGTTGTATATTGTCAGCTTGATTTACTAATGTTCCAAAATACATTCCAAGTTCATGTTGACTCGGTGCTACCTCATGGTGATGTTTTTCAACTTTAATACCCATATCTTTCATAGCTTTTAAATACTCACTTCTCATATCTTGAGCACTGTCTACAGGAGGAACTGGAAAGTAACCACCCTTAACTCCTGGTCTGTGTCCCATATTTCCGTTTTCATATTTTTTACCTGTATTATAAGGACCTTCAGTACTATCGATTGTGAAACCTGTTTCATTCATATCGTTTTTGTATCTTACATCGTCAAAGACAAAAAATTCTGGTTCTGGTCCAAAAAATGCTTTATCACCAATTTTTGTATTTTTTAAATATTCCTCGGCTTTTTTCGCAGTGCCTCTAGGGTCTCTCTCATATGGATCTTTTTTAATAGCGTCTAAGACGTCACAAAATATATTTAGAGTATTATGCGAAGTAAACGGATCAACAACTGGTCTTGATAGATCCGGTTTTAAAATCATGTCAGACTCATTAATTGCCTTCCATCCTGCAATAGATGAACCATCAAAGAATATACCCTCTTCCAACATTTCATCATCAACAACTTTAGCGTCCATTGTGACATGTTGAAGTTTTCCTCTAGGATCTGTAAATCTCAAATCTACGTAATCGATTTCTTTATCTTTCATTAATTTTTGTATATTTTTTGCGCTCATAATTCTCCTCTATAAAGTTGGCTTATTAACAAAAAAAAGTATATTAATATCGCCTATTAAATTGATAACTAGTATGCAATTAACGCATACATTTAAACTTAAAATTTATATATTAGCAATCAATTGTTAGTTGTATGAACGAATTAATTAATAAAGAAACCGTAAAAAGAGTTCAAGATGCTTTAAAAAAATTTGATAATACTATTGAAATTCAAATTTTAGATAACTCGGCTCATACAGCTATTGATGCATCAAATGCGTTAAGTTGTGAGGTAGGTGCCATAGTAAAAAGTTTACTTTTAAGAAAAAACAATTTATTTTTTTTATGTCTTATTTCAGGTGATAAAAAATGCTCATTAAATAAAGTAAAAAAAATCACAAACGAAAAGGATGTTAGCTTAGCTAATGCTAACGATGTAAAAATGGTCACAGGCTTCACAATTGGAGGGGTCTCTCCAGTAGGTTTAAAAAATAATTTAGATATTTTTATAGACAATAAATTATCTAGATTTAACAATGTTTATGCTGCAGCAGGTCACCCAAATGTAATTTTTAAAATAAGTTTTAATAAATTAATACAAATTACTAGCGGCAAAATAATGGATATTAGTGAATGACAACACCTAAAACAATTGACTATATTTTACTTTCAATTCTATCATTAATATGGGCCTCTGCATTTTTCAATATTAAGATAGCAACATATTCCTATGGACCACTTACAGTTGCTTTTTTAAGAATATTTTTAGGTGCTGTCTTAATTGTTATATTGTGTTGGTTTAAAAATATCAAAATAGAAGCTTTTTCTAAAGATTGGTATTGGTTTGCGTTAATAGGTTTCGTTAACCTTGTAATTCCATTTTTTTTAATTGCATACGGTGTTCAAAAAATACAAAGTAACTTAGCTGCAATTTTAATGTCAACTACACCATTGAGTTCTGCAGTCCTTGCACATTTTTTCACTAAAACCGAAAAAATTAACTTTACAAAAATAGTAGGTGTCATAGTTGGTTTTTCTGGAATTATAATTTTATTTTCGGATAACGTTCTTGTTAATAACGAAAATTTTTTTTATGCTTTAATGATACTAGTTGGATCAACATTTTATGTTGTAGGTGGTATCTTAACATTAAAAATAAGCTCAAAAAAAAATGAAAATCTTACTAGTTCGATTTTAATCTGGGGATCATTAATAATATTTCCAATAATGATTTATTACGAACAACCTTGGAATTTTTCTCCTAGATTAGATTCAACTATTTCCTTAATTTATTTAGGAGTTTTTCCAACTGGAATTGCCTGGTTAATAAGATTTCATATTTTAAAAAAAAATGGATTAGTTTTTCATTCACAGGTAGCTTATTTAATACCAATATTTGGCGTAATTTTAGGTTATATTTTTTTAAAAGAAGTCATTACTTTTAAAGTATTAATTGCTTTGTTTGCAGTAATTGTAGGTTTCTATTTTGTTAGAAGATCTATTAAACAAAATCTTATTTCAAACTAGATAGAATTGAAATATGTTTTGGATTTGTCTCACAACAACCACCTATAATTGTTGCACCGTTATCAATAAATTTTTTTCCTAAATTTTTAAAAATTTCATCAGTTACTATTTTTTTTCCCATAACTGTATTAAGGTTAACAGCATTTTCATTATATCTGGCTATATTTATTTCTCTAACAGGAGATGGTTCATCGTCTCCCCATAAGTTTACTTTATATCCAAAAGGTATAGTTTGCTTTTTTAACTCTAAAATAGAATTTTCAGCAATCTCCATGGATACACAAGACGCTATTATTCCAACCCAGCTTGAATGTTTATATTTTTTAACAACTTCTGTTATCGTTTCACCTGAAGGAAGTTTTCCTTTTTTGTTTAAATGTAAACCAACTAGAATAGGTTTTTTATATTCATCTATTACGTCTGATGCAATATCAATTTCCCTCCCACTTGATATGACATCTAAATAAAAAAAATCCACGTAATCCTTAATACAACTAACTTGCTCATTAAATCCTTTGTAGATAATATTTTTCTCTCTAATATCCTCTTTATAGGTATCATACTGAGCTGGTATACTACCTCCTATAAAAATTTCTTTATTTGATCTCTCTCTTGCTTTTAAAGCAAGTTCACAAGCCTTTTTATTTGCAAATTCAAAAAGGTGATTTACTTTATTTTGTTCCATTCTTATTCTTCTACTAGAAAAGTTATTAGTGATTATGACTTCTGAACCAGCTGAGATATAAGCTAAATGACAGTCTATGATTAAATCATGATATTTTTCATCGAGGACTGCACTTGTTGACCAAAGCGTGCCCTTGGAAACCAAGCCTCTGGCATGTAGTTCTTGACCCATTCCTCCATCTAATATTCTTAATTTTTTAAAAAAATTTTTGTTCATCAATATATTTTGATTATAATAATCAATTTTACAAGCTCAAGTTGATATATAAATAAATGTCC
>CESN01058418.1_pt1 | contig 17826 bp, 19 predicted proteins | sample 531181 | NCBI WGS metagenome assembly CESN01 (sample SAMEA2621990, study PRJEB7988) | marine metagenome | isolation source: saline water (ENVO:00002010), including
AAATGCTTTTGCTCACGAGTCAGGCATACATCAAGACGGAATGTTGAAAAACAGAGAAACATATGAAATTATGACACCTGAAAGTGTGGGTGTGAAAAAAACTTCTTTAGTAATGGGAAAACATTCAGGACGACATGCATTTAAAGATAAATTAAATGATTTAGGATACGCAAATGTTACAGACGATGTAATTCAAAATGCTTTTGGAAAATTTAAAATACTAGCTGATAAAAAAAAACATATTTATGATGAGGATATTGTTGCATTAGTAGATGATAGTTTGATTTTTGATAATAAATTAAATGCAATAAATTTAAAATCTTTAAAAGTATTTGCAGGAACCGGAGAACCCCAAAAAGCTGAAATGACTTTGGACGTATTTGGTGAAATTAAAAGCACTACCCAGACTGGAGATGGTCCTGTTGACGCCACTTTTAAATGTATTAAAGAATTATATCCGCATGATATGAAACTATTACTTTACCAAGTGCACGCAGTTACCGAGGGAACTGATGCCCAAGCAACTGTTAGTGTTAAAATAGAGGAAAATAACCGAACTACTGTAGGTCAATCAGCTGATACTGATACATTAGTTGCATCTGCTAATGCATATTTGGGAGCACTTAACAAAATGCTTATAAAGAGAGAAAAAAAGGCTCCTTCATTAAATATAAAACATCAAAAAGTAAAAGGTATATAAAATGGGAATGTTTGACAAAATATCAAAAATTTGGTCACAAGATATGGCGATCGACTTAGGAACTGCAAATACTTTAGTTGTTTTAAAAGGACAGGGAGTTGTTTTAAACGAACCATCAGTTGTTGCGGTTGTAGATAACAAAGGGAAAAAATCTGTGTTGGCTGTGGGAGATGAAGCGAAGACAATGTTAGGCAGAACCCCAGGTAATATAAGTGCGATAAGGCCGCTTAGAGATGGTGTGATTGCCGATTTTATAGTTACAGAAGAGATGATAAAACATTTTATCAAAAAAGTTCACAAAAGAAGTACATTTGCAAATCCAAGAATTTTAATCTGTGTGCCTACAGGCTCAACACCAGTCGAAAGAAAAGCAATACAAGATAGTGCTTTAGCTGCAGGAGCCAGAAGAGTTCAATTGATTGAAGAACCAATAGCAGCTGCGATAGGAGCTGGATTGCCTATATCAGAGGCAACAGGGTCAATGGTAGTAGATATTGGTGGGGGAACAACAGAAATTGCTGTTATGTCATTAGGAGGAGTTGTCTATTCTAATTCATTAAGGGTTGCTGGTGATGCAATGGATCACGCACTAGCTAATTTTATGAGAAAAGAATATAATCTTATGATTGGTGATAGTACAGCTGAAAAAATAAAAAAAGAAGTAGGTACAGCTATACCAACAAATGAAAATAAGTTTCCTGTCAAAGGTAGAGACATAAGATCAGGAACACCTAAAGAAGTTAATATAACAGAGGGAGATACATCTGAAGCATTAAATCCAATTATCAAAGAAATGATAAATGGAATAAAGGATGCTCTTGAAAATACTCCGCCAGAGCTTTCTGCAGATTTAGTAGATATGGGTTTAACTTTAACCGGAGGAGGAGCATTATTAAAAAATATTGATAAAAGGTTTTCAAAAGAAACTGGTTTACCTGTTCATATAGCAGAAGATCCTTTGGCTTGCGTTGCAGTTGGAACTGGAAAAGCTTTGGATCAAGAGGAGACTTTTTCGACAGTATTATCTGAGTATTAAAATTTATGGCAACGAGTAGAGATGATTTCGTAATAGCTATTCGTTCAGCATTCATAAAAAAAGGGAATAAGCAAAGATTCTCATTGATAGCATTAATAATATTTTCAATTATTTTAATAATATTTAGCAGATTAAACATTAAACCAGTAAATTATTTAAAATCTGGAATAAATGAAATAATATACAGAGTTTCTTTTGTCGTTTCCTTACCTGAACAACAATTAAATAGATTTATAATTATAATAGATAAACACTTTCAAGTTTATAATAAATTTGAAGACATGACTGAAGAAATTGAAAATTTAAAAGAAAAAAAATATAATTCAGAATATTTAATTGAAGAGAATAAAAAATTAAGAAGATTGATAGATGAATATATTTTTAGTTCAAAAGAGATAGTTGCAAAAGTTTTGTTAGACAAAAATAGCCCTTTTTTAAAATCCGTAATTGTAAACAAAGGAACAAAAGATAATATAAAAATTGGTATGGCAGTTCTTGATGGTCCATATTTAATCGGAAAAATAGTTGAAGTAAATTACATGTCATCAAGAGTACTTTTAATTTCAGATCTTAATAGTAAAATACCGGTAATTTTAGAGCCAGGTAATATACAATCAATTTTATCTGGAACGGGAAAAAGGCTTGGTGAAATACAATATTATCAAAAAGAAAAATATATTAACGAAGAAAAAATTGTATACACATCTGGTTCTGGTGGTATCTTTAAAGCTGGAATTCCAGTAGGAAGTTTAAGAGATTTAGGTAAGGTGGAATTTTATTCTGATTTATCACAGTTAACATTTGTTAAAATTGTATCTTTTGAAAAGGATAATTAATGAGCGTAGAAAGAAAATCTAATATTTTTAGAAAAATTTTTTCAGAAGCTCCTTTACTGTTATTATTTATATCTGTTCTAAATGAATATGATTTTAATTATTTAAATTATAAATATTTTTCTTTTAACTTTCCTTTTATTTTAATTTATTATTGGAGTTTAAAAAGAAGCGAAAGCTTAGGGTATGGATATATTTTTACTGCTGGGTTATTTAATGATGTTGTTGTTGGATACCCATTAGGAATAACTGGTTTAACGTATTTAATTATTTGTGGTTTTGCTGCATATTTGAGAAATATAACTTTAAGACCAAATATATTAAACGATTGGATTTTTTTCTTGTTAACAATATTAGTTGCCACTTCGATAAATTATTTGCTTTTGGTAATATTTTTTTCTGTGGACTTTAATTATAATGAATTGATTGGAAATATTTTTTTTACATTTCTATTTTATTATATTTTCTCAAATATTTTCGATTTATATCGAAATATAGTTTTTAAAGGAAATTAAAATGATTAGAGGCAATAAAGATTCTAGTTTTAACAAATTAAAAACCATTAATCGTAGAATGTTTATATTTTCTATGTTTAAAGCTGTAATATTCTTCAGTATAATCGGTAGACTGTTTTCACTGCAAATAAATGAAAATAAAAAATATCTTACACTTTCTGACAAAAATAGATTAAGAGAAACTAGATTGCCACCAATTAGAGGAGAAATAAAAGACTATTTTGGTAATACTGTTGCAGGAAATTTAAAAGTTTATCAACTCCACGTAATACCTGAACAAGTTGAAGATTTTAAAAGATTAGTTATTAGATTAAGAGATATACTTAAATTTGACAACGAAATTTTAAATAAAATTATAAATAAAAAAAATACACAAAAGCCGTGGGAAACAATTATAATCTCAGAAAATCTAAGTTGGGATGAATTTTCTAAAATAAATTTTTTTTTACATGAACTACCAGGTGCAAAACCTGTAATAACCGAGGGAAGAAGTTATCCTTATGGTGAGAGTTATACTCATATACTTGGTTATGTATCTCAGGCTAGCGTAAAAGACATTTTAAATAACAAAACAATAAAAGACAGAAATGTACCAGGGTTACGAGTTGGTAAAATTGGTTTAGAGAAAGCTTTTGAGGAAGAGTTAATAGGCACAAATAGTATACAAAGGTATGAGGTTAATGCATATGGAAAAAGAATAAACCAAATTGATTTTAAAAAAGGTAAAAAGGGAAAAATTATTAATCTTACAATCGATAGTGAAATTCAAAAATTTACTTCTAAATTACTTCATGAAAAAGCAGGATCAATAAGTGTAATGGATATTTACACAGGTGAAATAATAGCAATGAATTCATCTCCTTCTTTCGATCCAAACATGTTTTTGTATGGTATTGACGAAAAAGTATGGAAAAATATTAAACAAGATCCGCTTAAACCCTTGTTAAATAAAACAATCTCAGGTCTTTATTCACCTGGCTCAACAATTAAACCATTAGTCGCGTTATCTGCTTTAGAAAACAACATTGTAAATCCAAACATGCAAGTTAAGTGTGAGGGAAAGGTTGAAATGTATGGACAGAAATACCATTGTTGGAAAAAAAAGGGTCATGGTTTTGTGAGTTTAAAAAATTCAATTAAACAATCCTGTGATATATATTTTTATGAGCTTGCTAGGTTACTAGGAGTAGATAAATTAAATATTACTGCTGAAAAGTTTGGTTTAGGAAAGCAAGTTTTAGGAGGAACTTTCATAAATGAAAAGAAAGGAATTATACCATCAACAAAATGGAAAAAAGATACACTTGGTGAAAACTGGTACTTAGGTGAAACTTTTATTACTGGTATCGGACAAGGTTATATACAAACTAATCCTCTTCAACTTTGTTTAATGACAGCTCAATTAGCAAATGGAGGACATAAAATCTATCCAAAAATAAGAGTAGATGAAAATCAAAATTCTTATGAAAAAATTAAAAAGTTAATGAAAGAAAATGAAATCCTATCAAAACAAAAAGACAGTGCTTTAATAAAAGCGACTGAAGAGTTTCTTAAACCAAGTGTAAAAGAATATTCGCCTTTGTATAAAAATTCAGAAAATGTAAAATTTGTATTAGACGCTATGTTTAAATCAACTAATGAAATATTTGGAACTTCTTATTCTTCAAGAATTGATGATCTCAAATATCAGTTTGCAGGCAAAACTGGAACTTCACAGGTAAAAAGAATAACTGATGCTGAAAGAGAACTAGAACTAGATATCTCGGAAATAAAATATAAAAACAGAGATCACGCATGGTTTATAGCATTTGGTCCATACAAAAATCCAAGATATGCTATGAGTATACTAGTTGAGCATGGAGGCTCAGGTAGTAAAGTTGCAGCACCAATAGCAAATAAATTGATGAGAGCTGTTATTGATAGACATGATGAAAGAATGAAGATAAAGAAAATTATTTAAAATATGTTAAGAAGTTCATCAATCACAAATCAATTAACATTTTTTCAGAAGTTGAGATCTTTGGATTACATATTATTATTAATTATATTGCTAATCGGAATACTCAGTTGTTTTGCAATGTATTCTTCAGAAGGTGGAGAAATTTCATTTCATACAAAAAATCATGCGATAAGATTTATAATTTTTTTCATGATGATGATATTTCTATCATTCATAAATATTAAAATTTGGCATGCTAGTTCATATTTTTTTTATTTTATTACTTTAATTTTATTAATTTGGGCTTCCGTTCATGGTGTTACTGCGTCTGGCTCACAAAGGTGGATAAATTTATATTTCGTTAATTTGCAACCATCCGAATTAATGAAAATTGCAATTATAATTTGCTTCGCTAAGTATTATCATAGAACTCAAATTTACAGTGTTAATAGTTTTAGAAATATAATCATTCCGATAATTATTCTTTTACTACCGATTTTTTTAGTTATTTCACAGCCAGATCTTGGTACATCAATATTAATCGCATTAAGTGGAATCATGGTTTTGTGGTTAGCTGGAGTTAATATCAAATACTTTATATTTTCTTCAATTGCTTTTGTAATAGCTGCACCATTCATCATTTCTTTTTTAAAACCCTATCAAAAGTTGAGAATATTAAGTTTTATAAATCCTGATCGAGATCCGCTTGGTGCAGGATATCAAATTATTCAATCAAAAATAGCAGTTGGTTCCGGCGGGCTTTATGGAAAAGGTTTTCTCAAAGGGACACAGGGTTATTTAGAATTTCTACCAGAAAAACATACTGATTTTATATTTACAATTTACTCTGAGGAGTTTGGATTCATTGGTTCAATAATTTTATTAATATTATATTCAGTTATGATCTTTAGAGTTGTTAGCATAGGTACAATTTCAAGAAGTTATTTTGGTAAGTTGTTTTGTTATGGTTTTGCTGCGTCAATTTTTATTTATATAACAGTAAATATGAGCATGGTATTGGGACTTCTTCCAATTGTAGGATCTCCATTACCAATTATGTCATACGGAGGGTCCTCAATGTTAGCTACTATGATAGGATTTGGTATTGTAATGAGTTCAAAAATACATAATCGACAACTAATAGCTTAGTTTTAAGATAAGTCTAATTTGTCGCTTCAAAATTTCGATAAATAATCTGTATTATAAACTGTGCAAAAAAATAAAATTGGAATTATTGGTGCTGGTATACAAGGTGTTTGCAACGCTTTATTTCTTCAGAAAAAAGGTTTCGATGTAACATTGTTTGATAGAGATGAACCAGGTAACGCTGCTTCATATGGCAACGCTGGTCACTTCTCGCCATATGCGTCGGTTCCATTAAATAGACCAGATATAATATTAGATATACCACAGATGCTATTAAGCACTAGAGGACCTTTAGCATTAAAATGGAATTATATTTATAAAATGTTACCGTGGGCTTATAAATTTCTAAAAAATTGCACAAAAAATAAAATGATGCATACAGCCAAGTATATGCATCAAATTTTAAATTTATCTTTATCAGCTTATGATGAATTATTTGATGAAATTAATATAAATGGTCTTATAGAAGATAATGGCATCCTTTATGTCTGGAATAATCAAAATTTAAATTCTAGAAACTTAGAGATTAAAATTAGAGACGAATTGGGTGTAAAACAAAAGGTATTAAACAAAAAAGAAATCCACGACTTAGAGCCAAATCTAAAACATTTTTATCATGGAGGAGTATTTTACGATTACGCTAAACATGCAAAAAATCCAAAAAAAATATTAATTAAATTATTTGAAAATTTTGTATCAAAAGGTGGAAAGTTCTTAAAGTTAGATATTAAAGAATTAAATTTTGATGAACAAAAACCCATTATAATTTCAGAAAATCAAAGATTAATTTTTGATAAATTGATTATAGCTTGCGGTGCATTTTCTAAAAGACTAACTGATAAGTTGCATGAAAAAATTCCATTAGATACTGAAAGAGGTTATCATGTTCACTTTAAAGGCTACGAACATTTAATATCTAGACCAGTTGTCTATTCAAACAGAGGCTTTGGTATGACACCCATGGAGCAAGGTTTAAGAGTTGTTGGTACAGTTGAATTTGGTGGTTTAGACAATCCGTTGTCTAAAAAGAGAATAAATAATTTAATAATTAATGCAAAAGAAATGCTTGATAATTTACCAGATCATAAAGACGAGTGGTTAGGTTTTAGACCGACTCTACCAGATTTCTTGCCAATAATTGGACAATCAAAAAATTATGATAACGTTTATTATTGTTTTGGGCATCATCATTTAGGTTGGACACTGGGTGCAATATCTGGGAAGATAATCTCAAACATAATAGCGAATGAGAATACTAATCTTGATATAAAACCTTATAGCTCTTTAAGGTTTGCTTAATTAAGTGGCAAAAAATAATTTAGCCTACATACTACTAATACTAACCACTTTTTTTTGGTCTGGTAATTTTATTGTCGGAAAAGCCGCAAGTTTTTTTGGAATTCCACCATTTTCACTAAATTTTTACAGATGGTTTTTTGCTGCGTTAATTTTGTTACCTTTTACTTACAAAGAGCTAATTAGAGAGAGATCATACATATTAAATAATTTAGGGCTATTTATTTTATTAGGAATAACTAGCATAACTATTTTTAATTCAATTATATATTATTCCTTATATCACACTCAAGTAATTAATGGAGTTTTAATGATTTCAACAATTCCAGTATGGATTATTTGTATATCATCCATTTTAAATATTGAAAAAACAAACTTTAATCAAATTTTTGGATTAATCTTATCTTTAATTGGAGTAATAACTATTATTACTAAAATAGATATTCAAATAGTTAAAAGTTTAAATTTGAATAAAGGTGATTTATCTATAATCGTTGCAATGTTTTCTTGGGCAATTTTTTCATCTTTGTTAAAAAAAAAGAAATTTCAAATATCTCAGGTTGCAATATTACAAGTTATAATTATTTGTGGTTTATTTTTCTTAATACCAGTGTATTTAATGGAATATTACTTAGGAAATAATATAAAATTAGATAAACCATTTTACTTAACATTATTATATGTAGTAATTTTTCCTGGTTTATTAGCGTTTTTTTTTTGGATAAAGGGGATTTCAATCATAGGCGCCAATAGAGCGGGTATCTTTTTGCATTTAATGCCAATTGTAGGAACTATAATGGCTATAATAATATTTAATGAAAGTTTTATGTATTACCACTTAATCGGAACTTTATTTATTGTTGCGGGAATTATATTATCTAATAAAAAAATAAATTTATATGAAAAAAAAAAATAAAGATTTATCAGCTGAGCAAAAAATAATTTTATTTGAGGAAGGGACGGAAAAACCTGGTTCGAGTGAGCTTAACTATGAAAAAAGAGAAGGTTATTATCATTGCGTTAATTGTGATGCTAAATTATTTAATTCTTCTTTTAAATACGAAAGTGGTTCTGGTTGGCCATCTTTTTATGACTCTTTGCCAAATGCATTTGAAACCAAAACAGATTATAATATTGGATACGCAAGAACTGAGTATCACTGCAAAAATTGTGGTGGTCATCATGGACATATTTTTGAAGATGGTCCACAACCATCTGGCAAAAGGTATTGTAATAATGGTGTTTGTTTAATTTTTAAACCTAAATAATTTATTCTAAAGAACTTTTTAATTTGCCACTTTTTTCTAACTCTTTTAATTCCACATATCCTCCAATATGGCTGTCATCAAAAAATATTTGAGGTATTGTTCTTTTTCCGTTAGATTTTGCAGTCATTTCATCTCTTAAATTCTCGCCAGTTGAAATATCAATAATTTTATACTCAAGATTATTTCGATCTAAAAGTCTTTTTGCTGCTTCACAAAAATTACACATTGGACCTGAGTACATTAGTATTTTTTTCATAATTCTTAATATATGTATATGTTTATTTTTTTTTTTACTATGTTTAAAGAAAATCTTTTCTAATTTTCTCTCTAAGTTTTTTCCTATTTAACTCGAATTTTTTTCGGTGTTTTATGCTTTTTGACTTAACTCTTTTTCTCCATAATTTGAAAGATGATGATTTTAGTGATTTTCTCATTAATCTTATTACATCTGCTTCGGAAAAGCCTGTATTTTCTTTAATATCCTCAAAAGTTACTCTATCTGCCCAAGCTGCCCATATGACCCAATCTTCATTTTTAATTTTTGGCTCAGGGTTCTTAGTTCTTGTTATAGGTCTTTCGCTTTTTTTCATTAAATTATAAATAATTGATGAATTAAAAAATATTTTATGTTAAAACATAATTGATAGTCCTATTTAGCCATTTTAGCTCCCGGTTTTAGGACTATCAGTAAAATCATAAATTTATTATAAAATCTTAATTTTAAGAATCTGATTGAATTTAATGACTGAACTTGAAAACTTACACTAGTATTTATAATAAATACTGATATTTCTTCAACTTAAGAGAGTGCTTAAATATTTCTTTTATTTCTTGGCTTTTTTTGTTGTAATTTAGCAACATTCTATTTTTTTTTAAATTCTATTAAATTTTTTGAACGCTTTAGTTAATTTTTAGTGATATGAAGACTCAATTTTTATATAAAAATTAAATATTTAAGGGATAAATATGAAAAAACTAATTAGTTCGTTAATTTTTACATTTTTCTTAACATTTCCTGCACTATCACAAATAAATGTTGGGTTATCTGGTAACTATGGAGCCTTCTACGGGGAAGGTACTGAAACAATTACTCAAAACGATGGCACTTTAGATATAACTTCTGATGCCGGAGCTTTCGATGATGAATATTTTAGTATCTTTGCAGAGTATGACACTGGTTCTGTAATCGTTGGAATAAGTTATTCTCCAGATTCTATAACTACACCTGAAGATATTAACTTACAATCAAACTCAGATGCAAAATCTACTAGCTCAAATACAAACACTGTAAAAGGTGAATTTGAAAATTTGACTACATTGTATGCTATTATACCAACAGGTTTATTTGGATCATATCTTAAAGCTGGATATGTGAGAACAGATATAAATTCATTAGAGAATTTACAAACTGGTGGTAAATACGGAAATACAGATACAGATGGTATTACTGCTGGTTTCGGTTTTGAATATTCAATGGGATCTGCATTTATTAGAGCTGAAGTTATGGGAACAACCTATGATGACATTGAGTTAACCAACTCAAGTTTACAGATCAATGGTGGTAACCCAGGTGAAGACGTAAAAGAAGATACTGCAAAAAAAGTTAAAGCAGAAGAATTAATGTCTGCAGCAGCAACTATTTCTGTAGGTTATAGTTTCTAAAAATTACGAAAGTTAAATTTATAAAAAAAGACCGGTATTTTTATACTGGTCTTTTTTTTATACTTATTTGAATAAATCAGTAATACTATAATTTGAATAATGAAATTAGGATTTATAGGGACTGGAGAAATTACTAAAGCGGTTGTCAATGGTGTTATTAATTCAAAAATCAAATTTTCAAAAATTTATATATCAAGACGGAATGTAAAAAATTCAAATCAAATAAAAAAGTTAAACAGAAAAATTTCAGTTATTTCAGATAATCAAAAAATAATAAATAAATCAGAATGGATATTTCTTGCTGTTACTCCAGAAATCGGGAGAAAAATATTAAAAAAATTAAAATTTAAAAATAAACAAATAATAATTAGTTTTATTTCAACAATTAAAATGAATGAATTAAAAAAGTTAATTAATAGATCTAATATAGTTAGAGCAATACCACTACCACCTATCTCCATTATGAAAGGTCCAGTTCCTTTATACCCAGGCAATAAAAAAGTTCGAGACTTTTTTAATAAGATAGGAAATAGCTTAGAAATAAATAACGAAACATCTTCTTTAAACTTTTGGGCAATTTCATCTTTGATGGCATCATACTATGAAATGTTAAGCGAAATATCAGGATGGTTGGAGAAAAAAGGTATAAAAAAACAAATTGCACAAAAATATGTAACTTCATTATATTCGGCGTTATCTGATATAGCAGTTTTAAATTCTAGCAAAAACTTAAAAATACTGGTTAAAGATTCTCAAACACCGAAAGGGCTTAATGAACAAACTCTTAAATTTTTAAAAAAATCTGGATACTATAAAAAACTTAGAAATTCGCTTGACAAAATTTTAAAAAGTCTGAATTAATTCTTAATGCATCAATTAGAATACATCTTAAAAATTTCAAATTTATCAAAAAATTTTGGGGGTTTATCAGCGGTAAAAAACTGCTCTTTAAAAATAAAAAGAGGATCAATAACTGGAATTATTGGACCTAACGGATCAGGAAAAACTACTTTATTTAATATTATTGCTGGTTTATTGAAGCCAAGTAGTGGAAAAGTTTTTTTTAACAATGAAAATATTACTGGTATTCCATCGTATGATCTATTTTCTAAGGGTATTTTGAGAACTTTCCAAATTGCTCAAGAATTTTCTAATTTAACAGTTCTTGAAAATTTAATGGTGGTTCCTGCAAACCAATCTGGTGAAAATTTAATTAATGCATTATTTGCGAGAAAAAAATTTAAAAATGAAGAAGATCAAATTAGACAAAAAGCATATGAGGTGACAGATTTTTTAAATCTTAAAAAACTAGCCAATGAATTAGCTGGAAATTTATCCGGGGGACAAAAAAAATTATTAGAACTAGGCAGAACTATGATGGTAGACTCTAAACTTGTATTATTAGATGAAGTAGGTGCTGGTGTTAATAGAACGCTGCTAAAAGATTTAGGAACCGCAATATTAAGATTAAATAAAGAAAAAGGTTATACATTTTGCATGATAGAACATGATATGGATTTTATAAGCAGAATGTGCGATCCTGTTATTGTATTATCTGACGGCAAAGTACTTTTTGAGGGCACATCAGATGAAGTTAAAAATAACGATCAAGTTATTGAAAGTTATTTAGGCAGATCAAATAAAAAAAGTTAATTTATACTATGGCATTTTTTGAAGGAAACAAAATGACAGCAGGATACGGCAATGGTCCAGATATAATTAATTCTTGCTCATTAAATGTCAATAAAGGTGAAATAGTTGCAATACTTGGACCTAATGGAGCTGGAAAATCAACTGCAATGAAAGTTTTATTGGGTTTACTAAAGTTAAAATCTGGAAATGTTAAAATTGGAGGTGAGGATATTTCAAAGCTTAATACACAAGATAGAGTTCAAAAGGGTATTTCATTTGTTCCCCAGACTAAAAATGTATTTGCTGAACTTACTGTTCAAGAAAATTTAGAAATTGGTGCTTTCCTGAGAAAGAGTGATATTAAAAAAGTAATTAAAGAAATTTATGATCTTTTTCCTATACTTTCTGAGAAAAAAAAACAAGTTGTAGGAGAATTATCTGGTGGTCAAAGACAACAAGTTGCTCTTGGAAGAGCTTTAATGATTAAACCTTCAGTATTGATGTTAGATGAACCCACCGCAGGTGTTTCTCCAATCGTTATGGAGGAACTTTTTGATCATATAATCAAAATAAAAAAAACTAATGTAGCTGTAATTATGGTTGAACAAAATGCAAAACAGGCTTTGTCAATATCGGATAGAGGATATGTTTTGGTCACAGGTGAAAATAAATTTGAAGGATCTGGTGAAGATTTATTAAATGACCCAGAGGTAAGAAGATCATTTCTTGGAGTTTGAATGGACTTTTTAAATGCAATAATTTTACTTTTGAATTTTACAATTTTGCCAGCTTTAACTTATGGCTCACAATTAGCACTTGGAGCAATTTTTGTTACTTTAATTTATGGAATACTAAGATTTGCGAACTTTGCAACTGGAGACATGATGTCTTTTGGTACAATGTTTGCAGTTCTACTAACTTACTATTTTCAATCAATTGGTATTAGTTTTGGTTTTTTGCCAACAGCTTTACTAACCATTCCTTTTGCAGTTTTCATGATGATATTTTATATGTTAACAATAGATAAATTTGTTTTTAGTTATTATCGAATTAAAAAAAGCCCACCGGTTCAATTAGCTATGGTTAGCGTTGGCGTAATGTTTGTGACTCAAGCTATTATTAGAATAATTATTGGTCCATCAGATCGAAGGTTTTTAGATGGTGAAAAATTTATTCTTAAAGCAACAGAATTTAAAGAAATTACAGGTTTAAACGAGGGGTTAACAATTAAATCTACTCAAATAATTACAATATTAGTCACTGTTTTTGTTGTTTCAATTATGTTTTGGTTTTTAAATAAAACTAAAACAGGAACTTCAATGAGAGCATACTCTGACAATGAAGACCTGGCATTATTATCAGGAATTAATCCAAAAAAAGTGGTTTTAATAACTTGGATTATTGCAGGAATTTTAGCGACTATAGGAGGAATATTATATGGTCTCGACAAAAGTTATAGACCTTTTGTTTATTTTAATAATATGCTCCCAATATTTGCAGCCGCGATAGTAGGTGGGATAGGAAATCCTTATGGTGCTTTTTTGGGAGGATATTTAATTGCATTTGCAGAAATTTTTTTAACTTATGCTTATAAAAAGTTTTTTATGTATTTATTGCCTGAGCCACTAGAACCAAATTCTTTAGTACAATTGCTATCAACAGATTATAAATTTGCAATTTCATTTTCTATTTTAGTAATAGTTTTATTATTTAGACCTTCAGGTATATTTCAAGGAAAAAAAATATGAGACAGTACACAAATATAATAGCTGCATATTTTATAATGATTATTTTAATAATATTAGTTGGAATTTTTCAGTCATGGTCAATTGCTTTATCAATTTTAAATTATTGTTTAATTTCTGCAGTAATGACAATAGGGGCTAATATACAATGGGGTTATGCTGGATTAATTAATTTTGGAATAATGGGTTATACAGCCTTAGGTGGACTTGCAGTTGTATTAGTTTCTGTTGCTCCAGTGCCCGAAGCTTGGAGTGCAGGTGGTTTTAACTTAATTTTATGTTTGTTTCTAATTATTGCTGTAATATTATTTATTAAATTTATAACAAAAAATTTTAAACAATTAAAAAATAAACCTTTAATAATTAGTTTAATTATTATAGGTGGATTTTTATTATTAAAATTTATTTCAACACCGGCAATAGAAAGTATAGAGTCAATTGATCCTGCTAAAACAGGCTTTCTTGGTGGACTTGGAATGCCTGTTCTTTTTTCTTGGATTATTGGAGGATTGTTTGCAGCAGGCGTAGCATTTATAATTGGCAAAATTGCACTTGGATTGAGAGCAGATTACTTAGCAATTGCGACTTTATTAATAGCTGAAATAATAGTTTCAATAATTAAACACGAGGACTGGCTTGCAAGAGGTGTAAAAAATGTTATTGGCTTAAAAAGACCCGCTCCATATGAAATAGATCTTCAAAATTCGCAATGGTTTATAAATCTTATAGAAAAATTTAATGCATCAAAACTAAATATAATATATTCCATTAATGATCGCCAAGATGTTTTATCTCAAATGGTAATTAATGCATCATCTATTTATGTTAAATTATGTTTTACCGGTTTATTTCTAATTGTTGTAATTAGTCTTTTAATATTAACCCAAAAAGCTTTGTATTCTCCTTGGGGGAGAAAGATGCGAGCAATAAGAGATAATGAAGTTTCGGCAAGCGCAATGGGTAAAAATATAATTAAGGAACATCTATTAATATTTATCTTAGGGTCTGCAATTGTTGGGCTTGCTGGTGCAATGATGGTCACAAATGATGGCTTATTTACTCCAGGTAGTTACAGACCTATGAGGTATACGTTTGTAATATGGGTTATGGTTATAGTTGGAGGAACAGGAAATAATTTTGGAGCAATTCTTGGTGGTTTTGCAGTATGGTTTCTTTGGGTACAAGCTGCTCCAATATCATTGTTTTTAATTAATTTTTTTACTGCAAATTTACCTGAGACAAATGAAATAAAAATCCATTTAGTCAATAGCGCACCCTACTTTAGATTTTTAATAATTGGCATAGGTCTCTTACTGATTATGCGCTATAGACCGCAGGGTATTTTACCTGAAAAAATTATAAAACAATAATTATGATAAAAAAATTATTAATTATATTTTTTATATTTATACCTTTAAATTCTGTAGCTGTGGAAAAACAAACTACGTTTGATAAAGATTTGTTTAAAAAAGCCCAATTAGATGGTAAAATTGTTGTTGTAAGTTCATGGATAAAATACTGTAATTCATGTGCTAGTCAAATGAAAGTTTTAAAGACAGCAAAAAATCAATTTAAAAATATAGAATATTTTGCATTTGATGTTACAAATAAAGAAATTTCGAATTTATTTAACGTACAATATCAAAGCACGATTCTAATATTTAAAAATAATAAAGAAGTATATAGAAGTATTGGTGTAACTACAAAGGATGAGATTTACAAAGCAATCAGCTCAGTTATTTAATATGTACTATATACTTTTAGGTTTTGCTTTCGGTATTTTTATGTATTTGGCAGACAAATATTTATTTTAATAAAAGCCCCAAAAATAACATTTTGGGGCTTTTAATTTTATCTTTGTTTTTTAGTTTTAAATTTTCCGCCTTTAATCTCTTTTTCTAAAAAAGATCCAAATGCTTCACCAACATCAGTAAACTCAACACCTGTTGCTCCTTCGTAATTTATAGCTTTGCCTTTAGCTAATAAATCAAGAGCTTCACTAAGTTCACCTGGATAAATTTTTTTCCCTGGTGCATTTGCAACGTTCATTACATTTGCTTGAATTGTTGCCCTATCTGCTTTACCACCAGCTTGCATAGCAAGTGTTATTAGAGCTGCTGCATCATATGACTCACCAGTGTATGGACCAGAAGAATCTATTCCACCTGCTTTAGCTACTTCAGAAAATTTACCTGCTCCTTTACCTGTAGAACCTGGCAATGATCCAAATGATTTATTCAAATCTTTACCAAACCTATCTGTCAATGAATCTCCAATCATACCGTCAGATAAAACAAATGTATCAAAAGATCCAGAGTCCAATGAACCTTGAATTATCATTCCACCTGCTTGATCAAGGTACCCTAAAACGGCTAATGCTTCACCACCAGCAGAGGCAAGTGTTGCAACTTCAGCACCGTAATCTCCTTTACCTTCTTCATGAGCTGTTACAGCTGTTACATTAATTCCATGTGCTTTTATTGCTGCTACATAAACATCAGCTAATCCTTTTCCGTAATCGTTATTTGTGTGTGTCACGGCTATAGTTTTAACTTTTCTATCCTTAGTAATATCTGCTAATACTTGACCACCTCTAGCATCTGATGGAGCAGTCCTAAAAAAGTATCCTTTATCGTTTAAGTCTGTTAAACCAGGTGAAGTTGCTGACGGTGAAATCATTACAACACCATTTGGAACTGCAACATTAGTTGCAATTGCACCAGTTACTCCAGAACAATCGGCTCCCATAATAGCTACCACACCATTTGACACAAGACCTTCAGCAGCAGTAGTTGCAGCCGCAGAATCTACACAAGTACTGTCAGCTCTTTCCACAGAAATCGACTTACCACCTAAAAGATTTCCTGAGTCTGATGCTTCTTTAAATGCTAATTCAGCAGAAGCAGCCATTGCAGGAGTTAAAGATTCTATAGGACCGGTAAATCCTAAAATAACTCCCATTTTAATCGCATGTCCATCAGAAAATGCTTTAGTTGTTAAGCAAGATATAAAAATGAACATTGCAGTAATTAATTTTTTCATATTTTCCCTTTAATTATTAATAATTTATAAAATTAATTTTAAATCTTATTGCACCATAAATTCAATAGTAAATAAACCGCAGATTACTGAGAGAAAGAGTTTAAGATGTCGATAACTAATGTATATTGATATTTAAGTATATGAAACATAATGAAATTAAACCAAAGTTTAATCTATTAAATTCTCCAAAAATTGGTCTAATTGCTCTAGCAAGTGATTACGTAATAGAAAAAGATTTTCGAAGTGTACTCAAAAATAAAGATATTGATTTATTCGTAAATAGAATTGAGTCTTTCAATCCTCTAAACAAAAAAAATCTTTTAAAGATGTCAAAGAATATAACTAAAGTAACCAGAGACATTTTACCTGGTGAAAAAATTAATTGTATTGCATATGCTTGTACATCAGGCACTATCGCAGCTGGATATAATGCGATTAAAAAAAAAGTAAGAAAAGCTAAACCAGGTTCTGAATTAACTACACCAAGTTCATCATCTATAATTGCTTTAAAAAAATTTAATATAAAAAAAATTTCTATTTTTACACCTTATCCGAAAAAATTAAATAATGAAGTTATTGAATTTTATAAAAAAAATAAATTTATAGTAACTTCAAACTCTTATTTTAATATTTCTTCCGATATAGATATTGGAAAAGTAAATAGTCAATATTTATTTAAAGTTTTATCAATGATGAAATTAAATGGAGCTCAGGCTTTATTTGTATCTTGTACAGCCTTACCTGTGTTGTCAATTTTAGAAAAACTTGAAAAGAAATTAGGAATATTAGTTTTTTCAAGTAATCAAACTCTTATATGGGATGCTTTAAAAAAAATTGGTAAAAAAAATAAAGTTAAAGGTTTTGGCAAATTATTGAGGTCAATTTAAATGAGCTTTACAAATCAAGAGTATAAAAAAAGATTAAAAAATGTAAAAAAAAAAATGCAAGATAAAGGTATAGAATTGCTTATATCTCACGATACTGCAAATATGTATTATCTTACAGGTTATGA
>CESN01086003.1_pt1 | contig 17688 bp, 22 predicted proteins | sample 531181 | NCBI WGS metagenome assembly CESN01 (sample SAMEA2621990, study PRJEB7988) | marine metagenome | isolation source: saline water (ENVO:00002010), including
TGGAGCTGCTGATATACTTACACCTCTTTCAGTTAATTTTTGTATTAGATTAGGATCGTTTGGAGAATAAGTTTTAAAGTTTTCTCCATTAGATAACACACCCTTTACATTATTTCCTTGTATCTCTACTTGTACAACTCTTCCGTTATCAACCTCATTCAAAAATTCTGAAAAAATTATAGTGTTACTTTGTTGTGAAGCCCTTTGTGGATTTTTAAACATATTGTATAACCCAATTGTCAATACAATTATTACAGACCACATAATTAGATTTCTAAAGTTCATAGAGCTAAATTAAGAATTTTTCTAAATTAAACAAGTGGCAAATTATACAATTTTGCCTTTTTTTTAGTATTTTCTTTACAAATTAGTATGGATTCGTTTAGTTTTTCAATAATACATCCGCCTAAAGTAGACTTTTTGTATGAGCTTTTTTTTATATTATTAATTAAATTGATAATTTTTTTGCCCCTTGGAACATAATATTTATTACCTATTTGCCTAAAGATCATAATAAATGACCTAAGTATAACTTCATTTGATTGTTCAAAAAAGTTTTTCTTAAGTAAATATTTATCACTTGTTAAATACGTTACATTATTTAAAATATTTTTTTTTGTATAATGTTTAATTGTCAAATTTGACTCGGAAAGATTTGATATTGTCTCATAAATTTTTTTATAATTTATTCCTTCTTCCTTTAAATCCTCAATAATTTTTCTTATTCTAACTCTTTTGAACTTTATATCTTCGTTAGATAAATCAAATATGAAGTCACCAAAAACTTTTTTGGATAAATAAATCAAATTATTTTTTTCTATATTTATTAAAGGTCTTACTATTTTAGTTTCTTTAAAATCTGTAAATATATTATTAAATGATACAAAACCGTCTAAACCAGATCCTCTAGAGACTCTAAGTATAAAATTTTCAATTAGATCATCCATATTATGACCTAGGAACAAAAAATTGTTTTTTTTTTTTGAAATTTTTTTTAATAATAGATTATACCTATTTTTTCTTGCAATTGATTGGATGTTCGTGTGGGGTTTATTTCCTTTCCATTTTATAATTTTTAGATTTATTTGGATTTTCTTTAAAAGAAATTTTGCGTAATTTGCTTCTTTATTAGAATTTTTTTTTAAACCATGGTCAACATGATAATACTCAATTTTTTTCGAGTTTTTTATACTATAACATTTGAGCAAATAAGCTAAAGATAAACTATCTGGTCCACCAGATATAGCTGCAGAGAAATTTTTAACATCCTTGATTTTAATTATGTTGATTTTAAATGTATCGTAAATTTTTTTTATTTTAGGGTCGTTTAAAAAAATTAATATTTTTTCATGATTTATTTTTCTTACATTCAAACTTTTTCTCTTCATATTTTGCTTTTTGAATTACAGATTCTTTGGCCTCGGGGTATTGTTTTTTTACTCCTAATATCATTTGACATCCTTGATCTTTTTCTCCAATTTGAACTAATGATACTCCAAGTTTAAGTAAATTTATAGGTGCTTTATCACTCTTAGGGTAATTTTGGTAACCCTCCAAATATGCTGACGCAGCATCTGTATACAATTGTCTTATTCTAAAAGTTTCTGCATACCAATACTGTGCATTACCGGCTAGTTTATGAGAAGAGTTTGTTATTACAAATTCTCTGAAGGCCCTTTCAGCTGTATTATAATCACCAATTTTTAAAAAACTTGTTGCAAACTCATATTGTTTCTCGGGTGATACTTGTGGAAGAATTTTTTCTTCTGAAATAAAATTTTCAGTTACAACTGATGATGTAGTATCTATAGACTGTGTTATTTGTTTATCAGACTCACTTTCCATTTCTTTATAAGAAATTGATCCTAAATCTTGCGGTTGACTAGATCCTGGTAATATTTTTTCTTCTTCACTTAAATTTGATGAAGAAGTAATTTTTGCAGCTTTATTACTAATACTTTTATTTATTGAAGTCTCTATTTGTTGAAGTCTTAATTGATTATCTGCTTGTACTTTTGAAAGTCTTGTAGACAACTTATCAATTTTAAAATTTACCTCCTCGAATCTATTTGTTAAATCTTGAAATTGTTTTTCAATTTCCGATAATTTTAGTAGATGTCTAGTTAATACATCTTCAGAATTTTTATCTAAATTATTATTATCAAAACTGTTGTCGTTTACTAAAATTTCTTTTTCAGAGTAAACAGCTTTTTCTAATGTTTTTATATCTTTTTGAATTAAATCTAAAATTTCTTTAATATCTTGGCTGTCAGAAAACGCTGAATTGAAGGAAAAAGATAAAAGAAAAATTAACAAAAATTTATTAATATTAAAAGTTTTTTTCATCTTAGAATTACTTGTAATAATAATAATGGCAAAAAAAAGACCCTAGTGAAATACTAGGGTCTTTTATTAAAAATTATTTTTAGTTTGCTTTTACAGTTACCGATCTTCTATTTTTTGACCAAGCCAATGGGTTTGAGCCAGAGTCTACCGGTCTCTCTTTACCATAACTAATTACTGATATTCTGTTTGAAGATATACCATAAGTCATCAAATAATCTTTTGCTGCGTTTGCACGTCTTTCACCTAATGCCAAATTATATTCTCTTGTTCCTCTTTCATCAGCATGTCCTTCCAGGACTACATTTATATTTGTATTTTTTCTTAACCACCCAGCTTGTTTTCTCAATGTATCTCTTGAAGCAGTTGTTAAAACTGACTCATTGGTAGCAAAAAAAACTCTGTCAGGAACACCAGTCGCTAAATATTCAACTGTATCAGTCCCAGTATAAACGTCACTTTGCATCTGTGAATCAACCTTTTTTGTCTGTGTAGCGCAAGCTGACAAAATAAAGCTTAATGCTAAAGTTAATAGTGTGTTTTTTAAAATTTTGTTTGAAATCATACTGCTCCTTAAAATTAGTGTATAATTATAATATTGAACTTTTTCACAACTAAATAGATCTTTCAAGCATAAAAATCAACGATATTAAATAAAATTTTAACTAAAAATTAGTATTAATTGGTTAATAATGACGACCAAGATGGATCCGAGCCATCAGTTTCTGTTGGAACCTGTCTCTCATTATAGCCTGTCAAATCAATCGACCATAGTTTTGCTGAAAAACCTTCGCCCTTATCATTTGACTTCGTCTCTCTATAAAAAATTAGCACTCTTCCATTTGGTGACCATGATGGCGCCTCTTGATAAAAGTTTTCAGTAAGGAGTCTTTCACCTGATCCATCTGTTCTCATAACACCAATATAAAATTTACCTTTATGTAGTTTTGTAAATGCAATTAAATCTCCTCTAGGAGACCAAACAGGTGTACCATATAAACCATTTCCAAAAGATATCCTTTTTATGTTTGTTCCATCACTTTTCATTACATAAATTTGTTGAAAGCCACTTCTATCAGAATTAAATGTAATAAATTTTCCATCTGGAGAATAAGATGGCGAAGTATCTATGGATGGATGATTTGTTATTCTTTGTACAATTCTATTTTCTAAGTTCATTGTGTAAATATCCGAATTACCATCTTTTGCAAAACTCATAATAATTTTTTTACCATCTGGAGAAAATCTAGGCGCAAAAGTCATACCAGGAAAATCACCAACAACTTCTTGTATACCTGTTTCAATATCAAGCAAATAAACTCTTGGTAAATTTTTGAAATAAGATAGATAAGTTACCATTTGGTTTGCAGGATTAAATCTTGGGGTTAACACTAGTTCATTACCTAATGTTAAATATTTGGTATTAAAACCATCTTGATCCATTATAGCAAGTTTTTTTATTCTCCTGGTTTTAGGACCATCTTCAGATACGTATATAATTCTAGTATCAAAGTATCCCTTTTCTCCAGTTAATCTCTCATAAATTTTATCTGAGATTATGTGACCAACTCTTCTCCAATTATTTGGAACAGTTGTGAATGCAATAGCTAACATTTCTTTTGCGGCTAATACATCCCACAATCTAAATTCAACTCTTAATTTATCATCTAGATATTTTACTTGACCAGTAACTAAAGCTTGAGCTTTAATTAAATTCCAATCTTCAAAACGTGGCTTTAAGTGTGCAACCTCCGGTTCCTGTAAAAAAGCCTTTTTTTCTAGAGGATTAAATAAACCTGTAATATTTAAATTATTTTCAACTATATTTGATATTTCTTGACCAATATTTTTTAATTCTAATATTTCGTTGAATTTTTTAGTTGAAACTTTATCTGAAAACAATGGTGACACGGCTATAGGTAAAGGGTTAAGATTACCCCTCGTAATATCTACTTCAATTAAAGAAAATGATTTAGTATTAAAAAAAATCACTAAACATATTGAAATAATTATTTTTTTCATTATCCCTCTAACATTTCTCTGGCATCAAAATTTAACTGCAAATTTTTCCATCTTTCATAACCTGTTGATGGTACTCTCAAAGGTTGACACAATTGAACTGCTCTTAACGCACTCTCTGCCAATACTTTGTAAAATTTTTGTCCAGGTTTATTCATTCTTGCATGGTCAATTATTTCAGACTTAATAATTGTTCCATCTGGTTTTAACTTAAGTTTGATTCTAACTAATAAATTTTCATTATATGGAAGACCTAAAGGTATGCTCCAGCAACCAAAGATTTGTGCCTTTAAAGCGTCCTCTTCACTTAGAGTGAGTCCTGATAAATTCATTGTATTATCATCTGATTGACTAATTTTTTTAGACTTGTCAACTGTCTGAGCCAAATTTTCTTTAGATTTGTCTATTAAAGCAGCTATATCTGTTGGGTCAAAAATTTCATTTTTTTCAAATTCTGATACTTGTTTGACTTTGTTTTCATCAATTTCAGGGTTTTGTTTATCTTCTTTTTTTTTAATTTTTTCAACTTTTTGATCAGGTAATGGAATTGCTTCGGGTTTAATTTTTTTTACTTTTTTTGGTGGTGCTTGCTCTGAGACCAATTTCTCCTCTTTTTTTTTAATATCTTCAATAATTTTTTTTGCTTTTGGGGCAAAAGGTATATTTGTAATTTCTGAAATTTGGATCAATTCAACAGAGACTATTGGAGGTAAATCTATAGGTTTTTTTGCAACAAACGGAAAGCTTGCAATAGTTAAAATTATTATTAACAAATGAAAACTTGTTGAAATAAAAATATTCTTTATCAATTTATCTTTCCTTATATGGTTCTGAAATTAGTGCTACTTTTGTAAAGCCTGAGCCTGAAAGCATCCCCATTACCTCTAGAACTCTACCATAGTTTATTGTCTTATCTCCTCTGACATAAATTCTTGTATCAGTTCTATTTTTTGAAACTGCCAAAATTTTTTCAACCATGTTATCGTATTCAACCTTAGATTCCTGAATAAAAATTTCGCCTTTAGAATTTATAGTCAGGGTCAAAGGTTCTTGCTCTTCTGGAAGTGTGTCCGCAGAACTTTCGGGTAAATCCACTTGTACACCTACTGTCAATAAAGGTGCAGTAACCATAAATATAATTAGCAATACGAGCATAACATCAACAAATGGTGTTACATTTATTTCACTCATTGGTTCTCTAGATGAGCGTTTCATGTTGAAAGACATAGTTTAAATTATTGATATAAATCTCTTAGAAAAGTTTTCTAATTTTTGAACATATTTTTTTGAATCGCTACTAAATTTATTATAAGCGACAACAGCAGGAATTGCTGCCAATAATCCAAGTGCCGTGGCAAATAAGGCTTCTGCAATTCCAGGTGCCACAATAGCCAAGCTAGTATTTCTTGAAATTGCAATTGATTGAAAAGAATTCATAATTCCCCATACAGTTCCAAATAATCCTATAAATGGAGCAGTAGATCCAACGGTTGCTAAAAAAGTATAATTTTTTTCAATTATGTTCATTTGTTTTTCTATGTTTGTTTGAAATGTACTGCTAAGTCTTTCAGAGATATTGGTCTTTGATCTAGTTTTCATAACAATTTGCATCGAGCCTTTGAACACTTTAGCCATAGGGTCATCTATATTAGAGGGCAAATTATTATAAAATGTTTCAGCTGATTTCGATTTCCAGAACTTTTCTTCAAAATCATCAGATGATTTATTTATTTTTTTGAATAACTTATATTTATCAAATATTATTGCCCACGAGAAAATAGAACATGCAATTAATATTATAATTACGGTTTTAACAATTATATCAGCTCTTAAAAATAATTTTATGATTGAAAAATCTGTACTTGATAATCCAACTGCTTGTGAGGTGATATCAGCTTCCATTATTGATCTTTCACACTAAATTGTGTCATCAATTTGGCTTATTTACTATACTAGTCGATTATAGAATAAGTTTTTTCAAAAAAACTAGCTATTAAAATTGAGTCTGCTTTATTGTTATCTTTTTTTTTTGACAATTTATTAGATATTTGAGGAAAAATCTCAATAACTTTTGTTCTACTAGCATCTTTTTCTGTTTTTAATAAATTAAAATATTTCTTCCATTTTGTCGGTCTAACTAAATACAATGGAAGTTGCATAGCTGCACAGATTCCTTTTATAACTCCAAAAGATTGTCCGAAATTAAACATGCTTGTAACACCTTGTCCAGGCATAGCAGAGACTTGTTCAATAACGACATAAACTTTATTTTTATCGATATTTTTTATCTTATTTGATATTTCGTTATAGATTTGTGAGCCATTAACTTGCTTTTTATTTTTCTTACCGTCAGCCATGGAAGGCATATCTATTACATCAATTACTTGACCATTTTCTAAGAAACTTATTGCTCCAGAAATACCAGGATCTATTCCAATAATATACATATAATATCTATTTCAAATTAGTAAAAACTCTTTGTATATCATCGTTATCCTCAAGAATATTTAAAAATCTATAAAACTCTATTTTTTTTTTTTCAATTATATCAACTTTATTTAATGGCAACCATTCAATATCCGTAGAAATAAAGTTATTTATATTTGCCTCCAGTTTTTTTTTTATTTTATATAAATTATTTTTTTTACAATGAATTTCGTATAAATTATCTCTGTTTACTAATTCATCAGCTTCTATTTCAATCGCTAATTCATAAATTTTATTTTCTTTTATTTCACTCTTATTAAATTTAATCACACCAACTTGTTGGAAATTAAATGATGCTGATCCTTGATCACCTAATGTTCCACCATTTTTTTGAAAAATAGATCTTAAGCTTGATGCAGTTCTATTTTTATTATCGGTAAGTGTTTCGACTATACATGCTATGTTAAATGGTCCAAAACCTTCATATCTTATCGATTCATAATCATTACCTTCTAAATTATTTGATTTTTCTATCGCTCTAGTAATATTTACCTTGGGCATATTGGCTGATCGAGCGGATTGAATTGCAGATCTCAGTCTAGGATTCATATTTGGATCTTTATCACCCAACTTTGCAGCAACAGTAATCTCTTTAGATAATCTAGAAAATATTTTAGATCTTATTTTGTCAACTCTATCCTTTTTATGTTTAATTCCAGCCCAGTGAGAGTGACCAGCCATTTAAATTAAATTTCACCTCCATAAATAAAACTATAAATTTTTGAAGCTAAACCAGTTTTATTGTTAGCTTCTACAATTACTCCACAAACTGTGGCGGTACCGTCAGCTGGCAAGTGAGATTTTGAATTTTTTTTTAAAAATCTATTAATAGAATTTTCCTTGTTCATTCCAATAACGGAGTCATAATCTCCACACATACCTGCGTCTGTTTGATAAGCTGTTCCTTTTTTCAATATTCTAGAGTCATTTGTTGGTACATGGGTATGTGTACCAATTACTAAAGTTGCCTTACCGTCGAAGTAATGCCCTATTGCCATTTTTTCACTTGTAGTTTCTCCATGAAAATCGACTACAAGAAAATCATAATTTACTTTTAATTTAAATTCATTTAAAAATTTATTAGAACAATCAAAAACGTCTTCACTTTTCTTCATAAAAACATTGCCAATTAGATTTAGCACACATATTTTTAAACCATTAATTGTTTTATAGATACCATATCCATTTCCAGGTAAGTTTTTAAACATATTTAGTGGTCTTAGTAGTCTATTTTCTTGTTTAATAAAATCCAGTATTTCTTTTTGGTCCCAGACGTGGTTACCTGTTGTGATAACATCAGCTCCACATGTAAAAAATTCATTTACTAAATTTTCAGTTATTCCAACACCGGAGCTAAATGCATTTTCTCCATTTAGAATTACGAAATCTATAGAATTATTTTTAATAATTGTTTGTAAGTTTTTTTTTATTGCATTTGTTCCTGAATTTCCAACTACATCACCTAAAAATAAAATTCTCATACATATATTTTGTTTGTTGTTATAATTAAATCAAGTTTTTTATCAAAAGTTTCATTGGGTATTTTGTTTACTTTTTGAAAAGGAAAGGCCAAACCAATAGATATAAAAGATTTCATTTTACTTAATTTTTGTAGATACCTATCATAATATCCACCTCCATATCCCAATCTAAATAGCCTCTTATCAAAACCAACTAGAGGAACAAATAATAAGTCTGGATAAACAATTTTTTTTTCTAGAGGTTCAGGTATTCCATGCTTGCCAATTTTAAGAGGATCTTTAAAAGAATAATTATAGAACTGCATACTATTTTTAGTACCAATCACTGGTAAAGAAATTTGAAAATTATTAATCTCAAGTTTATGTAAAATATTTAAACAACCAATTTCATAACTAACAGGGAAATATCCTCCAATTATAGGTTTCTTTTTAAATTTTTTGTTTTTTAAAAATAATTTTATTGTTTCAAATTTTATGTTTGAAGTATTATATTTTAATTTTCTTATTTTGAGTAATTTCTTTCTTAATTGTAATTTTGACACTTAATTTTTACTGTATTTTATCATCATTGTTTATTTTATTTAAAAAACTTTCAATCTGATTAGTTGTGTTGTCTAATAATTCTTCGTAATTTAATTTATTTTCTTCTATATTATTTTTTAGTTCCAAATAATTGTTATTAATATCATTTATTTGATCTTCTTTTTTTTCTCTATATTCATAAACTAAACTTTTAAGTTCCTTAAATTTTAGTTTTATCTCATTTATCTCACCTTTTTTTAATTCAACTTTCTTTTTTGTGTCAAAGTATTCATCCATTACTTTAATTGCTGTAATTAAAAGCAGTTTGTTTTCTCCTATATTACCAAGATTATTTTTCAAATCGTTAAACTTATTATTCAGATTAATTGATAATTCTTCTAAATGCTCTTCCTGTCCATCTTGACATGACAATAAAAATTCTTTGCCATTAAATTTTATAGTTACATTTGCCATTTATTAATTTCATCTAGTAAACTATCTGTTTCCTGATTTAATTCATCCAATTTTTCTTTAAAATTATTTTCTTTTTTAATTTCTTGAGACTTTTCATGCTTAAGTTTTTCCATTTTATTTTGTAAAATATCATATTCCAACTTAAGTTTTGCGTAATTATTTTCTAAATCTTTTTTTTCAATTTCTAATTGATTTTTTTCCTCTTCTATAATTGAAATGCTCTTATTGTTTTTAGTTTGCTCAAACTTCAAATTTTTTAACTTTTCTAGTGCATTTACGAGTTTTTTTTCTTTTTCATTAAAAGATTTCATATATATAAATATATTATAAAATTGAATCGTCTAAGTCTATACAGGATAATTTTTGAAAAATAGTAATAAAGAATTAGCAAATGCAATAAGGTTTCTTTCAGTAGACGCTGTTCAGAAGGCCAACTCTGGGCATCCTGGTATGCCAATGGGTATGGCAGATGTTGCTACTGTGCTCTTTAAGAATTTTTTAAAATTTGATCCATCAAATCCAAGTTGGATTAATAGAGATAGATTCGTTCTATCAGCGGGTCATGGTTCGATGCTTTTATATTCATTACTGTATTTGACTGGATATAAATCAGTTTCAATAAGAGATATTAAAAATTTTAGACAATTAAATTCTATTTGTGCTGGTCATCCTGAGTATGTTCCTAACTCAGGTATAGAAACCACCACAGGTCCTCTCGGTCAGGGTATAGCAAATTCTGTGGGCCTAGCAATTTCTGAAGAGGTCTTAAAAAGCAAATTTTCATCTAAAATTATTAATCATAAAACATATGTTGTTGCAGGCGATGGTTGTTTGATGGAGGGTATTAGCCATGAAGCTTTGAGCCTAGCAGGTCATTTAAAGTTAAAGAACTTAATATTGCTTTTTGATAATAACTCAATATCGATAGATGGCCCTACAAATTTAGCAGTGAGTGATGATATTCGCAAACGGTTCATTAGTTACGGTTGGAATTATATTTATGTAGACGGCCATAATGAAAATCAAATTTACAACGCTCTAAATAAGGCACAAAAATCTTTAAAACCGACTGCTATATCCTGCAAGACTATAATTGGTTTTGGTTCTCCAAATAAATCAGGTAAAGAAATATCACATGGCAGCCCTTTAGGAAGCGAGGAAATTAAACTCGTTAGAAAAAAATTAAATTGGCAACATAAACCTTTTGAAATTCCAAAAAATATATTAAATCAATGGAGAAAAATCGGTAATAAGCATAAAAAGAAAGTTAAAAAAAAAAATAATAATATTATTTTTAAGATAAAAAATTTTGATAAAAAATTAAAAAAATTAGTTTTAAGTGAAAAAAAAAAGATATTAAAAAAAAATAATGATATTGCAACCAGGAAGTCATCTGAAAAATTTCTTGAAATAATAACAAAAAACTTTCCTCAACTTATTGGTGGTTCTGCTGACTTAGCTGGTTCGAATAATACTAAAACTAAAAATCATAGAGTTATAAATTCAAAAAATTATGATGGAAATTATATCCATTATGGTGTTAGAGAACATGCAATGTGTGGAATAATGAATGGAATATCACTTCATAGTAATTTGATACCTTATGGAGGAACATTTTTAATTTTTAGTGATTATTGTAAACCATCTATACGTTTATCTGCTTTGATGGGACAAAGAGTAATTTACGTAATGACACATGACTCTATTGGACTTGGTGAAGATGGGCCGACACACCAACCAATAGAACAATTAACGGGATTAAGAGCAATTCCTAATATTAAAGTTTTTAGACCTGCTGATACATCCGAAACATTCGAATGTTGGGAATTATCATTATTAAATAAAAAAGGTCCAAGTGTTATTGCATTATCAAGGCAAAACTTGCGTCAGGTAAGAAATAAATTGAAATTAAAAAATATGTGTTCTCTTGGAGCATATGAGATTAAAAGATATTCAAAAAAAATAAGTTTAACAATAATAGCAAGTGGATCAGAAGTTGGTTTAGCATGTGATGTAGGACATAAATTAGCCACAGAAAGAATTTATTCAAAAATAATATCAATGCCATGTCAAGAAAACTTTGATAGACAAAAATCAAAATATAAGACCAAAATTTTAAATGAAACAGAGTTTGTTTTTACGATTGAAGCTGGCTCAACTGGAAATTGGAAAAAGTACATTAACAAAGGATATAGTTTTGGTTTGGATAGATTCGGAAAGAGTGCTCCTTATAAAGATTTGTATAAATTTTTTTGGTTAGATAATAATAGAATAGTAAAAAAAATAAAAAAAATTATAAAATAAAATGGCAATGAGAATTGGAATTAATGGTTTAGGTAGAATTGGCAGGATGATCATTAGATCAATTTTCGAAAACAATATTTATAAGAATTTAGAAATTAAACATATAAATAGTAGATCTGATATTGAAACATTAGTAAATTTGATAAAGTACGATTCTGTTCACGGTATTTTCGCAAAAAAGATAAGGTTTGATAAATCAAATATTATAATAAATGAAAAAAAAATAGCTTATACTAGAGCAGATAAAATAGAAGATATAAATTGGAAGAATAATAAAATTGATATTGTATTAGAATGCACAGGAAAATTTAATTCTAAAGAATATCTAACTTCTCATTTAAAAAATGGTGCAAAAAAAGTTTTGGTATCTGCTCCTTGTATAAATTCAGACATAACAGTTGTATATGGAATAAATCATACAAAATTAAAAGATAAACACAAAATTATATCTGCAGGATCATGTACAACTAACTGCTTAGCTCCAGTAGTAGACACACTAAATAATAAATTTGGTATTATAAGTGGTTTTATGACAACTATTCATTCCTATACTTCGGATCAAAGGTTGCTAGACAATTCTCATAAAGACCCAAGGAGAGCTAGATCTGCCTCTCAGTCGATAGTGCCCACTTCTACTGGCGCTTCAAAATCTATAAATGAAATTATTCCAAAACTGAGGAACAAATTAGACGGAATAGCAATGAGAGTTCCTACTCCTAATGTTTCTTTGATAGAATTTGTATTTAATACAAAAAAAAAAATTTCAATTAAAATCTTAAATGAGGCTTTCGAAAAAGTATCAGATAGCAAACTTAAGGATGTACTTAATGTTTCAAAAGAAAAGCTAGTCTCAATTGATTACAATCATAATTCTTATTCAGCTATAATTGATTGTTCATTAACAAAGGTTATAGGTAATAATATGGGCAAAGTAACAGCCTGGTATGACAATGAATGGGGATTTTCAAATAGAATGTGTGATATTACTAATTATATTCATAAAAATGTTTAATGAAGTCATTAAAAGGTATTAAAGGTAAGATTTCAGGTAAAATAGTAATTATTAGACTTGATTTAAACGTACCCATAGACAAAGGGATGATAACAGATACCCATAGAATTGATAAAATTCTAAAAACATTAAATTATTTAATTAACGAGAATTCTAAAATTATAATTATATCTCATATTGGGAGACCTAGAGGCAAATTTGTAAAAGATTATTCATTAAAACCTGTAAGCAATTACTTATCTAAAGTTTTAAAATTTAGAGTTAAATTTTTGCCAGACAACATAAAAGAATATAGTAAAGAAAAACTAATCAGAGAATATGAAGAAAAAATATTAATTTTTGAAAATATTAGATTTTATCCTGAAGAGGAAACTAATGACGAAAAATTTGCTAAAAATATCGCTAAATTAGGTGATATTTATGTCAATGAAGCCTTTTCTTGTTCACATAGAAATCACGCAACAGTTGCTAACATTACAAAACATTTGGACTCTTATGCAGGTCTTTTGTTTGAGGCTGAGGTAAATGCTTTAAAAAAATTAATTTTTAAAATAAATAAACCAGTAACATGTATCATAGGTGGATCAAAAATATCCACTAAGATAAAAGTTATTGAAAACCTTATACCGAAGCTTGACAGTCTAATTATAGTTGGAGGTATGGCAAATAATTTTATAAAATATAACAATTTTAATGTTGGAAAATCTTTGATTGAAAAAGAAAGTGGCGAAATAGTCAACAGAATTTATAAAAAAGCAAAAGAACATTCATGCAAATTAATTCTACCAATAGATGTGAAAGTTGGAAGAAATGAAGAAGATTTATCAGTCAATAAAAAATTGGATGAAATTTTAGAAAGTGAAAAAATTTTAGACATAGGTGACAAAACGATATCTAAAATCAAAAGTATACTAAAAAATTCTAAAACTGTTCTATGGAATGGTCCTGCTGGTTATTTTGAAAATCCAAATTTTTCTAAAGGAAGTTATGAGATTGCTGGCTATATATCTAAAAAAACTCAGAAAGGCGAAATTTATTCTGTAATTGGTGGAGGAGATACAGTTGCTGTAATAAATAAAAAAAATCTTTTTAATAAATTCAGTTTTGTTTCAACTGCAGGTGGAGCTTTTTTGGAATTTCTTGAAGGCAAAGAATTACCTGGTATAAAATCTTTAAATTATGTCTGAATTAAACTCAATTGCTAAAAAAATCATTAATCATGGTAAGGGTATTTTAGCTGCAGACGAAAGCACAACTACGATGACTAAAAGATTGGAGAGCGTTCGTATTAAATCAACATTTGAAAACAGACTTAGATTTAGAAGTTTGCTTTTTAGCTCGGATGCTATGCAAAATTATATTGGTGGGGTAATATTATTTGATGAAACAATTAGACAAAAATATGAAGGATTATATATTCCAAAATTGATTGAAAATAATAATTCTATTCCAGGTATTAAAGTTGACATTGGAGCAAAGAGATTGGCAGGATCTGAAGAGGAAAAAATCACTGAAGGTCTTGATGGTTTAAGAGAGAGATTAGATGAATATTATAAACTTGGAGCAAGATTTACAAAATGGAGGGGGGTTTATAATATTTCAAAAAGAACACCATCTCAACTTGCGGTATATTCAAATGCTCATGCATTAGCTAGATATGCATCACTTGCACAAGAAGCTGGAATGGTTCCAATTGTAGAACCAGAGTTATTAATGGAAGGAGATCATAGCGCAGACGAATGTTTAATTAAAACAACCGAAGTTATAAAAAAGTGTTTTGACGAATTAATATTTAATAAAGTTGACTTATCTGGAATGATTTTAAAACCCAATATGATCTTACCTGGAAAAGATTCTGACCAAAATTTAAGTTCATCTGAGATTGCTGAAATGACTTTAAGTTGTTTGATGGATAGTGTTCCTTCTGAAGTTCCTGGAATTGCCTTTCTCTCTGGCGGACAATCTGAAATAGAAGCAACTGAAAATTTAAACAATATAAATAGAATAAATAAATCTAGTTTTGTAATGACGTTCTCTTATGGTAGAGCTTTACAACAAAGTTCTTTAAAGTTTTGGTCTAAAAATATTAATGATGAAGAAGGTACTAAAAATATTTTTAATCATAGAGCGAAGATGTGTTCATTAGCATCAAAAGGTGAATGGAATATAGATATTGAAACAGAATAGACGATTTATTTACTTAATATCTCCATCAAATATAATTGAGCAAACATTTTATAAGGATTTGATAGAAATATTTAAGTCAAACAAAATTGCATATTTTCAATTAAGATTAAAAAACACAAACAATAAAAGAATAATTTTAATTGGTAAGAAAATAATGAGAATTTGTAAAAAATTTAAAGTTAAATTTATCATTAATGATAATCCAAAAATTGCTAAATTAGTGAGTGCAGATGGTTGTCATTTGGGTCAAAAAGATACAAAAATTTTAATAGCAAGAAAAATATTAAAAAAAAAAATAATAGGAGTAACTTGTCACAATTCTGTTAATCTTGTTAATCAAGCCATCAATCTTGGTGCAGATTATATTGCGATTGGTGCTTTTTATAAATCTGATACAAAAAAAACCACTTATTTAGCTAAAATTAATCTAATAAAGAATGTAAAAAAAATAACTAAATTACCAATCGTGGCTATTGGAGGAATTGATAGTATAAATTTCAGAAAACTATTGTTGCATAAAGCTAATTTTTTAGCTATTTCCGGCTACATTTGGAATAATAAAAAATTAAGCCCTAATTTAGCAATTAAAAAATTATTTATATGAAAATAAATGCTAACGAAATTAAAACCGGAATGTTAATTGAGCATAAAAAAGAGCTTTGGGAAATAATAAAAACACAACATGTAAAGCCAGGCAAAGGTGGTGCTTTTAACCAAGTTGAAATGAAAAATATAAAAAGTGGTACTAAACTAAATGAAAGATTTAGGTCAAGTGATACAATTGAAAAAGCTACTATAACAGAGGATGATTATACATTTATATATAAAGATAATAATGAATTTTATTTTATGAACCAAAAAACATTTAATCAAATTAATTTGAATAAATCGATAATAGGACAAAAAGAAAGTTTTCTATCTGAAAATTTAGAGGTCAAAATAAATTTTTACGAAGATTTACCTATTTCGATTATTTTACCAAATCAAATATGTTGCAAAATTAAACAAACTGAGATGGTAATTAAAGGGCAAACAGTTTCTTCTTCTTATAAACCAGCAATATTAGATAATGATCTAAAAGTTCAAGTACCACCATTTATAAATACGGGAGATGAAATTATCATTGATACTAAAAATATTGAATATATTAAAAAAAAAATTTAATTATGAAAAGTATTTCACCAAATTTAAACATTATGATTAAGGCTTGTGAAAAAGCTTCTAAAGTTCTTATTAGAGATTTTGGTGAATTAGAAAACCTACAAGTTTCAAAAAAAGGACCCTCGGATTTTGTAACTAGTTGCGACAAAAAAGTTGAAAAAATAATAATTGAAGAATTGTTAAAACATAAAAAAAAATATTCTATTTTATCCGAAGAAGAAGGCTTAATAACAAACATTGATAAAAACAATACTTGGATCATTGATCCAATAGACGGTACTAATAATTTTTTGCATGGTATACCACACTTTTGTATTTCTATAGCTTTAAGAAACAGAGATGAAATAATAACTGGATTAATATTTGACCCAATAAAAAATGAAATGTTTTATGCTGAAAGAAATGAGGGAGCCTATTACAATAATCATCGTATAAGAGTTTCAAAAAAGATTAATTTAAGTGAATGTTTATTTGCTTCTAATCAAAAAGGTTCTGAAATTAGTAAACTTAATTGTAGGGTCACAGGAAGTGCGGCACTTGATTTAGCTTATGTAGGTTCAGGGCGGTTTGACGGTTATTTTCAAAAAAATTTAAACATTTGGGACTTGGCTGCTGGTATATTGATTGTAAAAGAAGCAGGTGGAAAATTAAATAAATTAGATTTAACAAATCATACGAAGTTGAATGTTTTAGCATCTAGTGAAGTAATATTTGAAAAAATCACAAAAATTGTAGATAACTTTTAATTGTTTTTGGCCTATCTTTTGTTATAAGTCGCGTTATGAAAAAAAACATACACCCCAAATATCATTCAATAAAAGTTGAGATGACAGATGGAAGTCAATTCGAAACTAGATCAACTTGGGGATCTGAGGGTGAAATTCTAAAACTTGAAATTGATCCAAAATCTCATTCAGCTTGGACAGGTGGAAAACAAAAATTACTCGATAAAGGAAGAGTAAGTAAATTTAATAAAAAATTTAAAAACTTTAGATCCGAGAAAAATTAATGTCAAAAACTCCTCTAATGCCAATGGCTACCGCTTTGTGGTTAGTTGAAAATACAACTTTAAGTTTTAAGCAAATAGCAAATTTTTGTAATATGCATGAAGTTGAAATCCAAGGAATTGCTGATGGTGAAGTTGGAAAGGGTATAGTTGCTTACAATCCAATAATGTCAGGACAACTTACAAGAAATGAAATTGATTTATCATCAAAAGATGAGAATAGACCTCTTCAATTAAGTTCAAATGAATTGAATATTGATTTGCCAGAAAAAAGATTAAAAAAATATATACCTTTATCAAAAAGACAAGATAAACCTGATGCTGCTTTATGGTTAATAAAACAGCATTCGATATTAAAAGATTCTCAAATATCTAAGTTAGTTGGTATTACAAAAAATTCAGTGTCTTCAATAAGAGGTAAAGGATATTGGAATTATAATAATTTAAATCCTAAAGATCCTGTTGCAATGGGTTTATTTAATCAAAAAGAATTAATTAATGAAATCGAGAAAGCGGAAAGACGAATTAAAAGAGAAAAAGCTAAAAAGGCTCAAAATTAAAACACATATAATAATAGACAAAGATTAATGAAAGTGTTAATTAAATCTCCTTTTGGAGGATAATATTAAAATAGAAGTAAAAGATAACAATGTTGAACAAGCTCTGAGAGTTTTAAAAAGAAAACTTCAGAG